>Ga0181531_10000021_pt1 | contig 151377 bp, 148 predicted proteins | sample PEATcosm2014_Bin_38_FD_119743 | JGI IMG/M metagenome (GOLD analysis project Ga0181531, IMG submission 119743) | Peatland microbial communities from MTU Mesocosm Facility, Houghton, MI, USA - PEATcosm2014_Bin11_10_metaG | ecosystem: Environmental > Terrestrial > Soil > Wetlands > Peat | place... | reverse complement strand
TTCCGTAGATCCCACGGTCGAAATCAATCCGGACTTCGCCGACGCCGCCGAATTCACCATCGAATTCAGCCCCAACGTCGCCCCCGCAAACATGCCCGAACCGCCCACGTGGACGCTTCTCCTCATCGGCATGGTCGCGATGGCCGCCTTATTCCGCGCCACGCAATCGCGTCGAACCCGCGTGCCGGGCGTTTAACTTGGCGCATTCTCCGTCTGCCCCGCCCTGTGATTCCTCGTGCGCCGCGGCGGGGCTGGCCATGAAGCTTTAGCCGCCCCCGCCCGCACCCCCTCGAAATCTCACAGCACCCAAGTCCTTGTATTCCTGCTCCCAACTTCCTATCATTGTCGCGATGAATATTTGGTTCACGACGGACGCGCCTCACGGACGCGAGCACTCGCGCCCTCAGCATCCCTCCGTCTGTGACCCGCACTTCGCGCATTTCGTCTCCGCCGGAAAAGGAGTTCTCCATGCCGCTCGCTCGCGTCGATCTCGCACAAGGTAAATCAGCCGACTACCGCAAAGCCGTCAGCGACGTCATCTATGACGCGATGATTAAAACTATAAATGTCCCAAAAGACGACCGCTTCCAGGTAATCACCGAGCACTCCGCGGACGGACTGATCATCGATCCCAACTATCTCGGAATCCATCGCACCGCCGACTGCATCCTGATCCAGGTCACGCTCAACGAAGGCCGCACCCTCGAGATGAAGCGCGCCTTCTACAAAGCCATCGCCGACGGCCTTCACGACCGCCTCAAGCTACGCCGCGAAGACGTCATCATCAGCCTCGTCGAAGTGAAAAAGGAAAACTGGTCCTTCGGCAACGGTGAGGCTACCTATGCTTAGCCGTCGACTCGTGAATTCGGCGCGATTGGTCGCAACTTTCCCCCGCCAAACAATACTGTCCCCCGACACGAAAGTTGTCATCCCGAGCGAGGCCGCCTTTTGGCCGACGAGGGACCTGCTGTTTGCCCCCGGGAGCGGCCTCGCCCCCTGTTTTCGTGGCGCCGGTTTACCCCGACGAAAGAGGGGCGTCTTGCTTGCCCTGAGGAACGAAGGGCCGGCTCTTTTGACGTTCCGATCTCTCGGGCGTCCCGCCTTCCTCACGCCAAAACGAAGACTCGGCGAAAAATCCGCCGAAAGGAAGGTTCGTCAGAGACATTTTTTTTCCAGCCCTTACGGGCTGGCCTAATTTCTGCCACGCCTCCGGCGTTGGTCCAGGAAATCACAGACTCCGGAAAAACGCGGTAGGCGTTCCGTGAAAATCTTTGTGGGTCGCCCCTTTAGGGGCGACATAACCCAAGGCAAGAAAAAGGGGCTTCAGTCCCTGAAGTTCCCAAGGAGCATCACCCAATGACCCCCGCCGCCGGCGAGCAATCCCAGGCCTCACTCCCCGCCGCGCAATCCGGCGAATTCCTGATTGGAGGCGACCTCCGCATCCATCGCCTCGGTTACGGCGCCATGCGCATCACCGGCAAAGGCATATGGGGCGAGCCAAAGGACCGCGACGAAGCCATCCGCGTCCTTCACGATGCCGTCGCTCTGGGAATTAATTTTATCGACACCGCCGATTCCTACGGACCCAGCGTCAGCGAAGAAATTATTGCCCAGGCGCTCTACCCCTATCCTGCAGGGTTGGTGATCGCCACCAAAGCCGGCTTCGAACGCCCGGGCCCGGATAAATGGGTAACCAACGGCCACCCCGAATATTTGCGCGCCGCGTGCGACAGAAGCCTCAAGCGTCTGCGTCTCGAGCGCATCGATCTCTTCCAGCTCCATCGCATCGACACCAAAGTCCCCGCCGCGGACCAGCTCGAAACGCTGAAAGATCTTCAATCCAAAGGAAAAATAAAACACATCGGCCTGTCCGAAGTCAGCGTCGCGCAAATCGTCCACGCGCGGACCATCGTGGAAGTGGTCACCGTGCAGAATCGTTACAGCGTGCTCGACCGCGCCGCCCAGGACGTTCTCGATTATTGCCAGCGCGAAAAAATCGGTTTCATCCCGTGGTTTCCACTGGCCAACGGCAAAGTCTCCGCCGCGGAAGAGTTCGCGCGCATCGCCGCGCGCCTGAAAGCCACGCCCTCGCAACTCGCTCTGGCCTGGCTACTGCGCCGCTCCCCGGTGATGCTCCCCATCCCCGGCACCTCGCGCGTAGCCCACCTGGAAGAAAACGTCGCCGCCGCCGCGCTAAAGCTAGACGACGCCACCATGCAGGAGATCGACAAACTCGGCGCGAAAACTTAACCCGCGCAAAAGGTGAGAGAGCAAACCATGAAAATTAGCGCAAGAGAGGACAGACGATGAAAATCGCAGCGTTGATCGCGCGGATTCTTGTGGGCCTAGTCTTTTTCGTGTTCGGGCTAAACGGCTTCCTGCACTTCATTCCAATGAAAGGGTTGCCGCCCGGTCTCGCGGGCCAGTTCTTGACCGCGCTGATCCAGTCGCATTACGTTTACTTCGTGAGCGCCACTCAACTCATCGGCGGCGTGCTTTTGCTGGTAAATCGTTACGTCCCGCTCGGCCTCACGCTTCTCGGCCCGGTAATCGTGAACATTCTCCTCTATCACGCCACCATGGACCACGCCGGCCTGGGGCTGGCAATCGTCGTCGCGATTCTCTGGTGCGTCGTTGCCTACCGCGATCGCCAATATTTTTCGGGCCTCTTCGTGCAGAAAACTTCCTAGAACATTGCATGCGCCTACAAAATTTGATTCGCGGAAACTTCGGGGATCAATTCTTCCTGCCGAACAAATGCGGAATGAGCGACGAACGCTTCTCGCCGTCTTCCTCCGGCTTCAGCAGCGCGAGGCGTTCGTGAGCCTTGGCGTTCGTGGGGCTGATTTCCAGCAGCTTGGCGTAGACCGAGCGCGCCCGCTCGGGAAGCTCCATTTCCTCCAACAGCTCGCCGAACTGTAGGTACACCGGCTCCTTCCAGGGATCCAGATCGATGGCTTTCTGAAAAAGTTCCACGGCCTCGTTTTCGTACTGCGAGATGGTCCCCAGGCTGCGCGCCAGCAGCGCTGTGTACAACGCCGATTCCGGCGCCGCTTCATGGCACTTGCGCAGCCAGACGATCGAGCCCACGAAATTCTTCGCGCGAAGGCATTCGTTCGCGCGATTCATCCATTCGTCGAGGGACTCCTCCGCTCCGGTCTTTTCCCGGTGCATCCTGAAACCGCCCGCAGCCGCCAGCGATTTGTCGTACGCCGCCCGTTTCTCTTCGTTCGCCAGCGTCTTGTAGGCTTCCGAGATGACCACCATCAGGTTTTTCAGCGGCGTAATCAACTCGCGATTGCCCATGTGGTTGTCCGGATGAAATTTGCGCACCATCGAGTAGTAACTTTTCTTCACCTGCACGCCCGGAGTTTCCGACGTGACTTCCAGCAGCTGATAATACGTGGACTTCCCGGTCAGCTCGATCAATTGCTTCACTTCCTTCTCGAATCGAATCCGCGCCGCTTTCTCGCTTCTCGGAGCAATCGCGAGCTTCCAGTTACTACCCGCGCGCAGAGTGGAGGGATGCGAAGCCACGGGCTGCAAGTTTTCCGGCGCGGATCTTGCAACCGGAACGCCGGCGGGAATTTGCTTCGAAACCTGCTCCGCGGCCGACAAAAATCGATGCAGTTTGGCGCGGTCTTCCGGTTTCATCTGCACGAACTGAACGCCCATTCCCTTCCCGGGCTTCGAGTTGCGCACAATGCCGCGCCCGCGAACCTGTCCAGTGGGCAAATCAAAAATCAGATCGATGGTGGAACCGTCGCTCGGAGTTTTCGCTGCCTGCAGAAAGAGCCCGCCCAGCCCCATCACTTCCGCGCGCGAAGTGGTCGTCTGCGCGGCAGACCGCCACGCCACCCACAGCCCTTTAGGCGCGCGTATGCGCGGATACTTTCGAAATTTTTCGACTTCCGATGCCACGTTCAGCCCCTACAGAAATGGCGCGTTCAGCCCTCAGGGTGCGCGTTCAGCCCCTACAGACTTCCCTGCCACAAGTCTATTCTCTGCCGCCCCCGCCGTCGCACTTTCGAGGAAAATCCGCGTCAATGAGTAACGCAAAACAATATCGAAGAGGATGGGCTGGTCTAGCGTACAGGTGCGCGGCGGTCGCGGATGGGTAAGCAGAAAACCGTTGTAGACTCTTCCGATGCTCAAGCCACTAAGCACGAGATGGAAGGTGGCCACGCTGCTCGCCTGTTTGATTCTCGCGGTCGTTCTCTGGATGATTCTTGTAACGGATGCGCCTTAACGCTGCACTCGCCCAAATCGCCGGACGATTAATTTCCTGAGTCCAGATGCCAACCGACGTTGACCCATTTGCCTTGGCGACTGACAAACATTTCCGTCGCCCGCCCGGATTGCGTTGAACGCTTGCCGTCCATTTCGATTTCGCAAACATATTTCGAGTAAACGATGGCGGTGTATCCGAACATTTGGATTTCCGTCTGCGGGAATTCCAGACGGACGAGCTTGCCACCCTTGGCGGCAAAATCCTTGGCGCCGGCGAGAACGGCGTCGCGGTTCTCCCACTTTTCGGTCTGCTCGATGGCAATCAGTTCCGGGGCCACAAGCTCAGCGAGCCGCGGACCGTCATTTGCGAACCAGGCGCGCCATACGGCTTCGCGAGCGCTGAGCAGTTCCTGTCTATCGTCGCCCTCCACCGTCTGCGCTTGCTGCATCTCAGCAGCGAGCGTATCCGGATGCAACGTAGTGTCGGAGCCGACCTGATTCCACCCATCCGCTAGTTTTGCGTACACGTCGAGCACCCGAAGTTTTCGCGTCGATGATTGGCCTTGATAGTCATAGGTCACATCGGCGATGTACGTAACGATGCCAACCTCGCCGTAGAAGACCACGTCGAATTCCAGCATTTTGTACCCGGTCATTTTCACCGGTGAATGGAGGTAGCCATCTACATCTTTCATATACTGGTCGATGCCGTGAATCGCGGTGCGGGAGCCCGATTGGAAGCCAGTCCACTCGTTCGCATGGGTGGCGCGAATCACTTTGGCGTCCTTGTGGATGTAGGCCTGGAAAATCTTGTCGATGTGACTTCGAATGGCATCGCGGTCCGCCGCGCGTTGGTCCCCTGCCTCCGGGCTAATTTGCATAGCGTGCGCAGATCCCGCGCCAAGAACCAGAATAACCAAAACGAGGAGCAGAGATAGCTTAGCGAGCTTCATTGCCGTTCTCCTTTCACACCGAGCGGGGGTTTACTTCTTGGTGTACTGCTGCACCAGCTGCTTGTACCGCGGGTCGTCGCGCAGCGTCTTGAAATACGGGCTGGCATCCAGCGCGCGGAAGTCGCGAAAGCCCAACTTGAAGGAGTTTTGCAACGCAACCAGAGCTTTTTCCTTATCGCCCTTGCCAGCGTAGGCCGAACTTATCCAGTATTGGTCCATCGCGGTTTTCTCGGCAACGCCCGTGCTCATCAAGTGAGCAATGGCCTGGTCGTAATTTCCTTGGGCTAACGCGAGTTGGCCCATGCCCAGGCCCTCGTACGAGTGACTGCCAATTTCTTGGGCGCGGCGGAAGGCTGCCGCTGCTTCGTCGAAACGTCCCTGAAAAATTAGCGCGCGGCCCAAGTGGTACTGCGATGCCGCCGAAGCCGGCTGTAGCCGAATCGCCTCGCGCGCTGCTTTCTCAGCCTCCACCGCCTCGGGAGGCTGTTCGTATGCCAGTGCCCAGGAGAGCAAGTCCCAAGCCAGTGAGTTGTCCGGTTCCAATTTTATGGCCTCGCGGAGTTCGGCCGCCGCCGCAGAGTAATCATATTTCAAGCCGTAAGTCTGACCGAGCGCCACATGAGCTTCGGCGAGGTTGGGGTCGATGGCGACTGCCCGCTGGGCGTACTCCTCAGCCTTCTGCAGGCGAGACGGATCGGTTGCGAGATCGCGATAGTAAAGGCTTTCGACATGAGACAGGCCGGCCATCGCGGGCGCATAGTTGGGATCGTACTTCAGCGCCTGTTCAAAGTTCGTGCGCGCGGCCTCAAATCTTTCGGGCGTTTCCACTTCGAGCAAGCCGCGGCCCGCCAAATACGCCTCGTATGCTTGAGGATTCTGCGTGTAGCGCCGCTGGATAGCCTTCGTTTCCTGCGGGCTTAGATTCAAATTCAGCGCCTGCGCAATTTTCAGCGCGGTTTGCTCCTGCAGCGAAAACACATCTTTCATCTGTCCGGTGAAGTCGTCGGCCCAAACCTGAAACCCCGTGGTCGAATCGATCAAATGCACGTTGATGCGCACCTGGTCCCCGGATTTTCGCACCGTGCCTTCCAGCAAATAACGCACGCCGAGCTGGCGTCCCAGCGCTCCGGCGTTCTGGTCCGTGTCTTTCACGGCAGCGGCAGTGGAACGCGGCGCCACGTCAATCCCCTGAATCTTCGACAGCTTCGTAGTGATTTCGTCCGTCATTCCGTCGCTGAAATAAACGCTGTCCGGATCCGTGCTCAGATTTTTCAGCGGCAGCACGGCAACCGACGGCTTCACCGCGACCGCCATCCCGCCATGCGTTGCATGCTTCTGATACCAAAACGCTCCGCCGATGGCGAGCAACAATACCAGCAATACCGCGCCTGCGAGCATCCCCCAGCGATTCGATTTCGACGAAAATCCCGCCGAAGCTTCGACAACTTCTCTCGGAACCACCACTCGCGATGATTCCGTTTCCCTTTTCAGGCGGCGCAGGTCCGCGCCCATGTCCGCGGCCGACTGGTAACGCATCTTGCGGTCTTTTTCGAGCGCTTTGTTCACCACCTGCTCGAACCCGGCGGGCAGCGCGGGATTCAAACGCAGCGGCGGGACCGGTGGGCGGTTCAGTATCGCTTCGAAAATCACTCCGCTGGTAGCGCCGGTGAACGCCATTGCGCCGGTGCCCATCTCGTACAGCACGGAACCCAACGAAAAGAGGTCCGTGCGCTTGTCGAGGTCGCCGCCGCGCACTTGTTCCGGCGACATGTAAGTCACCGTGCCGATCGAGGTGCCCGGGCTGGTAAGCAACTGCTCGTCAGCGAGACCTCGTGCGGATTGCGTCGCGCCTTCGGCAACTTTTTGTCCGACGGGCGCGAGCTTGGCCAAGCCAAAGTCGAGAATTTTTGCGTGACCGCGCGTGGTGATGAAAAGATTTGCGGGCTTGATGTCTCGATGGATGATTCCGGCGACGTGCGCGGCGTCTAGCCCTTCCGCAATCTGCGTGCTCCAATCGAGCAACGACTCAATTTCGAGAGGCCGCCCCGCGATGTGGTGCTTCAGCGTCTGCCCATCCAGAAATTCCATGGCGATGAAGCGGCGCCCCTCGAATTCGTCAATTTCATAAATGGTGCAAATGTTGGGATGATTCAGTGCGGAGGCAGCTTGCGCTTCACGCTGGAAGCGTTCCAGCGCCAGCGCGTCTTTCGCCAGATCCTCCGGAAGAAATTTCAGCGCGACAAAGCGGCGAAGCTTGATGTCTTCCGCTTTATAAACGACGCCCATTCCGCCGCCGCCCAGCCTTTCCACAATGCGGTAATGCGAAATGGTTTGGTCAATCATCGATGGGCAGGAGGTCTTGGCCGCACATCTTAGGCCACGCCAAGAAGCAAGTCAACGAAGAGGCCGCTGCGTCGTGCCCTAATTTGCCTCACGAACAATCGCCGTCGCATTTTTTTCAGGGGTATGCCGGCCTCAAGCGTTCGAAAGCCTTAGGTCTAAAGACCCATTCCTGCGTCAGGGTAAACCTGAGCTACATTAATCATCATGTAGCTCACGCTCGTCCTGAGGAACGAAGGGTCTTTAGAGGTGCGCCGTTTTGTCGAACGCCGCGTCGGTACCGATGCAAAGCGGCGGCAAGCCGCCGCACTCCAAAAGGAGCCTAGGCTTTGTGGAGTGCGGGAGCTTGCCTCCGCGTTCGCTGGTGAAGCTGTGCCGGTTCATTAATTGTTGCGCCAGAACTTCGGCGTAACCGTTGTCGAAATGGGTGTTATCTCTGCGAAAACAAGGGAGAAAGTGAGCGCTACAAAGCGCTGGAACTGGTGTTAAATCAAAATGGGGGCGCGCCTCAGCGTGTGTCCTTTGCTGTCTAAATCGAGGGTGAGGATAATTCCGAATGAAAACACTTGTGAAAGTTTCGCTCATCGCAGTTGCACTGGCATGCCTGCTGCCTATGGCCTCGCAGGAAGTTCTTGCTCAGGGAAAACACCCCCACTACCTGCACGCTCTTTCCGATTTGCGAGACGCTCGGGCTCATTTGGAACGTCCCGACGGCGGAGCGCTGCGCCAACAGGAAAAAGATGCAATTCATCAGATTGATGAAGCCATCGGTGAAATCAAGCGGGCTTCCATCGACGACGGAAAAGACATAGGCGATCACGCGCCGGTGGACGCGCATATGCCCTGGAGAGGGCGTTTGCACAAATCACGCGAGCTGATCGACAAGGCCATCGCTGATTGCAGCAAGGAAGAAGACGATCCGCACACGCAAGGTTTGCAGGCGCGTATTCTGGACCATCTTCATCGAGCGCATCATCACGTGGACGAAGCCATCGCCATCGTCGAAAGCCGCTAGCGCTTTCGTCGGCAACGGCGGTCGAAGAACGTAAACTGCAATACAGGGACATTCCGAAGCAGCGCAATTGCGCGACGCTTTCGGATGTCCCTTTTTTTCTGATTCTTGGTGAAGCGGCGGACGGCGCGGCGAGGACTACTGGGGCAGCGCGGAGCTTCCGAAGAATACCCTCATCAGCACAACTCCTCCTACAAACGCGGTGCAGATGCTGAGCAGAGTGCCGATGAGGAAGTACTCCGCAAATTGCTCGCGACGAAACTGCGGATAACGCGCAATCGATTTCGCGGCAATAATCAAACCCACGGTGGCCGGCGAATGCAGCAGGAGGGCGGTCAATACCAGAAACCTCTCCAGCCAACCGATGTACATGCCGGCGTTGCTCAATTGCGCGGGCGTTTCACTCGGCGGCGAATCGAATGACTTCGGTTTGCCCTTGGCGATGTGGCGTATCAGCGGCTTGGTGACGAATCGAATCAAGTAGCCGCAAGCGAACATCACAAGCACGTAGACAATGAGCAGCAGCAGGATTCGATTGCTCTGTGCGCGCATCAGCTGCAAGCTGTTTCGCGCGATAGCCGCTAGCTGAGTTCCCTCGATCCAGCAAGCCGCCAGCACGACGGTGAAGAAGTGCACAATCTGATCCACTACGAACGCAAGCGCTCCATCCGCAACCGGCCGCGACTTCGCAAACTGAATCTTGCAAACATCGATGAGGAGGTGGACGAGCGTTAATGCGATCACCGCCGCCTGAAAGCGCGGCGACAAAATCATGCCCGGAAGGAAGAGCGCCGCTGCGAGCGCAGCACAGAGATAATGAATAGCGGCGTGTTTGACGTAGCCGATGAACTGGCCGTCCTTCTTTTGCTGCACCAGATATGAACTTTGAAAAACAAAATCGGTCAACAGGTGGGCTAAATACAGCGCCAGAATAGCGCGAATCGTCGTTTGCACGTTTTCGTCCGAATAATGATTTTAGGACGTTCTCGTCCTAGTGGCCTTTAGAGCGAATCAATGCTTGCATACCCGCCACGGTCTGCTCCAATTGCCAGAAATGTCCCCGTTGCAGATTTCGCGACACTGTGGAATCGTCCACGCGCAACGCGCGGGCCGCAGTGTCCAGCCGGCGCTTAGCCCGAAACGTTTTGATAGTCTCCCACTGCTTGTCGGTAATGCGCAAGAGCAGGGTGTCGTGCAGACCGTAAATCAAATTTGCGGTGGAGTCAAACACTGCATTTTTCGAACGAAAAGAAGTAAGAACGCTGAATTTGTGGCCGGCCTTTCGTTTGACGCTTTCCAGCGCCGCGCGAGCAAACACGAATGCCGGGCCGCCGAGGCGGTTCACGGGCGGCTCGATGCGAGCGGGCACGGGGCCAAATCCAATTCCAATACGAAGCTTCAGCGGCAGCAGCCTGATGCGCAAATCCAATAACACTTCGGGGATGCTCACCGGCGAAATGCTGATGGTCTGAAACTCATCTCCGGCTGTTACCGAATAGGGTAAGCGGATCCACTTGCGCTTCAGGTGGTCGCGCGATACGGCACTAAGCCTCTGGCCCAAAAGCGAGCGAAGCTCGCGGAGCGAGCTCGAGTGCACAACGTCGGCGATCAGCACGGCAGCGTGGTTTTGTGACATTGTACGAATACGTACAATTATAACTATTCGCACGAATATGTACAAGCGCTAAAATGCACGTATGTACCGCACAGCAACAGAGGAACTATCTCTCGCCGGGGCGGATTACAAACGGAGAGCAGTCGAAACGCTAAAGCGGACTCAAGCCGAGTACCTACCCCGAATTCGGCGGCCTGCATTCCAGTACCAGATTTCCCGTTAAGAAGCTAACTCTCGGTTTTTCTGTACCCTGCGAGGCCGTACTTTAGTACTGATGCTAACACCGCCTTAGTACTGCGAGAATGTGACTTCCACGCTAGTGCGCGCGCAGGGCCCGCTTGCTACATTTACCTTCGAACAAGCTATCGCAGGGGGTTTGAGCCGGATGAGTGAAGCGACCGATTTCAATATGCACGATCCAAACGCACCAGAAAATATTCCAGCGGGACTCGCGGCCGAGATCGAACGCGGCCTCGCCGAACAGAATCTCGCCCCTTCGAAATCGAATGATCCCGATGGGCGCCTGCTGGACGCGATCTGCGACGCGGTTATCGCCGAGACGCCTCGCGTGGCGGCTGAGATCGAAGCGCAAAATAGCGCCGAACCTCTGGCCAGCCTGCTGCAAACCATTCAAGCCGGCTCGCACGAATACGTCAACCCGGATACGCGCCAAGAGTGCGCGGAATTGCTTCAGGAAATTGACGAGGCCGCGGAAACTTGCGTAGCAGAGTATTCGCTGAACGATATTACCCAAAGTTCGAAAGAATCCGGCGAGTTGGTTGCCGATGAAGCTTCCGAAAGCGCTGTGGATTCTTCGGCGAATCCTTCCACGGATTCGGCCACGACAGAGCCAGGAAAAGTTTCCTCCAGCGAACCGGCCAAATCGCCGGTAGTACATCCTGCGGCCGACCGCCGCCGTCGCCGCCGCGCGTTGATTTCGGCGCCTGTTCGCGTGCGCGGAGTGGACGTTACCAACAGCGGCCCGGGTGAAATCTCCACCACAGTGGACGTTTCGCGCTTCGGCATTCTGCTGGTTACTTCCCTGGATTGCTACTCGCGCGGAATGGATGTGATGGTCACTTTTCCGTATAGCAGCGCGCCGCACGTGGTCCAAGCGGAGCAGCATGGGCGCGTGGTGCGCATTCACGAAAGCCCTGACGGCCGCCGCCGCGTTGCGATTGCCCTGGGAATTGGAGTTGGAGAAGACCTGGTGGACTCCGCCGGACGCAAGTTCGACGCTGCGCCGTCGGGTCAGACCGCGCCTGCGCTGAAGCTCGAGCCGGTCGGTATTACCGATTTTTCGCCGGACGATCCTACGAAAAGGCCCCTTGTTCTCACAGTGGACTCCGACGATGCCCTTCGCAACTCGTTGAAAGCCTATCTGCAGAATGAGGGCTACGAAGTGATCGCGGTAAGCACGAACGTGGAAGCGCGCGAAGTTCTGGATATATTCACGCCCGCTCTGGTGATTGCTGAAGTGGAAGGCGAGAACCTGCCGGGGTTCGACGTTTGCGCGCACGTGAAATCGAGCTCGCGTCTGCGTCATATTCCTGTCGTGCTGGTAACGCGCTCCGCATATCCCAGCGATTATTCCAACGCGCATTCCATCGGCGCAGTCGTTTGCATGGCCAAGCCTTTCAAGCAGGAACGGCTGGGTCATGTGGTGCGCTTGCTGGCGCCGCTGCCGGTACACATGCAGCCGAAATTCACGCCGCGACCGAGCGATCCCACGCGCCGTCCAGGGTGCGACATGAATCTAAACGGGCGCAATAAATCGAATGTGGTTGCCAAGCAGAACGGCAAGCGTTTCAGGTTTCCGTTCCGCTAAATCTCGATTTCTCTCAGACAGGACGTCGCTGCGAAAGCATTGGCTTTCGTGGCGGCGTGATCTTCTCACCCGCATCGCTTACGGAGTTCGCCCGAATTTCGCTGGCTGTACGCGGCGCGGTGTTAACCGCAAACCCGCATTTTCGTTCAGCGCTGCATTTCAGGCGCGGTTGTAGGGCTAGAATACAGGGATGAGTGGAAGCTTTACGCCCGGCAAACCCGGCGACTCGCCTGCCAAAACGGGCGCGGGTAGCGTGCCGCGCGCTCGAATCGGATCGCCGGCGAATGCAGGCGCTCCCGCGCAACGCATGATTAAATGCTTTAAATGCGGTGCGGACGCCCGCGAGGTCGCGCGCTTCTGCCCGCGTTGCCACGCCACGCTGCGGTACGAATGCCCTGCCTGCAAGCACGAACAGCGCAAAGGCGGCTCGTGCGAGAAATGCGGAGTCGATTTTCTGAAGTACATCGGCGCGGTTGTTGCCGCAAAGAAGGCCGAGGCAGACCAGATTCATGACCGCATCGACCGCCGCACAGCCATCATCAAACAGGTTTTCCTGCTGCCCATTACCGGGGGCTTTTCCTTGATTAAATTTTTTCGCGAGCGCTCCCGCAATTAACGCGAAGCTCGCTGGCATTTTGTGCGGCTATCGCGCTTCCGTAGAAACGCGGCACGCGGTTCTCGCTTAAGCACCGGCCACGATAACCTAAACTTGCCGGCGGGACGCCCTTCGTCCCTCAGGGCGAGCCGGCGCTACGAAAGGCGACCCCCGTCGTATATGAATATGATGCGATTCGTTCTGCGCGGCGAATCGCGATAGAATGGTTGCGGCCCGGCGCGGTGTTTTGTTGCGGAGCCGGTGGTTCCGCCAGCGGGACGCGGCGCGAGCCGCGCAATCGAAATCCCAGATCACGAATCGGCAAAGGAGTTGCGATGTATCCAGAAGAACTGCTTACACCCATGCGACAGGAACTGACGAGTATCGGCTTTCGCGAATTGCGCACGGCCGAAGAAGTGGACGCTGCGCTGAAGCAAGAGAACCGGACGGCGCTGGTCGTGGTGAACTCCGTTTGCGGATGCGCCGCGGGCAGAGCGCGGCCGGCAATTGCCAGAGCCATCGCCCGCGCCGCGCGGCCGGAACTTTTGTTTACGGTTTTTGCGGGACAAGATGCGGAAGCCACCGCTCGCGCGCGAAGTTATTTTACCGGCTACGCGCCGTCTTCCCCGTCGATCACGTTGATGCGCGACGGCAAAGTCGCCTTCATGCTGGAAAGGACGAACATCGAAGGGCGCGATCCTTCCGCCATTGCCGCGGATCTTGCGAGCGCATTCGATCGCTTCTGCGCTCCGGCAGCCGCCGGCGCCGCTCAGTAGGATCGCTGCTGTAACATTACGCTGAAAGCGGCGGCGAGCCGGCGCACTCCAAATTCGTGGCAGATTTCTATGGAGTGCGGAAGCTTGCTCCCGCTTTTGCGGCGCCAGCTCTGGCATTAGGGCGTCCGCCAGTTTTTGTAGGGGCGCAGCATGCTGCGCCCGCTGAAGCGCAGGCAAACTTGCTCCAAAGGCGTGCATTTGTAGACGCAACGGAGCGAATCGATTGCTAAATGGCAGGTCACCGCCAAGCACTCATTCCGGGCGCAGCATGCTGCGCCCCTACGAATGCGAGTTTCGAAAAAACATTGCTGCTGAGATGAAAGAGGAGGAACCGCTTGTTCTTAATTTTGACGATTGTGCTGATCATAGCGCTGGTGGGCAGCATTCCCCGGTGGCCGCACAGCAAAGATTGGGGCTACTATCCGACCGGCGGCGTCGGACTGATTTTGATCATCCTGCTGATCCTCTATCTCCTCGGAAAATTGTAGCTCGCTGAATTTCGATTCGTGTTGCCCATGGAATATTCAACGCGATAGCGAAGTGGTCGCACGCGCGGGATCGTCTCGCGGGACGTCGTTGCGAATCTGATATTGCGTGCGATTGACGAGACGCGCGATGGTGCCTTTCGCGCCCGCCGCCCACCCGTTGTCAATGTCCAAAACGAAGGCCGCGTTCAGATCCAGAGAATCGGTGCGTTTCCAGTGCGCGCCGAAGTCGTCAGAGATGTCTTCACCAGTGGGGCCGACGGCCAGCATCGCGCCGTACAGAGCCACGACTGCCGAACGGTAACCGCCCGGCTGCTGAGTCGCAAGGCTCCACGTTTTTCCGCGATCGGTCGAATAAGCAGCCACGCGGTACGGCCGGCTTGGATCTTTGTAGTCGCCTCCCACGGCGATCGCAGCCCAAGGCGTGGCCACAATTGAAAATATTCCGGAAGAGGCGTTGCCGCTTGCGATCGGCGTTTCGGCTGCGGTCCAGGTCTTGCCGAAATCGGGCGAGTGAAACACGCGCGCGGCTTTTCCGCCGCCTGTACCGAAAAACAGATCACCGTCGTTGTTCATCGCGAGCGCAGTTCCGCTGGCGGCGAATGCGCCTTCGCCGGGAAGTGCGGCGGGCATGGCGTCGCTTGGGAGTTCTTTCCAGTTTTCCCCGTTTTGCGCACCCACCAGGACGAACTTGCCGTCAACGGGGTCGCTCAATGCGTAGCAATCCCTATCGCAGACCAAAGCATCGAGAAAAAATGACGGGCGCTTGTCGGTAAACTCAAGCTTCCAAGTTTCGCCGCCGTCCATCGTTTTGTAGATGCGCGATTTGTCGCCTTCCCCGCTCGACATCAGGTAAGCCGTCGTCTCGTCGAAAGCAACAATGCCGCGGAAATCGAGCGTCTCGCCTCCCACGACGTGCAGGCGCTTCCAGGTCTTGCCGAGATCCTTCGAGAGGAGAATCACTCCGTTGGAACCACAAGCCCACACGGCAATATGGCGCTCGTCAGGCGAATTCGAAGAGCGGCGCGCCGCAATTGCGTCGGATATGTATGCGGCGCTGATACCGCGCAGGTTGGTGTCGATGCCGCTGGTCTGCACCGACCAGTGCACGTCGTTAGCTGTGTTTGCATCTCGCGAGTTGGTGCGGAGTTCCCTGACCGGCGCGAATCGCGATGAAGTGCCGACGCTCGCACCGCACAATACAGCAACCACGGCCGCCAAGCTCAGCGTAAATACGCGCATGCCGCGCATTCTAACAACGTTTCGACCGCGGCCGCGCGATTTGTCTTCGTAGATTCCTGTGATACATTGCGCCCGAGTTGTTCTTCAGGTGGGCACGATACGTCTGATGAAAGGAGCGACCATGTCAACCATGCGTACCATGCTCTGTACCGTTCTGCTCGTCACGCTGACATACGCGGGAAGCAGCGCACAAAGGACTGCGTTGGGAGCGTCGCAGCCGCTAACAGCGGCGCGCGCCACAGGGGTCGAGGATGGCGTGCGAGCGTTTATGCACGACGTGGCTCACGCCGTCACACAAGACGGCCCTGCAGCGTGGCGCAAGTATTTTGCCGACACCCCGGCGTTCTTCATGGCCGTCGATGGCAAAATCGCTTTTGCAAATAGCGCGGAGGTTACGACGGGGCTTCCGCAGGTCGCGCTTGCCATCAAACAAATTGAGTTGAAATGGGGCGATGATTTGCGCGTGGACCTGCTCGCGCCGGATCTCGCCGTGGTGGGCGCTTCGTATCACGAGCTACAAGCGTGGGCCGACGGCCGCCACATCGAGGACAAGGGATACTTTACCGGCGTCGCGCAATATCGCGACGGCCGCTGGCAATTCCGCAACGCCCACTGGTCCGAGCCAGTTCCTCCGCCGGTTCCATAAATAGCCCCAATAGACGCCGGGGCTTCCAACTAGGGGCGGTAGACTGCGACCCCTATAATTCCAACGAGCCCTAGAACTAGCTCAACCCATGCGATCAATACAATCATGTACATTGCTGGTCGGACCGCTCGTCCTGGAACTGGGATGGGGTTCCTAATTTTCCATATCCATCGCGCCATCAGAATTGACACAAACATAAAAAAGACCAGACACGATAGCGCCGCAAGGTTCAGTCGCATGTCTTTACCTGGGACGTGTGCCAACAGCCAACAAAACGCTATAGTCAGGTTGCCGAATACAAACGTCAGCCAGAAAATAAATCTCCAGAAACCTGACGGATCAACTGCCCCCGGTGAATTCAGCTTGTAATCCCGCATTACCATAGCGAACTCCCCGTTTCTTTCCGTTCTCAGAGCGAACTGTGCGCGTTATTTCTGCGGCTTGATGTCCAGGAGCATGCCGGGGAGGTTGCCGCCGGCTTGGACCGAGGGCACCTGGCCGTTCCACTTTTCGATCCAGCGGTCGGTGACGGCCAGCTGCTGCCATTTGATGATGTTTTCGCTGATGGACGCGGCGCGCAGGCGGTTTGATTCCGCTTCGCCATTCGCGATGGCGACTTGCGCTTTGGCCTGCCCTTCTGCGGCGGCGACGAGCTTGGCGGCGTCGGCTTGGGACTGCACCAGCTCATTTTGCTTTTGCACCGCGATTTGTTGCGCCTGAACTTTGGCGTTGATAGCGGCAATCACGGACTCGGGCGGGCGCGGCGAGCCGATGAAACCGAATTGATCGATCACCACTCCGATGTCGGTCACCTGCGCCTGCAAATCCTTGCGCGAATCGATCTCCAACTCGGACTTCTTTTCACCCATGATTTCCTGCACGGTGTATTGCGAGCCGGTGCGATTGATGGCGTCGCGCGCGACATTGCGCAAGAAACCGTGAGTGAAGTGATCGATATTGTCATTCCGGAATTTCACATAGAACGCCGGAACCTTGTTTGCCTCGAGATGGTAAGAAACCGAAAGGTCGCCGTACACCGTGAGTCCGTCCTTGGTGTTGAACGACATTTCCTCGTTGGTGGGCGAGCCTTCGTTCAGGTCCCTGGTCCATTTGGCGGTTTGAATCGAAGTGGGATATTCGACGATGGTGGACGAAAGAAAATTGTAGAACACCCAGCCGGTACGGATGGGCAAGTCTTCGACGCCGCGCTGCGTTCCGGCGAGGTCCACTTTAATTCCCACGCGGCCGGGGCCGATTCGCGTGGCGCAACCGGCAAAGAAAAATGCGACCAGGATTACAGGTACAACAAGAGGAATGAATTTACGTATTTGCATCGTTCTCCTTTTTTCGTGTGAAGGGCGCCTGCGGTTCTGCGTGCGGCGTCACATGATGGTGCCAAATCCAGCTTAGTGCGGAAGGAACCAGCGCGATCAGCGCGACAATAATTAAGATCCCGTAGAAAACTGATGTGTCGCTTGGCCGGTTCAGCAGGTCAAACGCCTTGGTCAACAAGTATAGCGCGCCAAAGAAAATCAGAATAACCGCGGAGTAAACAAATCCAGCTCGAAGCTTCATGCTAACTACGACATCATCCGCTGGAAGGAATGTCAACGCTTTTCTAGCGCGGCGAGCGAGTCTGCTTAACCCGCGACGCAGATGCCGTCAAGTGTGGCGGGGTGATATCATCCGGCATTGTGAGACATGAACAACACTAACACTGCCGCGGCGACACAGAGGATCGAGTTCAGGAGAGCGATTCTTCCGGATGAGATTGACGCACTCTGCGAAATCGACCGTAGGATCTTCCATAAGCATCCCGCGGACTTGTTTATTCCCGAAGAATGGGCGGAATTCGAATCGTACTGGATGATCGTCGACGGGAAGATCGTGGGCTGCTCGGCGTTCATACGCGATTCGGACTACGACGACGAGCCGAGGCCGGGCTGCCTGCACATCATGAGCACCGGCATTCTGCCCGAGTTTCGCCGCCGAGGGTTCGGCATGAAGCAGAAGCAGTGGCAGATTGAATTTGCGAGGCAGCAGGGCTTTCGCGTCATCGTCACGAACACGAGGGAAAGCAATCTTGCAATGCTGCAGCTAAATCTAAAACTGGGTTTTGTAATTTGCGGAACGGCTCCGCATTTTTATTACGAACCTGACGAACCTGCTATTGTGATGGAGCTCCAGCTCCAGGCGAAATCCCCCGCTACGGTTGCCGATCCGCGCTAGGGTTGGCGCACTCGGTGGTATCATCCCGGTTCGCCGCCGGGAAAGTAACACCTACAATTGCGATGAAGGGCCGACAGAATTCGAGGCAGGATTTACGCATGGCAATTGGAGGGGCCTTGCGAACGCCCACAGGCAAAAAGGAAATGCACCGCACAGGGCGAATCGGGTGGCTGCGCGCGGCAGTGCTGGGGGCGAACGACGGCATCCTGTCCACGTCGAGTCTGGTGCTCGGTGTGGCGGCCGCGCATGCAACTCACAGCAGCGTATTGCTCGCAGGAGTCGCCGGGCTGGTAGCGGGTGCCATGTCGATGGCGGCGGGTGAGTACGTTTCCGTTCATTCGCAGGCAGACACGGAGCAGGCGGAACTCGAACTCGAGCGCGAGGAACTGAAAGAAGACGATAAAGGCGAGCACCAAGAGCTGATGGCAATCTACGTGGAGCGCGGGCTTAATCCTTCGCTCGCGAAACAGGTCGCCGACCAGCTGATGGCCCACGACGCGCTGGGCGCGCATGCCCGCGACGAACTCGGTATTTCCGAAACTGTCCGAGCGCGTCCGATTCAGGCCGCACTGGCATCGGCGGGCAGCTTCGCGGTAGGAGCAAGCATGCCCCTGTTAGTCACCGCCGTGGCTCCGGCGGAGCGATTGATCGTTGTCGTTTCTGCAACTTCGCTTCTGTTCCTCGCGCTTCTGGGCGGGTGGGCTGCGCATGTGGGTGGCGCGCGAGTGGCGATGGGAGCTATCCGCGTGACGTTCTGGGGCGCGCTGGCCATGGCGGTGACCGCCGGCGTCGGGTCACTGTTCGGAACAGTTCGCTGAGACAGGGCGGGGAAAGGGCACAGCATGCTGTGCCGCCACAGAAGCGGCGTGGGTTCGCGCAGAAGGTGATCGCCAAGACATGCAAGATATGAAGGTTGGAACTGCATCTACCGATACGCGAAGACTGCGGCGTTACCGGCGCTCCGCGGGGGGAGACTTCCCTGCTGCGTCGCGCAAGGGGCGCGACCGGCATTCGCCTGCGTCGCGGGCGCGCGATTTGCGCGCTAGCGGCGGCGTCGTGCTTGCGGGAGATGCAGAATCCAAAGAGCCGCGCTCGGTCGGCGACGCACTAAAAGACACGCTCAAGAGCGCGGACGTGCGCGGGCTCGCCATCATTTGCGTGACGGCTTGTATTGGGCTGCTTGTGGTGAATTTTGTCGGCAGCGATACCACCTACGCGGAGTTGTACCCGCCGAAGCGGTTTATGCCCGACCCTTACTGGGTGCTACGAGTGAAGGCTTGGTGGATCCTGTGGATTCTGATCAGCTCTGTCGCGCTGCCCGCAATCGTTATGGCAGTTCAGCCGGGCAACCGGTTGCGCGATTGCAACCTTTCGTTTCGCGGCTTCGCGCAACATTTTTGGATTTACGTTGCGCTGTTCGTGCTGGTGTCGCCGGTGATCTGGTTCGTTTCGCTCACGCCTGAGTTTTACAATTACTATCCGATGTACGCGCAGGCGGGGCGTTCCTGGGCGGACTTGCTGATGTGGGAGGGAATGTACGCGGGACAATTTATCGCGGTGGAATTCTTCTTTCGGGGATTTTTGGCGGGGGGACTTTCGCGGTACATCGGGGTGATGGCGGTTCCTGTGTCGGTGATGCCTTACATGATGATTCATTTCAGCAAGCCGTGGCCCGAGGCGGCCGGCGCGATATTCGCTGGATTAATTCTGGGCTGGCTGGCGTGGAAGCTAAAATCGATTTGGGGAGGCGTGTGCCTTCACTGCGCGGTGGCCGTGTCGATGGATTTGCTGGCGCTGTCGCACAAGGGCCAGCTCCCATGGCTGCATAAGTAGCGGGAACTGGGGATTTTGTGCAGGCGAGGGACAGGCCAAGCAGAAAACGCAGTCGGACGAAGCAACGCGGAGATAGGCTCAGCCTGAAAAGTAGACCTTATACAAGAATTGTCCAATAAGAACAAGACCGAAGACACAATATGACGCGACTAATCGCCAAAACCTGTTCGGTTCTTCGTCGCGGTAGACCACTCGACCAAAGAATTGCGGCGCTTTTCCGGTGCACGTCCCACCTACAGCCAGAAACAATAACAAGAGCCCGCCCATTAACAAACCGTATGGCGGCTTTAAGTCCCAATGAGGCATGAACAACGTCCCCTTTCCTTCCTGCTTGCGTGAGGGAACTCCCACCCGTCACTGCGGCAGCGATCTTTAGCGACTGCGCAGAAATCCCATCATGGTAAGCTCTCAATCACTGGGTCCCCGAAATTCCGGAGCACGCGCTGAGCTCGGAATGCCGGATTGGGCGCGATGATACAACTACTCACACGGACTTTAGAAAGGAAATGTCCTTTGTCCCGAGAGAGACTGTCCAATGGAGTTGCGAATATGTAATTGCTTAAATGCGGTTCTGGCACCGGTTAGAAATGGGCCGGTCGTTTGTTTTCAGAGGGTTACAGTCGTTTTTGAATGTAGGCCAGAACCGGTTAGAAATTCGTTCGAGTGTACGCGAACTCTTCGCGAAAATCGTCCTGGTGCGACATCAGCCTACTGGGGCTTTTTTGCGTCCGCGGACTGCTCCTGCATCGCGCCGGAGGATTTTTTCCAGCTTGTATCGGGGTCGTAGGACTTGATGGATTTCGCGGCCGCTTCGGTCTTCTTGCCGAGGTCCTTCTCGTACACCACGCCGTCTTTGCCGACTATGAACGTCATCACGCCGGAATTGCGGTACTCAGCAGGATAGGCGACGAAGGCGAATCCGCCGGTCATTTTTCCGTTGACGATGTAGTCGGCTGCGCCACCGGGAGCGTCCTTCCCCTGGCGCGTGACGATGCGGAAGTAGTAGCCGTGGAATGGCGTAGGGGGAGTATTCAGATTCTTTGGCGCGCCGTTCGGAACGCTGGCGTTCGCCACCAGCGGACCGATGGGGCTTTGCGATTGTTTATCGGCGTCGGCCCAGTACAACCCGTCTTTCTTTCCAGCGTCGCTGGCGAGTTTCTGCGCGTATTCGTTGTTCTCTTTCGCGAAGTATTCATTTTGCGCGGCGACGAGCTCCTGGCAAACGCGAATGGCCGACATTTCGTTCCGGCCGATACGCCGGTAGAGAATTTCCTGCTTGCCTGCCTCCGTGTTGAAATAGAACGCACCGTTTTTGTTCACCAGCGGGATAGGGGTGGGCCAATTTTCCGCGCCGATATAAAGAGTGGTGGTACCGTCCGGCTCAACCACCAGCCGGTGCATTTGGTGAAACTTGCTTACGAAATTTGTGCGGGTGGCTGCGTCCTCAACCGGATCGCCAGAGGAGATAATCTCTTTCCCGTCGGGACCTAGAATCTGCAGCAGCGCTTGATCGTCGCTATTTTTCAACGCGGTCACGAGGGCGTGGCAGGCTTCGTCCGCTGACGAAAACGTTTTTTGCCCCTTCTGCTGGGCCAGGGCGCTCGGGGAAAAGGATGCGAACAGGAGGAGGGCCGCTGTCGCCACCGTGAAATAACCGGATAACCGAACATTTCGCAGGTTCCATTTCGCAGGATGCATATGTTCTTTCTCCCGTCTATAAATTTGATAAATTTCGAAGGGGTTATAAATAGTTGCCATAGCACGCCGACAAAGCGCTATCGCAACTGTGAATTGAGATTAGCGGTGACGACCGCCGCCACCGCCGCCACCATGGAATCCGCCACCGCCGCCACCGAAACTGGATTGCCCGCGTGACGAAAAACTCCTGGTTTCTCCACCATGGTTGTAGCCGCTGAACGCACCGGAACGAGTGCCGCTCTGGCCGCGCGAATCACCGTATCCGCGCGCCGCGTTGCGATCCCCATTGAATGGGCGCGTCTCGCCGCCGCGGTTTTCTCCACCGCGGTTCTCACCTTCACCACGGTTTTCAGCTCCAGCGCGGTCGTTAAATCCGCGGTTCACGTTGTTGGCCACGCCACGCTCGCCTCCGCCCCGGTAATAATTCGAGCGGTTATAAAACGTGTTGCTGTGCGAGTAGTATCGGCCGTGGTCAAACGCGACGTAACGATTGCCCCAATCGAAACCCCAATGGCCCCATCCCCATCCGAAGCCGCCGTACCAACCAATGCCGAAACCAAGTCCGAAGGAAAGATATGGACCGCCGAACCAGATGCCGGGATAGTTATACCAATAAGGCCACGGAGCTATTGGATACCCGTAAACAGCCCAGGGATCATACGCCGGAACGTAAACTACATCGGGTTGAGCGGGCTGAATCACAATATCGGAACCCTGCGTCTGCACGGTTTGTTGCGGCGTGTCTTTTAGATTGCCCGCTTGTTGCGCCTTTTGACGCATGCGCTGAATCGCGTCCATCACATCCGCTTGCTGGTTGTAGTAGGCGTCGCCCAGTGAGGAGGTCCAGGAAACGTTCTTGTCCATATTCCCCAGAACGGTGGGAAAGGCACAGAGCGCCTTCACGCTGGGATCCCAACTTTGCTGATCGACAGCCTGGCCCAGCGCATCGCCTTTTAGATCCGGATGCGCTTGGACCCAGCGGTCCGCTTCAACGATTTGCGCCGGAAAAGTGGATGCGGCTAGAATTTGCGCCACAAGAGAATCGGGATACAGCGCGATGGGCGCCACCAGCTGATCCAACTGATCCTGCGACTGCGGAGTGTAAGAAGGCGTCGCGTCGCCCGCCGGCGAAGCCTGACCTTGCGCAGTTTGATCTTGAGTCTGGTTGTCCTGCGCCAGCACGTTCTGCGGCAGAGTGGCGAAGAGCAAACCAATCGCCAGCATGAAGGCAAGGATCTGTTGGCCTAGCCGAGGCATGGAAAACTCTGCGGCTCGCGCTCGCGCGGAAAACCCCGTTTTACTTCCCGACTTCGCGCGCGTGGAACTTGTTGGCAACGTCATGGCCGTAAGCCTCCTGCATATAAGATTCGCCAGAGGCCTTTTAGGGTACAGCAATTTGCAAATTTTCGCCACGCAGCGGCCGGGACGCTACTAGTTTCGCGGAGCATCGGAATCTTACTAAGATCTATCGAACCGGGGCGAGAAAGCAGCAGCGTAGAATAGATTACCGAGCTGCCGTGTTTGCGACGGGGCGATCGACGGGGTTTTTGTGGCTGTCGGACGTGTGATCGTTATCCGCCCTCTCACGCTCCGCTCGCTTCTTTAGCATGTAAGGACGTACGTCGCTCCAGACAATCGCTGCGACAAATACAACCAGGCCGGCAGACAAGAAAATAAGAAACGGAATATATTGGCTGTTCACGGGTACCTCCTTTTCTCAACTAGAATTCCTAAGACTAGTAGCGCTAATGATGTCACCAAGCCCGTAAATTGAAACCAGAATGTGAAACCATCCTTGCTAAGAGCCTGATCTAAGGGTGCAAAAACAAAAACTAGTACCGCTGCCTCTCTGAGAAACGATCCGAGCATCTCCAAAACGCCGAGCGGGGGGTTGGGATTGCCGACGTGAGGAGACACGGTATTTCCTTGTATATCGAATACGTACCGTGCCGAGGTTTGTATCTCATATGCGCCCTTGAATGCAAGCCCTTGCGTCTTAGTCTGGGCCTAGCTTATACGACGGGTCAACAGTACTTCTGTTAGCCCACACGTGTCCATTACTAATAGCGTGTAAGCGTATGGGATGCTAAACCAAATAAAATGGATTCTCCACCGCCCAGCGCAGTTGCAAACGCGTAAAATTGTGGCATCCTATGTGGCATGGGAAACAAAGACGCACGCAGACGCGAAGTGAAAAAGCCGAAGAAGAAAGTGCCCAAGCCGGAACCAAACCGCCCGGCGATCACCTTCGTCAACAAGCCCTCGACCCCTTCGTAGCTGGCGTCGCCGGACATCGGCGATCGCGGAAGCGTCGCGGTCTACCCGGCGGAGGTGGAAAGCGCGCGGATCGGCGCGTGGCGTTTCAGCAGCAATTCTTCGCCGAGCGGGACGCTGGTCAACACTTCAACAATTTTCTCGGACGCGACGCCCTCGCCGTACGGATTCGTCATACCTTGAAGCGCGCGGCGAAAATCGGCGGTCTTTGCCGTAGCGATGGCTTTGAGAATGGCGCGAACCTCCGGCACGGTATCGATCACGTTGCGCGCCCGTTCCCTGCCCTGCTGCCGTAAGCCAACATTCACTGTGGGTAACGCAAAAGAAGCCGACTCCATGATTCCGCTGCTCGAATTTCCCACCAGCACGTCCACCTGCTTCAGCAAACTCCAATAAGTCAGCGCGTCCAGGTTCACGAACACGTGCGACCCGTCGCGCGAAGCTGCGAAAGTTCGCGCCCGCTCGATCAGATTGCGGCTGCCGGCATCGGCATTTGGGTAGCAGAACAGAAGCTGATCCGGCAGATTCTCTAAAGCCTCGAAAAGCGCGTCCGCTTCTCGCACAGTGTCGCGCGCGAGCGTCACCGGGTGATACGCGACCAGAATCGCCGGATGCTTCAGTTCGACGCGCAAACGCGTCTCGAGCTGCTCGCGCGTCAGCAGCGTTTGCCGCCGCAAATGATCCAGCGAAGGTGCGCCCGCGCGATGAACTCGCCAAGGCTCTTCACCCATGGCGATCACGCGGTCGCGCGCCGCCTGCGTGGACGTGAAATGAATGTGGCTCATCTTCGTCAGCGCGTTTCTGACCGCGTCGTCAATCGCGCCTTCGCTGATTTCTCCGCCCTCGATGTGCGCGATGGGAATTCGCAGCGCCAGAGCGACCGACGCGGGCGCGAGCATTTCGTACCGATCCGCGATCAGCAAAAGCAAGTCGGGGCGCATCTGGCCGAAAATGTCCGCGAGGCTCAACGTGGCGACGCCGATCGTCTTGGCCATGCCCACGTCAGTATCGGAGCTGAGCAGGCACTCGACTCGCGCGTCGATGTGGAAATCGTCCCTCTCGATTTCCTGAATGGTCGAGCCGAATTCAGGCGAAAGGTGCGCGCCCATCGCGATGATTTTCAAGTCCACGTCCGGATGCGCGGAAAGCTCCCGCAGCGGCCAGTACAAATGGCTGTAATCGGCGCGCGAAGTTGTGACCACTGCGATTTTGCGTTTCATTTTATTTGCTAATTACTTTGTCGCTGCGCGCACGAGCGGTTTTGCCAACCCGAGCAACAGTTCGCTGGGCACGTACTCCGGCACGATGCGGACGAGCGTAGCCACGAGCGCGGGCAGGTCGCGAAGCTCCACACTCTCGACCAGTCGCGCAATCTTTATATCAAATTCGCCGGCGGCGATTGCCGCGCCTCGCACACGTTGAAGTCTCGAGTCTCCGGTGGCCTCGACGGTTTCGCTGGCAAAAATCATCTCCTCGGCGAGCTTTTCTCCCGGAAAAAGTTTCGTAAACGTAATCGGCATGCCCACGTCCGGCTCAAACCCCGCTTTCCGAATCATCCCGCGCGCCAAATCAACAATTTTTACCGGCTCGCTAGGCTCCGGCACAAAAACTCCGCCCTCCACCGTTGCCGTCGCGAGAATCAGTTCCACCACTTCTCGCAGAGTCAGAAAGTATCTGCTGGCGTCAGGATGCGTCACCGTTACCGGACCGCCCCGCGCAATTTGCTGCCGAAACATCGGCGCCACGCTGCCACGCGATCCTAAAACATTTCCGAGCCTTACGGCTTTCATCTGCGTCCTGATGCCGTTCCATCGCAGCAGGACCAGTTCGGCGATCCGTTTCGACACTCCCATCACGCTGCGCGGATTCACGGCTTTGTCCGTGGAAACCATCACGAGCTGCGCCGATTCGTACTCGCGTGCGACGCGAGCCAGCGTCATCGTTCCCATCACATTGTTGCGAATCGCCGCTAGAGGATTTGCTTCCATCATCGCCACATGCTTGAAAGCGGCCGCATGATAAATCACGTCCGGCCGATGCTCTTTGAACACTTCAGCAAGCAACGCGGCGTCGCAAATATCGCCAAGCACGGCGACGTGCGGCGCGCAACCCTCGACTGCGGAAAGCGCCAGCCCAATTTCATGCAGCTCGTGCTCCGCATGGTCCAGAAGTATCAGATTGCGCGCGCCGGAATTGGCGAAGCTCTCCGCCAGCGCAGAGCCGATGCACCCGCCCGCGCCCGTAATGAGGATGTTAGCGCTCCGATTCATCGCATCCTGTCTAACACACGCCGCCGGGATTATAAAGGCCATCCGCGCGATTGCATTTGCCTGTGCAGAAGTGTATCCGAAACCGAATGCGTGAAATGAATCGAGGCGAGCTTTGAACTGAGGATTTCAGCGAGGGTGAACTTCGCAGGATAAAACGTGGAAACCGCAAGGTGCCCTCGGTTCAGCAACCATTCCGAGTGGCCTTAACCAAACACTCGCCATTACAAATTGCGCGTGTGGACATGATGCGCGTGCGTGGACTGAAAATAATGCGACGGCGGATACAAACCCGTGCGCGAGAATTCCCGTCCGGCGGCCTTTTTGACCTCGGCCATCCAGTAGTCAAACGTGCCTTCAGCCACTCCGACCAGCGAGATTGCGCGTCGATATTCGATTCCGCCGAGAAAATAAATCTCGAACAATTTCAAACGTCCCTTCCACGCCGGACGTTTCAGCGCCTGTCGGCCGATGCGCTCGAAATCGGCGACGTACTCGCAAGCGCGCGACCGCTCGGGCCGCCACCGATACCCGCAAGAAGGCGAGTCGAGGTCCAGCGCGCGCACCTGCCCAAGCGAATCATCGAGCCATTCGTGCAGACCACGGTAACGCGCGTGACATGCGTTGAACATTTCGGCAGCTTTCATCGTCACCACCTCGCGAATCCCGAATTTGACCTCGCATTTCAGCTCGCCAAGGCCGTCGCTAGTTCTTCCGCGGCGGCTTGGACGCTGGAAACATCGCGCCGACATTCCACGCTTCGTCCACACGCTCGATCTCTTCTTCCACGGCGTCGAGGCAAACGTGAAAGCACTCGCGCCACCCGTTGATGTATCCGCGCGCGTATTCCGCGGCCAATCGCTCGCGTTCGCGATGCGCTCGCTGCATTTCAAAAACTTCAGCGCGCTCGATTCGCGGAGCGCGCAGCGCGAGCTGCAAACGGTGCCCCAGTTCGCGCAAGACTCGCAGCGCCCAATTCAGCGGCACAGGGAAATACACTCCGATGCGGCGCCGCGGCTCATACCAGGCCAGTTGATACCCGGCCGGCACGTTTCCTCCGTGTCCCACTTCCCTGCGCAATCCAGTAAATAACTTCATCGGCGATCCGACGGCCCCGCTCCCACGAAGAGCTCGCGCCGCACCGCTTCTTCGCGCTCGGCACGCAACAACTGCTGACGCAAACGCAGCTCCCAAGGAAAGTATTGGTGTTGATCTTGTTTGCGGTCTTGAAACTGATTTTGGTTTTGATTTTGTTCTAACCCGGAAGGGTTTTGAGGTGGACTCGGGTATTCGTTTGGATTTTGATTTCTGCTTCGATTTTGCTGCTGATTTTGTTGTTGATTTCCACAGCTTCCAGGATTTTCGCGCCGCGCTTCTCTTTCTTTTATTCTTACTATTAATGAGCTATTCATCCCGTCCGCAACTTGGTCGTACGCATAGTTTTGCGCGGCACTTGCCCCGCAATTCCGCGTAGCACTGGCCGCAATTCTGCGTACACCCTCCGCAGATTTGCGTACACCCTGTGGAAATTTCTTGGCTTTCGTGATGCGGATGCGTATGCCTTCCTGCGCCACGGTCGTCTCGATGTAACCCTCGCGCCGCAAAAGGCTCAGCCATCGTTCGAGCGTCCGCCGGTTGAACCCCGTCTCTTCCTCGATTTCGCTATAGCGAACCGGCGCGCCGCCAAGCACCCATCCCACCGACCCCGTCTGATGCGTCTGCCGCAGAACCAACCAGGCGTACAGCCAAATTGCCGAACCCATGCGCTCGTAGTGCCGCGCTTCGAAAAGCACGCCTCGCAGCCCGGTGCTAAAATCCTTTTCACGCATTCAAAGTGTCACTCGCAAGGAAACACTCTTGGCGCTCGCCGGTCTTCCATCAACAGTGTCCACAATACGGGATGAGCACCTTTACGAATTCGTCGTCCGCTGTCTCCGAAATTCGAAGTCTTTCGACAATTTCCACTGGCCTTCCCTGTCCGCAAAATCCGCATTGCGGCCGCCCATCAACTCTGGTGTAGGGCCGAAGCAGCAGTCTCCGGGCTCTACGCTGTTTTTTTAATACGTAGTCGCGGTCGCGCCTCTCGCGTTCCAGCTCCCGATGCTTCGGATTCGCCCTCCATTTCTTCATGTAATCGCGGCTGCGCGTGCGCCGCATCTTGACACGCGCAGTCCGAATCATTACTTCGCCTTGCACTGCGAATTCCGCTGGCACCGTCTGCCGCTTTCCACCCATGGATCCTCCTAGCATCGAGAATCACTTCCGCAGTCCTGCGTATCGCGCTTGTTGATTAAGGCCGTTTTACGATTCCGTCCTCCACTACATCCGTGTTCTTCCTCAGTTTCTCGCCCTCGCCGACGGTTGCGGCTGAGCCGAAACTATGGGATAAGGGCCATGAGCAGCGCACTCCCTTCCCGGCTCACCATACGATTACTATTGAGTGACTTACCTAATTCTGTTATCCTACTAGTCTGCCTCTCATTCTTTGGAGACACGTACCCAGGAGGTCTTTTTCATGTGCATATCTCCCCCGCTCGAGTACTTGGTAACCTCGTCTCAAGCGGGTCTGGAAAATTTTGAACTTGTTCGACGGAATACCATCGCAAATTTGCGCAAGGAGCTTGGCGAAGTTGTCGAGGAATGGATCGAAGCGGAAACCCAGTGCCGGCTTGCGCGCTGGATTCTCGAATGCCGCCGTACTCAAGACGCCGCGTCAGACTCGCACCGCTCGAAAGCCATCGACGAAAATCGTTTGCCGCTATTTGACGGGCCGCTGAATTCCCAGGAATACCAATCGCAATCCTCGTCTCTGACGGCGCTTCCCAATCGTTCGTCGCGCTCTCCCCGATCCTCGTCCCCGGCCCTTGATGCGCTGCCTCTTCCGAGCACGCAACTGTCTTGCAAAGCAAAAAGAGCCTTGCACTTCCTGGAACAGCAGGCTCGCTTACAGACGGACGCCATCGCCCCGAACGCGTATATCTCCCAGCCGGGAATCGGTCGAAAAGCCGCTTTGCCCAGCCCTGTTCGGAACGCCCCACAACACCAGCGCGTGCATAAGAGATCGCAGACCGCGTCCCTTTTCCCTGTCGCGCTCGATCCTGCTGAAAGGTCTGAGAATGTGTGCGCGCGCACCCGGCGCTTCGCTGCCGGTCATTCCGCGAAGAGGGATGCTCCAAAGGGCCGCGCGGTCGCTGATTCTGCCGAGGTCCCGCAGATCGTGGCCTTGGTTCGCGGACAAAAACTGCGCCCCGCTCCGCCGGCTCGCGCGTCAATGCGTTACTCGCCCCCTCAACGAAAGGCCGTGTAACCTGCGCATCCGGCGTGAATCCGGCGTTAGTCGCGCGCGTGCACGCGAACTCGAGTGCTGCCTTCCGCTCCAGCTCCTGGCTCATCGAGCTTCTCCCGCTACTTCCCGTGCGCCATTCAGTCTTGTTGCAAAAAGCATTTCGGCCGCTCCACGCAATACCAAAGCACCATTCCGGTACGAATTGACAGCTCGGCGCACGAACATTTCTTCTCTCAGCACTCTGTTCTCCGGCACGCCCGCGCAATCTAACGCGGTCTGCCGCCGCAAATTCGCTTCCATCGGAAGCGTCGCCGCAACTAGAAGCTCAACTCTCCTCGCCCGTTCGCGTTTCGTCGCCGTCTGCCAACTCCGCCACAACTTGAACCGGCCGGCTTTCCATCGTCGTCCGTCATTAGCCACGTTATCCACTTGCCGTCATCTACTTGCCCTCTACTCGCCTCCGTCCTTGCTGGCACTGCCGTCGATCTGCATTCACACGTCAGCTTCGCTTCCCTTTAACCAATTTCGCGTTCCCGTTGGCCATCCGCTAACGCCACACAATTGCGATACCCGCGTTTTTTGCTTTCCGTCGCCTTCTCGGCTTCGTCTCCGCGCGCCGAACTCGAATCACGGTTTTTATCTCCCGGCCCTAGCCCAAGAGAACATGCGAAGGTCGGTGATCTTCCCGCCGTCCAGTTAAAAGCGCCCATAGTCCTGCCGCGCCGGACCCACCGTCTTTGTATCTGCCGCCCGGCGAGATCGGGGCCCGGCATTCCGCGCAAACTGTGTTCCGGCCGCGCCGCTTCAAGACGCCGCACTTACGGAATTCCGACTGTAACGGAACGCTTTTCGCTGGACTTACTCGCCACCGTTCCACAGCGATCCACGTGCACCCAAACTGAATCCCGAGTTTTCTTTTTACTTCCATTCTCGCTTCATAGAACCCCCCATCTCTCATCGCGCCCGTCGCCCCACTAGCCTGAGCAAATCGTTTCCAATTCGTCGACTTCCTCGTTCCCAATCGAGCCCCCGCCCATAAATATTCATTCTCGAACTATGCATGTCGCGGACGATCGGGGTGATGCAAATTTGCGAGGGCCGGGGAACTTTCACGATGAACGGTGAATTCCAAACGGTGACAGCAAAGTGTCGAACTTAAAACGACTGGCGGGAATAAACGTGTTTGGATGACCGGAGATCACAACTGAATCTCGAAGCCGCTCTGTTCCCGCAACGGAAAACATTTAGCCAAGCATTTTGAGTAACGTCGTGTGCTAACTGCTCGACATTTCCATTCTGACCTTTGCAAGTCGTATTCTGTCGGCTGCATGGCATTCGCGCCTTGGGATGCCTGATGTGCGGGGGGTCGCGCAGGTACTTGGTCTTAGCCAAAATTCATTCCGGGACCGAAACGCACCACGGACCTTTGGATTCAGTCAAGGACCGCTTTAGTTCTGGCGAGTGGACGAGCAGTTCAAAGGTCGTTCGATGGTATGTTTTAGTCGGAACGGGTGCTTCTGTTTTCCCTCGTGAATTTCCGAAAGCGCGAGGATCGCTCGCCGAGTGAAAAAGGACGAGGCCCACTGTCGTTAGAAGGGAAAAGAACTTTCAATCTCGGAGCAAGAAAAGTTATATCGGGTCTGAGCCTCGTGCGCGCGTCTCGACCTGGTCTGCGCGTCTCAGTTTCGGCTGCGTATCTCAACCTCGTCTTGAGCTAAGCGCATGTATCTGAACACATAAGACCTCGACGTCGGGAGACTTGCGGCGATTCAAATCTTTATCGTGCTCATCTCCGCTTACGTGGGCGGCGGTCTTTCGCGCGTCAAGCTCGTCACCTGCAGAACGATAGATGCATACCACATGGAGATTAGCACTGCGAATCAGGCTTTCGGAGGGGGCCACGGTTCAAGGAGCTGCTCTTTGCGATAAATCAGTGCATTAATGTCGTAGGGGGCCAGCTCGATATTGTGACCGTGAGTGATGGCGTCAGTAGGACACGCTTCCACGCAGTAGCCGCAAAAAATGCATCGCGAATAATCGATATTGTAGACTTTGGCATAGCGTTCACCAGCGGAGATGCGATTTACTTCAGTGTTTTCCGCAGCCTCGATATAAATGCAATTTGCGGGACACGCGGCGGAACAGAGAAAACATCCTACGCATTTTTCCAGGCCGCTTTCGTCGCGCTGCAGAACATGAATTCCACGATAGCGTGGCTGGACGCTCGCCGGCACATCCGGATAGGATTCCGTCGTGGGCTTGCGGAACATCGTTCGGAACGTCACGCTGAAGCCCTTATAGAGGGTAAAAAATGTTTCGCCGATTTCCTTTACGATCGAAGCCATCGCATTTGACTTTAACAGAGTTGCCGAAGGCAGGCAATTCTGCGCAGCGGCAGCCAGGGTCTTAGGCCACCTGGAACGGCACGGCGAATCTCTATTTATTCTCCAGGCGGAGAAACTGGAGCTTTTTCGGCAAGTTTTCCCTTGCCCGTCATGGCGGCGATAATCTGACGGCCGTGAAAACGGCCGTTCTCAATGAAAATATCGCTGGTGCGTTTTCCGCCGACAATAACTCCGGCCAGATAGATACCAGGGACGTTGCTTTCCAGTGTTTCGGGGTTAATTTCCGGCCTTAGCGAATCGCGATCCAGGCGAATGCCCTGTTTTTTCAAGAACTCGAAATCCGGATGGTAGCCGGTCATGGCAAACACTTGAACCGCCGGGACGGCCACCTCGCCATTTCCATTTTTTACCCAGACTTTTTCCGGCTCGATGCGCATCACTTCGCTTCTAAACATTGCGCGGATCTCTCCGGCGCTAATTCGATTCTCGATGTCAGGTCTCACCCAGTATTTCAAGCTCTTTCCCATTTCCGCGCCGCGATGAATCAGAGTAACTCGCGCTCCTGATCGAAATAAATCGAGCGCCGCTTCCGCAGCCGAGTTCCTTCCGCCGATGACCACAACATCCTGGTTCCAATACGGGTGCGCTTCGCTGAAATAATGACTTACATGCGGCAGATCTTCTCCGGGAATTCCCATCACGTTTGGCAGATCGTAGTACCCGGTGGCCAAAATAATTTTGCGAGCGTGATATTCGAACGCAACACCGTCTTCATCGCGCGTATGCACGACGAACGCACCGTCGCGCCCGGTGATCTCCTCCACGCGCTCGTATTGGCGGACCTCGATTCCATAGTGTTCGACTGCGCGACGATAATATTTTAGCGCCTCGCCTCGCGTCGGCTTGCCGCCGGAAATCGTCATGGGCAAGTCGCCAATTTCCATGCGCTCCGGAGTGGTGAAGAAAAGCAAGTTAATGGGATAGTGAAAGAGCGAGTTGCACAGGCACCCTTTGTCGATGACCAGCGGGCGCATCCCTGCGCGCTTGGCCTCGATGGCGCAAGCGAGTCCGGTTGGCCCGGCGCCGATACATATCACATCGTAAGAATCGGTCATATGCATAGTGTGCGCTGAGCGCGCTGCACTTTCAACTGCCGCGCGCGACCTAAGTAAGCGGCAGGAGCGCTTGCGACAATTGCGCTGTGAAATTCTCTAGCTCAGCGAGGCGGGCCGGGGTGACTTCGAGTTTCTCTTTTTTCCAGACGAACCAGTCGCTGCCTTCGCGCGTGACTCGTACGCTGAAATTTCCTCCGATCAGGTAAGCCGGCTGTCCGTGAATCTGGAAACGCTCCGCGGCGACCGGTGAGAGAAGCGCGGCGCAGTTTCCTTTTCGCACGCCGACGTAGTTCGCGTACATCGGGAACGCCACGATCTCAAAACCACCCGCCTGCATTCGTTGAAGTATGGAGATCTGTTGCGGCGTGAGGTCCATCGGAAGAAAGAATAACAGTTAAGGGGCCCGCTGCCGCCGCGAACTTGAAATCGCCGACGCAGTTGTGGCGTGCCCCACTTCAGCCGGTGAATGCCTTGGGAAGATTCCAGTGCTGCCAAACGCTGATGACGCGAAGCGAAAAGCAAACTAATCCGCCTGAAATAGCGGCCAAAGTGGGATTCAACCGCAGCTTCGTCGCGGCAACCATCACCAGCGCTCCCGCTAGAGCCGCAGTCGCATAGATGTCCGAACGAAGAACGTTGGGAATCTGCGCCAGTAGGACGTCTCGCACGGTTCCGCCGCCAACCGCCGTAACGGCGCCAAGCAAAACAGCGATGAACGGATGCATCTTATAGAGCAACGCTTTCTCTGTTCCCGCGACGGCGAACAAAGCCAACGCCGCCGCGTCCAGCGTGAGGATGACCGGACCCGGAATCGCGCGGATGTAGGGATGCAGAAAAAAGACGACGACGCCGCCGGCGAACGCTGTAGTCGCGTAACGCCAGTCACGAAGCGACGCGGGAGGACTGGCGCCGATCAAGACGTCGCGAATAATTCCTCCCACCAGCGCGGTCGAAAATGCCAGCACCATCACACCCAAAAGATCGAGATTCGCGGGGACAGCTATCAGCGCACCTTCCACCGCGAACAAAAATGTGCCGGCTAGATCGACCGAAAGCAGAAGCTTGCTGTGTTCGGGAATCATCATTAGACAGCGAAGAGATTAAGTCGCAGCGCATTGCAAAGACAAGCGAGAAGAAACCGCGCGGTTCGACTAGGGTTTGTAAGTCCACGCGCCCGCTCATTCTCGAGCGCCAATTCGATTGCAAATCCCTATGCGGCGGAGGAGGAAATGGAGCCGGACTCGATCTCTCGCAGAACCGAGCGAATTGCGGCGGCCAATTCTTCTCGGCCGACATGGCTTTTGCGGAACTGTACGCGCACGTGAAACGATTCGTCCGGCGCGCGGTAGTCGAAGAGGAACGGTTGCGGTCTTGAATCGGAAGCGGACTCTGCCTTGCGGGCTTTGCGCGCTTCGTCGCGCGTCAAGCCGCCTTGCGCGATGCGATGGACCATCTCCAGCATCTTCTTCTCGTTCGGCTGACGCGACACCTGCAGCAACAGCGACTTGGAAAATATTCCGCGTTCGATGCAATCCTTGCGAACCGCGTCCGGAATTACGGTCAGTGACATCGTCTCCGTCACCGACGAACGCGCCCGTCCGATTTTCTTGGCAATATCGTCATGCGTGTAGTCGAAGTGAGTCGCCAAACGCTGCAAGCCGTCCGCTTCTTCGAACGGAGTCAGATCTTTGCGCTGAAGATTTTCGATCAGTCCAATCTCCAGCGTTTCCGCATCATCGGCAATCTTTTCGATGCAAGGAAGCTCGTGAAGGCCGGCCGCTTTTGAAGCGTGGTAGCGCCGCTCGCCGGAAATAATGTAATAGGTATCTTCCCGCGGAATGAACCGCACGAGCAGCGGTTCGAGCACGCCCTTTTCGCGTATCGAATCGGTCAGCTCGCGCAGATCGCCCAGCGCTTTACGCGGCTGGTCCGGATTCGGCCGAACCTTATTGAGCGGGATCATCCGCCCGATCGACGCGCCACTGAAGCTGGTCAGCGTTTCTACGTAGTGCGCGTCATGCCGCATCTTGAGAGTGACGGGCAACCCGATCCTCTTGGACACGTTGCATTACCTCCTGAGCAAGCTTCTTGTATTCTTCCGCGCCGGAAGACTTCGGCGCAAAGGTAAAGACAGTTTCCTTGTAAGCCGGGCTTTCTTCCAGCCGGACGTTCTTGCTGATCCTCGTCTTGAAAAGCGCTTCACCAAACACCGCGCGAATCTGCTCGTGCGTGTCGCGCGAAATATTGGTGCGCTTATCGAAGAGAGTGATCACCACGCCCAGCACTTTCAAATCCGGATTCGGCCGCGAACGAATTCGCGCGTAGGTCTCCAGCAAATCGTCGGTGCCCTCAATCGCGAAATACGCGGCTTGGATTGGAACCAGCAAATGCGTGGACGCAACGAGCGCGTTCACCGTCAAGATGCCCAGCGCGGGAGGCGTGTCCAGAATGATGAACTCGTACTCCTTCAGCACGCTCGACAGCGCATCTTTCAACTTATACGGCGCGTCAAACTGTCCCGCGAGCTGCGTCTCCAGCCTGGCCAGCGCCAGCTTCCCCGGCGCCACAAACAGGTAAGGGTCCTTCGTAGGCTTTACGATCTTGGACATCTCGGCCGGATGCTCGGCGAAAAGGTCGTACATCGAAGTCTGAATGTCCGACGATTCGAAAAACGCGATGGAAGCGTTCGATTGCGGGTCGAGGTCAATAAGGAGTGTTTTCTTTTTCTTCAGCGCGATGGCGGCGGCTAGATTAATCGACGTCGTAGTCTTTCCGACGCCGCCTTTTTGGTTGGCGACCGCGATGACGTAGGTCAAATTTTGCCCCCGCTAGCCATGCTGCAACCGTGGGCCCATATATGGCCTCCTACAGCCCCAGTTACACCACAAGTAGCCTAACTCTACTCATTTGGCTGTCCCCTGCGCAAGCAAAAAATGCACTTCGGCTGTGGACAACTCCAGTCAGAGTGACCCCGACCTGCGTAACCCGGGGCTGCTATACTCCTGCCCTGCTGGCTTGGAATGAGGAAAGGAGTGCAATGGCGACCACGCTGAGCGTCACGCCCCCTGCCGACGACCGAAAGCTCCTCGCGCCCGTCTGGCATACAGTCGTCCTGGTCCTCTTCGTCGTCTCCTATTCCCTTATTCAGATCCGCTTCTCGGCGCACACAGAAAATTTGCAACTCAAAACTCGAGTGCCTTTGTATCTTTTCGGGATTTTCTTCGAGTTGATTCTTTTGGCCTACGTTTGGTTCCTCGGCTTGCGAGGCAGTGGAACAAAGTTTGCTGACGTCATCGGCGGAAAGTGGACGCGCGCGGCAGATGTCTGGCGCGATATCGGCGCCGCATTCGTGTTCTGGCTTGTCGTCATAGTATTCCTGGCTAGCGTGGGACACGCTTTAGGCCAGAACCTCCACGCCAAGAAAGCCCTCCTGGTTATTATGCCGCGCGGCGCCCTGGAGATGATCCTGTGGGTCGCGCTGTCAATCTCGGCGGGGTTCTGCGAGGAATTTGTTTTCCGAGGTTATTTGCAGAAGCAGTTTTTCGCCATGACTGGAATCAACGGCGTGGCTATCGCTGGGCAAGCTCTCGTGTTCGGCGGCGCTCATGGCTATCAGGGCGTCAAAGGTATGATCACCATCACGATCTACGGCGCGCTTTTCGGCGTTCTCGCCATGATGCGAAAGAGCCTACGGCCGGGAATGATTCAACATGCCATGCAAGACTCACTCGCCGGCATCGCGTTGAGTTTGATAGCGAAGTATCGCCCCGACCAACTCGCGTTGTTTTTCTGAAATTGATTTCTTGCGCTGGTTTTCCGGAAGCAGACTGCGGCGCGCGAGCGCGCCTCTACATCTTGTAGCGGCCGAGGTCTTCGTCGTTGAGGTTCTCCAGCCACTTGCGCAAGTCCTCGCTGGAGCTTTTCTCGGAGATCGCGCTCGCTATCTTGGAGTGTTTCAAAACTTCGTCGTCAACGAAGATCGGGCAATCGAGGCGCAGAGCGAGTGCAAGTGCGTCGCTGGGGCGCGAGTCCATGGACATCGTTTGGCCGTCCCGCTCCATCCAAATCAGCGCGTAAAACGTATCGTCCTTCAAATCGCAAACCACCACGCGCTGGACGTGCACATTCAATCCGGTAAGAACATTCTTCAGCAGGTCGTGGGTCATAGGACGCGGTGTTTGCACCTTTTCGATTTCCAGCGCAATCGCGTTCGCTTCGTAGATGCCCACCCAGATCGGAAGCACGCCGTTACCCGCGGTTTCCTTCAACACCACTACCGGCATGTTGGTCACGGGATCCATCATCAGCCCTCGTATCTTTACTTCGAGTTCCATGGTGGCCTCCCGTCGTTCAAAGAACTTGCTCGCCAACTAAACTATTCGGTCCGCCGCGCGTCACCCGCACTGCAACGTATTCTCCCAGAAGATTCTCGCGCGTTGTAGTGAAATTTATCAGCCGATTGCAGCTTGAACGCCCGCCCCATTGCCCGCGCGCGGCGTGCCTCGCGTCCACCAGCACTTCGAAAGTCTCGCCAATCAGTTTTTCGTTGCGCGCGATCTGAATCTGCCGCTGGCGCTCGTTCAAAACGGACAGGCGCCGGCTTTTTTCAGCTTCGGGAATGGCATCCGGCATGTCTTTGGCGGAAGTGTTCGGCCGCGGCGAATACGTAAACGAAAAAATCGCATCGTATTGCGCCGCATCCAGCAGCGTCAGCGATTCTTCAAAGTCCGCTTCCGTCTCGCCGGGAAATCCGACAATGATGTCGCTGGTGATGCTGATCGGCCGTCTTGCGCCGCGAATCCATTCAATCTTCCCCAGGTACTCTTCGCGCGTGTACGTGCGCCTCATCTCGCGCAGGATGCGGTCTGAGCCCGATTGCACCGGCAGATGCACGTGATCGCAGAGTTCCGGTGTCGCATCAATGGCTTCAACGATCTCCCGGTGAAAATCATTCGGATGCGAAGTGGTGAATCGAACGCGGCGAATTCCCTGTACCGCCGCCACGCCGCGCAGCAGATCGACAAAGCTCCATCCGCGCGCCGAAGGATCGCGATAAGAATTTACCGTTTGCCCCAGCAATTGAATCTCGGTGTATCCGGCATCCGCAAGGCGCACGGCTTCTGCAATCACCGCTTCGCTAGACCGGCTGCGTTCCGGCCCGCGCGTGTGTGGTACCACGCAGTACGAACAAGAGTAATCGCAGCCTTCGATAATCGTGATGTACGCGCGAATCGGATTATCCCGCCGCGTAATTTCCGTTTCAAAAGTTTCGTCCGTATCCAAATCCAGCCCGGTGACGCGCCGCCCGCCCAACTCCAGTTGCGCCAGCAGCTCGGGAAGCTTTCGATAACTTGCCGAGCCGCATACCAGGCTCACCCACGGCGCGCGCTCGAAGATTTCTTCGCCCTCCTGCTGCGCCAAGCATCCCAGCACGCCAATTATTTTTCCGTTGGCGACTGTCTTCCAGTCTCCCAGCCGCGCAAACACTTTTTGCGCCGCTCTCTCCCGTATGCTGCACGTGTTGTAGAGAACCAAATCGGCTTGCATCGGATTTTCAACCGCGTGGTATCCGCGCCCGAGAAGCACTCCCGAAACTTTCTCCGAGTCGTGGTCATTCATCTGGCAGCCAAAAGTCTCTATGTAGAAAGATTTCTTGTTATCCGAGGGAATTGCGATTAACGCAGGGCTGCCATCCGAATTTATCGCGCTTTTGTGCGATTCGAAGACTTCTTCTGGAGCGCTGGCAGCGAAAGACCCCAAGTGCCCGTGCCTGCCCTCGCGCGCCGCAGTCTGCACGCCGGCAAGCGATTCGATCCTGATGTCGAACGATTTGCTCATGAACGAATTCAATTCTAACACGGATGAACGCAGTGCCTCTTATCTGCTGAATCCAGCGAAACCCAACATCGGGTTTGAACGTCCCTCATCACGCAGACTAATGTCTAACATCGAACAGTGCAAAAACGATTTGTTGTGGTATATACACCAGCCCGCATTCCTGGCTAAGGTCCGCGGCGATGGCAAGTTGCGGCGCGAGGTGGGTCCATTGAATCGTGAATACGACATTTTTGAACGGCTTCCCGACGGCACGGATTTGTGGAAGGACTACGTGCACGGCCTGGAACAAGCTCGTCGCAGGTTGGAAGAATTGGCCGCGCAATCAAAGAACGAACACTACGCCATTCATACGCCCACAAAAGAAATCGCCGCTCGCGTGAACGTCCGCCAAACGCCCAATCAGTCCTAAGGCGCTGCAACTCTCTTCACATCATTAGGAGCCGCAGTCTTATTTCCGTGTCTGCGGTCGATCATTTCCATGATCCGCTCGGCCGCGCCCAGAGCGGTAATTACAACGCTTTCACACGCAGGCGCACCGGTCCGGCCATCCCAGTTCCAATCCGCCAGCCGCGGCGCCGCCAAGATCGCGGTCAAAATTGCCAAGACCCGTTTGCGTCCTTCGTCCACAAAGGCATCCTATCATATTCGCCTTTTCTTCGCCTCGCTAAAGTCAGTCAGGCGATTCGCAACTCGCTGCTCTGGTGAGCGGCGCGCTGATCCGCCATGCAACGCTGCACAGAGGAGGAGTCGGGAGAGACAAAACTGCTTACTAAAAACGGATTACCCAAGGCATAATCCCCACGCCTTCGTGAGGCTTGGATGAGGCGTCTAGCCCTCTTTGTTCGCTCTGTCATTCCACTTGATCCGACTCAGCTGTTTTTCCTCGTGGGATCAGTACTTCTGTTGATTTGCATGCAATTGCGCTGCCACCCTTTGCTTCCGAGCTACGCCCTCAAGGGGTCCTATGGCGACGCTTTCGTCGATGAGTATCAATCCTGGCTTCTTTTCTCCATCGTAGCGCGCCTACCGATTGTCTTGGCTGGAGCCGCTGGCTTGTTTGTTTGCTACTGGCCAGGACTTCACCCATTTCGGCGGATTCTCGGGTTCGTCGTATTTCCGTCGTTCGCCGGTATTGCTGCGCTCTGCGTCCGCTTCTTGTACGTGTCACAGCAGTCGAACTTTCCGCACGCGAGCGTGATGCAGCGCGGCCCCCACAACGAAGCCTGGGCCTTTAGCACCGTGTGGACTCTAGGGCCCGCGCTCCACATGAGTGTCCTTGGATTCGCACTGGTGATTTTTTTGGTATCGAGGCTAGCCGCGGGAGTTTCCACACTTCCTGTTTCGCTGCCCCCTGCCGGAGACGTGTTACCCGGCGACGACAAAATCTGGAAGCGCATTCTCGTTTTCGTATGGATTTCAATCACATGCATATCTGCGATCGGGGCTCTTGCAAATACGGCACTCGAGGGTTTTTACTTTTTGCTTGCAGAGTCTGGCACTTATCGTTCGTCGCCGCCCGGCGACGCTTTGATCTCAGCACTTTCGACTGCGTGCCTCGTCGCGATTGCAGCTTGGGCAGTGGGGGAAGGACGATGGATTGAATTGCGGCAGTTCACTCGTTCTCCCGAGACCAAGTTTGCGGTGCTCGGTGTGATTTTTCCTACCGTGATCGAATTGGTGCCGAGTGTGGTCGCTTACGTGTCGGACCGAATTCATTGGGCGGCTTTTCTGTTCGGCCAAGTGGACCCGCCTTTTTTCCCTGCGTACTTCCTCATTCCCAACCCTTTGTTCCTTTGGTATCTCCCTGCCGCCTTTTTCGAAGAAATCATATGGCGGGGGTATCTACAGCCTCGTTTCGTTCATCGATTCGGGATCTTGCGAGGTATTTTCCTGCTTGCGATAGCGTGGAGTGCATTTCATTTTCTCGGAGACTTCCTGAGAATGACCGAGGACCATCAGGTTTTCGTACAGTTCTTTTTCCGCATTAGCTCTTGTGTCGCGATAAGTTACGTCCTCGGCTGGCTGACTTTGCGTTCGGGATCGATTTGGCCGGCCGCTATAGCTCATGGGTTAAGTAATATTTGGGTTTTGACAATGGTCAATTCGCTCGATGGGCACCAAAGCCCTTTCTCGAGAAGAATCATCGTAACTGTTTGTTGGGGACTACTTGGTTTCGCGCTTTTCCGATTCTGGCCTCCATCGATTGCAACCGAGGTTTCCGATCAGCCTGAAAGCATTGCTACAGAACCATCGACTTAGGCTGGACCTCAGCGGTCCGAGAACTCTCGAAGTGGAGGAAATTCAATCCCACAATTCTGCCGTGTGCAATCATTTGACCTCGGGGTAATATCGTTCTTCTTTTTTCGCGTGGTGAAAGGTTCGATGAGCGCTGCCGCTGTAGCTCTCCCTCAGGAAACCTGGCGCCCAAAAGCCAATCCTTGGCTGATTGCTGTCGTCGTGTCGCTCGCTGCATTCATGGAGGTGCTGGACACTTCAATTGCAAACGTTGCTCTGCCGCACATCGCCGGAAATCTCGGCGCCAGCAACGACCAAAGCACATGGGTGCTCACTTCCTATCTCGTCGCCAACGCGATCGTCCTGCCTATCAGCGGCTGGTTGGTGACCATCTTCGGCCGCAAGCGTTTCTTCATGACCTGCCTGACGATCTTCACCATCAGTTCCCTGCTCTGCGGAATCGCGCCCAGCCTCGGTCTTCTGCTTTTCTTTCGCATATTGCAGGGCGCAGGCGGAGGCGGCTTGCAGCCCATGGTGCAAGCGATTCTCGCCGACACATTTCCGCCGGAGAAGCGCGGCCTGGCCTTTTCACTCTACGGCATCACCGCCGTCTGCGCCCCTGCGATTGGACCCACTTTGGGCGGCTGGATGACGGACAGTTACTCCTGGCGCTGGATTTTCTTCATCAATTTGCCGGTGGGCATCGCCGCTTTGTTCCTGGTTTACAAACTGGTGGAAGATCCGCCGTACCTGAAGCGCGTGGCGAAAGGCGGCATCAAGCTCGACTATATCGGATTTTCGTTGCTCGCGTTGGGTGTGGGCGCATTGCAAATCATGCTGGACAAAGGACAGGAGGACGACTGGTTCGGTTCGCATTTCATCGTCACTCTTGCAGTCACCTCGGCGGTGTGCCTCACTGCTCTCGTTTTCTATGAGTGGTTTCACAAAGATCCTATCGTGGACGTGCGTCTTTTCAAGAATCGGAACTTCGCCACGGCGAACATGATGTTGTTCATGGTGGGCGCTATGGCTTTCGCCACTACCGTGCTGATGCCGCAATTTCTTCAAACAATTTTGGGATACACGGCGGAAAATGCGGGTTTGGTGCTATCGGCGGCTGCAGTACTCTTGCTCTTCGAGTTGCCCATTGTTGGCCGGCTCACTTCGATATTCCAATTGCGCTACTTGATCGCCTTCGGTTGGTTCGGCCTGGCAATCGGAATGTACGTTTCCGTCCTGCAATTCAATCAGGAAATGAGTTTTGGACATGCCACCTGGCTGCGTATCGTCCAGTATGTGCCGTTGGGCTTTGTGTTCGTACCTACTACGACTGCGGCATACAACGGGATAGAGCGGGAAAAAAGCAATGCCGTCGCGGGTCTGGTAAATTTCACGCGCAACATCGGCTCCAGCGTGGGGACCTCGGTAGTTACGACTATCATCGCCCGCCGTTCGCAATTCCACCAGGTGGCTCTGGCCGACCACATCACGCCCGGAAATCCGCAATTCCAGGCCGCGGTCAATGGCCTGACGCAACAACTTAACCACGCGGGTCTCAGCTTCACGGAAGCGCAACGCCAGGCCTTGGCCAGAATCTATGCCGGACTCCAATCGCAGGCCGCCACACTTTCTTACATTGACACCTATTGGATCCTTTCGATCTGCTGCGCCTCCATGTTCTTCTTTTCATTCGCTCTGGTGAAAAACAATCCGCGCCCGGGCAGCACTGTTTCGCTGCATTAGGCTATTTCTGTTGTGTCCTTTTCGGCATCATCGAGATTCTGGGTTCCGGCGAATCGTTTGACCCTCCTGTATGCGTGTGCTACGGTTGCAGGGGAAGGTTTTATAAATTTTTTTCCTGGGGGATGTTATTTCTGGTCTGGCGCTGATCATTTTAGCCAGCCCGTTCGCTCTGCTTGAACAAACGGGCTGGGTCGCACGCGTAGTCCTGGGCATCCTACTTGTCCTGTCTCTGTTCTCCTGGGCAATCATCTTTCAAAAATCGCGGCTATTCGGTCAAATCGAGCCGCAAACCAAAAAATTCCTGCAAATGTTTCGGGCTGGACGAGGACTTCCCGATCCCAACACTCTTCGCGTCGGCGCAGGCGGCACTCCGCTGGTAGTTGTGTATCAAGCCGGCTACCGCGAACTCGAAGCGCAGCTCGGCGGCGGCAATCGTCCCGGAGCTACCGCCACTCCCACCAAAGTGCGAAACGCGCACGCCGTGGGAGTCGAAATGCAAGTGGCCGCGGGCGAGGAAGTCCGGCGTCTCGAAAAATGGATGCCCTGGCTCGCAACCACCGGCTCCGTTTCCCCGTTCATTGGATTATTCGGCACCGTGTGGGGCGTTATGGACGCATTCTCGGGATTGGGTGATGCCGGCTCCGCCAGTCTTCGAGCGGTCGCGCCCGGAATCGCCGAAGCCTTAATCACAACTGCCGCGGGACTTTTCGCCGCTATTCCCGCGGTCATCGCGTACAACTACTACGTCGGGGGCATTCGTTCCCTGGCCAACCGCATGGATGGCTTTGCAGCAGAATTCGTCGCGAAAATCGAAACTCTGTACAGCGCGTAAAAAACCGCCATGCCTCAGATTCAGCGCGAGACCGGAACGACACTTTCAGAAATCAATATGGTGCCGTTTATCGACGTCGTATTGGTGCTGCTGATTATTTTCATGATCACCGCGCCGATTCTGCAGTCGGGCATCGAAGTGGACGTCCCGAAAACAAAAACGGTGAAAGAACTGACCGAAGTGCGCATGGTGGTCACTATCGACCGCGCGCAACGTGTCTATTTGAATGATAAGGCGATTAACATCCACGATCTCGGCCAGCAAGTCGTGTCGCAATCGCACGACCTGAAGCATCAAGCGGTTTACGTGCGCTGCGATGAAACCGTTCCCTTCGGCAGTTGGGCTACGGTGGTGGACTCTTTGCGCCAGGCAGGTATCCAGAATATAAGTGTGGTAACCCAGCCGCTCAGCGAGCGTTCGCAGATTCGGTGAAATGGCAGCCATCGCACAAAACCCGGCTCTCGACAATTGGTCGCGCCCGCTTGGAAAATTCTTTGCGGGGTCGCTGGTATTTCATGCCGTGCTCGGCGCGTTGCTCGTGATTTCCGCAATGTACTCGCATCAAGAGGAATCGTGGGGCGGCCCGGGCGGCGCAATTTCCGTAGGCGTGGTCGGAAGCGTCCCGGGAATCCCGATGCCGCGTCCGGAAGTTGAAACCACGAATCGCGTGGTGGACGAATCCAAAGGACTCTACAAGTCCGAACCTGTTCCGAAGGCTGTGCCGCCGCCCGATGCAACCCCGATTCCGAAATTCGAGCGCAACAAACCTCCGAAGTACGTCACGCGTCCGTCGAAGGTGCTGGAAAATCCAGCCCCTCCGCCGCCCAACGCCGTTCCATACGGCGGAGGCGGCACACCGACCGTCCCTTACACTTCCTTTGCAATGGGTGCCGGCACGGCCACGCAAGGCGGAATCGCCTTTAGCGCCGGTGCAGGTGGCGGAAATTTCGGGTCGCGATTTTCATGGTACGTGGAAGCCGTGCAGCGGCGGATTAGCGGAACCTGGCTGCAGTCCACCGTGGACCCCGGGATTCAATACGCTCCGCGAGCCGTCGCTACGTTTGATATTTTACGCGACGGCACGGTGACGAATGTGCAAGTCACCAAGTCGAGCGGCAACAGCTCGGTGGATATGTCCGCGGTTCGCGCGATTCGAGACGCCAGCCCCCTGGACCGTTTGCCGCCGGAATATTCAGGTTCAAAAGTCAGCGTGGAATTTTGGTTTGATTTTAAGCGATGATTTGGGAGTGGCAGCAGAACGCAATCATCTAAGATCCGCAGTTTCGAGAAGAACAAGAAAAACAAAATGACCAGAAAAATTGCAATCTCCGTAGCACTCGCAATCGCTATGCTGTTCTGCGCCGGATCCGCGTCCGCCCAGGATTGGTTCAAAACCGGCACTGGCCTGGGAGTCTCCAAAGCACGCCTTGCAGTTCCCGAATTCGGACTGCGCGCCCCCGCGCCGCCGGCTCTGGAAAAAACCTTTCACGATGTTCTCTGGGCCGATCTGGAATACTGCGGCATCCTCGATCTCGTCAGCCCGAGTTTCTATCCGACTCAAACGCCAAGCCAGCCGAGCGAATTGAAATTTGCGGATTGGTCGAACGCGCCAGCCAGCGCCTACATGGTCGCTTACGGCAACCTATCGGCTGAAGGAACAAACCTGGCCGTTGCGGGCTTTCTGTCCGACGTCCACAATCCCACCGCGCCCATCGCGCTGCAGAAAATCTACCGCGGAGCCGCCACCGACGCCGACGCGCGCCGCCTGGCCCATCAGTTTGCGGACGACATCGTGGCAAAGTTGAGCGGCGGTCTGCCCGGCATCGCGCAAACGCAAATTGCCTTCGTCAGCGGCAAAAGCGGAAACAAAGAAATCTGGGCCATGGATTACGACGGTTCGAACCAGCATCAGGTCACTCACCTAAAGTCCATTTCACTCACTCCGCGCTGGTCGCCGGACGCTACGAAAATCGCGTTCACGTGCTACGTGCCTTTTCGAGGCGTCACCTCTCCGCAGATTTGCATTTACTCCACTGCTTCGGACCGTTTGATTTCCTTCCCGCGCTATCGCGGCTCGAATAGCTCTCCCGCTTATTCACCCGACGGTTCGCAGATTGCCTTCATGTCCAGCCAGAACGGTGATCCGGAAATCTACGTGACCGATGCCGGCGGAGGGAATCTCCACCGCATCACCTTCGCTGCAGGCGTCAACACCTCGCCCGCGTGGAATCCGAAAACAGGCAAGCAGATCGCTTTCGTCAGCGACCGCGGTGGCGACCCGGTGTTATACCTCGCCAATTCGGACGGCTCCAGCGTTCAGAAGCTCGATCTGCCGGACATGGGCTACAGCGTGGATCCCTCGTGGTCACCGAATGGACAACTTTTAGCGTTCTGCTGGCGACGCCCGAGCGGCAATTTCGACATCTATGTTATGGATGTGATCAGCAAGCAGCTGGTGGAGCTCACACGGGACGCGGGCCGCAACGAACGGCCGAGTTGGGCGCCTGACGGAAGGCACATCGTATTCGAGTCCACTCGAAACGGTCAGCGCCAGATTTGGTCCATGCTGGCTGATGGCAGCGAACCCCGGCAGTTGACGTATCAAGGACAGAACGAATCGCCGAACTGGTCGCCGCGCTGATTCGCGGCCATAATGCAGCTTCATCCGCTGTCGTCTTTTAAGCGATTGCTTTCGATCGAAGAAACCTAAACGCACTTGAGTTGCACAAATAATAAAACGACCTCACCTGCCTAGCCCTGGCGGGGACGCCGAAGGAGGCAATAAATGCACGATCGCTGTCTTAGGAAGCTTGGATTGTTGCTCGGAGTGGTTGCTCTCGTATCTCTAGCGGGCGGCTGTAAGAAACAAGTAGCCAGTCAGCCGCCGACGCAAGCTGCGCCGCAACCGGCCGCGCAGCCCACCGTCACCCTGAACGCTTCGCCCACCTCGGTGAAAAGCGGCGATACCGTCACGCTGAGTTGGACGTCCACGGATGCCACCGATCTCGATATCGAGCCGGGTGTGGGAAAAGTCGTAGCGCAAGGCACCACGCCGGTGAATCCGACGCAATCGACGACCTACACCATCACCGCCACCGGACCGGGCGGCACCGCAACAGCAAACGCACGCATCACCGTCGGCGCCGCGCCGGTTGAAACTCCGCCGAGCGGAAATCAGAACTTGACCGAGCTGTTCGAACAGAACGTGAAAGACGCTTACTTTGATTTCAACAAATCCGATATTCGTGGCGACGCTCGCGATAATCTGGCAAAGACTGCGGAGTTTCTGCGCTCGTATCCGCAGATCCGCGTCACCATCGAAGGTCACTGCGACGAGCGCGGCTCCACGGAATACAACATTGGCCTCGGCGAACGCAGAGCCCAGGCTGCCAAGAATTATCTTATTTCACTTGGCATCCCAACCGACCGCATGGATACCGTGAGTTGGGGCAAAGAGCGGCCGTTCTGCACCGAGCACGATGAAGCGTGCTGGCAACAGAATCGGCGCGCGCATTTCGTAGCGGGGCATTAATCATTCAGCTGTACAAACGGCAATCTAAAATTACGGGCGGCTCCGGCGTTCCACGGGCCGCCCGGCAATTTCAACAAAAGATCGAACAGAGACATTAAGGAGGCTCCCTTTGCGCACACGATGGCTCGTGCTCGCACTCGCAGCAGTACTAGTCGGCGCTCTCGGCGGCGCAATGCTCACCGCCAAGCCCACCGGCGCGGTTTCGAAAGACATGATTCAACTGCAAGAACAAGTGTCGCAGCTCCTACAGGGGCAAAGAGACCTCCGCAGCGCAATCGACACCAACAACGCGACGCTGCGAACCCTGGTGCAGCAATCCCTCGATGCCACAAACCAGTTGAATTCGCAAATGGGCGTGCTGCAAAAGAGCGTGCAGGAAGCCACCGCAAATAGCGGCTCGCGCATCGACACCATGAGCACGCAGACCCAAGGCCTTTCCGACAACATGCAGGACGTTCAGGCGCGCGTGGCGAAACTTGGGCAGCAGATGAACGACATCCAAGGTCTGCTGCAAAGTATCGACGGAAAAATCTCAGGTGGAGTGTCGGCCCCGCAAAGTGGCTATTCCGTGCCGCCGGGTTCCGCGCAACAGTCGCAGCCGAACGCTGGATATTCGCAAGCTCCACAAGCCGCGAATCCCGTTCCTTCGATGCCCGCTGTTTCCGCCGACACGCTTTATCAAAACGCCCTGCGCGATTTCAGTACCGGAAAGTACGATCTTGCACGCCAGGAGTTCAGCGACTACGCCAAGAACTTCCCCGCAAACGATTTGGCCTCCAACGCCCAGTTCTATCTCGGGGAAATATCTTACGCCCAGGGAGATTACCAGGACGCCATCGCGCAGTATGAAATCGTCATCGGCAATTATCCCAAGAGCTTTAAGCTCGCCGCCGCACAGTTGAAGAAGGCCTTCGCGGAGATCGAATTGGGAATGAAGTCCACCGGGATACGCGACCTTCGCGAAGTTCTCCGCCGATTCCCCGGCTCTGACGAAGCGCGCCGCGCGCAGGCCAAGCTCAAGGAACTCGGCGCTTCCACCGCGCCACGCGCACCAGCACACTAATTGGGAAGCGATCACGCCCGCAGCAAGTCGGGCTGCCAGTTCTTCACGAGTTTCTTTATGACTTTTCGGTCCGTGAGATGCTCATCCAGCACCTTGCGCGCGAGCTCCGGGAGTTCCGCATCGCTTTCAAAACGCATCGACACGAGTTGCGCCACGTTGAACTCAGCAATCCGCTCTCGCAAATCCGGCGGCAGAACATTTTGCAAACGCAATTGCATTTCCAGCCGGATTACGCGGTCTTGCACCGTCAGAGAAAACATGCGTCCGAGCAGCGCGAGCATGACCAAGGCGGCAGCCACGAGCGCCGAGATAACCGTGCCAGTCGAAAAAAAGTTCCACGCGCGAACTATGGACCAGACCAGGTTGGCCGCGAGCACCGGCAAAACGAAGTAGTGGAAAGCGGGAACAATCTTGGTGTGATTCTCGAAATTTTGTGCCACCGTATCCTCCGTTGCATTCAATCGATGTTCCGGCAGAATTCTAGCAGACTTCGCGCAGCAGCACTTCTCTTGGGCGAGGGCACCCGCGCTCCTCGATTTCAGAGCCTGTTTTCCGTACAGCGCCCGCCTGCTTCGGCGGACTTTTTTTGCTCTCTGTAAGGTTACTTAAGCTATACTCGCGACATCTTCGAAAATTCTGTAAACAGGTGACACAACTATGTCAGTCAACAAAGTAATTCTTGTCGGACGTTTGGGCCGGGATCCGGAAACCCGCTATACCGGAGGCGGGCAGGCGGTTGCCAATTTTTCTTTGGCCACCGATGAAACCTACAAAGACAAAAGTGGCGAACGCCAGAAGCGCACCGAATGGCACAAGATCGTCGTATGGGGCAAACAAGCGGAAATTGCGCAGCAGTACCTGAAAAAAGGCTCGTTGATCTTCGTCGAAGGCCGCATTCAATCGCGCGAATGGCAGGACAAAGAAGGCCAGAAACGCACCAGCTTCGAAATCGTCGCGAATAATTTCCGCATGCTCGGAGGACGAGCCGACGGCGCTGCAGCAGCAGCGGGAGCCGGCGCTAGTCATGGTGGTGGCACCCAATCGCGGCCTAGCGACCCGGACATGGAAGGCGGACCAATGCTCGAAGAGCACCCCGCTTCAGGGCCGGAAATTTCGGACGAAGATATTCCCTTCTAGGCTGGTTTCGCGAACGCGGCTAGCGCGGCAACTGCTGATCGTCTTTCTTGCGCTGCTCGTCGATTTGATGCATGAATTGCTCGAATTTAGGTTTCTGCTCCGGCGTGAGTATCGCGCGGATGCGATCCCGGCTCTGCTGCCGTATCTGCTCGTGGCGCGGTTCAATCGTAGTGTAAAGCGTTCGCCATTGAGCGCGCGTGTCGTCCACGATGGCACCCAGCTGTTGTTGCTGATCCGGAGTTAGCTGCAGATCCGTCGTTAATTTAGCGACAATCTCATTGCGCGTGGGCTGCGTGTTTATGGTTTGCTTGCCCCACACACGCTCGTCCCATAAGTGGTTCCCCACTCCGCCAAGGAGCGCGCCCAGCAGGAATACTACAAGAACCAGAACTGCGGCTTCGCCGCGTTTCTTAGTGTTTTCCATGATCCGTGTCCGCCACCATCATTAAAACCTCGTCGCGATTCGCCGGAGGGCTCGAAGGGTCAGGAAACAAATCGCGCGTTTCACTCACCGTCTCATAGTTTAAGTTCGTCTGCGGCCCGTACTGGCTGTGCCTGACGGCGTCAAACGTCACCAGCACCGCCAGAGCTAGCGTCGCCGTGGCCGCAAACCGCCACGCCAGCGAAACGAACGGCAGCCAGATGGATTTCTGCTCGCCCCGCTTGGACATTTCCTCTCGAATCCGCGCCATCACCACGCGCGAAAACCCCGGACCAGGATCCGCCGTCGCCGGCACAGCGCGCAACAGTTCCACGCTCGGAGCGGCTTGTTCCAGGGCAATACTGCAGGCGGCGCAGCTTTCCAGGTGCTCCGCTAATTTCTTCGCATCCGCGCCGCTCAGTTCACCCGTGAGATGGTCTTCCAGCAGCGCTTCAAATTCCGGACACGCACCTTGGTTAAATCTTGCTTCCATCGGTTTTGCTCCTTCCCTTTGCGGCCGAAAGATCCGGGTGGAGATCCACGCGGCGATGGTAAACATCCATCAGCCGCGCGCGGACACGAAACAGCCGCACCTTCACCGTGTTGACGTTCAATTCCAGCATCTCCGCCAACTCTTGCACCGAAAACCCTTCCACTTCCTTTAGCACCAGCAATTCCCGGTCTCGCTCCGGCAGTTCGTCCAGCAACTGCTCCAGCAGATCCTTCGTTTCCGCGCGGCGCGCCGGACTTTCCGGCGGGCGTTCGGCTGAAACCACGCCATCCAGCCGCGAGACCTGCTCCTCGGAAAGGTCGGTCTCGTAAACCAGCGGCCGAACCTTCTTCTTCCTCAAATAATCCCAGCACTCATTTACCGTAATCTTATAAAGCCAGGTCGAAAACGCCGCGCGCAAATCGAAGCGTTTTATCGAGATAAACACCTTCAAAAACACTTGCTGCACCACATCTTCCACGTCTTCCCGGCGGCGCAAAATCCCGTTCACCAGGCCGAAAACGCGCTGCTGGTGCCGGCGAATGAGTTCCTCAAACGCGGCCTCTTCACCGCTCTGAGCCAGGCGGACGAGCTCCGCTTCTTCTTCCCGCTTTCTCGCACGGGCCGGAAGCGAGATCGCCGACGCGCCTGCTGCCATACTCTTTGGGACGTCTGCCATACGGTTTTGGTTACGCCGAATAAACGCCTATATCCTGGAATGGCCCAAGGTCCACGAATGCACCCTTCTGATACATAAACTCATAGTACTGACTCCCGGTCAATCCCCTGCAAAATGTTTCGCCTTATAAAGATTCGCCCTTGCGAGAGGCAGTAGTCCATGCAACAATACCCGCCATGATAATCGGAGAACGTATCCGTCTTTTGCGCGAAACGAAAAAACTTTCTCAAGGCGACATCGAAAAGCGCACAGGACTTCTTCGCTGTTACATCTCGCGCGTCGAGAACGGCCACACCGTTCCGGCAATCGAGACGTTGGAAAAGCTGGCCCGGGCCATGGAAATTCCCCTGTACCAGCTATTCTACGACGGCGAGGAACCGCCTGTGTTGCCGAATCTTCCGAAGCGGAAGACCGCAGACGATATCGCGTGGGGAAGCAAGGGAAAAGAGGCGCGGCTCCTGGGCCGCTTCCGTCGGTTGCTAAGCCGTGTTGATGACGGCGACCGCCGGCTTTTGCTTTACATGGCCCAGAAGATGGCCAACCGCTAGTTTTTTCCTTTTATCCGGAAAAAACTTTCTTTGCGGTTTGTCTCTTTCTACTCCCATTCAATCGTGCTCGGCGGCTTTGAGCTGATGTCGTAAACCACCCGGTTCACGCCGGGAACTTCGTTTACGACGCGCAGCGAAATTCGCTCGAGCACTTCATGCGGCAGCCGAGCCCAGTCGGCCGTCATCGCATCCTGCGAGTTCACCACACGCACCGCGATAGTATACCCGTACGTCCGGCCGTCCCCCATCACGCCCACACTCTGCACCGGCAAAAGAACTGCAAAAGCCTGCCAAACCTTTCCGTACAGGCCCGCGCGCCGAATCTCCTCCACCACGACTGCGTCCGCGGCCCGCAGCGTATCAAGCCGCTCGCGCGAAACTTCGCCGAGGAGCCGCACGGCCAGCCCAGGTCCGGGAAACGGATGCTTGATCAGAATTTCCTCCGGCAGACCCAGTTCGCGGCCGATCAGCCGCACCTCATCCTTAAATAAATCGCGCAGAGGTTCTATCAGCTTGAAAGGCATGTTCGCCGGAAGTCCGCCGACATTGTGGTGAGTCTTGATCACTGCCGAAGGACCCTTCACTGACACGGATTCGATCACGTCGGGGTAAAGAGTTCCCTGCACCAGGAATTTCACCGGAAGGTCCTGCGACGATTCCGTGAGCTTTTTCGCTTCCTCCACGAATACGTTGATGAACTCTCCGCCAATCCGCTTGCGCTTTTCTTCCGGGTCCGTGATTCCCTTTAGCCGGCCGAGAAAGCGGTCGGAAGCATCCACGCCAATCACGTTTAATCCCAGGCGCGAGCGCAAAAGCTCCAGCGTGTCGCCAAACTCATTCCGCCGCAGCAGGCCGTTGTCCACGAACACGTTCGTGAGCCGGTCGCCGATCGCTCGATGGACCAACGCCGCCGCTACTGCAGAATCCACTCCCCCGCTGAGCGCGCAGATGGCCCGGCTGCCTTCCGCCTGCTTTCTAATCGACTCGACCATCGAGGCGATAAATCCGGCGCGATCCCAGTTTTGTTTTGCACCGCAAATTTGAAAAATGAAGTTGTTCAGAATTTCCGTGCCGCGTTCCGTGTGGTTGACCTCGGGATGAAACTCCACGCCGTATAATTTCTTGGCCGCATTCTCCACCGCCCCTATGGCGTTGTCGGTGCGCCCGGTGACGCTGAAACCCGCAGGAACTCCGACGACGTGATCGCCGTGGCTGTTCCAAATTTTGAAGCAGCTCGGAATATCGGCGAAAAGCTTCGAGCCGTTCTCGATCGTAATCTCCGCACGGCCGTACTCGCGCCGCTCGGCTGGTTCCACTTTTCCTCCGAGCGTATGCGCCATCCACTGCATTCCGTAGCAAATCCCCAGAACCGGAACGTCCAGTTGCAAAACTTTAGGATCGCAGATCGGCGCGGTCGCGTCATAGACGGAACTAGGCCCGCCCGACAGCACGATACCCGCGGGTTCAAGCGCGCGAATCTCTTCAATGTTCGCAGTGCAAGGCAGAATCGCGGAGAATACTTGCTGTTCGCGGATGCGGCGCGCAATCAGTTGCGTATATTGCCCGCCGAAATCGAGGACGACGATGCCATGTCGTGTGCTCACGATGCCTCCCGTCTTCTCGCTCTGTTCGCCGGATTTGACCGGCACCGCGCTGCTGCCTGTAGTCATAGTTCCGCCTAGGGCTATCTCAGAACAATATTCACGAGTTTCTTCGGCACCACTATCGTTTTCAGAATTTCTTTGCCTGCAATCAGAACGGAAATGCGCGGATCCTTCAGCGCCTGATTAATGGTTTCGTCGCCGCTAAAACCATCATCTACGAGAATCTTCCCGCGCAAACGTCCATTGATTTGGATAATCACCTCAACTTGCTCTTCGCGCGTCAGATCTTCGCGGTACGCTGGCCACTTCACGTTCATAAGTCCGGTCGGGTGCCCAAGCTTCTCCCAAAGCTCCTCCGCGATATGAGGCGTAATAGGTGAAAGCATCAGCACCAGTATCTCCAGCACGCGCTTCAGAACCATCGGCGAGACTTCCACATCCAGCGGCTCCTGCCCCTGCAGTTCGTTCAGCAGCTCCATAATCAGCGCCACCGAAGAATTAAAATGCCAGCGCACCTCGAAATCGTTGGTCACGCGCTTCAGCGTCTTATGCGCTTTCCGCACCAGTAATTTCTCTTTTGCCGTAGCGCTGGCAAAATCCGTTTTCATGTTCAGGTCGGTTTCAATGCCGCGAACTTGGTCAGCGTGTTTCGCGATCAGCCGATATGCTTTGTTCAGAAACCGCGAGCAGCCTTCAATTCCCTGCTCGCTCCATTCCAGGTCGCGCTCGGGCGGCGCGGCAAACAGCGTGTACATCCGCGCCGTATCGCAGCCGTATTTGTCCGCCATATCCATCGCGCCCACCACGTTGCCTTTCGATTTCGACATCACTGCGCCGTCTTTGTGCACCATCCCCTGCGAAAACAGCTTCTTGATCGGCTCGTTTTCCTTCACCATCCCCAGGTCATGCATCACCTTGCAGAAAAACCGCGAATAAATCAGATGCAAAATGGCATGTTCGATCCCGCCGATATACTGGTCGATCTGAAACCAGTACGCAGCTTTGTCCTTCGCAAAAGCTGCTCGGCCGTCGTGCGGATCGGTAAACCGGTAGAAATACCAGGACGAATCAACGAACGTATCCATCGTGTCCGTCTCCCGCCGCGCCGGACCTCCGCACTTCGGGCACGTCGTATTCACAAACTCCGGCACGCTTGCGAGCGGCGATTGCCCTTCGCCCGTGAGCTTCACGTTCTCCGGCAAACGCACAGGCAGCTGGTCTTCCGGCACCGCGACGACGCCGTCCTTCTCGCAATACACCACCGGAATCGGTGTACCCCAATAGCGCTGCCGCGAAATTCCCCAATCTTTCAGCCGGTAGGTTGTCTCGGACTCACCGAAATCCTTTGCCTTCGCATCCGCCGCCATTTTCACAATGGCTTCGTCGGACGTAAGCCCTGTGTAAGGCCCCGAATCCACCAGTTTCCCGTGTTCTGTAAAAGCTTCGCTCATTCGATCGAGCCGCACCGGCGGCCCAATGATCGGCTGCACCACAATCTTTATCGGCAAATGATATTTTTCCGCGAACTCGTAGTCGCGCTGGTCGTGCGCCGGCACGCACATTACCGCGCCCGTCCCGTAATCCGCGAGTACGAAATTCGCCACCCAAATAGGAATGTTCCCGCCGGAAAACGGGTTCACGGCAAAGCGTCCGGTGAAGAATCCTTCTTTCTCCGCCGTGGCAATATCAGCCGCGCGCATGCTCTTGTGACGCATGGTCTTCAACTGCCCTTCGATTGCCCCGCGTCCCGGCACGCCTTCGAGCAGTCGTTCGAGTTGCGGATGCCCCGCGGAAAGCACAATCGCCGAAGCGCCATAAATCGTATCAACACGCGTAGTGAAAACTTCCAGTGCCGCGCCCGGCATCTGCGCGATTCCGAACTTCACGCGCGTGCCACGCGATTTGCCGATCCAGTTCCGTTGCTGCACCAGGACGCGCTCTGGCCAGCCCTCGGCCAGCTCGTTCGTTCCTTCCAGCAGCGCATCGGAATAATGCGTGATGCGCAAAAACCATTGCTCGATTTCCTTCGGTTCCACCGTGGTAGTTTCATGACGCCAACAGCAGCCGCCGACTACCTGTTCGTTCGCCAGAACCGTTTGGCACTGCGGACACCAATTCACCCGGCTGCGTTTGCGGTACGCCAAATCCTTCTCCAGCATCCGCAGAAAGAGCCACTGGTTCCAGTGATAATATTCCGGCTCGCACGACGATATTTCGCGCTCCCAGTCGTACCCGAATCCGAACCTCTCGCACACCGCTTTCATCTGCGCGATATTCGAATTCGTCCATTCGCGCGGCGCGGTCCCGCTCTTGATCGCAGCGTTCTCCGCCGGCAGCCCAAACGAATCCCAGCCCATGGGATGCAGCACGTTAAGTCCGCACATTCGCTTGTACCGCGCGACGGCATCGCCAATCGTATAATTCCGCATGTGGCCCATGTGCAGCGTGCCGGAAGGGTAAGGCCACATCTCCAGGACGTAATACTTTGTGCGCGAGGGATCTTCCACCGCGCGGAATGCGTTGTTCTCCGCCCACACTTTTTGCCACTTCAACTCGACTTGGCGCGGATCGTATTCGAACAAGTTCACTTCCCCCGAGTTTTTCTTCTGGCGCTCTTGCGATGACGCTTCTTCGACGCGACCTTAGCTCCGCTCACTCTCTTGCTCGCGCTTTTCTTCTTTGCCTTCTTGTGCCGCGGCTTCATTCCGTCGCGACCGCCCGTAACCGGAATACTCACTCCGATCAGCTTCCACAATGCCGCCACATTTCTGCGGTCGTCGCCCAACTTGTCAATCGGCGTTTCGAGAATAAACGCCCGCCCCGCGAGAAACGGATGATTCAATATCCGGCTGAATGCTTCTAGGCCGATCTTACCTCTGCCAATATGCTCGTGCCGGTCAACGCGAGATCCCAGGTGCGTCTTCGAATCGTTCACGTGAACCACGCGAACGCGGTCAAGTCCCACCGTGCGATCGATCGCCTGCAAGGTCTTCTCTAAACCGTCAACCGTCCGAATATCCCATCCGGCCGCAAACGTGTGCGCGGTATCAATGCAAACGCCCAGCGGCAAGTCCGAAGCCGCATCAAGAACCGCCCGCAATTCTTCAAACCGCGAACCCATGGACGTACCCTGCCCAGCGGTATTTTCCAGCAGGATTTCCAGCCCATCGAGTTTCAGTCCGCGCGCCGCTTGCTTCAACCCCTGCGCAATCGCAGAAACAGCCGCATCCGCACGGCTTTCCCTGGAGCATCCCGGATGCGCCACCAGAAAATCCGCCCCGAGCGCCAGCGCGCGCACAATTTCCTGATGAAAAGCTTGCACCGAACGCGTGCGCAACACCGGATTCGGCGATGCGAGATTGATCAGATAATTGTCGTGGACAACCAGCGGACCAAGTCCCAGCACCTTGCGCCGCTCTCGAAAACGCGTCGCGTCCGCCTCCGAAATTCGCGAGGGTCCGCGCTCCCACATCCGCGGGCTGGAGGAAAATATTTGCAGTGCGTTTGCGCCTAACCCGTGGGCTATTTCCAGCGCTCCGGATAGGTCGCCGGCAATCGAAGTGTGGATTCCTATGCGGGTGCTGCCGTCTTTCCAAGCGGGAATTTCAGGTGGTGGGGGTGCTTCCGGACGATACTCGTCAGCTGCGTCAAAAGTTAAATTGATACGGTGATTTTCTTCCGCCATTACCTCTGAGTGTCCGGGAGCCTAGAAGGCTGCGAAATACGTGCAGCGACACAACAGCTTCGCGCGCATCCGCTTAAACAACAATTCTAACGGAAACCCGCGCGTTCCGCAAACACTCTCCCAGCAGCACAAAATGACGCGCTCGGAACGGCCGAAGAAGGCAGTGTGAGTCTTTGCGCGTTGAACAGCTCGAACCTACGATAAAGCTGCCGCTGACGTCGCTCCGTAAAAGCTAAACCACGGTTTCGCGGCGGACAGCTTCGAGTTCACGTTATTAATGTTTTTCACGCCCTGGTCCTGCAGCCAATCCTCCAGAGCTTTCGGCCCTTGCTTAGCGTAAACGGGAATGCCCTCCTTCCAAGTCGCTCGCCCGCACAAAACGCCCGAGAAGTTTACGCTGGATTCAGCGGCCAGCTCCAGCGTTTCGGCGAAAACGTCGTTGTTCACTCCGGCGGAAAGATAAATAAACGGCTTTTTCGCGACCGCAGCAGCTTTCCGGAAATAATCCTTCGCCTGGTCTCGCGTGTAAGCTGATTCGCCTTTGCAAGCCTTCGAACCGGCTACGAACGCCATGTTCACCGGCACTTCCACCTTCAACACGTCAACGCCATATTGCGGCTTCGAAAATTCCTCCATGCTGCGCGTAACGATCTCTGGCTTCTTCCGCGCATACGCCGCGCTTTTTTCGTCGCCCCCTTCTTCGTAGCCGACAAATTCCAGAAAGAACGGAACATCCGCGGCAACGCATTCCCCTCCGATGCGTTCAACCCACGCGTGCTTGATGTTATTCACTTCGGCCGGATCGAACGGCGTGTAGTACAGCAAAATCTTGACGCAGTCTGCCCCAGCCGCCACCAGCCGCCGCACAGACCAATCGTCGAGCAGGTCCGGCAGCCGCCCCGGCCGCGTATTGTCGTACCCGCTATTTTCATACGCCAAAAGCAACCCTGCATTCGCCGCGCGCACTTTCGCCGCCGGCAAACCGTACTCCGGATCAAGCAGTATCGCGCTGGCATGTGGCGTCAGGACGCGCACCACTGCGGTCTTGAATTCCTCCATCATCTGCGCGGTCACGTCTTTTTTATCGATGCCCTTGTCCTTCGCGATCGCACTCTTCAGCGATCCGCGCTGGTCCATAGCCGCTGCAGCGATTACTCCGCGCGCATCCGACACGGCTTTCATGCCCTTCTGTTTGCCCGGCGTGATCTTCATTGCGTGTGCCTCCGAAAATATTTCGAGTTTGAGCGTGAGCGCGCATTCTAGCACGGGACTTGGAAGCTGTGGAATGCCGCGAAGTACGCAACGCGACCCGGCGGCCGTCGCGCCGCAAAATCAGAGCCGCACGATGTGATGCTGCTGCGACTCCACCGAAACCACTCGCGATAGCTCGTCCAGGAAACCCGCGCCATAACCGGCCATCCACGGCAACGGCGAAGCCGAGCGCTCCTGCAAGCCGCGGTGCGGATACAACGAATCAAGCAACAGTCTTTCGTACCGGTCGAGAACGTTTCTTCGCTCATTTTCAGCGCGCCCGGCTTTACCCTTTATTTTGCCGAACTGGTGGAGCATCTTGCCCTCGGCGGAATCCAGCGCGTCAATCAGCGTGCGGTCAAGCTTCTCAAGTGGATTGCGGAATGATTTCATCAGTCGCCGCAACGCCTTTTCGCCGGCATCAAAGCGCCGCGTGAGAGCCCGCGGCAAATATTTTTGTTCCATGCGCGACCGCAACTGCTGGCGCCCCCGTAGAACGTCAGTGATTGTGAAGCCGAATTTCTCGAGCTTCCGCCCGACCAGCGGCTCAACAATCGTAAAGCTCGCGCGCGGCAGAATCGCGGGCATGCGCCCGAGAAGTCTTGCGTAAACAACCTGGGCCTGCGCCATGTAAGCGATCTCGGCAGGCCCGGCGATATACGCGGCGGTAGGAAGTAGCGTGTCCTGGACGATCGGTCGCAACAGGACGTTGGGCGTGAACGCCTCCGGAGTCTTTTCAATCGCAGCGCGAAGTTCTTCCAACGTAAACGACGCATGTCCGGCATAGAACTTGCCGTTACGGCTTCGCAGCGCCTCTCGGCGTCCGTCCACATTGTAAAAAAGCAGCGTGGATCCGCCGCTCACTTTCACCTGCGCGTGAAACCCGGCGTGTTCGAGCTCTTTCGAACGCGCAATGAGCGCGTCTCGCAATGAGTCCGCATCGTCCAACGCACGACGATAAATATTTGCCGAAAAACGGTGCAGCCGCTGGTCCAGTGGATCCAGGAAAATAATTCCCCGCCCCGCCACCAACCGCGCCATCAATTTCCCGAACGCCGAACCGTAAGTTTCTTCTGGCGTGTAAGATTCCCGCAAAGCCCGCCCTATTTCTTCGGCGAATCCGCCGCGCAGACTTTCCGTTGCCCTTCCCACCAGCTCCGTGATACCTGCCCCAAGTTTTATTTCCCCAACCCGCCGTCCTGCCTCAGCTCCGGCTTCGGGCAATTCAAATTGCGCGGAGCCGGCCTCGGTGGTCCATTCCACGTGATTAATTTCCGCCAAATCGTGATCTTCGGTGGCCAGCCAAAAGACCGGCACGGCATCGACTCCATTTTTCGAAGCTTCTTCCGCATAGCGCACCGCGGAAATCGCCTTGTAGAGGCTATAAGCAGGTCCGGTAAACAAGCCCACCTGTTGCCCGGTGACTATTGCCGCTGCTCCGCCCGCGAGGCGGTCGAGGTTCGCAAACGTGTCCGCCCCAACTCCAAACGCGCGGTTTTGCTCGCGCAAGACGTCCACAACGCCACTCCGCACTTGCGGAGATAGAGCGACCTTGCGTGCAGCCGCAACGATTCCCGCCATCGTGGGCGGCTGCTCGAAGTACCGCGCCACGCGAGCGAAATCCTCCACGAAGCTTGAAAATAGTTTTGTGGTATGTGGGATTTCGCTGAACCGAAGACAGTGGGACTCCATGGAGGATTTCATGATACACGCGCACATCGTTCGCAGCCAAGACAGTCGGACGAGCGCAGCCTCGGGAAGTTAGCAAAAAAGAAATGCAGGCGTACAGTGTGCCTAACTCGCCTCAATGCCGGCTCCGCACGCTTGTCCGCATAAACGCATTTCATAGATCGGGCCAACTACACGCGACTACCACTACAACAGATGCGCGGTTTGAGCCGTGAGATTCGACAACAAAGCGTCAATTTCATGGCGGGCAGATTCACCAACTGGAAGAAGCGGCCGGCGCGGCGGGCCCCCAAAGTAGCCCATTCGATCGAGCGCGTATTTCAAGCCCGGGATTCCGTATTGCGGGCCGAACATTTTTGCCGGTGCGATAAGCTGTTGCGCCAGTGAATGCGCCTTGGCGCGCTCGCCCCCGCGCGAGGCTTCGTAAATCTCCACACACAACTCCGGAAACGCGCAGGCCAAAGCGAGAATTGCTCCTACAGCGCCTTTTTCCAGCGATTCGTAGAGAGTGGAAGCCGAGCCCACCAGCGTCTGAAACCCTTTCCGCGCCGCCGCAATAATATCGGCGACGCCCTGCACGTTTCCCGAGCTGTCTTTCATTCCAATAATATTGGCGTGCTGGGAGACTCGCGCGATTAGCGGCGCTTCCACAGTGACGTGCGTGAAAATCGGCACGGAGTAAACCAGAATGGGAATGCGCGCCGCGTCCGCCACTCGCAGGTAATGCTCGGCCAGCGCATCTTCCGACATGGCCGGCTTATAAAAACTCGGCGTGCGCACCAGCCCCACAGCATAGCCGAGCGACGCCGCGCGATTCGTGTGCTCGATTGTCTCTGCCGTGGATTCCGCCCCCGTACCCGCGATCAGGATTTTATTCGGCTCCGCAGCTTCCCGCGCAGTCTCCCAGACGCGGTAAACCTCATCCCAGCGCAGCAGAACAGACTCGCTGGTCGAACCATTGATCGCATATCCTGCGAGCCCTGTCTGGTTGTAACGCTTGATGTTGTCGCGCAGGTGCGAAAGCGAGACGCTGCCGTCAGACTCGAACGGAGTAGTAAGCGGCGCAAAAATGCCCTGAAGTTTCACCACGTTATTTTATATCAAGAGCGAGCTAAGATTTTAGGGTTTAGAGTCTCGAAGGCTCGCCGCAAACGCCCTACTTGCGCTCCGCAGCCGCCGCACTCTTGCGCCGGTGTAGATCCTGCAGCGCGCCGACATCAGCCGCGTGCCCCGCCATCGCCCGAATCCCTCGCGCCGCGGCGCTTGCCGCCGAAAGAGTTGTAATGCAAGCAATGTTGTAACGAATCGCAGCCCGCCGAATGGATTTTTCGTCCCAGAAAGATTCCCGCCCCAGCGGAGTGTTGATCACCAGATCGATCTTTCCGGTCTTGATCAAATCCACAATGTTCGGCCTGCCCTCATTCACTTTGTAAACAGACTCAATCTCGATTCCCGCGCTGGCCAACGCCGCTGCCGTACCTCGCGTGCCCACCACCTTCAGCCCCGCCGCCAACAGGTCCTGCACAACAAACGCGAGGTGCCTCTTGTCATGATCGTTCACACTCAGAAACACAGTTCCTTTGAGCGGCAACCGCTGTCCCGCTGCAAGTTGCGCTTTTGCGAAGGCCAATCCAAACGTGGAAGCGATGCCCATCACTTCGCCGGTCGAGCGCATTTCCGGCCCCAAAATCGTGTCAACTCCGCGGAATTTGTTGAAGGGAAAAACCGGCGACTTCACCGCATAGAAATTGCCGACCGAGAGTTCCTTCACGCCTTTCGTTTCGATGCACGGAAGCTTCAAATCGCGCAGCTTGCGCCCGGTCATCAACCGCGCAGCTACTTTCGCCAGCGGCACGCCCGTCGCCTTGCTCACATATGGAACCGTTCGTGACGCCCGCGGGTTCACCTCCAGCACGTACACCGTGTCCCGCTGGATCGCGTATTGCACGTTCATCAGTCCCACCACGTTCAAAGCGCGGGCCAGCCGCGAAGTATATTCGCGAATCTTTTCCAGAATCGAAGGCTTCAGCGTCACCGACGGCAGCACGCACGAAGAATCCCCCGAATGAATTCCCGCTTCCTCAATGTGTTCCATAATCGCCGCGATCACCACATCCTCGCCATCGGCCAGCGCATCCACATCCACTTCGGTCGCGTCTTCGAGAAATTGATCGATCAGGATCGGCCGCTTCGGGTCCGAAGCTGTTCCGATTAGCGCCGCCTGCGCCACATACTCTTCCACCGTCTTCAAATCGTACGCAATCACCATTGCGCGCCCGCCCAGCACGTAGCTCGGCCGCACCAGCACAGGTAGCCCAATCTCCGTTGCAACTTTCACCGCTTCCTGAGGCGTCAGCGCCGTCCCTGCGCGCGGCTGCGGAATTTTTAATTCGTTCAGCAACTCACCGAATCGCCGCCTGTCTTCCGCCAAATCAATCGACTCCGGATCCGTCCCGATAATCTTCGCGCCGTTGCGTTTCAATTCCAGCGCCAGATTCAGCGGCGTCTGCCCGCCGAATTGCACGATCACTCCCTCCGGCTTCTCGCGATCGAGAACCGCCAGCACGTCCTCCAGGGTGAGCGGTTCAAAGTACAGCCGGTCCGACGTGTCGTAATCCGTAGAAACCGTCTCCGGATTACAATTCACCATCACCGTCTCGTAGCCGTCTTCTTTCAACGCGAATGCCGCGTGGCAGCAGCAATAATCAAATTCGATTCCCTGCCCGATCCGGTTCGGCCCGCTGCCAAGAATCACAACTTTGGGCCGCTCGACCGCCCCCGTCTCATCCTCTTCCTCATACGTCGAATAGAGGTAGGGCGTGAAAGATTCGAACTCCGCCGCGCACGTATCCACGCGCTTGAATACCGGGCGAACGCCCAACTCGTTCCGTCGCGCGCGCACCTTGTCCGGCGTCGTGTTCCACAGCTTTGCCAGTTCGATATCGCTCGTCCCCGAGCGTTTCGCTTCCAGAAGTAATTCCGCCGACGTTTTCTCCAAGCTCGCGGCACTCACGCGGCGATCCACTTCCGCCATTTCCATCATCTGGCGGATGAACCACGGATCGATCTTCGTCAACGAACAAACTTCCTCGCCAGTCATGCCGCGTTGAAGAGCCTCAAACAGCCAATGAATGCGGTCCGGCCCCGGCACGGTAAGCTTTTCGCGCAAAAGCGCAGTGGAAACTTCCGCCGGCGCGCGCCAGGGCGTGTGCGGCTCAAGCGACCGAATCCCCTTCCCCAGCGCCTCTTGAAACGTCCGCCCAATCGCCATCACTTCGCCCACCGACTTCATCTGCGTGGAAAGCGTCGTATCGCTTCCCGGAAATTTCTCGAATTGCCACTTCGGAATTTTCACCACCACGTAATCAATGGAAGGTTCAAACGACGAAGGCGTCTTCTTTGTAATGTCGTTCGGAATTTCATCCAACGTCATCCCCAGCGCCAGCTTGGCCGCAATCTTCGCGATAGGAAAACCAGTCGCCTTGCTCGCCAGCGCCGAGCTGCGTGAAACGCGCGGATTCATTTCGATCACCACCATGCGCCCCGTTTCCGGCTGGATGGCAAACTGAATATTCGATCCGCCCGTCTCCACTCCCACCGCGCGAATGATCGCCGCCGCCGCGTCACGCATTCGCTGATATTCCTTATCCGTCAGCGTCTGGGCCGGAGCGATCGTAATCGAATCGCCGGTATGAATCCCCATGGGATCGAAATTCTCAATCGAGCAAATCACCACGAAGTTGTCGCGCACGTCGCGCATCACTTCCAGTTCGTATTCTTTCCAACCCAGCGCCGATTCCTCGATCAGCGCCTGGTGCACCGGACTGGCGTCCAGCGCCCGCGCGATCAGGTCGGCAAATTCCTCGCGATTGTACGCAATCGATCCCCCCGTTCCGCCCAGCGTAAACGAAGGCCGAATCACCACCGGATAGCCAAGCTCGTCCGCCAGACGCACCGCCTCAGGAATCGTAGTCACCACTTCCGACGCGGGCACTTCCAGCCCAATTTCGCGGCACACATTTTTAAAGAGCAGCCGGTCTTCCGCAATCTTGATGGCCTTCAGCGACGCGCCAATCAGCTTCACATTATATTTTTCGAGAATCCCCGCTTCCGCCAACTCCACCGCAAGATTCAGTCCCGTCTGCCCTCCGACCGTCGGCAGCAACGCGTCCGGCCGCTCCGCCGCAATAATCGCCTCCAGATATTCCTTCGCCAGCGGCTCAATGTAAGTCCGGTCCGCGGTCCCCGGGTCCGTCATAATCGTCGCCGGATTCGAATTGACCAGCACCACCTCATACCCCTCCGAGCGCAGCGCCTTGCAAGCCTGCGTCCCCGAGTAGTCAAACTCGCACCCCTGCCCGATCACAATCGGCCCCGAGCCAATAATCAATATTTTCTTAATGTCAGTCCGTTTCGGCATCTTCCCTAGTGTCTCTTCGTTCCCGCATTAACGTCAGCTCGCATCGGCATCGTCCATTATCATTCGCCAGCTTCAGCCCTTCCCAGTCGACCTGCGCCCACTTCGGCCAATCCTCGGTCGATCCCACCACCACAAACCTGTCATCCCGAGCCCGCCTTTAGGCGAGGGATCTGTTCTCTCTCAAACCTCCCAGCCGTCCAACTCTCCGCGAGGTCTGAACTTCTTGCTGGCCCGCTTCGACCCATCCTAGGTCGATCCCACCACCACAACCCTGTCATCCCGAGCCTGGTTTTAGGCGAGGGATCTGCTCTCTTTCAAATCTCCCGGCCCCCAGCCCTCCGCGAGGTCCGCCCACGTCGGGTTCCCCGCTTCAATCAGCGCGACTTTCCTTGACCGTCGCCAACCCTTAATCTCTTTCTCCCTCGCGATCGCATCGCGCACATACTGAAAAGACTCAAAGTAAACGAGCCGGTTGATCCGATACTTTTCCGTGAATCCCACCACTCTCCCCTGCTTATGTTCAAGTGTTCTTCGAATCAGATTGTTGGTCACGCCCACATACACTCTCCGCGAGAGGCTAGCCATAAGGTATGTGTGGTAACGCCTTTCCATCGCAAGAACAGATTCCTCGCTGCGCTCGGAATGACAGGTTGCTTGTATTTCGCTCGCATGCCTATACCGATGCGCAACGCTTCATACACCTTCTTTCATCAGCGAAATAAAATCATCGAACAAATACCGCGCATCATGCGGCCCAGGCGAAGCCTCCGGATGATACTGCACGCTAAACAACGGCAGCGACCGGTGCCGCATTCCTTCGTTCGTATGATCGTTCAAATTCACGTGCGTAATCTCCACGTCGCTCGCTGGCAGCGAATCCGGGTCCACGCAAAACCCGTGGTTCTGCGACGTAATCTCCACCTTTCGCGTCCGCAAATTCTGCACCGGATGATTCGAGCCATGATGCCCGAACTTCAGCTTGAACGTGCGCCCGCCAAGCGCCAGCCCGCAGAGCTGGTGCCCCAAACAAATTCCAAAAATCGGAACGCGCCCCAGCATCTTGCGAATATTGCCCACCGCGTACCCGATAGGCTCCGGGTCCCCCGGCCCATTCGAAAGAAAAACGCCCTGTGGCTTGAGTGCCAGCACATCCTCGGCTGAAGTCTGCGCCGGCACCACCGTCACGTCGCACCCGTAGTCCACCAGCAATCGCAAAATGTTTTGCTTGATTCCAAAATCATACGCCACCACTTTATAACGTGGCTCTGCGCCCGAACCTACGCCCTTTGCCCTGCCCGCTGCGGGCGCACCAACACTCGCCGTTTGCGCCGCATCAAGATCAATCGAACCGCGGCTCCATTCGTACTTTTTCTTCGACGTCACCCGGCTCGCGAGCTCGAGCCCCGCCATCGTCGGCAAAGCGCGAGCCTCCGCGATAAGTTTCTCTTCCGCCGTGCCGTCCGTCGCCACCACTCCGCGTAACGCGCCAACATCCCGCAGATGCCGTACCAGCGCGCGCGTATCCACATCCCAAATCACCGGTACTCCGTAACGCTCCAGGTAAGCCTGCGCTGTTTCGCTCGAACGCCAATTGGACGCCAGCGCAGAGAATTCCCGCGTAATCAATCCTTCGATGTAAGGTTTCGTGGATTCTTCGTCGTCGAGATTCGTGCCCACGTTCCCGATGTGCGGATACGTCAGGCAGACTATTTGGCCGGAATAACTCGGATCGGTGAAAACTTCCTGATACCCGGTAATACTGGTATTGAAAACGACTTCTCCGCCGCGGCGCGTTCGTGCGCCCGCCGCGCGGCCCTTAAATACTCGCCCGTCTTCTAGCGCGAGAATCGCGCGGCCTGCCGGGTCTTGCGTCAGTGTGTCCTCCAAAGTTCATCGTGATGCCGCGTTTACCGTTGATGACATCGTCAACGATCCAAAATGATCCACGGGCCAGTACGCGAACACTGCTTTCCCGTAAATGTACGGCCTTCCGACAGGTCCGAACACCCGCGAATCATTCGAGCTATCCCGATGATCCCCCATCACAAAATAATTTCCCACGGGAATCGTTATCGGCCCGTAGCTCGAACCATCCAGATAGCTCGGCGGAATATAAATTTCCTTCTGCTCCGTGCCGTTAACGTAAAGCCGCCCGCCGCGCAATTCGATCGTTTCTCCCGGCAAGCCGATCACACGCTTGATGAACGACTTCGATTTGTCCAGCGGATACCAAAAAACGACCACGTCTCCGCGCTCGATCGGTTCAAATCGATAGACAAATTTGTTGATGAAAATTCGCTCCTGATCGCTCAGCAGCGGCGCCATGCTGGTGCCTTCCACCTTCACCGGCTGGTAGAGAAAAATAATGATGACGAGTGCAAGCCCCAGCGCTACCGCCAGATCGCGCGTCCAACTCCGCAGCTCGCGCCCCAATTGAGGAATACGCCCGTTGTCCGCCGGATTCGCCTGCTCAGGATGAGGAGTCTCAAACATTCTTCGCCTAATTATTTATAACACGCCAACCCCGCCCTCGCCAACTCGTCGCGACGGCCTCTCGGCATTTTATTCACCCAGCGTGAATCCCAAAACAGCCAGCGCAGCCACCACCGCCGTTTCCGTCCGCAAAATATTCCGCCCCAGCGACGCTTCCACAAAATCCGCCACACGCGCTGCTGCTAGTTCTTCATCCGTCCACCCGCCTTCCGGCCCAATCGCCAGGCTAGCCGACGGTTCCGCGTAAACAGTCAACGCGTCGCGCATTAGTTTCGCATCGCGCCGTTCAGACAAAACAAGTTTGCAAGCAGCGTTCGCCTGTGAAAATGCATCCGCAGGACGAATCGCGCCGGAAAGCTTGCCGCCTCGCGCCGCATCCAGCGCGGTCCGCAGAATTGGAGGACGCAGCCGCCGGCATTGCTGCGCGGATTCGAGTAAAAGTTTCTCCCAACGCGCTCGCCGCTTGGGAACTGCGGCAAGAAGCGGTTTGTCCGTACGCGCCGCCGCGAGCACCACGATCTCGCTCACGCCAAGCTCTGTCGCCTTTTCCAAGCACCACTCGAACCGCTCGAATTTCACCAGCGAAATTAGAAGCTGCATCCGCAGCGCGGCCTCGCGCTCTTCGATTTCCTCCATCAAAGTAAATTCGATCTGGCTCCCGCTGCGCTTCGATGACGACACTTTATCCACTCGCGCCAGCCAAACTCGCTCGCCATCGCTCAGCTCGTAAAGTTGCCCCGGCTCGGCGCGCAGCACGCGCCCCAGATGTTCGGCGGTATCCCCGCGCAATATAGCGGAATCCGATTCGAAACGGTCAGTGAAGAAGCGCCTGCGCACGGCGCTATTCTAGCGTGAAGTCACTTGCGCGGAAGGATGTAAATTACAGGAAGGCCGGGCAAAAACTAGCCGAAGATATCTTTCACTTTTTCAAAGAAGCTGGATGACCGCTCGGCTGGCTTATTCTCAACTTTTAAAGACACTCCAAGCTGCTCCAACAAACGCCGCTGTTCGCGCGATACTTTTGCGGGAATCACAACGCGGATGCTGATGTAAAGGTCCCCTCGCCCGCCATGCGGGTTCGGCATGCCCTTGGACCGCTTCCGAAAGATCTGCCCGGACTGGGTCCCTTCCGGAATCTCCAATTCGTCTTCGCCCTGCAGCGTCGGAACCTTGATCGTCGCTCCCAGCGAAGCCTGCGTGAGACTAATGGGAATCGTGCAATAAAGGTCCGCGCCGCGCCGCTCGAAAAACGCGTGTTCCTTCACCTCAAGAAAAATATAAAGGTCGCCCGTCGCTCCGCCATTGGTGCCGGGTTCGCCTTGGCCTGTCATGCGCAAACGCGTTCCCGAATCCACGCCAGCAGGAATGCCAACTTCCAAAGTCCGCTCGCGTTCGATGCGTCCCTGCCCGCGGCAAGTCACGCAAATATCGCGAATCACCTGCCCCGCTCCCTGGCACGCCGGACAAGTCCGCGTAATCGAGAAAAATCCTTGTTGGTAAGCCAGTTGCCCGTGCCCCTTGCAGGTGCTGCACGTTGACATTCCGCTGCCGGGTTTCGCTCCGGTGCCCTTGCAAGCCTCGCACGCTTCGTGTCGCGCGATGCGAATCTTCGTGTTCACTCCGGTGGAGGCTTCTTCGAACGTCAGCGACATGTCGTAGCGCAAATCCGCGCCCCGCTGGCCTCGTTGCCGACCGCCTCGTCGCCGCCCGCCGCCCAATACTTCCTCGAAACCGAACAGTCCCCCGAGAATGTCCTGAAACTCTTCAAAGATGCTCGAATTGAACCCAGTATCGAATCCGCGGCTGCCCAGCCCGGCCGCTCCGTAGCGGTCGTACACCGCGCGCTTTTGCGGATCGGAAAGAACCGCGTACGCTTCGCTGGCCGCCCGAAAGCTTTCCTCCGCTTCCGTTTTCTTTTCCGGATTACGGTCAGGATGATATTGCAAGGCAGCTTTGCGATACGCCGATTTAATCTGTTCGGGCGAAGCTTCGCGTTCTACGCCCAGAACTTCGTAAAAGTCTTTTGAATTCGTTGCGGCCATCGGTCCCTTTTAATTGTTATTCAAACGCCAAGAACTGAACGCGCACAGAACGATTGCTACAAATAGATACAGATTCGATGCCCGCCGCCCGCTTACGATTCTTTCGCCACCCGAACCATCGCCGGCCGCAGCACGCGATCGTGAAACGTGTAACCAGGCTGCATTTCGGCGATCACCGTGTCTTCCTCGTGTTCCGTGGTCAGAACGCTTTCGATTGCATGGTGCAGGTGCGGATCGAACAGCTTGCCCACAGCGTCAATGCGCTCTACGCCCTGCTTCGCGAGCAAATCCCACAATTGCTTCCGGATCAGCTCGAATCCCTTGCGATATTCCGCGTACCGAGGATCGTCGCCGCCCTCCAGCGCGCGGTCAAACGCGTCCAGCACCGGCAAGAGGCCCTCGATAAGCAATTCAACGCCGCGATGCCGGTCGTGTTGCCGCTCCTTCTCCATCCGCTTGCGATAATTTTCAAAGTCGGCCTGCCGCCGCACCAGCGTATCCGTCAATTCTTTCTTCTCGGCGAGCAGCTTTTGCACTTCCTCTGACGCCGCGCCGCCTTCCGTTTGCGGATCCAGCGCGCGAGCCGTCGCCGGACTCTCCCCCGCCGCAGACTCCGGCCGGTCCACCAACTTGCCGCCGCTTGTAGCCACGAACGGCTTTGAATTTTCTTTGTCTTTATTATTCGATGCCATGTCTCAACCGCCTTCTTGATTCTCGGAGAAAAACTGCGCCATGAAAGCCACAGCCGTGATTACCCGCTCGTAGTGCATCCGCATCGGCGCCAGAATCCCGAGCGTTCCCTGCACCTGATCGTTCGACGAATAGGACGCCGAAACCAGCGCCAGATGTTTTCCGCCATTCGAAATTTTATCAAGCCCGAGTTCCACATGCACGGCCTCGGGCGATTCAATGCATCCGCTCAATAGCGCAATCAGCCGATCCTTTTCTTCAATGGCCTGCAGCAATTCGCGCAACTGCTCCTGATTCGTAAAATCAGGCGAAGCGGCAATCTGCGCCGCGCCTTCCACATATATTTTTCGATCGCTGCCGTCTCCCAAAATGCTGGGGTCGCAAAGCAGCAGCGCGTCGTCCGCCATTCGCCCGTACTGTTCGCGGTCGCGATCCAGCTGCTTGCGCAGGTCCGCGCGCATGGCTTCCAAAGTCCAGCCAATATAATGTCGGTTCAAATAATCCGCGATGCGGTCCAGGTCTTCCTGTTTGAACGAACGCTCCGGGCGAATCAACTTGTCGCGCGCCACACCGCCGCCGGAAATCAATACCACCAGCACGCGCGTGTCCGGCAAAAGCAGAAATCGCAAATGCTCCACAACGCTGCGCGCCAGCGGCGGCGAAATAAAAATTCCCAGCCCGCGCGAAACCGCCGCCAGGACGTGGCTCGCTCGCTCCATCACCGCTTCCGGCGTCTGCGCCGCTTCCAATTCTCTTCGAATCCACTGCCGGTCTTCCGGACTCGCCGTCGCCTGCGCCGATACCTGCTCCACAAAAAAACGATAAGCCGCCGCCGTCGGCACGCGTCCCGCCGAAGTGTGCGGCTGGTAGAGCAGCCCTTCATCCTCCAGATCAGCCATCACGTTGCGCACCGTCGCGGAACTCAACGGCTCGATGTGCATCCGCGAAATGCTGCGCGAAGACACCGGTTCCCCGGTCTCGATGTATGTACGCACCACATCGGTCAGTATCTGCTGATGTCGTTTCTGTTGCAGGACCGTCGGACTCATATGTAACGCAGGTTAACTCCCAGGCCGCCGCTGTTTCGTAGCAGCCCATCCATATATTTCAGTTTAGTCGGTGAACCGGAAAGCGTCAACCGCGACGCACCAAGAGGTTGTGCATGGCAGCTACACCGCGTAGAAAACACACACTGCAGTTTGCAGTCCTTCAGCAAAAGGCTAAGCTTTGACCCTCGGCTATCGTCACCAAATGCGACACCGCAAGGCTTCCGCCCGAACCATCGGCGAATCCGCCTTGCACCCAAACGCCTTCGCAAACGCCGGCGTGTTGGAAACCGGCCCGTTCGTGCGATACCGCCCCAGCGGATGCGGGTTTGTTGCCACTATCATTCGCGCGTATTCAGGACGATTGCTTCCCGCCCATATCTGCGCAAACGCAATGAAATATCGCTGCTCAGCCGTAAAGCCGTCAATTTTCTCCGGCTCTTTTCCGTTGAACGATTTCTCCATCGCAGCATAAGAAATCGTCAACCCGCCCAGGTCCGCGATGCTCTCCCCTTCCACTAGCTTCCCGTTCTCATGCAGCCCCGGCTCCACTTCGAATTCGTCAAACTGTTTCGCGACGCAATCTCCACGCGCCTTAAAATTCGCCAGGTCTTGCGGAGTCCACCAGTTTTTCAAATTCCCCTGCGCGTCGAATTTTGCGCCTTCATCGTCAAAGCCGTGCGTCATCTCGTGCCCAATCACCACTCCGATGCCGCCGTAGTTCATCGCATCGTCGCGCTTCGCATCGTAAAAAGGCGGCTGCAAAATCCCTGCCGGAAACACGATCTCGTTCATCGAAGGGTTGTAGTAGGCATTCACCGTCGGCGGTGTCATGCCCCACTCCGTGCGATCAACCGGCTTCCCAATCTTCGCCAGTTCCCGAGCCACCTCAAATTGTCCGCTGCGAATTACGTTGGACGCGTACGGCCCGCGATCCACCTTAAACGCCGAATAATCCCGCCATTTATCCGGATACCCGATCTTGATCGCGATGGCATCGAGCTTCACCGCCGCCTGCTTCCGCGTCTCCGGACTCATCCAATCCAGCGTGGCCAGATCGTCGCGCAAAGCCGCCATCAGATTCTTCACCATCGCTATGGCTTTCGCCTTCGCTTCCGGCGGAAAATTCTCCTTCACGTAATACTGTCCCAGCGCCTCCCCCAAACTTCTGTCGGTCGCCTGCACGCACCGCCGCCATCGCGGCAGCAGTTCCTTGGTTCCCACAAGCGCCTTGCCATAAAAATTAAAATTCTCATCCACAAATTTTGACGAAAGTCCCGGCGCCGCGTTATGAATCAGGTGCCATCGCAAATAAACCTTCCAATCCGCCAGCGGAACCGAAGTCAACGAAGCATCCATCGCTTTGAAGAACTCGGGCTGACCGATATTCATGTCCGAAACGGAAGGCGCGCCTACTTCCGCAAAATATTCGGTCCACTGAAAATGCGGGGTCAGTTCCTTAAGCTGCGCCAGAGTCATCTTGTGATAAACGTGTTCCGGATCGCGTCGCTCGACGTTAGTCATCGACGCCTTCGCCAGCGACGTCTCAATGTCCATCACCGTTTTCGCTTCCGCGGCCGCCTTGGCATCGTCATCGCCGGCTAGCTTGAACATATTGGTCACGTGCTGCACGTACGCCGCCCGCAACGCCACCGATTTCTCGTCGTCCCTGGTGTAGTAATCCCTGTCCGGCATCCCCAGCCCGCCCTGCCGCGCCCCCGCAATTTCTTGCGTGCTGTTCTTGAAATCCTGCTCTGAATCGAAACCGAAAACCGCGCCCACGCCTTGACGCTGCAACGACGCGATCGCCGCTTGCAGCGTCTTCGCATCATTTATGTTCGCGATGATCTGGAGATCCGGCTGCAGCGGCGTAATTCCCGCCGTTTCGATTGCCGCCTCGTCCATGCAGCTCGCATAAAAATCCCCAATCTTCTGCCAGTTCGAGCCCGCCGCAGCGCTCTTGTCCACCGCAGCCTTTTCCAGGATCTTTTGCAGCGCATTCTCGTTGTCTTCATGCAATTTATTGAACGTGCCCCACGACGGATACGCCGCCGGAATCGGATGGCTCTTCACCCACCCGCCGTCCGCAAATTGAAAGAAGTCATCGCATGGAGAAACCGAGCGGTCCAGATTCGCCAGGTCGAATCCGTGCCCCCCTTGCTCGTCGGGAACGCCCGCCGTGTAGCATGCTCCTCCTGCAGAACTCTCCGCCGAAACCGTCGCAAGCATTTGGCGCGAGTCAGCACTCTGCGCCGCAAGCCCCAGCGGCGAAACCATAATCAGAATGCCCAGCAAAATACCCAGCAAAATAAACGTAGCGCGTCGAATCATCGCTGTTCCTCTTTCAGTCAAACTTGAATTTCACACGCCAGTGCGGAGTCGAGCAGAAGTCCCATCGGGTGGCAAAAGCCGGCGCGTCACCATGCGCGCCGATTGTGACCGCACGCCCCCGTCATGTCAACCGCGCCTCCCCGGGAACGCCGATCTCCCGATCGGCGCCTTGGAAGGGCGGGGCCTCAAATAAACTTCCTATTGACTCTCTATACGAGCTAACGTATTTTCCTACAGATCGTCTATAGGAGAAACATGTCCCCAGATCGGAACGATGACCAAACCAATCTTCTCCAAGGCACCCTCGACATGATGATTCTGAAATCCCTCGCCCTGGACCAAATGCACGGCCTCGGCATCTCTCGCCGCATCGAACAACTCACCAAAGGCACCTTCCAAGTCAAGCCCGGCTCCCTCTTCCCCGCTCTCCATCGCATGGAAGAAGAAGGCTGGCTCGTCTCTTCCTGGGGCGAGTCCGAAAATAATCGCCGCGCCAAGTTTTACCGCCTAACTCGAGCCGGCCGCCGGCAGCTCAACTCAGAAACCCAGCGCTGGGGCCGAATTTCCTTGGCTATCGCCCGCGCCCTGGAAGCTTCCTAAGTTCGCGCAGCAACAAGGAGCAGAACCTATGCCCGCACTATCGCGAATAAAAAACTTCTTCCGAAATATCTTCGCCAAACACCGCGCCGACCGCGACCTCGACGACGAAGTCCGTTCTTACGCCGACCTCCTGACGCAAGAAAAAATCCGCGCCGGCGCCAATCCCGACGAAGCGCGACGAACCTCTCGCCTAGAGCTAGGCGGCGTCGAGCAAGTAAAGGAACAAGTGCGCGAAGCCCGTGCCGGTGCTTGGCTAGATTCCCTCTTCCAGGATTTGCGCTACGGCGCCCACATGCTCCGCAAAAACCCCGGCTTCACCGCCGTCGCCGTCCTCACCCTCGCCCTCGGCATCGGCGCCAACGTCGCGATTTTCACCCTCACCTACGCCGTCATCCTGGAAAGCCTCCCCGTCCCCAACCCGCAGCAATTGGTCCGTTACACGTTCCGCTCCGGCGCACACGACTTCGGCCTCTCCGGTCCGCTTTACGACGCGCTCCGCAAGCACGAGGACGTTGATCAAGACCTTCTCGCCTGGGGCGGCGGAGGCACTCTCACGGCTCAGGAAGACGGCCTCGCTACTAACGTTGAAGGCGAACTCATGTCTGGTAACGGGTTCCGCGTCCTCGAACTGCAGCCTTTTCTCGGACGTTTTTTCAGCGACGCAGACGATCAGATCGCCGGGGGCCCAAACGGATATCAGGCCGTCCTAAGCTACCCCTTTTGGAAGCAGCATTTTCACGCCGATACGAATGTGGTCGGCCGCTCCCTAAGCATCAATGGAACAGAAGTCACCGTGATCGGTGTGCTCCCCGCAGGTTTCCAAGGCGTGGCCATTGGCCAGCCTCCCGACATCATCTTGCCTCTCTCGTTTGAGGAAATTCTGAACGCTCCGCATCCCTTAAGGCACGCACCGGGCCGGTTTTGGTTGACGGTGATCGGCAGGTTGAAACCTGGTGCGTCTCTGCGTCTCGCGGAGGCCAACCTCCGCACTACAGAGGAATCTGTTCGCGCGGACGCGGACCCCAGTCACCGGTTTCTCGGCGGATTCTTCGCCACTTTTCGAATCGGCGTCGAGCGTGGAGGTTCCGGACGCTCCTTCCTGAGGTTCACCTACGGACGTCCGCTCGTCGTGCTTGAGATTCTCGTGGGCCTTGTCCTGCTCCTTTGCTGCGCGAACACCGCCCTGCTCGTCCTTGCAAGGGTCAGCAGTCGGCTTCGCGAGTTTGCTGTGCGCAGCGCGCTCGGTGCGTCCAGGCGTCGCTTGTTTCGACAAGCAATGTGTGAAGTTGGCCTGGTCACCTTCTTCGGTCTGATGGCAGGTATTGCACTGGGATGGGCCGGTGCAAAATCGCTCGTCGCTATGCTGGCGGCGATAGGACAGCCGCCTCCACTCGACGCTGCTCCCCAGGCGGCCGTTTTCGTCTTCACCGCCGGAATAAGCGTCCTCTCGGCTCTCGCAGCCGGCGCTTGGCCCGCGGTGCGCGCTAGCCGCGTGGCTCCGATCCTCGGACTCAAGGAAGGCGGCACTGGCTCAACCTCGAAGGCTCTCGGACGATGGATCGTCCCGGTACAAGTGGCCGTTAGCGTCGTATTGATGGCAGCCGCTTCGCTTCTCGGTACCTCGTTCTTTCGTTTACTGCTCGCAGATTCCGGCTTCCGTCCACAAGGAGTAGTTCTGGCAGCGGTCAATTTGATGGAGACTAAAGTGACCCCCGCCGTTGCGACTCAACTCGCACAGCAGATCGTAGACACTCTCGGTGCCGCACCGGGCGTGGACTCCGCCGCTGTAATGTCTCAGCCCCCGTTGCACGGCTGGTGGAGTGCGGCCCACTACTATTCGCTGGACCAAAAAGGCGTTCTGCACCCCGACATGCAAACGTGGCAGGAAGCAGTCAGCGCCGATTACTTCGCGACCATAGGAACTCCCATCCTTAAGGGCCGCGGATTCGCGCGCGCCGATATCGGTGGCGCCCCAGTCTGCGTTCTCAGCGCTTCAGCAGCGCAGAACTTCTTCCCCGGCGAAGAAACGGTGGGCCGTTTCGTATTCGCGGGCGGAAACGATCCGGCCCTCGACGGAAAAACCAAAGCAGACCCCAAGGATACCTGCCGGGTAATCGGCGTGGCGGCCGACGCACACTTCCAATCGCTACATCAACCACCAGAGCGAGCCATTTACCAGGTGGTTCCTCAGAATGGAGTTGGCGTCATATTTTTTGTACTCGTCCGCAGCAGCAACGCGCAGATAGCGACAACTGCGATCCGGTCTGCTGTTCGTAAAGTCGCGCCGGCAGCTCCCGCGCCGACAGTGTTCACGTTCAACCAGTTGCTGGCCGAGCACCTGCGGCAAGAGCGCATGCTGATGGCTCTCTCTGCCTGCTTCGCCGCTGTGGCTTTGCTCCTCACAGCTCTGGGCCTCTATGGCCTTCTTTCCCGCAACGTCGTCATGCGCACAAAGGAAATTGGCCTGCGGCTCGCGCTCGGCGCCCACCCCCGCGATGCGCTCAGTTCGGTGTTGTGGCAGGGATTGAGACTCGTGATCCTAGGAAGCGCGGCGGGCCTCATAGCAGCCTTCGGCATTGCGAAGCTGCTGCGGAGTTTGCTAATCGGCGTCCAGCTGGATAGCCCAGTCCTGCTGATCGCAGCTGTGGCGGCGATATTTGTGGCGGCCTCACTGGCAAGTTGCATCCCAGCCTGGCGCGCAGCAAGGGTCGATCCCATGGAAGCCCTAAGGTACGAATGAAGCACACCTAATTCGGAGGTCGAAACATGCCCATGTTTTCGCGCCTGATCAGCTTCATGCGAAACATATTCGGCAAGCGCCCAAACGACCAGGAACTCGATACGGAAGTACGCGGATACGTCGATCTGCTGGCCGAGGAAAAAATACGCCAAGGTATCAGCCCGGAAGAAGCGCGCCGCTCAGCACAAATCGAACTAGGCGGCGTCGAGCAAGTGAAAGAACAAGTCCGCGAAGTCCGCGCCGGCGCCTGGCTCGATTCCCTCTTCCAGGATTTGCGCTACGGCGCCCGCATGCTCCGCAAAAACCCCGGCTTCACCGCCGTCGCTGTCCTCACTCTCGCCCTCGGTATTGGCGCAAACACCGCCATCTTTTCTGTCGTCAACGCTGTGCTCCTTCGCCCTCTGCCGTACGCGAATCCTCAGCAACTGATCGTTCTCAGGGAAACGACGCAGAGCGTGGGGCCTCATTCTCCTTCCTATCCTGATTTTCTCGATTGGCGAAAACAGAGCAGAACTTTCGGCCAAATGGCTGCCATCAACAACCGGGAGTTCAATTTGTCGGGTGTCGCTCAACCTGAAAATATCAGCGGCTATGCCGTGTCAGCGAATTGCCTCTCGATGTTGGGTGTGCGGCCCGTTCTCGGCCGGGATTTCCTGCCATCCGAAGACGCTCCCGGCACTGCGCCCGTCGTTCTTTTAAGTTACGCTTTGTGGCAGTCCCATTTGGGCGCAGATCCCAATGCCGTCGGGAAAAGCATCACGCTCGACGGCCGAAGTTTCACCACCATCGGCGTCCTTCCTCCGAACATTCGGCTTCCCGAGAAGGCGGACGTGCTGGCTCCCATTGGCGTCTGGGCCGGGGATGCAGATATGGCGGACCGCGGAGACCGCGGAGACATGGACGCTCTCGGCCGGCTCGCGTCCGGTGCCACCTTACTCCAGGCCCAAGCGGAAATGGACACGATTGCCGCAAATCTCCGAAAAGAGTATCCCGCCACAAATAGCGGCGTCGGAATCAGCATGGCTACCCTCCGAGACGATCTAATAGGCGACAGTCGCTCGCCAATACTTGTACTTTTTGGCGCCGTTGTGTTTGTTCTCCTCATCGCCTGCGTCAACGTCGCCAACTTGTTTCTCGTGCGTGGAGCGGCCCGTGCCAGAGAGATTGCCGTCCGCCAAGCCTGCGGCGCGAGTCGCGAGCGGCTAATCCGTCAGATGCTCACCGAGAGTTTTCTACTCGCCTTCCTCGGCGGCGGATTAGGAATTCTCTTCGGAGCACTCGGAATCGAAGGCCTGCGCAGGTTGCAATTCCATCCAAACCACATCGGAATGGACCGCAGCGTCCTGCTCTTCAGCGCCGTGATGGTCGTATTCGTTGCCATCGCCTTCGGTCTCGTTCCAGCCTGGCAAGCTTCGCGGCCGCACGTCCAGGAAACATTGAAGGACGGTGGTCGAAGCTCCACAGCCAGCGCCGCGCAGCATCGCTTGCGTGGCCTGCTGGTGATGGCCGAGACAGCGCTCGCTCTCGTCCTTCTCGTCGGCGCGGGCCTAATGATGAAAAGTATGTATCGTCTGCTGCAGGTGGATCCCGGATTTCGGCCCGAGCGGGTACTCACCATGGAAATAAATTTGCGCACCGCGCAGTACTCCCAACCGGAAACAACTCGGAATTTCTGGCGGCAAGTTCTCGATAAAGTTCGCGCGTTGCCTGGCGTAGATACCGCGGCTCTCGGGACCGTTCTCCCTTTGTCAGGCAATCACAATCGGGCTGACATCACAATGGAAGGCTTGCCCACTCCCGACCCGGGAAAGTTTCCGCATCCCGACTTCCACATGGTCTCGCCGAGCTACATCGACGCGCTCAGCATTCCCCTGCTGCGCGGACGGAATTTCACCGGCGCGGACACCGACACAGCTCCGCAAGTGGCGCTGATCAACGCCACCATGGCGCGCCGCTTTTGGCCCAGCGAAGACCCCACCGGCAAACGCTTTCACTTCGGCCATCCCGGATCGACGGAGCCGTGGATAGAGATTATCGGCGTCGTGGGCGACACAAAACTTTACGGCCTGTCCAATCCGTCCCGCCTAGAGCTGTATCTGCCACTTCAGCAGAGTCACCCGAACGATATGTTCCTGGTGCTGCGTTCCGCAACTGACCGCGCGAGCCTCACTCCGGCTGTTCGTGACGCAGTTGCAAGCATTGACAAAGACCAGCCGGTCTTCAACGTCAACACCATGAAACAACTGGTGGACGATTCCGTAGCCACTCGCCACATCACGCTCGTGCTTCTCGGACTCTTTAGCGCCCTTGCCCTTCTGCTCGCAGCCATCGGAATTTACGGCGTCATCTCCTACAGCGTCCAGCAAAGGACCCACGAAATCGGCATCCGCATGGCCCTCGGCGCGCAACGCCGCGACGTTCTTCGCCTCGTCGTCGGCCACGGCGTAAAGCTCGCCGTGCTCGGAACCGCCATCGGCATCGCCGCAGCCTTCGGCCTCACGCGCTTGATGGCCAGCTTGCTTTTCGGAGTCGGCGCCTACGACCCTGCCGCATTCGCCGCCGCCGCGATGCTTCTTCTGCTCGTCGCGGTCGCAGCGTGCTACATCCCTGCTCGACGCGCCATCGCCGTGGACCCCATGATCGCTCTGCGTTACGAATGAGTTTCGTGGGAGACTTCTGGCTTGGTCGCGCGCGTTAAAACGCCATGCGTGCGGCCGATCTACCCGCGAATTCGCCGCGATTCCGTACTAAGCCTTTCGGCCGTACCAGTACATAGGAAGTCACCACCGGCGCACAATCTCAATTTACAGTCGCTACCTCCGCGTGTAACATTCCATCCTACTTTTGTGAGGTTATTCATGAACGCTTGCTCGCGTCCCCTCTGCGCTAGCCGCATCGTGTTATTCGCTGGCTTACTTTGCGCCGTTTCCGTTACGTGTCTCGCTGCTCGTCCTTTCGCGGACGGCGGGGACAAAGACAAGGCCGCCCCTGCCACCGCTGCGACCGCCAGCGCTGCGCAACCGAACCAAACGAGCCCGAAGAAGGTTTACACGAACGAGGACGTGGAATCGCTGAGGAAAAACTATAGTGCCTCCACCGTTGGGAACGCGTCGCCTGACGTCCCGGCGAAGCCCGCAACCCAGCCGGGCATTGCACCGACAATTCTCGTGCCGCAAGCCTTGACCACGCCGCTTTCTCCGGATCAGGACCCGGCGTGGTACGCGCAGCAGTACGGTTCGGTCAGCTCGCAGATTGCGAGCATCGATGAGCAAGTGCAGAATTTGCGGAATTTTCGCGCATCCGACGCTGCGCCCGGCCCGTCAACTCCCAGCCTCACCGTAGGCCTCGACATTTACGCGCCCGCCGACGGCATCACCACCGACGCGCAGATCCAGCAACTCTTGCAGCAGCGCGCCGATCTCGACGCGCAACTTGCCGGCCTCGAGGAACGCGCGCGCGCAAACGCCATCGACCCCGGCGTTTTGCGCCGCGCCGCCGACAATCCGCCGAGCGCCGCAGACCTTTCGACGCTCACTCCGCAACAGCGCATCGCCGCGACGCGCGACGCGCTCGCCGACTTGCAAGCCGACCTCACCGCGACGCGGGACACCGAAGCCGCGATGCATCAAGAAGCCGCCGCGCAAAACACGAAGATCATCCCCGAAACAAGGTTCGGCGGAGGTTTCACCGCCGATTTCCTGAAGCAGCTCAGCCTCCACCAAGTCTTGCTCCAGGATCAAATCAGCACTACCGAAGACACCGCCCGCAAGCAAGGCATCGCCCCCGGCTCCTTGCCGTAACCCATCGCGACCGCAATTCTTCATCATGTTTGTGTTTAGTCGGCGTTGTCGATTTGCGCGCGCTGGAGGCGGTCGGAGTAGTCGATGTAGATAGTCTTCCACTCGGAGTAGAAGTCCAGGGCGGCTTCGCCGGATTCGCGATGGCCGTTGCCTGTGTTTTTGATTCCGCCGAAGGGCAGATGCGTCTCCGCGCCAATCGTGGGTGCGTTGACGTACACAATCCCCGTCTGCAGGTCGCGTTGCGCGCGAAACGCGTTGTTCACATTGCGCGTGTAAATCGCGGCGGACAAGCCGTATTGCACGCCATTCGCAATCGCCAGCGCGTCGTCCAGCGTGTCAAACGGAATCACGCTGACCACCGGCCCGAAAATCTCTTCCTGACAAATCCGCATCTTCGCATCGCAATCGCTGAAAATGGTCGGCTCGTGAAAATACCCGCGCGCCAAATCGCCGTCTTGCAATCTGTGCCCGCCCGCCGCCAGCTTCGCGCCTTCGTTCTTCCCAATCTCGACGTAGCTCATCACCGTCTTCAGTTGCTGTTCGTTGATGCACGGCCCCATGTCGGTCGCCGCATTCAGGCCGTTGCCGACGCGCAGCGATTTCGCGCGCTCCGCAAATTTCGTCACAAACTCGCCGTAAACTTTCTTCTGCACCGCGACGCGGCTCGCCGCCGTACACCTCTGCCCGCTGGTTCCAAACCCGCCCCAAATCGCGCCGTCCACCGCCAGGTCCAGATTCGCGTCGTCCATCACAATGATGATGTTCTTCCCGCCCATTTCCAGATGGCACTTCTTAAAAGTCGGCGCGCAAGCCTCGCTGATGATGCGCCCCACTTCCGTTGACCCGGTAAAGCTGATCAGTTGCGTCCCTTTGCTCTCCAGAATCGCTTTGCCCACCACCGTGCCCTTGCCCGACACGATGTTCAACACGCCCGGCGGCAGCCCCGCTTCCGCCAGCACGTGAATCAAGTTGTAGGTCGAAAGCGGAGTGTCTTCCGCCGGCTTAATCACCACCGTGTTCCCGCAAATCAGCGCAGGCATAATTTTCCACGACGGAATGGCCATGGGAAAATTCCACGGCGTAATAAACCCGTTCACGCCCACCGGCGTGCGCACCGACATCGCAAATTTGTTCGGTAGCTCCGAAGGAGTGGTCTGCCCAAACTGCCGCCGCCCCTCTCCCGCCATCAAGTACGTCATGTCGATGGCTTCCTGCACGTCGCCGCGCGTTTCCGCCAGCACTTTGCCCATTTCGCGCGTCATGTCCTGCGCGAAATCTTCCTTGCGCTCGGTCAGAATTTCCGCCGCGCGATAGAGAATTTCGCCGCGCTTCGGAGCAGGCGTCAGCCGCCATTTCTCAAACGCATTCGCCGCCGCGTCAATCGCAGCATCCGCGTCTTCCGCGGACGACGCCGGAAACATCCCCACCAGCTCGTTGGTGTCCGCCGGGTTGCGATTCTCGATCGCCTTCCCGCTCCGCGCCTCCACCCACTCCCCATTGATGTAGTTCTTAAATACCTTCGGCATTACAGCCGTAGCCATGCGCGTTCCTCCGTTTAAGTGTTTACCCTTGCTTTACTTCCGACCGATAGCGATAGTGATTCGATGAAGCAACCAAATAGAGGACTCAGAGTAACAATCCCGCCGCGACACCGTCAATCCTCGCCGAGGATTATCTGATGAGCCCGCACCGCATACGCCGTTCCACCCGCGCAGGCTTCTGCGCTTTGGCTCGGAGCCCAACAAACGCGATCATTAGAAATACCTAGTCTTCAACCACTTGTACTAGGTTTCTACGTGGCATGCTAGAATCCGCCCGATTGCCGTAAGTCCAACGAGGTGAGTGCGTGAGAAAGTCTCCAAAGCAGCCCAAAGAAACAAAGAAAATATCAAAAGCGGCACAAAAGTTACTTGCGCTTGTTCCTCAGGATGGGGTTTTCATAGGCAATACGTCACTTCAACGCAAATCGAAGTTGGGCAACGGTTACTGGAAACTTAGGGATCAACTAGTTGACGGCGGGTACCTGGCACTAGGAAAAGGACGCGGCGGCAGCGTGGCGGCACAGGTGGGAGCCGCTCCGGCGAAGCGCAAAGGGAAGCTCTTTGTCTCCAAGGAGTCTGAGCTTTATGAACCGGTCAGGAAATGGGTCGCTGAGGAATGGAGCAAGAGTGTGACGCCCGTGGATTTCTTTGAAGTTCTTGTGACGGGTACTCCAAGAAAAAAGGGACGGGCAAGTGGCAAATGGTCGCGGCCCGACGTTACCCTAGTGCAAGTGAATCGGTATGAATATCTAGCCCAACCTAGTCTCGATGTCACTACGTTCGAAATTAAGAAGTCCTCCGACGCAGAGGATGTTAGATCAGTTTTCGAGGCGGCAGCCCATTCGCGTCGTGCGCATTTCTCGTACCTAGTAGTTGAGGTTGAGGAGCGAGACTACGAATTTCCAGAACGACTGGTTTCAGAATTGGAGCGCTTCAATATCGGTCTCATTTTCATGTGGAAAGGAAAGGGCGAATGGCAGTTTGAACAACGAGAATGGGAAAGCGACCGACTGAATCCAGAACCAGAAGAACTCAACCAATTGCTGGAAACCTTTTTTAGGGACAGCAAACGCGTACTTGAATTCAAACAAGCTATGGGAAAGTAATGGGCTTTCCCCGAGCGTCCCACTACCAAATGGAAGCCAATCTATTTGCTTGCCTCAATCGCTTTTACAGCTCGAACGCTCGGGAGAGAAAGTTTAGCTGAGATGTCCAGACAGAGCGCCTTTGAATCTCTTAATTTTTGGGGGTTCGGAGTTGAAACAGGCATTTCTCTGCACAACTCTGAATATGTCCGGGCAAGCACCACCTTAGAGGGCTCGTCTTCGATCAATTCCTTCGCGACGTCCTTAAACCAGCGGCCAGTCGTTTTCTTTTCTTTTTTTTCGTCCTTTTCATCTTTATCAGATTTCGCGCGCTTTTCGGGCTTATCTTTGGCCGATTTGTGCTCTTCCCATGACCTGCGAACGCGCTCATCCAAATCCCTCGGCTCAGGTTTGCCCTCGGCCTCGCAAGCGCTTACGAGGGTCCTCGTTACAGCCTGAAGGAATTGCTCTTCGTATAAACAATAATCTTCTATAGAGCGCCCTTCTGGCAGTCGTATCGTCGGAACGTCAAGTTTCTTACAGAGGGCTGTGACGCGCTGAATCATCGTCTTACCCTCCGAGTCTCCATCGGCCATTACGAGTAAAGACGCACCCTGATCGTCTCTCTTAAAAACCTGCAGCAAAAACCTTAGGTTCTGATAGTCGTAAAAACTCATAATTCCCAGCGCGTTGAGGTCAACATCCGCGTCCCCGGACCTGTTCAGTTGTCGAAACAGCTCATACAGATACATCGGGTCCGAGTCACCCTCCACTAGAAGAACTTTGTTTGAAAAGAGAATGTTCGAGGTTAAGTACACACCGAGAGCGTCGGTGGCTAACTTCCAATTTTGACGATACGGCTTCTGGTCAACTTTTGTACCGCCCTTATCCTTAAATATAAGTCGATGCCTCTCGGGAAAATTTTGGTTTAATAAGAACAAAGAGTGAGTTGCGTAAACAATCTGATTCTCCTCGGACAGCTGTTCAAATACCTGCAACAAATCACGTTGTCCTTGCGGATGAAGCAGGACACCGGGTTCGTCAAAGAGATAGATGTAGGAATTGGCCGGATGCTTTTTCCGTCGGGCGTAGAGGACCATTGAAACGCGGAAAAACTGAGTCACACCAGAACTTCTTTTGGACATCCTTGCCTTTCGAGTTTTGATTGCCGGATCGTCGGCAAGGAATTCAATCGCCGCTCCCTTGTGTCGAAGTTCGAAATGGAGCTCCGTGCCTTGCCCCCAAAGATTTCTTAGGCTGCCGTCTAATTGCTCCGAAGCAATATCGAGAGCGCGCTGGGTCTTATCATCCTGGTTGAAAATATAGGAGCAATTCCGCGGGTCCAACCCTGCGTAGAAGAAAACACCCTGCAAGAATTCATACTCGGGAGTGGTAATCGTAGTTGCGACAGCGGAATCCTGAAGATTCCCTGTAAGCGCCTTAAAGATTTCTACACGCGGCTTTTTGCCGACAATAAACTCCTCTATTTGCTTCGGCAAGTTGACAACTTCAAAGCTTTCAAATTGGAGCGAGCCCCCGACCCCGATACGAGTAAGGGTTATACCTGCGGCTGCGGGATCCAGCAAAGATCGCAGGAGCGAGGCCGCCGCCAAATCCTTTTCGACTTTTTCCTGTTCGTCCGCTTCTTCTTCTTCTTCTTCTTCTTCTTCCTCTTCCGCTTCCGCTTCTGCTCCCGCTTCGTCCGACTCGTCCGACTCTTCCTCCAACGCCTCGTCCACCCCGCTTCCCGTCAGCGCTGGCGTTATTCCTGCCTGTTGTTTGAAGAAATTTGAGACGGCAGCCTTCCATTCCTCCCTCTCAGACTTCGTGAACACGAAAGCAAATTCTAGCGATGGCTTGCCTTCTGCATCCCAATTCACCTCGTCTTCCATGATAGGTACGTCGTCGTTCAAATGTTCGAGCGCTCGTAGAATGTTACTCTTGCCGTGGTCGTTTGAACCGAGCAGGATCGTAACCTTTTTATCCAAATCGATGGCTAACGTGCCTTTAATTGAAAGAAAATCCGTCATTCGAACTTGGCTAAGCAACATCCAATCCCCCCACAACCATCTGAGAATCGCGTACCCAAAACGCCTAATCCTAGCAAACCTGTACCTCGGCAGCAAATTTTAGATAAGTAAATGCCTTTGAATTCTATTCTTAACTCTCTGGACCGCTTTATTTGCATTTACACTATGTAATTTATTACTCTTGACTTATGTTTACCACTATGATATCATACGTTTGGGGCGTTATTGACGCCCCGCGAGGGAGCTATATGGCCAAGGCCACGAGCAGTCGAGAGAGCGGTAGCAAGGCGGAAGTGTCTTTATATTCAGAGACTTCACCTGAGGAACCCGAAGTCGGGAACATCGAGAAGCGCGCGCGTCGCGCCAGCGCCGCCCGGCACGCCCGCAAATGCACGGTTTGCCATCACAAGGATCGCGAATTCATCGACCAGGACTACCTCCGCTGGCTCAGCCCCAAGAAAATCGCCCACGAGTACGCTATCTCCCATCAATCCGTCGTTTACCGCCACGCCGACGCCACCGGCCTTCGCGCCCAACGCCGCGCCTCGCTGCGCGCCACCCTCGAAAACTTCATCGAGCAAGCCGAATCCGTCCGCGCCACCGCCGGCTCCGTCGTCGCCGCCGTCCGCCTATACGCCCAAATCAACGACCAAGGCCAGTGGACGCCCCCGGTTAAGCGCTACATCATCGAGCATCGCCATGTGCCTGCCGAAGGCGCCACTCCCACACCTGTCCCTGGGGTTTCAAACGCAGCCGACGCGTCACCGGCTGCCACCTCCGCTCATTCTTCGCACACGAAGAATGACCCAGAGAACTCCCACAAGCGGAGTTCGAAGGGCAGCGCCGATCTCGCGCCTACCCCAGGCTCCGCACCTAAAAAGGACGGCGTGCCGCCGTCGAATACCTTCGACGCGCACCCTGCGGCGCCACAGGCGCAAGCCCATAAAAATTCCGATCCTGTAAACGCGACAGGCAGCCTCCAGCCTGTCGCCACCATCACCGCGGGTTCCGCGGTGCCATTCAGCGCAAGCCCGGACAAATTCCCCGCCGTTCCCGTCGCCTCCATAAATTTCGCCTCAGATCTACCCATTTCTAATCGAGAACACGTGGAATTAGAACATGCTCCAACTCATTGAAAACAAACAAAACGAACCCGTTCTAATCGAGAACTTTGAACCAAACCCTGCCCGCCGTGGCGGGGGTTGCGCGAGAAAATCAGCCTGCACGCCGAGGCGTGCGCAAAAGGTAGAAGTTCAAAGGCGAAGCCGAAGACTTTGCGCCCTTCGCCACTCAGGGCAAGCGGGTGAAGCCGCGCCCTTCGCGAAGGCGCTCTGGGTGAATCCTTGCCCGGATTCACAAAAGGTAATTGAGCTCGAACTACGTGGCTATTGGCGAGGCTTGCTCGAAGACGATTTGCCAGGCGCCGTTGCGGCGGAGGCAGAAACGGGAGCAGCGGTTGTCGTCGGTAAAAGTAGCGCCATTGAGCGTGCCGGTGCCTTGCAAGCGGTCGATAATAACCGCGGCGGAGTCGCTGAGCAGATTAATTTGAACCTCAGTCCACGCGGCGTGGTGAAGTTTGTAGCTGGGCGAGAGGATGACTCCCAGGATTTTGCTGCGGTCGCAGACTTGGCCGTTCGGCGCGATGTAAACGTACTCGGGCGCCATGAGCCGGTCCACGGTGGCGCTGTCGTTTTCAAGCCAGGCTGTGTTCCAGGATTTTCTGAGGTGGTCGAGTTCTTGACGCAGCGCTGCGGTGTCCATCTTGCCTCCGACCCGCTTGAAAGACGATTCCCGACGAACGAAATATACAATGCACACACCCTATTCTCGAAGTTCAAACAAAAATCACCGAGGATTAGTATAGTGCGCGCTGGGGGTGGAACTATGCGTGCAGCCTGGGTAGTGGCGGCGATTTTTGTTTGCGGGACGGTGTCGTTTGCGCAGGACAAGCCGTTGGGAGATGTGGCGCGCGAGGCGCAGGCGCAGAAGGCTGAATCGGCGCGGGCGAAAAAAGTGGTGACCGAGGATGATTTTAAGCCTGCTCCGCCTTCACCGGTTGCGGCTACGGATGATCCCGTGGCGGTGGTGAACAAAGCCAGCAAAGAACTCCTTCACGACACGGCTCACATCTGCCGCCGGCAAACCTTCAACAACAGCGGGCCCGGTTACGCTGACGACCGTGTGACGGAAGCGGCCGCGCCGAATCGCTTTCACATCGTCGTGAGCCAGTCGCGTCCGAACCCGGGGCGCTACGAACTGATTGTCATCGGCGACGACGTGTACGGCAGAAACGGAAATGAACCCTGGCAGAAAGTGGAGCCGAATCAGGCCCAGCTTGACAGGTCACCGGGCGCACTGATTCCCGATGTGCTGATGTTTGGTTACAACGCCGGGGATTTGACGCTGATGGGGAGCGAGAGCGTCGATGGAGAGCCGACGTTTCGCTACGAACATAAAATTCATGCCGGCGACATGGACAGGACCATCGATATTTGGGTGGGCGCGAACGACGGCCTGCCTCGAAGAACGCACATGCTGACGGTTACGACGACGGTAGCCGGCGCGGTGCCGATCAGGTGGACAGAGGATGCTACTTGCACGTATGGAGAGAAGTTCACGATCGAGGCGCCCAAGTAGCATGCCGCAACTAACTGCCGTCGAGACAAAAAAAACGGGAAGAGCGGAGGCTCTTCCCGTTTGGTTAACAAAATATTTGCAGGCGGACTTTACTTTTAGCGCGGGCCGACAAGCGTCAACGGCTTGGTGGCTTCGAGCTTCTTGGCCTTCTTCAGGATTTTCTTTGCCATGTTCTTGTTTCCTCCAGTTTTGGTATGTGCCGATGGTTCCACTGATAAAACATTTGCAGCCTTACTTTTCTTTTAGCGACCGAGAGCGATCGTCAACGGCTTGGTGGCTTCGAGTTTCTTGGCCGGCTTTAAGGTTTTCTTTGCCATGTCTTGTTTCCTCCAGTTTGGTGTGTTTGGATGACTTCATTAATCAGAAATTTACGGCCGGACTCTGTTGCCCGCCTTCACGAAAGTCGTCAGCGGCTTGGTGGCTTCCAGCTTCTTGGCCTTCTTCAAGGTTTTCTTTGCCATGTTCTCGTTTCCTCCGGTTTTTTGGTCGGCCCCCCATTGCTTGGCAGACGCGATACATTATGCATCTTGATTGCCAAATTTTGTCGAGGAATTGAAGATTTGCTATGTGCTTGCGATTCAGACACTTGCGGCGCGGCGTGGGTTGCTCGACGGCGGCGGCGCGCGGCGCGTAGTGTTGATTTAATCAACCCAGAGATGAATTATTCAACGGATGGGCGAGCAGGACAAGAGATACGAACAGCAGATCCCTCCGGTCTGTCGCGAACGGCGCGACTTCGGGATGACAGACGTAAGGCAAAGGCTGCCGGGGTGAAGGCCTCCTTCGTTCCTCAGGATAAACCGGCGCTACATTTATACCCAAAGCTTTGGAACGGCGAAAAAACAGGGGATACTGGAGTGGAGGTACCATCATGACTGAACCAACCAAAGAAGAATTGCTGGCGCGCATCGCGGAGCTCGAGAAACAGGCGGGCGGAACGAAGCGCAGCGGGGCGCTCGAGTTTCGCGTGGGAGAAAAGGGCGGCGTCAGCGTGTACGGGCTGGGGCGCTTTCCGGTGACATTGTATTACGAGCAGTGGATTCGCCTGCTCGATGTGGGCGACAAGCTCCGCGCGTTCCTGGAGGAAAACAAACACCGGCTGAAGCTGAAAACCTAGGAGTTGAAGACGTAAGAGTAGGCCGACTTCCCTGCTCCCGCCCGCACCGCGACTGGGCAAAGTTGGGGAGCGACGGCTCAGAATTTTGTGATGTCAACCGGCGTCAGGCCTTTTTCGGCGCAGTGGTCGTGGTAGCGCTTCAGGAACGTTTGCCAGTTTTCGACGCCCACGGTGTTGCCGGCGTCGTCGAGAAAATTGAGCGCGCCTTCGATCACGGCGAAAACGATGGTCTCCTCTTTGCCGACCATGCGCGGCGAGTGTGTGGACCCGGCCACTTCGAAGACAACGTCGCCAGCCTCGGAAGTCCAACCCTCATCGTAAGTCCACGCGCCTTGCACGGTGTAAACGACCACAGTCCCCGGATGAAAATGGACCTGGAGCGCCGCGCCCAGCTCCGAGCGAATGAAAAGGACGATCTGGCCGGTGACGGGGTTCAGTTTTATGAGCTTGATGAAATGTCCCGGGGCCCAGGGGATCCAGGGCAGTTCGCTCGGTTTGATATGACTTGCAAGCGCTTTGCGAACGGGTTGTGTGGCCTGCGCGTTTTCCATGACGAGCCTCCGTGTTTTAAGTTGGTATTCTACACGCTGGCGCCCGGAACAAAAGACTCGAAGAATGGGGGACTAGCGCTGCGGGGGTTTTGCGGCGGTTGACGGTGAAGCTGCGGCGGGAGCGGGAGGAGAATCGGCGGGCGAGTTCGCGGATTGCGGCACGGGGGCTGGTGCGGCGGTTGCTGGAGACGGAGCAGGAGGCTTCGTCGTGGCGGGTTGCACGGGCTTGGGAGCCGAGACGCCTGCAACGCTCGATCCGAGGCCGAGTTTCTGCAGACTGGGAGCGTTTAGTTTTCCGGATGCTTCCAGGCCGTTGCCGGATTGAAATTTCTGCATGGCGGCGATGGTGTTCGAGTCCCATTTTCCGTTTGGCTGGCCTTGATAGTAGCCGTCTCGGGCCAGCGCCGCCTGAATTTCGGAAATGCGCGCGGGGGTCGGGGCTCTTTGCGTGGATTCGCGCTTGGAATGATGCTTCTTCGAAACTGTTTTCTTCTTGGGGGTGGCGGAAGGCGCGGATGCAGATGAGTCCGGCTGCTGTTGGGATGTAAATGCCGGGGCGGATGCAACCAGGAGAGCTGCGGCGAGCGCCAGGTATTTGAGAGATATCTTCATCGAGATGGCCCCCTGCCCTATTATCGCGCAACCCCGCTGCGGCACAAGGCGGGGAAAGTAGGCGAGAGCGTATTAGGTACGAGGCTTCATGGGTTGAAACCCCTGAAGGATTTTTTGCAATTTCGGCGGGGTTGAAACCCCGCCCTTCCGCTTTCTTCCGCGAGAAGACCCATGGGGCCGGACGGTGAGATGGAAGCTGCAAGAACGCACGGAACCGGCGCCACGAACACGGATGGCTATTAGGAATGGGGCTGTGCGGCGCGGATAGGTTGGGGCGCGTTGTAAGAAGTCAAAAGAGCCGGCGAGACGCCGGCGCTACGAAAGACTAGGGCTTCGAGGCCCGGGCGGGTCCGGCAATGCTAGGCGTTGCGTCAGCGGGCACAGCATGCTGTGCCCCTACGGAAATGATTTGGGCGGAGCGGAAACGTTGGGGCGCGCACCACAACGGGCGGGGCAAGCAGCGCCCCTACGGGATATTGTTACGGCGGGGAGTTTTGAGGAGCAGAAAGCGGGAGCAAGCTGCCGCCCTCCCCAGAATCGCGGCGACGCTTGGCCCGGCGCTACGAAAGACGAGCCGTCCGTACTAAGCAACGGAGCGTTATTGGGCTGCGGGGACGACTCCCGCTAGGAAGACGGTTAGGACGCGGTCGTTGGTGGCGCGGGGTGGGGCGACCTTGAACAGGACGTCCTGGCCGGGTTTCAGTTTGGCCATTTCGCGGCGATAGTCGGCCAAGCTGTTGATTGGTGTGTGGTTGATTTCGGTGATGACGAAGCCGCGGGCGAAGCCGATATCCTCGGCGAAGCTGGCGGGCTCCACTTCGCTGACGATGACGCCGGTTAATTTACCGACGCCCAGGCGGTGCGCCAAGTCAGGCGTTAATTCTTCCACGTGCAAGCCGAGCTCTCCGGGCGTCTGTTCCTCTCCGGGCTGATCTTCTTCGGTCTGAGCGGTCTGGGGGAAAATCTTGGAACGGTCGGCGACGGTGAGCGTCGCATTCTTCGTCTGGAGAGCGTGAATATAACGAATTTGCACGGACTGGCCGATGGCGGTTTGAGCGATCGGGTTCACAAGATCGGCGCCGGTGTGAACCGGCTGGCCATTAATTTCGGTAATCACGTCGCCGGGCTGCAATCCGGCTTTATCCGAGGGACTGTTAGGTTCGACGGCTTCCACCACGATTCCGTACGGAGCGCCAAGCTCCTTCAAAAGCACGGGATTATTGCTGCGCTCTTCCTGGAAGGTGATGCCGATCGAGCCGCGGGTAACCTTGCCGTTGGTGATGAGCTGGTTGTAAACGCCGATGACGGCATTGGAAGGCATGGCGAAACCGACACCCTCAAATCCACGGCCGCCGGTGAAAATAGCAGTGTTGATTCCGATTACTTCGCCAGCCATATTGACCAGCGGGCCACCGGAGTTTCCGGGGTTGATGGCTGCGTCAGTCTGAATGAATCGCTGAAACTGACGGTCGCCACTCATCGCACGATCTTTCGCGCTGATAATTCCGGCGGTGACGGTGGAATTCAATCCGAAGGGGCTGCCGAAGGCGAGCACCCAATCGCCGACTTGTACGCCGTCAGAATTGCCAAGCTTGGCTACGGGCAAGTCATGATTCGCGTCGATCTTGATTACGGCAATGTCCGTGTCCTTGTCGATGCCAACTACGTGGGCGTTGTAATGGTTGGGATCGCCGTCGATCAAGACCTGGATTTTGGAGGCCTGATCGATTACGTGATCGTTGGTGAGGATGAACCCGTTCTTATTGACGATGACGCCGGAGCCGAGACTTTTCTCCGCGTCCTGGCCGGTATCAGGCGTATCAAAAAACCGGTCGAAGAAGTCCTGGAAAGAAGGGTCGCCTGAACCGCGGGGCTTCTTGCTGCCCTTGGGCTTCTCGATGATCTGGGTGGTCGAAATATTCACCACGGCGGGCCCGAGTTTCTTGGAGATGGTTGCGAAGCCGTTGGAGAGCGTGACCGGATCGGGAATGGCGAGCAGCGAAGCGCCGTTGGCGCCTTGATCGCGAGTGGCCAGTGCCGGGCGAGAAATCACCGTGCCTATAACAATGCCAATACCGAGAGTGACGACGACGAGGAGGGTGGCAAAAATCTTGCGGCGCCTGATCCAGCTATACAACTCAAGAAATTGGATGGCCATCCTCAAACTCCTTCGGGACGCGCTGAAGTTTCAATAGCGCCGAAATCACTGAACGGAAGCGGCGAAAACTGAGTATAACACTTATTCCAACCCGCTAAAGGGCCGAAGGTTGCGGCTTGCCGTAGTAAGCAAGCCGCAACCTTTCGGAAAAGCCGTCGCCGTTCGATTGATATTCGCCCGCGCCTTAAAACTCAAGTTCCGAAGTTCAAGCGGGGATGGTGAGACGCAACTATTTCTGTTCGGAGGGAGTTGGGGAATCGTCAAAAGCCAGCGGCTGCAAGTCCTCGATGCGAGTGTCAAATTCTTCCACGGGACCGCCTACACGAGGCTCCAGCTTTTCTTGCGCGCGGCGTTCAGCCTTCATACGCGCTTTGTCCATGCGCTTCATTTCTTTCTGGCGCTTCTTGAATGTCGTTGTCATAGCCTCTCCTTGGGATGGGTAAAAGGGGCAACATTACGGCAACCGCCGACGCTGACGTTATAAAACTACCAACGAGGCTCGCGGGGCTGACGGGCCACCTCGCGGTAATCCTCGTTCGAAAATCTTTCCCGGCCACCGCCGCCTCCGCCGCGGTTTCCGCCGCTGCCACCACGATTGCCGCCGGGGCCACCGTTGCCGGGGCCGCTGCGAGGACCGCGCGGGCCGGTGGATTCGGACTTGGGACGAGCTTCGTTCACCTTCAGGTTGCGACCACCGAGATCCTTGCCGTCGAGAGCGGCGATAGCCTTGGCTGCTTCCGCGTCGTTGACCATTTCAACGAAGCCGAAGCCGCGGGCTTTGCCGGTTTCGCGGTCGGTAGCAACGTGAACGCGCGCTAGTTGCCCGAACGGCTCGAACAGTGCCCGGAGATCCGCAGCAGTAGTCTGAAAACTCATGTTGCCGACAAAAAGGTTCTTCATGCTGATCTCTCCCTGAACGAATTACCCCGCCCATTGCAAAGATTCACGGCCGATGGACCTGCCCCTGAAAACATTAGAAACGGAGGCGAGGAACCCAGCATAACAAAAGACTTGTGGTCGGGCAAAACAGGTCGCAAGCCGCGCCCCACGAGGCGATAAAGCCGCGTAAAACCTTCAGGAAGCGCAGGCTTATCTTATCACGTTTGCGCGGAAAAACCACGCGGGCATTGGAAGCTGGGCTAGCGGTTGGGTTTATGCATTTTCATGAGCCGGGCCTAATTTTTGAAGGCTTGTGACTGGGCCGCATCAGAAGGTGTGCGGGCGAAAAAATTAGGAACATTTATTGGAACGGTAATAGAATGCCCCGCATGGGAACTGAGCCATTTCGAGTGATACCGCGGGCCGGGAGCCGCGAGGGAGCGCACATTCTGGTGCTGAAGGGCTCGTTCACGTCGTCTTCATCGCCTATATTCAACGACGCAGTACTTAGCGCTGCCGCGCCGCGGCTGATTGTGGACCTCTCGGAAGTGCCCATGATGGACTCGGTGGCAATCGGCGCGCTGGTTCGCGCGTTTGTGTCATGCCACAAGTCGGGGCGCAAGCTTGCGTTGGTGGGGATGAATCACCGCGTGCAAAATGTGCTGCACATTACCGGGATCGCGCCGCTATTTGATTCCTATGAGACGGTGGAACAAGCAGAAGAAGCGCTAGGATAGACTTTCACCTGACCTTACGTACCATTGACCCCCAGTAGTACCTGCCGCTAATTTCTATTCTGAAGGGAATCTGGTCGAACTTCTTCGTTTTGGGGAGCGATTCATGCGCGGAATTAGGTTTCGCCTGGTCTTCTATGCAGCGGTGACAATTCTGTTTGTTGCCGGGGCGGCGCAAAACAGCGGCGCTCAAACGACACCGACGTTGACGGTGGATGCGGCGGGAAATCCTCATGCGATCAATCCCGATATTTACGGCATCGCGAATTACAATTTGGACGCGACCTTCGCGAAGGAAATTCAGGTACCGAATATACGATGGGGCGGGGACGGGACGACGCGCTACAACTGGCAAGTGGATTCGAGCAACGCGGGGTTCGACTGGTATTTTATGGGCGGCAACGGAGAAACAACGCCGGTTCCCAGCGCTTCGGCCGATTTGATGGTCAACACATATAAGACAGCTTCGAACGCGCACACTCTGCTGACGATTCCGATTATCCCTTATGTGAACAAAATGGCGGCGTGGAACTGCAGCTTTCCTGTTTCGGTTTACGGAGCGCAGCAATCGACCAACCCATACGTGCATCCCAACGGTGACAATTGCGGGAACAGCATCGCGACAAACGGGACGCAGTTGATCGACAACAATATTTTTGCGAATCACATCGCCAATACGGTGGCGCTGCAGCAAGGCTGGGTGCAGCACATGATTACGACCTTCGGAACAGCGGCGAACGGAGGCGTTCCCTACTACCAGCTCGACAACGAACCGGGAGGATGGAGCAACACGCATCGCGATGTGGAGCCGACACAGCCGGACTACGACACGATTATTTCTCTCGGCCAACAGTACGCGGCGATGATCAAGCAGACGGATCCTTCCGCGAAAGTTTTCGGGCCGGTGGATTTTACGCTGGGCGGATGGATTGGAACTCCCAGCGAGCAGAACAACCTGTACGCGGGCCAATACTATTTGCAAAAGATGGCGGCTTACGAGCAGGCGAACAATCAACGCATCCTGGACTATTTCGACGAGCATTATTATGGAGGAGGATCGACAGACGCGGCTGAACTGGCTTCGACGCGCGCGCTGTGGGATCCCACGTTCAATTCGGGGAGCTGGGTGGAGCAGTACTATTTTGATGGACCGATGCAACTGCTTCCGCGATTTGAGAATTGGATTCAGACTTATTATCCGGGAACGAAGCTTTCGATTTCGGAATACAGCTTCAGCAGCGGGACGAATCCGCTGGTGGACGCGCTGACCGAAGCGGATGTTCTGGGAATTTACGGCCGCCAAGGTTTGGATTTTGCGAATTTCTGGACTGTGCCGAAGCCGACCGATCCGGTGGCGTACAGTTTTCGTTTGTACCGGAACTACGACGAAGCGGGCGGGCAATTCGGGGACACTTCGGTAAATTCGAGCAGCACCGATCAAGGGCAGCTTTCGGTGTACGGTGCGCTGAGGTCTAGCGACGGCGCTCTGACAGTGGTGGCGATCAACAAGACTACGAGTGCGATTCAGACTAGCTTGGCGCTCGCGAATTTCAACTCGACCGGGAGCGCAGCGGTTTATACCTACAGCAATGCGAATCTGATGCAGATTGTGGCTGGGACGCCGGTGGCTGTGGCGTCAAACGCGGTGAGTTACAATTTTCCGGCGTATTCCGCGACGGTTTTTGTTTTTACGCCGGCGAGTTCTTCGGCGGCGGCGACGAGGGCGTCTCTTACCGCTTCAGCTGCGCAGATAACTTTCGGGCAAACCGTCACGTTCACTGCCACGATTGCTCCGGTGTCGGGACCGGGAGTGCCAACTGGGTCGGTGACGTTTAATGATGGCGCGACGCAGATTGGGACTGGGACGCTGAATTCCTCGGGAGTTGCATCATTTAACACATCGAGTCTGGGTGTGGGCTCGCACTCGGTGACGGCGGTGTATTCGGGCGACACGAATTTCTCTGGGTCCACTTCAGCGACGGTCGTGGTAACTGTTGCGGCGCCCGCGAAGGTCGCAACGAACACTTCCCTTGCCGCGTCGGCGACGCAAGTGACTAGCGGGCAGAGCGTCACGTTTACGGCGGGAGTCGCGCCGCAATCCGGGAGCGGAACGCCTACGGGATCGGTGGCTTTTCTCGACGGGGCGTCGCAGATTGGAATGGGGACGCTAAACGCAGGATCGGCTTCGTTCAGCAGCACCAGTCTTTCGGTGGGAAACCACTCGATTTCGGCGGCGTATTCTGGTGATGCGAATTACGTCGCGTCGAGTTCTGCGGCGCTCAGCGTGTCAGTCGCTGCTGCGCCGGCGGCGGATTATTCGCTGGCGATGAGCAGCTCGTCCCTCAGTGTAACGAAGGGAGCTTCCGGGACTTTGACGATCACGCTGACGCCGAAGAACGGATTCAAGCAAGTTGTTGGGTTTGCGTGCTCGGGATTGCCTGCGGGGGCAAATTGCAGCTTTAATCCGCCGAGCGTGAATCCGGTAGCGGGCGCGGTTTCGACAACTTTAACGGTAGACGCGGCTAGTGCGAGCGGGAATGAAGTTCCGTCGAGAGGTCCATTTCCCGGCGCCGGCAGTATGGCCATCTATATTTGGACGATGGGGCTCGCGGGAATTTTCGGGGTAACGCGCAGGCGACCGGCTGTTGTAGGCGAGCGAATCAGGCGAGGATTGTTTGCGGCGGCGATGATCGTTGGGCTGCTCGTTACGGCGAGTTGTGCAGGAGTGGTCCAAAAAAGCGCGGCGCAACCGGGTAGCTACACGGTCACGGTTACGGCATCGGCGGCGAATGGGCCGAGTCACACGCAGCAATTCACGTTGACGGTTATGCCGTAATAGCTTGACGCAGGAGACCAAATCCGACAATGTTGTTAGGGGATTTCTGTAGAACACTGGCGCCTTGCTGACGTACCATACCCTTCCGAAACTTAATAATTCTCAGGTCTTAAATCTTGCAGCTTTTAGAGACGCGCCTTTTGCGCCGAGCTTCGGAATCCCGATTTTTGTGAACGTACCTGACTAAGCTAGAGGAAGGGAGCACCATGAAGAGAGTGACAATTTTGATGCTTGCGTTGGTATTTTGGTCGATGGCGCTGGGGGATGCGGCGCGGGGGCAGAACAATTCGGCGCAGAGCACGCCTACCTATCACGTGACGATGTCTCCGGCTTCCATTGTGACCATTAATTACCAGCACCGGAGCGGATCGACGACCATCGGATTCCAGGGATCGCCGCTGCTGCCGTTTGCCAAGGGGCAGGCCAAGGTGGCGGGAAAAGTGGGACGCATCCAAATCAATGCGGAGTTCAGCAAGCTCGAGCCGGCGCAAAAGTTCGGGGATGAATACCTGACATACGTTCTGTGGGCCATTACGCCGGAAGGGAAATCGAACAACCTCGGAGAAATTCTGTTGAATGGGGATAAGAGCAAGATCGACGTGACCACTTCCCTGCAGACGTTTGGACTGATCGTGACGGCGGAGCCGTATTTCGCGGTTTCGCAACCGAGCAATGTGGTGGTGCTGCAAAATGTGGTGCTGCCGGAGACAACCGGGACAATCGAGCAAGCGCCCGCCAACTATCAGCTGCTGGATCGGGGAGCGTATAGCTACAAGGTAACGATGGCGAGCGGGAAAATGTCGAAATCCGATTCCAAGGTGCCGCTGGAGCTTTTCGAGGCGCAGAACGCGGTGCAAATCGCGATAAATTCCGGGGCGCAGAAATACGCAGCCGACGCGCTGAATAAAGCTCAAACCTCACTTACCGAGGCGCAGGATCTGCTGGCCAAGAACGGCAACAATAAATTGATCGTGCAGGCTGCTCGCGACGCGGTGCAGAACGCGGCGGATGCGCGACATATCGCGCTGGACCGCCAGGAAGACGAACGCGCTGCGCAGGAACGCGCGGACGCGGCCAAGCGTGAGGCGGATGCGAAGGCCAAAGCGGATGCTGCGGCCGCAAGCGCGCAGCAGGAAGCCGCAGCCCGCCAACAAGCAGAGTTGCAAAGACTGCAAGCAGAACGCGACGCTGCGCAGGCGGCTGCTGCTACGGCGCGAGCGGACGCGGACCGTCTGGCGGCGCAACACCAGGCGGAGCTAGAAAAGTTGAACGCGGAGCGGGAAAAGCAGAACGCGGAACAGGAGCGTCTGAAGGCTTTGCAAGCGCAGGATGCGGCCGCGCAGTCCGAACGCGAGAAGCAGGAGCTTCGAGCGCAGTTGCTCCAGCAATTCAATCGAATCCTGCCGACGACGGACACCCCGCGGGGATTGAAAGTTAATATGGCGGACGTGCTCTTCGCTTTCGGCAAATATGAGTTACGGCCGCCGGCGCGTGAAGCGCTAGCGAAACTTTCCGGAATCGTTCTGGGGCATCCAGGATTGAAACTGGCGGTGGAAGGCTACACGGACATCATCGGGAGCGACGAGGTGAACCAAACGCTTTCGGAAAAGCGCGCCTCGACCGTTCGAGATTATTTGGTTCAACAGGGACTGGACCCGGCTTCGATCACGGCAGCTGGCTTTGGGAAGTCCAATCCAGTTGCGAGCAATGATACGGTGGAAGGGCGCCAGCAAAACCGGCGAGTTGAAATCATTATTTCGGGCGAGGTAATCGGCACGCAAATCGGCGGGACCCCGGCAACACAACCTCAATAGGAACGAAGTTTCTGGCGAGAACTTCGTTACGTTTTCGTGACCCGACATGCAAGCAGTCACGATGCTTGCATGCCGGGCACGCCAGAGATTACAACGACCGCAGATAGTTCAACAAATCCTGCTGATCCTGAGGCGAGAGTTGATTGAACAGGCTGATCACCTGATTGGCCTCGGAGCCCTGGCCTGCGTGATCGCGTATCGCTCGCAGGAGCCCGCCGTTTGCCGGATTAGCGCGTCCGTCGTGCAGGAAGAAGATGCGCTGGCCGACTCCCCATAGAGGCGCGGTGCGGAACTCGTCGCCTGCAGCCGAACCTTGCGAAACATTGTCTGCCAAGTTCGAGCCCATGTGATGCACGAGCAAATCTGAAAAAAGCTGCGCGGTCTGGTTGCTTAGGCCCGGCGTAAACGCGGAACTGCCGGTCTGCAGCGCCGGAGTGTGGCACATGTCGCAGTGCGCCTTCGAAAATACGGCCTGGCCATTTTGAATTGAGCGCTCGGACGGGTTTCCCGGAATTCCCTGGCTGGACTGCGGCGGGGGCGCCAGGAACCTCATGAAATTGGCGAATTCGACTATATCGCTTAAAATCTGGGTGCCCGATAAATTAAAGTTCGTGGAATCCTCCGGAGTCGGATTGTAAAGACAGGACGCGGGAGGGTTAGCACGTTCGTTTGGGAACAGCTCGTTGGTCACGCCCATCTCCACGTTGTAAGCTTCGCCCGCAAAAATTTCGAGCGACTTGTTCTGCGCCTTCCATCCGAATCGCGTGATGCTTCCATCGTTGCCGCTATAGTTGGGGTGACCGGTAATACCAAGCCACTGTTTGGTCTGAGCGTTCGCGCTCATATTGGAAAGAATTGTGGAATCCGGAACGGCCTCGATCAAACCGGCGCCGAAAACCGGCGTGGGAATGCGAAAAATCAAGTTGTTGAGCTGCTGCATTTGTTCGAAGTTGGGCTGGGGCATGGTGCAGCCCTCGGCGTCTTGCCGCCCGGCGATAGTGAAGACATCATGAACTCCGCCGTCAGCGGTTTGGCTCACGGATCCGTTGGCATTGACCATGAATGGAAATCGCGCCTCGCGCACGGGCCCGTCTGCTGTAATGAAGAACGGCATCGAGTTCGAAGCGCCGTAGTCCGCGCCGGCCTGAAGCTGGGGATTGGGGCCCACAAACGGATATTGATTTTGGCTCGGGCTCGACCCGCCGGTGATGGGCTGCGAATGGCAGCTTCCGCAACTATTGGAGTTGAATCCCGGCCCAAGTCCGCCGCCCGTCTCATTGGGCGCGCTGCCTGTGACCGAATCGATTTGAACGAATCGGGCCAGGCCGTCATTGAAGAATTGAAGTTGCTGGGGTGTCAGCGTGCTGAGGGGCTGGCCGACGCCACTGTTCGAAGCACGCACTCCGGGGTCTTGGGCGGTGCTGCCTTGTCCGCCGCCACCGGAATTTTGCCCGCCAAAACCGCGACCGCCTGGCTGCCCTTGGCCAAAAACGGACGGACTCAATGAGCAGAATAGGCAAATTGAGCTGATTGTGAAACGCCTGATAAGTTTCATTGTTACTCCTTTCCCCCGGGGCTCAAATCTGAGCACGGTTAGGGATTGACTCACGCCGAAGCGTGACGTTCGGGAGTTAACCTGGCGGGTGAGTTAACCTTGTGAATCTGTGACGTAACTGTGGGCTGCGCTACGCCGGGGAACTTCAGATTCACGGCGAATGATGGGTCAGACCATACGTCGGACGCGAAGTAGGGTCAAGCTCGTCGGGGTACAGTTTAGGTACAGTGCCGGGGCCAGGGCCGGAGAAGCACTGAAATCGCGTTGATATTCGGCAAATTGTAGGCGAAGGTTACTACCGGGTGCGGACCGGGGCGATCTGTCGAACCAGCCAGCCCCGGAAATCCAATGCTCGAGTACCGAAACAAATTGGACGGGATCTAACGGAAATGCCGTTCACTCGCAAACTGACAAACTCACCTACTAGCGTCTGATTTCTACGACTTACGCGTTCACCTTCTGGACATAATCGATTCACCGCCCGTGCATTGCCATTCTGCTGCGCATCCGCCAAAGTGGGCCCGTTCGAGGGAGCTGACCAGCCCAGTTCCCGAGACGGTCGGTGGGGAGCGGCAAACCGCACCGAATTGTGGTGAGAGGAGAAAACAGATGCAAGTTTTTAACGGTCTCAGCTTAATGGCTCTGTGGACAAACAAAATTCGCGCGGCGACTAGCGCGCCGCCAGCTCTCGGATTTGTGGTGGAAGTTCCGTTCAGCTTTGTTGTCGGCACGGGAAGCTTTTCCGCCGGCACATACCGGTTCGAGGCGCTGCACAGTCCGACTCCCGGGATCTGTGTCCTTGCCGTGCGAGGAGAAGATGGGAGGGTTTACAAGCTGGCGGTGAACCTCGCCGCTGCATCGAGCCACGAGCACAACAGATCGAAACTGATCTTCCATCAACAAAATGGCAAGCATTTCCTGACGGAAGCATGGATCGAAGGCAGACGACTCGGGCTCCAACTTTATCGGTCGATCCAGGAATTGGATTACGACGAAGAGAATTCGAGCAACGAAGTGATTCTGCTGGTTGAGCCGGACAAGTTCGGCCGGACAGTTTACGTGATTGAAGATTTCGGGTGCACGGCTTGAAGTAAATGTCCTCGGCAGATACATTTCGCGTCGCTCTGGTTCCGGGCTGGCCGCTGGGTTGGCGGCGCAGTGTGGGCCGAATAGGGCTTTGGCATCCGGAATCGGCGGGTGCTAGTATGGGGCGTTCGCTCAGTCTGCCTGGAGACATGGCGAAACCCTCTCAAGTCTATCGGTTTGCCGATTTTGAAGCGGAAGTGCGCTCACGCCAGCTTCGCAAGCACGGAACAAAACTCAAACTGCAGGGCCAGCCTTTCGAGATGCTGCTCATGCTGCTGGAATCTCCCGGCGAAGTAATCACGCGCGAGCAAATGCAAAAGAAACTTTGGCCGGTAGATACCTTCGTTGATTTCGAGCATAGCCTGAATACATCCATAAAAAAACTGCGGCAGGCGCTCAACGACTCCGCAACTGAACCACGGTATATTGAGACGCTGCCGCGCGTGGGCTATCGATTTATCGCGCCAGTCACGGTGACTGAAGAATCCGCCGGTGACTTCCCTGCTCTTCCCCTCCAGGCCCCTTCCTCAGCAGACGGCACCCCAGGGACCACGGGCGCAGAGTCGTCCCCCCGACACTCGTTTACCGGGTTCCTGGGCCTTGCCTTTGCGGCGGTGGCTATCGCGGGATTGGCGCTTGCGCTTAACGTGGGCAAAACTCGAGATCGTCTGATGGGAATGCTACGGCCGTCAAAAAATGGCGCGGGGATGGCAAGCTCGGCGAAAAAAGCGCGGCGCTCGGTGGCGGTTCTTCCTCTACAGAATCTTTCGGCAGACCCCAGTCAAAATTATTTTGTTGACGGCATGACCGACGAGCTCACCACGGACCTCGCGCAATTCGGCGACCTGCGCGTAATTTCACGGACTTCGGCGATGCACTACCGGGACGTCAACAAGACCGCTCCGGAAATTGGAAAAGAACTGGGAGTGGATGCGCTGGTGGAAGGCTCGGTGGAACGCGTGGGGGACCGCGTGCGGATTCGCGCGCAATTAATTGATTGCGCCACGGACCGTCACCTGTGGGCGCAGAGCTACGATCGCGACATGAAGGACGTGCTGTCGATGCAGACGGAAGCGGCGCGAGAGATCGCGGATCAAATTCGAGGGTCGGTGGGCTCGCCGCAGCCCAGCCTGCATGCGGCGAATCCAGCGCCGGTGAATCCTGAGGCTTATGAGGCTTATCTTAAGGGGCGCTATTTCTGGAATAAGCGCACTCCGGATGGGTTGAACAAGAGCATTGAATATTTCGATCAAGCTATAGCAAAAGATCCGTCGTTCGCCGCCGCTTATGCCGGGCTGGCCGGTTCGTATTCAATTCTGGGATCGGACGTGCTGCCGGCGGACGTGGCGAGTTCCAAGGCTCGCGCCGCCGCTGCCAAAGCTATCGAGCTCGACCCTTCCATCGCAGAGGGCCACGCGGCGATGGCGTTAGTGGAGTTTTACTACGACTGGAACTGGAAACAGGCGGACGAGGAATTTCGGCGCGCGATCGAGTTGAACCCGAATTATGCGACGGCGCACCAGTGGTACAGCTATTATTTGACGGCAATGCTGCGATTTACGGAAGCGGTGGAACAAGCGGAAGCGGCGCAGCAGATCGACCCGCTGTCTTTATCGATCAACACGACCCTGGCTACTCGATATCATCACGCGGGGCGGGACAATGATGCTATGCAGTTGGACCGCCGCACATTGGAGATGGATTCGACGTTCGTTCCGGCGCATTTTGGTCTTGCAGCAGTGTACGAGAAGCAAGGTGCGCCGCAGCAAGCGATCGATGAGTACAAGAAGATACTCGAGCTTCGTCCGGCGGATCCGGCGGCGCTGGCAGCACTCGCATACGTAGAGGCGCGCTTTGGACAGAAGGATGAGGCTCGCAAAATACTTGGGCAGCTGAAGGAAACCGCGAAGAAAAAGTATGTGGCTTCGTTTGAAATCGCGACTATATATGCGGGGCTGGACGACGCTGATAACGCGGTGCTGTGGCTGGAGAAATCTTACCGGCAGCACGAAAGCCAGATGGCGTTCATCCAGTCTGATGACAGATTCAATTCTTTGCATGCAGACGGGCGATATCAAAACCTGATCCATCGCCTCGGACTTCCGTCGTAATTCCGCAGGAACGGTTTCGCACCGCATACCCGTGGCTATTTAAAATTGTTCTTGATTTTGAAGCGAGCGGGAACTTCAGGGGCTGAAGCCCCTTCTCGTGGGCCTTGGTTATGTCGCCCCTAAAGGGGCGACCCACAAGGATTCGGACAGAATCCATCGTTTCGGACTTCCGTCGTAGTTCCCTTCATCGCTCTTAGCGCGGCTTGCGCAAGAGCCGAAAAAGCTTCCACAACGCGATTGGCACAAGTGTGAATGAGTTGTTACAATGGGTGAGCGGGGCGGCAGCGCTTCCGTTGCTTTTTTCGGGGAAATTCCCCGCAGGTGGAAAAACCAACCGTATGGCAGCTCGCACTCTCTACGAAAAAATTTGGGAAGCGCACATCGTCCGAGAAGAACCCGGGCAGCCCACGCTGATTTACATCGACCGTCACCTGATTCACGAAGGCACTTCGCCGCAGGCTTTTGCGGGACTGAAAGCCGCGGGGCGGAAAGTTCGCCAGCCGCAGCTCACTTTTGCGGTGATGGACCATTCCGTTTCGACGAAGAACCGTTTGCTGCCCGTGCTGGACGCCGACGCGCTGGGGCAGTTCGAAGCGCTGGCGCGCAATTGCCAGGAGCACGGCGTGCATCTTTTCGACATGCACAGCAAGAACCAGGGGATCATTCACATCATCGGGCCGGAGCTGGGCATCACGCAGCCGGGACAGACGATCGTTTGCGGGGACAGCCACACGTCCACGCACGGAGCGTTCGGAGCGCTCGCGTTTGGAATCGGGACCAGCGAAATCGAACACGTGCTGGCGACGCAGTGCCTGACGCAATTCAAATCGAAAACGATGAAGATTGAAATTAACGGGAAGCGGCCGCGCGGCGTGACGGCGAAAGATTTTATTCTTACGGTGATCGGGAAGATTGGTATTGCCGGAGGGACCGGTTACGTCTTCGAATATACGGGCGAGGCTGTGCGCGGGTTGTCGATGGAAGGGCGCATGACCATGTGCAATATGTCCATCGAAGGCGGGGCGCGGGCGGGAATGGTTTCTCCGGATGAGACGACGTTTGCGTATCTGGAAGGGCGGCCGTTTGTTCCGCGCGGAAAAGAATTTCAAGTTGCGGTGGACCACTGGCGTTCGCTGGCGACTGATGCGGGAGCAAAGTTCGACGAGACGCTTACTTTGCAGGCGAAGGAACTCGCGCCGATGGTTACCTGGGGGACGAATCCGGGGATGGTGACGCAAGTGACGGATCGCGTGCCGGATCCGGCTTCGTTCGGTGATCCGGTGGACCGCGAAGCTGCTTCTCGCGCGCTCGTTTATATGGATTTGAAACCTGGAACAAGGATTGAGGACATTCCGCTGGACCGCGTTTTCATCGGGTCGTGCACGAATTCGCGGATTGAGGATTTGCGGGCGGCCGCGAAGGTTGTAGCGGGCAAACATGTGTCGAAGGATTTGAAGCAGGCGCTGGTGGTGCCGGGCTCGCGGCGCGTGAAAGTGGAAGCGGAAACCGAGGGGCTGGACAAAATATTTCGCGACGCGGGATTCGAATGGCGGGATGCTGGGTGCAGCATGTGCATCGGGATGAACGACGACGTTTTGCTGAGCGGAGAGCGGTCGGCGAGCACGTCGAATCGAAATTTCGAAGGGCGGCAGGGGAAGGGCGGGAGAACTCACCTAGTTAGTCCGGTGATGGCTGCGGCGGCTGCGATTGAAGGGCATTTTGTGGACATACGCGATTGGAAGAACGCGGACGGAGCGGAGTAAATGGAACCATTCGTCAAGCATACGGGGCTGGTGGCGCCACTGGACCGCGTGAACGTGGACACGGACCAGATGGTGCCGAAGCAATTTTTGAAATTTCTGACGCGCGAAGGATATGGGCGCGTGTTGTTTTACGACTGGCGGTATTTGCCGGGGGAAAAGCCGAATCCGGATTTCGTTTTGAATCAGCCGCGGTATAAAGGCGCTTCCGTGATTTTGGCGCGCGCGAATTTCGGATGCGGGTCGAGCCGCGAGCATGCGCCGTGGGCAATTCTGGATTACGGATTTCGCACGATTCTGGCGCCGAGTTACGCTGATATTTTTTACAATAATTGCTTCAAGAACGGGATTCTTCCGGTCACGCTTTCGAACGAGCAGATGGACGAGCTTTTCAAGCGGGCCGAAAAACAGCAGGGCTATCGGCTGACGGTCGATTTGGAGCAGCAGATAGTAACCGACGAAGACGGACTGCGGTATTCGTTTGAGGTCGATCCGTTTCGTCGGGATTGTTTGCTGCGCGGGCTCGACGACATCGGGCTGACGTTGGTGCACGATCAGCACATCACTGGCTTCGAAGGGAAGAACCTGAGGCTGCCCGTGATGTACGATCCGGTGGACGTGAAATACCACAAGCAATAACCTCCGCAACACAAGTAACCCTGCAAACAGCGCACAGAGACCGTTAGAGGCCAATCGGACCGTGGAGGCCAAGAATTTTTGGCGGGCGCAGCATGCTGCGCCCCTACCAAGGCGATTGTCGGCGACTCGCAACGCCGGGGCGTACTCGCTAGGATTCTTTGTGCGCGGCGGGCTCGAGGGATTCGGGGGCGATGGCGGGAGTGTGGCCTTTTAATTCGGCGAGCAGGATGCCGGCGAGAATCAGGGCGGCGCCGAGTAACACGCGGGCTCCGAGATGTTCTCGGGCGAGGAGCCATGACGTGATTGCCGCGAATACGGGCTCCAGGCTGATCAGGATTGCGGTGTGAGTGGGCGAAGTGTATTGCTGCGCCCAAGTTTGGAACGAGAAGCCGATTGCTGTGGAACCGATTGCGGTGACGAGAATCGCGAAGATCAAAGTGCCGGTGGGGACGAAGCGCGGAGGTTCCCAGCCTGCAACAGCAAGAAGCGGAAGAGCGACGGTGGCGAGAATTGCGGTGGTGGCTACTTGCACGACTGCCAGGGCGCCGACGGAGTGAAGCTCGACGTAGCGGCCGATGAGAATCATGTGCACCGCAAACATTACGGCGCAGCCGAAGACGATCGGGTCGCCCCGATTCAGTCCGCCGAGACCTTCGGGCGGGACGGTGAGGAAATAAAGGCCGACCAGCGCGGCGAAAGCGCCGGACCAGATCCACGCATTGATGCGGCGACGTCCAAAGAGCGCGAGAAGAAGAGGAACGATTACGACACTTGAGCCGGTGATGAAGGCGGCCTTCGAAGGCGTTGTGTATTTCAGTCCGCTGGTCTGAAAGACGTAGGCGGTGAACATACAGAGGCCGATTTGGAATCCCGCCAACACGGCGTTTCTGCTGATGCCGATAAGGGAACGGCGAAACCAAATCGCCATCACCACGGCGGCGAGCGCGAAGCGGACTGCGAGGTAAACCAGGACCGAAACGTCGGCGAGCGCGTCTTTTACCGCGACGAAAGTTGCGCCCCAGATAATCGCGCAGAATCCCAGAGCGAGATCGGCGCGCAGGCGTTTGCTGAACATGGAGCAAAGAGTGTAAGCGCGGGGCGAAATGATGACAAGACGCGAAGTGGCGCGCAAGTCGACTACTCGCGGAAACTGCGCCGCGAAAGGTGGGCGCTGCGCGCCACTGCTTTTTGTCGCAGCTGAAGCTCCGACCCCCTGAAAAACGGCGGCGGATGTTCGAGAGTCAAATTAAAACACTGCGCTTAGACGCGGGTTGTTGACGCGAGAAAATGGATGTAGTAGAAAGCTCGCACTTTATGGCTCGGTTACTGCTGATTGTCGCGATGATGGTTTGCGTTTCGCTGGCAATACCGTTGCGGCGGGGGCGAGCCACGGGGGAAGGAAATCCTGCTGAGCATACCCGGGTGGATGCGGAAGGCGGAGTAGGCGACGTCACGTGTTCGGGCGTCGAAATGCGGCTGAAGATTGCGGCGTCCAACGGAACTTTCAGATTGCATGCCCGCGATTACACACGAGTGGACATTTCGGAAGATGTTCCGTTTCAAGCGGGCGAGTTCAAGCCGTGCACGGAGCTGGACGGAAAGACCGCGAAAATAACGTTTGTGACGGTAGAGCACAAAAGCTACGACGGCGAAATTCAATCCATCGAAGTCGAGAGCGAACAGAGAAGGTAGTTACATCGAAGGGCGCAGGGTCCGCATGCATTCCTCAAGCTAGCTTATTCCGCTACGGTTGCGGCTGCTGATAGACAATTTTTCCGCCGACGATGGTCATCACCACCGGGAGGGTGAGGATGTCGGAGGCTCTCGTTTGATTGAGGTCGCGCGGGTACACCACGATGTCCGCCAGCATTCCGGGGGTGATCGTTCCTTTCCGCTGCTCTTCGAATTGGGCGTAGGCCGAGCCGACTGTGTATGCGAGGAAACAATTGTTCGCGTGCAAACGCTCCTGCGGCTGCCAGCCGCGTTCAGGCGTGCCATCGGTCAATCGCCGGGAGACGCAGGCATAAATTCCGCGCAAGGGATTGATTGGCACGACGGGATAGTCGGTGCCGAAGGCGAGACGGACTCCGTTTTTTTCCATAGTATGCCAGGCGTAGGCGCCGCGTGAACGTTCCGGGCCAAGACGGTCGGCGGCCCAGCGCTCGTCGTCAAGGAGATGCGCGGGCTGCATGGAGGCGATGATGTTTAGTTTTCCGAAGCGCGCGAAGTCGCCGGATTCAACCACTTGCGCGTGCTCGACGCGATCACGGCGGTCGCGCGGGCCGTTGGCTTCGAGCACTCCGGCGAAGGTGTTGAGAGCGACGCGGTTTGCGCGGTCGCCAATGGCGTGAAATCCCAGTTGGAAACCGGCGCGGTCGCGCTCGATGGCCATTTGCTTGATTTGATCGGGATTTACTTCAAGAATTCCGGATGTGTTCGGATCGTCGGAATATGGCGCGAGCATCGCTGCAGTGCGCGAACCTAGCGAGCCGTCCAGGATCAACTTCAACTGGCCGGTCGTGAGCCAAGGGTCACCCGGATTCCCCGGCGACGAACTACCGCCGACGCGGCGCATTTCTTCGAGGCGCGGAAGCGGAGCATTAAAAGGGAGCCACTCGGTGATTCTGAATTTCAACTTCCCTTCCCGCTGAAGCTGCTGCAGGAGAAGAAAATTCTGCCAGCCCCAGTTTGCAGAGTCATCCGCATCCATCACGGAATTGTCCTGCACGGAAGTGACGCCGAATTTCGCGGCTTCATCCATCACAAGTTCAAAACCGCGCAGCCGCTGCTCCGCGGTGTAGGGCGGAACGCGTTTGTAGACTAGACTCATCGCGGAGGCTTCTTCGAGCATGCCGGTCGGCTCGCCGGATTTCGCGTCGCGTTCGATATGGCCGCCGGGAGGATCGGGAGTGTCACGCTTGATGCCGGCAATCTTCAGAGCGCGGGAATTTGCGACGGCTACGTGACCGTCGAGCCGGCCGAAGAGCATGGGATGCTCGGTGGAGAGAGCGTCGAGGTCTTGCCGCGTAGGAAATTTCTTCTTGGGCCATAGAGTGTGGTCCCAGCCGCGGCCGAGAATCCATTCACCGTGCTTGTAATCTTTCAGACGGTCGCGAATGCGCTGCTGAAATTCGGCGAGAGATTTCGCGCCGGTAAGATCCACTTCCAGCTTTGCATAAGCGGCGCTGAAAAGATGGGCGTGCGCGTCGTTAAATCCGGGCATGGCGAATTGCTTGTGCAAATCGATTACCCGCGTGTTAGGTCCAATCAGAGCTTCGACATCGGCAGCTTGATCCGATTTGATGGCGTCGGAGATGTTGAAAGCGACTGCGACGATTGTGCCGCCGCGAATTGCAATCATGCTTGCGCGCGGGTGAGTTTCGTCCATGGTGGCGATGACTGCGTTTGTCAGGACGAGGTCTGCGGGAGTTTGTGCCGACGGTGTGGAGGCCTGATTCTGGAGCGCCGGATTTTGCGGCGCTTCCGCCTGGATGGCCTGCCAGCAAATGGCAGAGACGGAAATCGCGACGAGCACCGCCGCGAAAATCCGGACGCCGATCGCGAGTATGTTGGTGCGCTGGTTTTGTAGTCCCAACTGCGAAGGCCGCCTGGATGATCGCAGCACTAGGGCTGGACTCCGGCGAGAGCGACCGTGGTCAGGAAAAGGCGCTTGAGTCCGGTTTCGCGTCCGCTCGCGTCGTACCATTCCGTGAGCGTATGCGAGCCTCCGCCTTTGCCTCCTCCACCGACCGAGACGGCGGGAATGCCGAGAGATAGAGGGATGTTCGCATCGGTGGAACTGCGTTCCAGGCGCGAACGATTGCCCAGAAAGGCGTCAACATTTCGAAAGGTATCGAGAAGCGGCGAGTCGTCAGGAAGTTTTCCAGCCGGGCGCGAGCCCAGCGAGCGGACGCTTACTTTCAGCGGGTCATTATTCACGCGCGCGGCAGACATTTCTTCTTTTATGCCCGTATCCACGGCGTCGCGGAGAGCGGTTTCCATGATTTTTACTTGAGCTTCCTGTTCGGAACGAAGGTCGACTTTGACGGACGCGCTTGCTGGGATGGAATTCACGGACGTGCCGCCTTCGATGACTCCGAAGTTAAAAGAGCTGCGGGGATTATCGGGAACGTTGACGGCTGAAAACTTTACAATCGCGCGCGCGAGGGCCGTGATTGGATTCGGCGCGCCGAAATCCGACCAACTGTGACCACCGGCGCCAGCGATGGTGATTTCCACGCGCTGCGAAGCGATGCCCTGGGTGGTGATGTGCTCGATGGAAGCTCCGTCAATAGCAATCACGGCAGCGAGGCGCGATCCGTAATTTTCTACCAGCGCGCGAATGCCGCGAAGATTGCCTTCGCCTTCTTCGCCGACGTCGCCAGCCAGGACGATTGTTTTGGTGGTGCGAATGCGAGATTCGGACAGCGCGCGCGCCAAGCCGACGAGAGCGGCGAGGCCGGCTCCGTTGTCGGCAATGCCCGGAGCGCTGAGGCGATTGGCGTCGCGTTTGACGCGGACGTCGACGGACGCGGGGAAAACGGTGTCGAGATGAGCGACGAGGAGAATTACCGATTTTGCGTCGGTGCCGGGACGCTCGGCGATGACGTTGCCGGTCTTGTCGATGCGAACCTGCCAGCCTGTCGCTTCGAAAAGTGTTTTGAGGAATTCACCGCGACGCGCTTCGTTGAATTCAGGAGCGGGAATTTCCGTGAGGCGGACTTGCTGGTCGGTTACCCAAGGGACGTTTTTGGTGATCCAGTCGAGGCCGCGGGCGCAGTCCGGCATCTTGGCGAGCTGTTCGATCGAGTCATCCGTGGCGCGCGGGGAAAGTGTGACCATCAAGAGAAAGATACAGGAGATGTGAGCGAGTTTCACGTGTTTCGTGCACGGATTTTAGCAGCGAGGCAAGGAGGCAAGCAAGGCGAGGTGGGGCGCGGTCTGAACGCGACATACAGATCTGCGAGACGGGACGACTGCGGGAACTTCAGCGGCTAAAGCCGCTTGGGTTGTGCGGCGGTTATGTCGTGGCTAAAGCCACGACCCACAAAGATGTTCGAACCCGGACTGCGACATGCGGCCACGACCCACGAAGATGGCCAGCGTCTAGAGAAGGGACGCGGCCAAGATTTGTGAGAGTCGTCGGTCTAACGACACCACGGTGGCCACGACCCACAAAGATGGCGGGTGTCCGGCAACAGGACACACAGCCAAGAAACACAAAGATGCCTGGCGTCTGACTACCCGATACGCGGCCACGACGCACAATGAGTTTGAGTTGTGGCAAGAGGCACGGGGCGTGGCGGAATTATTTACCTTTGCGAGGAACAAAAACAGAAACCGGCGGCGAAATGTTGTAGGTCTTGGAGAAATCGCGCTGGTTGAGCGCGAAGGCCACGCGGCCGCGCGAGTCGATGTAGAGCAAGGGCTGGCCGACGGGGACATCCATGAATGTATTCACGTAAGGAAAGGTGAAGGACTTCGCTTGGATTTGGATCTTCACGTTTTCGCCCAAGGTATAGCCGAGCGTTTTGAAGTCGTCGCCCTGAACGTTGGTGATCAGGCTGCCGTAGGGATCGTCAAGACCTATCACTTCCCCGGTGATTCCTTGCGTGTCCATGGTCGCTACTAGTGGGTGCAGCCGAACTAATCCGAATAGTTCGGGGCCGGCCTGAGTCCAATCTTCTCCTGCTGCGAGATGGGCTGCGGACGGGGAGAAAATGTCGCGGCCGTGGAAGGTGGAAGAGACTTTGTCGCCGATCATCCAGGCTGTGTTGGCGATTTCGTGCACGCCTTCGATGCCATCGCGGTCTGCAACCGGGGTGATGAGGCCGTTATCCGGAAGAACGAAATACTGTCCCCTTTTTGATTTTGCGATGATGGCTTTGCGCGAGGTTCCTACTCCGGGATCCACTACCACCAGGAAAATTGTGCCGGAAGGATAGTAGGGCGTAACGGCAGCGAGAAATCGCGAGGCTTCTTCGATGGAATAGGGCGTGACCTGATGAGTGATGTCCATGATGCGGACATCGGCAACCATTTTCAGAATCACTGCTTTGCAAATAGCGACGGAATCGTTGGCTGTGCCGAAATCGGTCATGAAGACGATGGTGGGGCGCGGAGCGGTGGCCTTCGCGGATTCCGCTTCGCGATTCGCGCCGCGGCTACATCCGCTGACGGCCGCCGCCAGGAGGAATACAACTATCCAGGATGACTTACGAGAGGAACGCATCATGGCTCACGGCGAGCTTAATACTTGCTTGGCATCGGATCAAAGAATATCTCCGGTTCAGTTGCCGCGCGAGGTTGCAGTGCCAAGCAGCGCGAGGATTTCTTCTTCGGTGAGGATGCGCTCGGATTGCTTTGCGACGTTGAAGATGCGGTCCACGAGTTCGTCCGTGGCGGGAACGCCGCGTTTTTCCAGCCAGAAGATCACGTTGGAACGTCCGCTGAGCGGGCCGACTTCAATCACCTGCTCGAGGCCGAAGAGATGCGAGGGCACGCCGCTGTAGATCGAGTTGGCCAGCTCGTGATCGTTTTTTTTGTAGGCTTTCACGATGGCGGCGGCGTGAACGCCGGTGGCGGTGCGAAACGCGTCGCGTCCGACGACGGGATAATTGGGAGGAATTTCGGTGTGGGTGGCTTTGGCTACGGCGCGAGAATATTTCTTGAGCGTCGAAAGGTCGCGATCAATTAGGCCGAGCAGGCGGAGATTGACGAGCATCAATTCCATCGGAGTGTTGCCGACGCGCTCGCCCAGTGAGAGAGCGGCGGCGTGGACTTGATCGGCACCGGCGGCGATGGCGGCTAGCGAATTGGCGATGGCGAGGCCGCGGTCGTTGTGGCCGTGCCAGTCCACGCGAATTTTTTCGCCGGAGGGTTTTACGACTTCGGCGACTACGAAATTTACGAGATTAAATGAGCCGCGCGGAGTGGCGTGGCCGACGGTGTCGCACAGGACGATGGCACGCGCGCCGGAACGAATGGCGGTGGAATAAAGAGTGATGACGGTGGACGGGTCCGTGCGCATGGTGTCTTCGGTAACGTACATCACCGGGAGGCCGGCGGAGGCGGCGAATTTTACGGCTTCCTCGGTGGTGCGCTGGAGGTGATCGACGGTCCAGTCTTCAACCAGGCGGCGGATGGGGCTGGAGCCGATGAAGGTGGCGGCCTCGATGGGCATCCCGACGCGCTCGGAAATTTCGATGATGGGCTTGATGTCATTTTTGTGCGTGCGCGCGGCGCAGTTGGGGCGGATCTTCATGCGAGCGCTCACGATTTCGCGCGCGAGGGCTTCGGTGTCGGCGTAGGCGCGAGGGCCGGCGCCGGGGAGGCCGATATTCACGGTGTCGATGCCGAGCGATTCCATCAGGTGCAGGATTTCGATTTTTTCGGCGATGGTGGGATCGTGGACGGAAGGATTTTGCAGACCGTCGCGGAGGGTTTCGTCGTTGAGCATGACGCGGCGGCCGACGGGGATTTCGGCGCCGGTGTAGGTGTTCCAGTCGTGGATGAGTTCGTGTTTCATTGTTGTGTGGCTTCAGGGGCTAAAGCCCCTTGGTCATAGCTTCCTCGCAGCGGGGCCCTTCGCTGGGCTCAGGGTAAACTGAAGCCCCGCGCTTCCAAAGCGAATTGGTCTGCGATCTTCCGCATTGCCTTGGCTACAGAGAGCAGATCCCTCGCTTCGCTCGGGATGACAGCGAAAAGCGAAAGTCAAAACCCGAAAGTCAGAGCCAGAAGACAAAAACGAAAGTCAAAAACAAAAAGCAAAAACCGAAAACGCAAATAGAAGCCAGACCTCCTAGTACCTCAAGGTGTAGCTGTGGGGCGGCTGCGAGCGGTCGGGGGTGTAGAGAGTCTTGCAGAATTCGCAGCGATAGACTTCTACTTTGCCGCCGACTAGGGCTTCGATGTCCTTGGGATAATCGTACCAGCGCTTCAGGTGGCCACAGCAGAGCTTTCCTTTTGCGTCCTTTTCGTCGCAGGCGCGTTGCGTTGCTTTCTTTGGCTTGACTTTGGGAGCTTCGGGCGCGGCGGGTTCGGCGACGGCTGTGGCTGCGGTAGTTGCTGCCGGAGCGGCAGGAGGCGCAGCAGCGCTTGGAGCGGTGGCGGCTGGCGATGGCGGGGCCGCGGCTGCGGGGGATGGCGGCTTTGGCGGAGCTTCTGGAACGGACTCGTCTGGCATCTCGATGGCTCCCTGGGCTAAAGGCAAAAAACAAAACCAAGATGCCGGGCTAAAGGCCCCGGCGCTACATTAAAACCTTAAACACTCTCTTACATGCGGTCGCGGCGGAAAATTACGCCGCGGGCGCCGCGTTTATCTGCTAGCGCGGAGAAACGCTTTTTCCAGCTTGGCGCGAACAGCAATTCTACAAAACTTCCGGCTGTGGCGGCTAGCTCCGCAGTGTAACCGAAACACCAGGACTTCGCGATACCGGCAGGTGGTCCACATCAATATATTTTACTTGAACCATTTCGAGCAGTCCAAGGAGACGATGGGGGCGCGACGTCTTCGCTTCCTCGCGGGAACAGCTGTGGTCAAGGTTGCTGCACGGTGCGACGACGAGACGCGGAGGACGCAAGAGAATCGGTGGGGTCGGGATAGTCCAGCGCGACGAGGTACAGGCCTTCGGGAGGGACGGTGGGGCCGGAGCGGGAGCGGTCGCGTAATTCAAATATTTGAGGGACGTCGTCTGGAGAGAGGCGGCCTTTGCCTACGTCAATCAGAGTGCCGACGATTTTTCGGACCATGTAGCGGAGGAATGAGCGGCCGCGCACGACGTAGTGGATTTCGTCGGAGTCAGGCGGACGGATGATTTCCGAGGAATAAATGAGGCGCAGCATGTCGCGCTCGGCGTCGTCATCTTCGGAGCCAGAGGAGGCGGCGAAGGAGGTGAAGTCGTGTTCGCCTTCGAAAAGGCGGGCGGCTGCGGACATGGCGGCTTCGTCGAGCGGCCAGGGATAGTGGAGCGCGCGGCGGTAATCGAAGGGTGGGAGAACGCGGCCACGATAGATGCGGTAGCGGTACGTTTTGCCTTGGGCCAGCCAGCGCGAATGAAAATCGTGACCGACTTCTTCGCAGACGACGATGCGGATCGTGGGAGGAAGAAGGGCGTTGAGGGCACGCTGGAATTCTTCGGCCGAGAGAAGCGAAGCTGTTTTGAAATGGCCAACCTGACCGAGGGCGTGGACGCCGGCGTCGGTGCGGCTCGCGCCGTGCACGACGATTCTTTCCTGGGTGATTTTGCGCGCGGCGGCGTCAATTTCGCCCTGGATCGTTGGGAAGCCGGGCTGGAACTGCCAACCGTGGAAGTCAGCTCCCTCGTAGGCGATGGTGAGTTTGATGTTTCGCATGCGCAGCAAGATTATCGCACGTGGGACCACCTGAGCACGCGCCAATGAGCCGACACGAGTTTGTGGCTTAAAGGACGGGAACCCTGTGGCCTGACTACGGATTGGCTCCCTGATGGAATTCGACGAGTTTTAGCTCCGTATCAGCGGTCGTGCCGTGGTGATGGTATTCGTAGGCTACTAGACCGATTCCCGCAACATAGGTGATTTCTTCGTCATCGGGATTGGTTCGATATGTGAGGTTGTATGCAGTTCGAAGGCCAGGAGAAATCCCCTTCACACCGTTCAATGAAACCTGGCCGGCTGATTCAACAACCCAACAGTAGTGGGAATCCGAGCGAGCCATTCCTTCGGGATCACAGAATTTCTTCCCCTTTGCTAAAGGAAGATCAAGAAAGATGTTGTCATCACTTAGGACACTCGTCAGCGAACCATTGGGGTCTTGAACGGTCTTGAGCACCTTATCGACCTCGTCTGAGGGGATAAGATAAAACTTCTCCTCGCCGGACTGAATTATCAAAGAATTCTTTGGGTTCGGATGGCCGTCCGACCAATTCAAGTCGGCTGGAAATCCATTTACCACGGCTGCTAAAATGTCTCTTCTTCGCATGCATTTCCGTACCTCCATCCTCCATTGGACAGCAGTCTCCGAAACTTCATTGCTGTTGTCGTGGGTCCAACGAACGATACCCCGGTAAATCCAATAAGTGCCTTCGGACAAAGGGAAGGTTGCGCCGGAAACAATCTGCGCTGCCGGACGAGCAAACGAGAAAGCGCACAACAAGATTGTCGTTAGCCGCACGACTCGAAACTGAGATGTCCAAATCATTTCCGATAGTTCCGACCAACCCAGTCTATTGACTAGATTAGGTGGGAGCGAAATATTCTTAACGCAGGACGCGAGTGAGTTATGGCCGGGAGCGGAGGTAGCGGGAGCCGGGGCGGGTGGGCATGCCACCGGCGCGACAGAGCGGGCATTCGTCGGGCTCGAAGCTTGGGACGTCCATTTCGAGCAGGGCGCGTGCGGGGACGTTTAGCTCGAGGCGGCCGCCGCTGCGGTCAATCAAAGCTCCGGCGGCGACGACGAGGCCGCCTTCCTCTTCGACGACGCCGATGGTTTCGCGGGTGGAGCCGCCCGTGGTCCAAACGTCTTCTATTACGAGGACGCGTTCGCCCGGTTTGAGTTCGAAGCCGCGGCGGAGGGCCATTTGGCCGGAGCGGTCGCGTTCGACGAAGAGTGAGCGGACGCTGAGGGCGCGGGCGACTTCATATCCGACGAGAATGCCGCCCAGAGCCGGCGAGACAACGCAGGCGACGGAATGTTCTTTAAAAAGATCGGCGAGCGCGCGGCCTAGTTGCTCGGCATGCTGCGGATGTTCGAGAACCAGGGCGCACTGGATGTAGGTGGCGCTGTGGCGTCCGCTGGAAAGCTCGAAGTGGCCGGTGCGGACGGCACCTACTTGTTCGAGCAGTTTTAGAATTTCTTCGCGTTTCATAGCATGCGCTGCCGACGCCGAGCAATCCGGGCGTCAATGGCAGCAGTGGCGCATAGCCTAAAGGCGCGGGCGAAAAGTGTCAATGCAAACGTGGACCAACCAGCGTTCGGGGTGCCGCTAGCTACTCGAATTCGCGCCTCAGGGGATAATCGATGATGATAGCGCGGCCGTCGGTGAGAGCCTTGATGGAATGAGGGGCGTTGGCGGGGACGATGGCGACAACCCCGGGACTCGCAATGTGCGGGACGCCGTCGATGGTTATTTCGAGCTGGCCATCGATCACCTCATAAACTTCTTCTTGTGGATGGAAGTGTTCGTGGATTGATGCGCCACGTTTGAAATCGTAATGCGCGAAGGTCATGCTTGCCGAGTGGAAGTAGCGTCCATACCAGCCGGGTAAGCGTTCGACCACGTTAAGGGTATTCGTGTCGATCAGGGGCATGACAGTCTCTCCTCGGCACATACTAACACGCCAGAACAAGTCGCAGCCGAGTGCAGGCTCGGAGTCGGCGGTCGCGCCGTTTTTCCGCTACAATCGTCGCGATCATGTCAACTTACCTGCTGATTCATGGCGCGTGGCACGGCGGCTGGTGCTGGCGTAAGGTTCTGCCACTGCTCGAAGCCAAGAAGCACAAAGTTCTCGCGCCGGATTTGCCGGGGCACGGAGATGACAAAACGGCGACGGCGAGCGTTACGCTGAAAAGCTATGTGGACCGCATTTGCGAAATCGCCAGTGCGCAAACTGAGCCGGTGATTTTGGCGGGGCACAGCATGGGCGGCGTCGCCATTACGCAGGCCGGAGAGAATTGCCCGAAACAAATTCGGGCGCTGGTGTACGTGTGCGCGTTTTTGCCGAGGAACGGCGACTCGCTGATGACCTGGGCGACACAGGATCAGGGGAGTATGGTCAACCCGTCCACGACGGAGCAGCTCGCGGACGGAACGATCGTCTTCAAGCCGGAGTTTAGCCGCGAGGCGTTTTATGGCAATTGTTCGGACGATGACGCGGCGTTTGCGCAGTCGCGCCTTTGCTCCCAATCCGCCGAGCCTCTTGGAACGGCGTTACAAACGACGGCGGAGCGCTGGGGACGAATCCCGCGCTACTACATTGAATGTACTCGCGACCGCGCCATAACGCTCGGGCTGCAGCGGGAGATGCAGAAGGCTTCGCCATGCCGGGATACGCTTTCCATCGACACGGATCATTCGCCATTTTTCTCTGCGCCGGAGAAGCTTGCGGATATTCTTTCGCGGATTGGAAGCGCCTGAAGTCAGGAACTGTGCCTGCGTATCGTAAAATGACTCATTTCGGCCAAGACTAAGGAAATTGACACGAAAGCGAGGGTCGGATACTCTCGATGATTGGAATAAAACTACTAAGGAGTAATGAATGGCACAGGGCGGGGCGGTAAAGCACAAGAAGAAGACGAAATCGGTATTGAAGAATATCCGGCAGGCGGAACACCGGCAGGCTATCAATCGCATGAATCGCACGCGGGTGCGGACGGCTATCCGGCGGATGCGCGCGGCGCTCACGTCAGGCGACGCGGCTGGCGCGGAGAAGCTGGCTTCGGCGACTTTTTCCGAAGTGGATAAGGCGATTCGCAAGCACACGCTGACCGAGAATACGGCGAACCGGTACAAGTCGCGTTTGACGTTGGCGTTGAATGCGCTGAAGAAGAAGGCGTAACCGCACGGGAGTATTTCGCGGGATTTGGGCGCTCCGAGGTTTTGGGGCGCCTTTTTTTGCCTGCGCACTCACATCGCGGACGCCGCCCACAAGCGGACCCCCGGGGCGCGACAACGTAAAGGCCAAACGCAAACCTACAACTAATCGGAATTTGCGGAGCGGCTGGCGACGCGAGTTGATGGTGGCGACTGCGGCGCAGGCGCACCCGTCGTTGGCGGTGCGTTCGCGGGTGCAAGTTGTTGCGGGGACGCTGGCAAGCCGTGGGGCGCGGATGGTGGCATGCCGAGAGGTACGGATCCCGGGGCAGTGGGCTGGGTTTCTGTACTAGCTGTGGGCAGTACGTTGACTGTGGCGGATATTGAAGAGGACGACCATTGCAGCCGCCCATTGCTTTTCGCGACTTCTTCCACAATTTTTGAAAAGAGCTCGTCTTGTTTGGCGGTTCTTTTGGTGTACTCGACCACGTAGCTCAGGCCGAATTCCAAGGAGCCATTAACCACGCTGAGTGTGACAAAGGGTTCCAGCGGCGGCTTCTGGATTCTAAAATTGTCACTGACGACCTTCCAGGAAATCTGCGCTTCGATCAGGTACTCACCAATGGATTCTCTTCCTACGCGCAAAAGCATTTCGCGGGCGTAGCGGCAATCGCTGGTAGTGGTCAAGACGATCTTAATTTCGTCCCATAAGAATGGGAATCCCTGGGAATAGTTGTAAACGGTTCCTTTCAACACGGCGCTATTGGGGACACGGACGACGCGGCCGTTGTACAAATCCTTGCTGACCCAGCTCCCTGTTTCCATCAAGGTGGTGCGCAGAAGGCCGATGTCGATCACGTCGCCGCGCGTGTTGTCGCCGATCTGAACTCTGTCGCCTACGGTGTAAAGTTTCGAAAAACCGATGGAGAAAGCGCCGGCGATGCTGGCGACCACGTCTTGCAGCGCGACGGCAACGCCCGCACCGACTACGCCAATTGCAAAACTGAGGCGGCCGAGGCGGTCTTCAAAGAGGATGGCGAGAAAAAGAACGACGCAAACATATCCAAAAATGGCCACGAATTTGCGAACCTTATATCGGGCATCGGCGCGTCCAAAGTGGCGAGGAAGAGTTCGTTCGAGGACGCTGAAGACGGTGTAAATGACGACGATTCCGAACACCGCCGCCACACACTTGGCGAAAAGGGAAAGCGAGCCAGCTTGCTGTGCGAAGCTATTCACGCGGCCACCTGCGTCCTAAGTGCGCCGCAAAGGCGCAAATAAAGATTACACCAGTTCAGAAGAAAACACCTCACAGCAGATCCCTCGGGATGACAGGTTGTGGCTGTTGCGCAGAGTCTGGCAGGTGGCGGATCGACAGTATTGATAAGTCGCGAGCAAGTGCAAGCTGGCTGGACGGTGCGCCGGCTGAAGAAACAGCAGATCCCTCGGACTGCGCGTCGCGTCCTCCGCTTCGCGGAGGAAAAGGCAAAGGCGCGCGACGCTTCGCTCGGGATGACAGGTTAGGGCGTGTGCGCGACGTTTGAACTCACGGATCGAGTAGGGCGCAAAAAAAAACGGGCACAACCTTTGTTGGTTGTGCCCGCAGGAGAGAAAAGTTTTTTGAATGCTACTCCGGGATGGGCGCTGTCTCCGGCATTTGCAGCTTGGCTTTGGCGAGCGCGCGGACGATGTTTACTTCGACCGCTTGCTCGGAAGTGTTGCGAACGGTTGCAAGCTCGCTGATCAGAAGATACTTTGCGCGTTCGAGCATCTTCTTTTCGCGGAACGAAAGCGGCTTGGTGCGGCTGAGAGCCACGAGGCCTTTCAGAACGGCGGCCACTTCCATCAGCGAACCCGTGCGCATGCGATCGGAATTTTCCTTGAAGCGATGCTTCCAATCGTGATGCGAAGCCGAGCGGCCCTTTTCCAGAAATCCAAGGACGGCGGTTGCTTGCGTGTTGCGGATGATCGGGCGCAGGCCGACGCAATCGACGTTGGACTGCGGAACCATTACTTTCAAGCCACTCGAAGCGATTTTCAACATGTAATACCGCTCCGATCTGCCATTCAGGTAGCCGTAACTTATTTGTTCAATAATCCCTACACCGTGGTTCGGATACACGACTTTTTCGCCTAGCTTAAATTCCATAGGTGGAAGGCCCCCCCGAAGGGCATGATGAAAGTTTAGGCAGATGGGACGTTGGCGTCAAGCGAATCTAGCAATATCCGGAAGGATAAAGAGGGCGGAAAGCGCTTAATTTTCACGGGTTTGGCCCCGCAATTGCCCTATAATAGTGCTTGTGCTGATTCTTGCTTTAGACACCTCCTCACCCACCGGCAGTTTGGCGATTCTACGCGATGAGAAAGTCGTCGGCGTGATTTCGACGCTGGCGGAAGAAACGTATTCCTCGCGGATGTTTCGCCACCTCGAATTCCTGTTGCAAGAGCTTTCATTGAAGCTCACTGACTTCGACTTATTCGCGGTAGCGGCTGGGCCTGGATCGTTTACAGGGCTGCGCGTGGGGCTGGCGGCTGCGAAAGGCTGGGCGGAGGTTTACGGCAAGCCGGTCGTGGGAATAAGCGCCCTGGAAGCGATCGCGGCGCAATCAAATTCCGGCGCGATGGTGCTCGTGGCTGCTTCTGACGCGCGGCGCGGGGAAGTTTATTTCGGAGTGTATCGACGTGAGAGAGATTCGTTAGCACTCGAAGGCGAGGAGTGCGTGTCGCCTCCCGAAGAATTCCTACGGACGATTGTAGCGCGGCCTGGGAGCGCGGAATTTGCGATCGTCTCGCCGTCGCCGGAAGTGCTGAGCGGCGCTTTGTCTCGAATTGAGATGGAGCGCTTGCCGTTACCACGGGTCGAACGGGTTTCAAGCGTGCTGGCTCCGGTGATTGGGCAGATTGGTTACCGTCGCGCGAGAGCCGGCGATGTTTCGGACGCGTTGACGCTGGACGCAAATTATATTCGACGCACCGACGCCGAAGTGCACGCGAAAAGGCAGTAACGAACTTGAAGAGCCGCCGGATGGAGGATCGGGATGTTGAGGCGATTCTCGCAATCCAAACAGCGTGTCCGGAAATCGCGCAGTGGACCGAGCGGGATTATGAACGAGTGGCTCGCGGCGAAATGGCGGGATGGGTGGGTGAAGAAGGATCGAGCGTGGTGGGTTTTCTTGTGGCGCGAAGAGTGGTGAACGAGATTGAGGTTTTGAATTTTGCGGTTTCGCCGGAAGCGCGAGGGCGCGGCATTGGCGCGATGCTGCTGCGAGAGACTCTTACTTGGGGCACGGAGTTCGGAGCGGTGCAAGCAATTCTCGAAGTGCGCGCTTCGAATAGCGCGGCGCTGCGTTTTTACGAGCGGCACCATTTCCGCGTGGTCGGGCGGCGCGCGCGATATTACAACGAGCCCACGGAAGACGCGCTGCTGCTTAGCGCGAAACTTAGCTAGAGCGATTGGGAGCGGTGATTAGTCCTCAGGCGTTTATCCTATTGGCTCGGCGCCGAAATTGTGTTACATGTTACAGCCATGTGAATGCGCTTTCCAACCTGGAGGGAAAGGATGCCGATTACGACCCACGATATCCGGCAGGCGCTGTTGGAAGTTGACCAGGAATTCCGCAGACTCGCAGAAGAACACACCCGCTGTGAATGCCAGCTTCAAGAACTCGTAAAACAAAGTTACTGGAACGTAGAAGATCTGGCCCTGGAAGTCTCCCTCAAAAAAATGAAGCTGCTTTTGAAAGATCAAATGGAAATGATCGTGGCGCGCCACCGCCGGGACCAGACGGTGTTGCAGGTTCAGTTGCGCCAGACGCAAGTGCACTACGAAACTTAGAAGCGGCGCGCGCGTGCGCTAAACGGCCATCAGCACACTCACTTCTGTCGTACAATACCTGTGCACTCAAAATTCGCCGGTGCGTTTCTCTTTCGGAATCAAGGGCTTCCCACTCGCTGATGGTAAAAGACGCGTATAAATTTGCGCTCCCTCCGCTGATTGCCGGCGCGCTGTGTCTGATTCTCGGCTGGATATGGCCGGCGGCGGTTTTGATTTTGCTAGGTCTTTTTGTTTTTTATTTTTTTCGCGATCCGGAGCGCGCAATTCCTTCCGAACCGGGCAGCGTGGTCTCTCCGGCCGACGGGCACGTGACGGAGATCGTGGACGAATTACACGACTCGGTGATGGGGCATCGCGTCACCATTTTTCTCGCGATTTGGGACGTGCACGTGCAGCGCGCTCCGGTGGCCGGACGAATCGCGGATGTGGTTTACCGTCCGGGAAAGTTTTACGCCGCGTTTCGTTCCGCGGCTTCGGTGGAAAACGAGCAGAACATTATTACGATGCAGACGCCCGCAGGCAGTTTAGTGTTCAAACAAATCGCCGGAGCGATTGCGCGGCGCGTGATATGCTGGAAACGAGCAGGCGAAACGGTTTCGCGCGGCGAGCGCGTCGGCTTGATTCGATTTGGATCGCGCGTGGACATCTGGCTGCCGATGGAAGCTGAAATCGTGGTGCGGCGCGGACAAAAAGTAAAGGGCGGCGAAAGCTTACTGGCGAAATGGAATTCAACGGCATAGACCCCATCGGCGCTCCAGAGGAACGGCGACGCCCCCTCCGCAACGGCCGCCTTCGACGCGGCATCTACATTCTTCCCAGCGCACTCACCGTAGCAAATCTGCTTTGCGGGTATTACGCGATCCTGGCCACCCTGGACGGAAGGTTCGTCGATTTCGACAACGCTGCGATTGCGATAGGAATTGCCTACCTGTTTGATGCCATGGATGGACGAATCGCGCGTTCGATGGGAACGGAGAGCGCGTTTGGACGCGAATTCGATTCTCTCGCCGACGTGGTGAGCTTCGGAATCGCGCCGGCGCTTCTGGCTTATGCCTGGGGGGTGCGGGCTTTGGCGGCGGCGAACGCTTCGGAGTCGCTGCACCTGACGCAGCTTGGCTGGTTAATGGGGTTTATCTTCGTGGCCTGTTGCGCGTGGCGGCTTGCGCGCTTCAACATCCAGGGAATGGCGCCGGGCGGAAGCAGATATTTTGCGGGCATGCCGACGCCGGCGGCCGCGGGAATGGTTGCGGCTACCGTGCACTTGCGCGATGGGCTGCCAATTTCGGATGTACGCTGGTCGGTGCTGTGGCTGGTGCTGTTGGTAGTGCTCGGCGTGTTGATGTCGAGTTCATTGAGATTTTATAGTTTTAAAGATGTTCAGTGGACGCGGCGGCAGCCATCGCTTGCGGTCATATTGTTGGCGCTGCTGGTGGGAGCGGCGGTTAAATTTTCCGGACCCACCTTGTTCGCGCTGACGGCTGCGTATGCGATCCATGGGCCTGTGATGCAACTAATCCGCTTCGTACGACACCGCACGGCTTCTCGGACCGCTTAGGCTGATGACGAGGGGCGCTGAAAAATCAACGCGCGTGGCGATTGTGGGCGCTTCTTCGTTGCGGGGCAAAGAAGTAAAGCTCGTCCTTGAAGACCGCAACTTTCCCGCTAGTGAAATCATTCTGCTGGACGAACCCGCCCTGGCTGGGACTTTGACTGAAGCGGGCGGCGAGCCAGCGTTTATCCGCGCGCTGGATGAAGACAGTTTCGAAAAGGCGCGGTTCGCTTTTTTTGCGGGCAGCGCGCAGGACGCAGAGCGGAATTGGCAGGCGGCCCAGCGCTCCGGTGCAAGGGTTATCGATATGACCGGAGCGATCGCCGCGGCCGGCAAGGGCAGCGGATGGATCCCTTCGCTTGGCTCGGTGCTTCCGCTGCGAGTTCCTGCCGGAAATGGCTCGGGAAACTTGGCGCCTTATTCTTCGCCCGCGCCGGGAGTGGTGATCACGTGCGCGCTCGCAGCCGGGCTTGCTCCGTTTTCACCGCTGCGCGTGGTCGTGATGCTGTTTCCGCCGGTGTCCGAGCGCGATCAGGCGGGCGTGGATGAACTTGAAAGCCAGACTACGAATTTGCTTACATTTCGGCCGATCGAGCAATCGGTTTTCGACGCGCAAGTTGCCTTCAATTTGCTGGCGGGATATGGCGAGGAATGCAAACCTGCGCTGAAAGATTTGCGCGCGGCGATCGCGCGGGACGCTGGAATTTACTTAGCGGGCCGCGCCCCCGTTCCGGCGATTCAGTTGGTGCAAGCTCCGGTGTTTTATGGATATGCATTTGCGGCCTACTCGGAATTCGGTTCGCCGCAGGCGCCAGGGCAACTCGAGAGCGCGCTTGGAAATCTAGGAATGAAGGTGGCGGCTCCGGACGAAAATGCGCCGAGCAACGTGAGCGTTGCGGGCGAGGGGGAAATTCACATCGCGCGAATCGAACCGGATCCGAGCGTCGCTAACGGCGTATGGATTTGGGGTGCGGTGGACAATTTGCGGCTCGCGGCTACGAATGCGGTGCAAATTGCGGAGGGGTTGCTTGAGCAGCCAGCTTTGTAAACCCGGGGAAAAACTTCTGAGGTACAGTTCCCTGCTGGCGATACTGGTCGCGGCATTGTGCGCGGTGAGCTGCGGCTATCACGTTGCGGGACGTGCCTCGAACCTGCCGTCAGAATGGCAAACGATCGCAGTGCCGGCGTTCAAGAATGATACGACGCGTTACCGGATCGAGCAGCGCTTTACCGAATCTGTAATAACGCAGTTCCTTCAACGCACAAAATACAAAATCGTCCAGAATGCGCAGGAGGCCGACGCTGTGCTGCACGGCGAAGTGATATCGATTGAGACGAATCCGATGATCTTCAATGCAACTACGGGCCAAGTCACCATGATGCTGGTAACCGTTCACACGAAAGTGCTACTGGTGGACAATAAGACGCTGAAAGTGGTGTACAAGAACGACGATATGGTTTTCCGCGACGAGTATCAGATTTCGACTGACGCGCGGGAGTTTTTCGAAGAGCAAGATCCGGCGCTCGAGCGAATGGCGCGAGATTTCGCCGCCCAGCTTGTTTCAAACGTGGTGGAGACTTTCTAATGGCCGATATTTCGCCGGAGAAACTAATCGAGCGGCTGAATGCGGGGAAACCCGTTGCCGCCGTGGTTTTGTGGGGCACCGATACCTACCTTCGCGAAATGTGCCGCAACAAAATCATCGAGGTTTGCGTCCCGGAAGCCGCGCGCGATTGGGCGCTGGCACGAATCGCGGTGCAAGAGAGCGGCTGGGACGAAGTGATACAGCGAGCGCAGACCATGCCGATGCTGGCGAAGCGGCAAGTGATTATCGTGGAAGGAGTGGAGTCGATCGAGAAAGCCGGCGACAAAGCGCGCGAAGAAATCGTCGGAGCGCTGGAGAAATACTTTGAATCGCCGGCGCCGTTTACGGTATTGGTGCTGGAAGCCGCGGATATGGACAAGCGGCAGAAATATTACAAACTGCTCGCGGAACACGCGCTGATTGTGGAGCTGACGATTGGCGGTGAATCGGCCGCTGCGCTCGCAACACAAATGGCGAAAGATTGCGGCGTGGAGATCGAGCGCGAGGCGGCGGCGCTGCTGGCGGAAATTCTGAATAGCGAGCCGTCGCGGATTCGCATCGAAATCGAAAAACTCGCGACCTACGTTCAAAAAGGCGAACGCATCACGCTGCCCGTCGTGCAACAACTTGTGGTGGCTGCGCGGAAGAACACGATTTGGCAATTGGCAGATATGCTCGCCGCCGGCCAGCGTACTTCAGCGCTCGCGTTTCTCGATAACATTTTACGCGAGGGCGAGCAACCCGCGGGATTGATTGGAGGGATCGCTTGGAGATACCGCCAGTTGATCGAAGCGCCCGCGTGGCAGGGTCCTCGTATGCCGAAGAAGAAGCTACTCGCGGGCTTGGTGGCGTTGGCGGAGGCTGACAGCCAGTTGAAATCCTCAAATCCGAATCCGCGGGCGGTGATGGAATTTCTGATCGTGCAGCTAACGTAGCCGCTGCAAAGCCGCTCGCCGAATGCCCCTGTTCGCTTTCCTACTTTTTAGCCGCGAGTATTCCTTCGATTTGGGCGATGTGGTTGAGGTCGTGGCCGGCAAACATGCGTACGATATGCTCGATCGTTTCTTCGCCACGCTCGGAGTGTATTCCGTGGTGTTTCCATTGTTCCGGTGTGAGAGTTTTCAGCATAGCGAGGTTGGTTTCGCGAAGCACGCGGAATTGCTCCAGAGCTTTGCGCGGATCTCGCTTGTCGTAGTGAAGCGCCGCGACCCACGCGTCTTGATCGAATGCAGCCACAGGGCAACCTGGGGCTCCCAAGATGAGCCGCATTCGCCACGCCCCCGCAATTTCGGCGTCGGCAAGGTGGACGACAATTTCCGCGATTGACCATTTGCCGGGAGCGGGGCGCTTGCGCAATTTCGACGTTGTCGCGCGGCCCAGCAGGCGCTGGATCTTCTTCGGCGTTGCAGCCTGAATCTTTAGAGGTTCTTGACCGGACGTATGACCAACGATGCGCTGAGTGTATTGCTGCGGCGTTTCGTTCATTTTCTCTCCTCGACGTTTAATCGCCCCGAAATGATTGTAGTTCAGCGGCTCTGCTCCGCAGAGACTTCCGTCAGCGAGCGAAGCTATTGGCTCGACCAAATTGGCTCGTACTGACTCGGCCGCCGGAAAGCCTGCCAAAAACGCCCGGAAACCCGTGTGCCGAAACGCTTATCGCAGGTTATGGAAACCCCGCTTGCGGAACAACTTCCAGAGCAGGCAGCGCGGCTTAGAATTAAGAGAATGGTTTAGAGCCGGCGAGGGCGCGGGAAACTCCTTCTCATGACGCATCGCTAGTTAGAAATTGTCCGAGGCCAATATTGTGACGTTGAAGACGACCCATATCACGCCTGTGAAACCCGAAGAGCGGGAGCTCGCGCGCAAACGCCAAGAGCAGGCGGCGCTGGAAGTCGAGCTGGCCGAACGAGAACTGCGTTCGGCGAACCTCCGCGCTGAGCTCGGCGCGTTCGAACGGCGCTATCTCCATTTCGTCGGGTTGCGCTACGCGGAACTGGATGAGTTGAAAGCGGAGATCGCCGAACGGCTCGCGAAAGAGCAGCCTGGCAACGAGCGGCTTCAGCGGCTGGCGCTCATCGCGCGAGCCGGCGCCAACGAGACGAAATCGAGCGCCGGTGAAGACACCAACGAGGAGCCGGCCGCGTTTGAGTCTTCCCCGGAAATGAAACGGCTCTATCGCGAAGTGGCCAAGCGCGTTCATCCGGATCTGACGTCCGACCGCGACGATCGCGCCAAACGCCAGCAATTGATGGCGGAAGCGAACGATGCGTATGAGCGCGGAGACGAATCGAAGCTGGTGAAAATCCTGACCGAGTACGAATGCAGCCCCGAAGCCGTCCAAGGCGAAGGCGCGGGGGCGGAATTGATACGAGTGATTCGCAGAATCAGCCAGGCGCGCGGAAGGCTTTCCGAGATCGAAGCAGAGATGCAGGAACTCTTGCGCTCGGATTTGTATCAATTGAAGTCGCGAATCGACGAAGCGCAAAAACATGGACGCGACGTGCTGAAGGAAATGGTGGAGAAAGTGGAAGAACAGATCGCCCAAGCCAACCGCCGGCTGGAATTTTAGGCGCGTTCGCCGGTTCCGAACCAACATGTGGAAGAGATTTATGGAAACTGGAAAGTCCAAGATGGAATTGTGCTGATGCAGACGCGCGAAAAATCCGCCACGCGGGCGATCGTTCCCGCCGGTCAGCAAGGGCTGGCGGTGCGATCTGCCGCGCTCGTAGCGCGTGGACTTCGCGATCTGACCAGAGACTCCAACTGGGTGGTCAAAAAAGTGTTCGCTGGACACACTTCTTCTCTCGCGATTTCCGGAATGGGGCATGTGTGCTTCGTTTCACGCCAATTTCAGAGGGGCGGGCAGTACCGCACCGGAGATTTCGGGCAGCGCGTGGTTCTCTACGACATGGAAATGAGTATCCCGATGATCGCGCTTTCGGTTCCGAACGAAGTTCCTGTCGGAACGCAGGACTTGACGGCGGCATTTGCATGGTCGCCGACGGCGCGTTTTCTGGTGGCGGCCTGGGGCGGGTGGCAGCCGGCGCTGCATTCCTTCGATTTGCACGGGAAAATGTTGCTCGGCACTTTTGGCGAATTCGGAACCATTCCGCGGTGCCTGGCGTGGTCCGGCGCTGAAAAATATTTCGTGGAAGCCTGCTCGGGCGGCAAACAGGCGTCGTTGCGGCTCTGGCGCGTTCGTGACGACGGCATGTCGCCGAAGGGGCCGCTCTCAGGACAACCCACGAGCGAACTCGGCGTGCCGGGCTGGCTCGAACGGCAAACCTACGAATCTGAGTTCGGCGAGGAAGGCGCGTTTGGCGGCTATGGACGCGCTGTTTTCAGCCCGGACGAAAAAACGCTGGCGAGCGTGATCGAAATCCACGGAGACTGGGCGGACGATTCCATCGCGCTGCTCGCAGTTCCCACGCTGAAAAAGCAAAACGCGTTTCAGGCACAGGGGCACATCACGGATCTTTCCTGGACGAATGATGGCCGAAAGATTATTTATTGCGCGGCGGGACAGGCATACTGCCTGTCCGTCGAGACGATGAATTTCGAGCCGCTTCCATTTGGCGCGGAGTTGTGCGTTTGCCATCCTCATCTTCCGCTGTGCATCTGCTACAGCTCGTGGCTGAAGAATTCGGCGAAGGGGCGGCTGTTTCTGGTGGACCTGAACCGGATGGAAGTTTTCGATGAATATGCGGCGGAAGGCGTCGTGATATTGAGTTGGAACGGCGATGGATCGAAGGCTTACGCTGCGACGCAGAGCGGAATGGCCTACATTTACGAACCCACGTTGCTTTGACCTACAAGCACAATCCCTCAGCGGCTGAAGCTGCACAGATTTAACATCAGGTGCGGCACGGCTTCAGCCGTGCCCTGACGGAAACCATCAATCTCAGCTACGCGCGGCATGGCTAAATGAGAGCCCTGACGGAAACCGTCAATCTCAGGCAGATTCATTAGGCTAGAGGGAGATTCGCTGCAGGGTCGAGCGTGCAATCTTCATACTGCTGGCTCAAGAAGCGAGGGTAGCCGGCGGCGGCGATCATCGCGGCGTTGTCGGTGGAAAGCGCACGGCTTGGGAAAAATACTTCGAAGCCATCGCGTTTTGCTTGGGCATCAAAGGCCGCGCGCAGTTCGCGATTTGCGGCCACTCCGCCGGAAACAAAAATGGAGCGCACGCCGTGCTGCTGCGCCGCGGCTACGGTGCGCGTTACGAGGTCGTCCACCACGGCGCGCTGGAAGCTGGCGACAAGATCGAGAGTTGCTGGCGTCGAAAGCTTGCGCAGGGCGTCGGCAGAACGTTCGCCGCGCGCGAGAGATTGTTCCCTCGCCGCAATTTCCGGCTGAAACTCGGGATGGCTGCGCAGATGGTAAAGCACGGCGGTCTTGATGCCACTGAAACTGAAATCGTAGATATTCCCTTTCATCTTGGGCACGCCGAAGCGAATCGCTTTTGGATTGCCATGAGCGGCCAATTGATCGACGACAGGCCCGCCGGGATACCCGAGCGCGAGCATTCTGGCGATCTTGTCGTAGGCTTCGCCTGCGGCGTCATCGCGCGTTCCGCCGATGCGCGCGTAGGAGAAATGGCGGGCGCCGTTAGTCGATTCGGACTCCACGCGGTAGAGCACGGTGTGGCCGCCGGAAACGATCAGACAAATCGCGGGCAAGGGCGGCGGATGGCTCGCATCAGCGGCTTCGAGGAACACCGCGTGCACGTGGCCTTCGAGGTGGTTCACGGCAATCAGCGGCTTACCTAGACCTAGCGCGAGGGTTTTGCCGTACGTGACGCCGACGAGAAGCGCGCCAATCAGACCGGGGCCGCGCGTGACGGCGATTGCGTCGAGGTCAGACAAAGAGACACCTGCTTGTTTTATAGCCTCGCGCACAACCGGAACGATTTGGCGAAGATGTTCGCGCGAGGCAATTTCCGGGACGACGCCTCCGAAGTTTCGGTGAATCGCGATTTGCGAGGAGACGATATTCGACAGAATGCGGCGGCCATCCTCCACGACTGCGGCGGCGGTTTCGTCGCAGGAGGATTCGATCCCCAGAATCAGGTTTTTCTGCATGTTCATCCGTTTGTCGCGCCGGAAGCTCGCAATCAATATGTTAGCATGGTGCTCGACGATGGTTGCCCACGTAACTCGCGCCGCGGCGCTGCATCTTAAGAATGCGGAATCTTCATTCATCCCGCACACGCGGTTTCAAAGGATAAAATAGATTTCGTACGGCTTTCTTTTACTCCTATACGATGGGAGTAGCCGCCCGAAACGGTGACCATGAGCTCACAACGAAAACGCGTTCGCAAAGCGGTTCTGCCGGTGGCAGGGCTGGGTACCAGGTTTTTGCCCGCCACGAAGGCGCAGCCGAAGGAAATGCTGCCGGTGGTTGATAAACCGCTGATTCAGTACGCGGTGGAAGAATGCATCGCTTCGGGGATCGAAAGTATTATTTTCGTGACCGGCAGGCGAAAGAACGCGATTGAGGATCACTTCGACTCAGCGCCGGAGCTGGAACGTTTTCTCGAAGAGAAAGGCAAGCCGCACCAGGCGGAAATGGTGCGCGAAATCAGCGGCGGTTTGCACTTCAGCTACACGCGGCAAAGCGAAGCGCAAGGTCTGGGCCACGCTGTGTTCTGTGCGCGCGAACTTGTGGGCGATGAACCGTTTGCCGTGCTGCTCGGCGACGTGATTATGGACGGCGCGGTTCCCGCAACGCGCTCGCTCATGGAGGTGTGGGATGCGACGGGCCAGGGAGCTATTGCGGTCGAAGAAGTCGAGCGAGCGCGGCTTCACCTTTACGGCATCGTTGCGGCGAGCCCCGGAAATCAGCCGCGCTGGGGCGACCAGCTTTTGCGCGTGAATGATCTGGTGGAAAAACCGCACGCGGACAAGGCTCCGTCGAACCTTGGTGTGACCGGACGTTACGTGCTGCCGCCGGAGATTTTTGATTATCTGGAGAAACTGGAAGCGGGAGCGGGCGGCGAGATTCAGCTTACGGATGCGCTGAAGGAATTGGCACGCGGGCCGGGACTATGGGCGCACATTTACGAAGGAAAAACCCACGACGCGGGGGACAAACTTGGCTTCTTGAAAGCTACGGTAGAGTTTGCGTTGAAGAATCCGAAGCTCGGTCCGGATTTTCGGGAATACCTGCGCGGGCTGAAATTATAGCCGCTTCGGGACCACTACTTCTTTCTCTTAGTTCCCTTTTCTGAAGACGATTTCGAATCGCTCGATTTAGACTCCGACGATTTAGAATCGCTCGACTTCGATTCGGTTGATTTCGATTCGCCGGATTTTGAATCATTGGACTTCGACTCGGCGGACTTCCCTTCCGACTTTTCACCGGAGTTCGATGAGCCGCCGTCCCCAGACTTTTCCCCGGACGCAGGAGAGGAAGTTTTCTTGCCGTAATCCGTCACGTACCAGCCCGAACCTTTGAACTGGATCGCGGCAGCGGAGAGCATGCGCTGAGCTTTTGCCCCGCACTTAGGGCATTTCTTGGTTTCCGACGCGTTGTGGCCTTCTATTTTTTCGAATTGATGACCGCACTTCTCGCACTTATATTCGTATAAAGGCAATGAGGAACTCCCTCCGGCGATGACCCCACACAAAATAGTAGCATGTCTTCCGGCATCGTGCGGCGGCAACGAGGACACAAGTGGCCGTGCTAGACTGTGGCATTCACCGTTCCACGCAAGCAATCGCATGACACAGGTATGACAAAAATAAAACCCAACGAAGCGGGAGCGGGCTGCCTGTACGTGGTGGCCACGCCCATCGGCAACCTCGAGGATATTTCGCTGCGCGCGTTGCGCATTTTGAAAGAAGCCGACTTGATTGCTTGCGAAGACACGCGCCAAACGATGAAGCTTCTTTCGCACTTCGACATTCAGAAAAAGCTGGTGAGCTATCACGAGCACAACGAAATCACGCGCGCGCCGGAACTGGTGATCGAACTGGAGCAGGGCGCGAAGGTGGCGCTGGTGAGTGATGCGGGAACTCCGGCAATTTCCGATCCGGGGCATCGGTTGGTGAGTCTTTGCTTGCGGCATGAGATCGAGGTGGTGCCGGTTCCCGGCGCGTCTGCATTTGTGGCGGCGCTGGCGGCGTCGGGAATGGCTATCGAGGAGTTTACGTTTGTAGGTTTTCTTCCGGCGCGGCCGACAGAGAGGCGCAAAGCGTTGCGCGCACTGGCCGATGAGCCGCGCACGCTTATTTTTTATGAAGCGCCGCACCGGGCGGTCGATACGCTGGAAGACGCGCTTGAAATCCTGGGAAATCGGCCAGCGGTGATCGCTCGCGAGTTAACCAAGATATATGAGGAGTTTCTGCGTGGGCATCTTGAAGATCTGGTGGCGAAGGCTCGCGCAAAAGCGCCGCGTGGGGAAATCACACTCTTGATTGGCCCCGCGGATGGAGCGAGTCTAACTGCGGCGTCCGCCGAAGATGCGAGCCGCGCGCTGCCGATCGCACGGCGCGTGAACGAAATCGTGAAAGAACGCGGCGTGGACCCGAAAGTTGCGTTGAAGCAGGCTGCGCGTGAACGCGGGATCACACGACGCGAGGCTTACAAGCAGCTTCTCATCACCAGAGACGAGTAAGTCCGGCCGCGAAGCCCTCGACTCACTCCGATGTCCGAACTCTACGCGGTCAGATTGAACTTAATCTGCTGAAGATGCAGTCGTTCGTGCGAAAAACGAATCCACGCCGCTCAGGATTTCGGCGGCGTTGTGGGCGTGGTGCACGGTGTGACGAAGCTCGGAGCCGTTGCGAACGCCGTGGGTGAATAAGCTCGCGAACTGTTTCATCTTTCCAACCGCGTCAGGCATTTCCGCCGCAATCAAGCTGCGAAAATAGCCGGAAAGCAGATGATAGCGGTCCATTTCGGACGGCTCGTCATAGCGGCCTGTCGCGATGTAATCCGCGATCTGGGTAAAAATCCACGGATTCGAAGACGCCGCGCGCCCGATCATCACAGCATCGCAGCCAGTCTCTTCGATCATGCGGACAGCGTCCTGAGGCGTATGGATGTCTCCATTGCCAATCACGGGGATGCGCACGGCTTTTTTCACATCGCGAATCACGGACCAATCGGCGGAGCCGGCGTATCCTTGCATGCGCGTGCGCGGGTGAATGGCGATGGCTTCGACGCCAATTTGTTCGGCCATGCGCGCTACGTCTACCGCAACGATATTTTTTTCGTCCCAGCCGGAACGAATTTTGATGGTGAGCGGGATGCTGACGGCCGCGCGAACGGCCCGCAGAAGAATTTCGAGGTGAGGCAAATCGCGCAGCAAGCCCGAGCCGCCGCATTTCACAACTTTTTTCACCGGGCAGCCGAGGTTGATGTCGATCTGATCAAATCCCAGATCTTGTGTGAGCGCGGCGGCGGAAGCCATCACTTGGGGGTCGGAGCCGAAGATTTGCGCGGCGATGGGATGCTCGTCCTCACCGAAATACAGATAGTGCAAAGTTCGCGCGGAATTTCGCGTCAAGCCTTCTGCGCTGGTAAATTCGGTCATGATTAGTCCGCAGCCGCCCAGCGAGCGAATCACGCGGCGGAAGACAGTGTCGGTGACGCCAGCCATGGGCGCGAGAATCGTCGCGGGACGAATCGCTCGGTCGCGGATTTTGATCTCAAGCGGGAACATAGTCTTCGCCTAGGTTACGGAGTCGCCGCCCGTGGGCGGAATGACAGCGGAACTTGCGACAGCCGCGGGTGCGGGCGACGTTGCGGCAAGAACGGGATTCCCGGCACCGCCGGCAACCGCGGCAGCGAGCGCTCGCGGCTTCGGTTGCGCTCCATCCAAATGGGCCATCAAAGATTCTTTCGAACCGCCAAAGAAACTTTCGATCACTTGCGAGAGCGCCTGCGCTCGCGCGTTCTCCGCGCTTAAATTCGGGCGATACGTGTACGCGCGGCCTGTCTTGCGGCGCTCGACCACGCCTTTGCGCGCAAGGCGGTCCATGATGGTCATGATGGTGGTGTAAGCGCGCGGCCTTCGCGCTGCCAGTGCGTCGCGGATTTCACGGACGGTGCCTTCGCCCATGGGCCAAAGCACATTCATGCAATCGAGCTCCAGAGGGGCGAGATCGAGAACCGCGTGGCGTGAGGACGAAGTTTTCGTGTCGGTCATTTAGGCGCGCTCGCTATCTTTCTTGCTTGATGCCGCAGGCGAGCCGAAGCTGCCGAAGCTGGTCTGAGGCGAAGGCGAGCTTTGGTGTGCAGCCGTCGCGGAAGCCTGCGATGTCGCGCCACACTGTTCACCGCCGGGATAAAACTTATCGGCACGCAAAAGTGAACGGCGAAGCGAGGGGTTGCGGACCGTCCAATCATCGGTCCCTTCCGTAGATTCAAGCGTGGCGCGCATGGCACCCATTTTTGAATCCATGTCGTCAAGGAAATGCAGCGCCACGGCTTCGCGAATCTGCGGCAATGAGGGTGAGCCGAATTCGTAGGATCCATGGTGGCTCAGAATCAAATGCTCAACCAGCATGGCGAGCGGAGCGGGAAAATCCGGAATCGCGCGAATCCTTTCACGAACCATCGCAGCGCCGATGCTGATGTGGCCCAGCAGGCGCCCTTGCGTGGTGTAGTCAATGGCCCGGCCGTAGCTGAGCTCATCAATTTTCCCGATGTCGTGCAGCACGATGCCGGTGAGAAGCAGATCCGCGTCAAGCTCGGGATAGTGGGCCGCAATCGCGCGGCCAAGACCGATAAGGCTGACGATGTGTTCGAGCAGGCCGCCGATAAACGCGTGGTGCATAGTCATTGCGGCAGGAGCACGCTTCAGCTTGGGAACGATCGCGGGGTCCTCGATCACGCTAACGAGCAGCCGCTTGAGCCAGGGATTTTTCATGGCGGCGACGGCAGCATGCAGCTCTGCGTAAAGCTTCTCGACGTCATACTTGGTATGCGCCAGGAAGTCGGAAATTTCGTAATCACGCTCGACCGCCGGGATGATTTGTTCCAGCGTCAATTCCTTCTGGCCGTTGAAGAGTTTTACGCGGCCGCGCACGTGCACCACATCATCGCGTTCGAAAGTGACGGCGATCACCGCGAAGTTGTCCCACATTTTGGCGGAGATTCTGCCGGTGCGGTCCACCAGGTCAAGCTCCAGCCAGGATTTTCCGGACCGAGATGAGGTGCGAATTTCTTTTTCGCGGACGAGGAAGAGCGAGGCCACTCCCTGGCCGTCCTGCAAATCACAAATGTAATGTGTTTTCACTGGCCGTTGATCTTGGGCTTCGCCATTTTCTTTTTCTTTTTGGCGTCTGCCGCGTCGGGCGTGGGCGCTACTTCCTGGATCACGCTTGCGCCGGCCACCGCGGCGGTGTCGATATAGCCCGGCTTCACCATCACGTAACTCTGTTCGCGCAATTGCCCCAGGTATTCGCGCATGGTGGGCTGCATTTTCTGCGCGTAAATCCGATTCATGATTTCGTTTTCCACTTTATCCTGCGGCTGCAGGCCGGCCTCATAATGGGCCTCCACCTTGAGGACTTCAAAACCAGTTTTGGTTTGAATCACCTCGGTCATCTGGCCTTTGTTCAGCTGGAAGACAACGTCTTCGAGCTGTTTTGATAACTGGCCGTGCTCGAAGGTTCCCAAAAATCCGCCGTCTTTTGCGGTGCTGCCTTCGGAAAAATGCTTGGCGATTTCGTTAAAGTCCTCGCCTTTTACCACGCGGTTGCGCAGGTCTTCCGCCTTCTTCTCCACCGAGGATATTTCCTCCGGGCTTTTGCCTTCGGTGCTCAGGAAAATTTCGGCGAGTGCGACCTGCTCGGGACGCACGAAATCCTTCTGATGTTCATCGTAATATTTTTTCACTTCGTCGCTGGGAATATTGATGTGCGACCCAACCTCGCGACGAATCACCTCCTGCGTGAGGAGATTGTTGCGAATCTGAGTCTTGAGGTCTTCCCAGCTCAACCCCTGTTTCTCCACCTCTTTCTCCATATCTTCCATGCTCGCGATATTGTTCTGCTTACGGAGTTCATCGAGGCGTTTGATCACGTCGGTTTCGACGCTGAGGCCCATGTCTTTGGCGCGTTCGGTGAGAAGCTCCTGGTCGATTAAATCGCGCAGCAAGTCCTTTTGCTTCTCCTTGTAAACCTCTTCGACCTTGCTGGGCGAACATCCGGAACAGTCGTGCACGATTTCGTCGTGCAGCGATTGGTCCGCCTTCAACACGTCGGAGAGAGTGATCGCGTCGTTATTCACGCGCGCGACGATTTCTTCGACCACGATGCCCTTCGATTGCGCGCGCACTTCTGGTGGCATCGCAAGCGCGAGCCCGGCCAAGCCGATAATTGCGGCGGCAATGAAGGTCAAAAACGAATTGCAATTTTTCATAGGATTCACTCGAGTTGAATTTTAGCTCTACGCTTGTAGTTGTAGCAATACGTTTCTAGTAGCCCCTGTGGGGCCGCCCTTTTCGCCCTTCCACTCGAACCATAGGACACCCGACGGATCGAGACGCATACCCTTGCGCTTGCGTATCAGTTTGACCAGCTTTTCGGGGCCCAAAGGCGTGTCCTCGTAAAATTTGATGGCAACTTGGTCTCCTCGATGATCCACCGAAGCGACGAGCAATTTTTCAGCGAGCGCTTTCAGCACCGCGTAATCAAGAAGGTTTTCAACCGACGCCGGCGGAGGCCCGAAGCGGTCGTCAAGTTCACGGCGAACTTCTTCGCGCTCGACATCGGACGTAACGCTCGCGATGCGCTTGTATATCCGCAGGCGTAGGTTCTCGCTCTCGATGTATTCAGGTGGGATGCGGATTTCCTGTCCCAGGTTGAGTGTGGCGCGTCGCTCGACGGCAAGCGCTTCACCTTTTCGTTCGGCGACAGCGCGTTCCATCATCTGGCAATACATATCGAAACCGACGGCCTCGATGTGGCCGTGCTGCTCGCGGCCAAGCAAATTCCCGGCGCCTCGCAATTCGAGGTCGAGAGCAGCGATGCGGAAACCGGCGCCCAGGTCGCTGAATTCCTTCAAAGCGGCCAGACGCTGGCGCGCGATGGAGGTGAGCGACTTCTCGGTCGGAACCAGAAGATAGGCGTACGCTCGCTGATTCGAGCGGCCCACGCGGCCGCGAAGCTGGTACAGCTCGGAAAGGCCAAAGCAGTCGGCGCGGTCGATCACGATGGTATTGGCGCGCGGGATGTCCAAGCCATTCTCGATGATGGTGGTGGAAACCAGCACGTCCGCTTCGTCGCGCACAAATTTCAACATTACTTTTTCCAGCTCCGTTTCGCGCATCTGCCCGTGGCCGACTACGATTCGCGCCTTCGGGACCAGCCGCTGAATCAGCGCGGCAAGTGTGGCGATGGATTCCACGCGATTGTGAACGAAAAATACCTGGCCGTCGCGCGCGAGCTCCTCTTCGACCACGTGTTGAATGAGAGTCTCGCTGAATGGAGCGACTGTAGTTTGTATCGCCAGGCGGTCTTTGGGAGGCGTTTCAATCACGCTCATATCGCGCATGCCAACCAGCGACATGTGCAGCGTGCGCGGAATCGGCGTGGCTGACATGGTGAGCACGTCCACGTTCTTGCGCATCTCTTTCAAACGCTCTTTGTGCGCGACTCCGAAGCGCTGCTCTTCGTCCACCACGAGCAGGCCAAGGTCCTGAAATTTCACATCCTTTGAAAGCAGGCGATGCGTGCCGATCAGGATGTCCACTTTGCCCGCTTCCATTTCTTCGAGAACTTTTTTCTGCTCTTTCTCCGTGCGGAAGCGGCTGAGCATTTCCACGCGCACGGGAAAAGCAGAGAAGCGGCGCTTGAAAGTTTGAAAATGCTGGAAAGCGAGAACGGTCGTCGGCGCGAGCACCGCTACTTGCTTTGAATCGGCAATGGCTTTGAACGCGGCGCGCATGGCGACTTCGGTTTTGCCGTAACCGACGTCGCCGCAGAGCAAACGATCCATGGGGAGCGTGGATTCCATGTCGCGCTTCACATCTTCGATGGCTCGAAGCTGATCGGGAGTTTCGTCGAATTCGAACGCGTCCTCGAATTCGCGCGTCCAGTTGGTGTCGGGCGGAAAGGCGTGGCCGGGCGCGGTTTTTCGCTCGGCATAAAGCTTTAAAAGCTGATCCGCCATGTCCGTGACCGATTTGCGCACGCGCGTTTTGCGCGCTTCCCAAATCGTGGTGCCCAGGCGGTCGAGCACAGGCTCTACGCCGCCGAGCGATTGATATTTCTGAACCAGATCGAGCCGGGCCAGCGGAACGTAAAGTTTTGCGTCGCCCGCGTAGCGCAAGAGCATGAATTCGCCCGTCGCGCCTTCGACTACTACCTGGCGCAGGCCTTCGAATTGGCCGATACCGTGATCGATGTGCACGACGTAATCGCCAGGCTTCAGGTCCGAAAAATCGCTGAAAAAACTCGCTGTTTTGGGACGCGAGCGCGAACGCTGCTGCGAGGATGGCGCAACAGTTTCAAAAAGATCCGCGTTGCCGTACAGAGCGAGTTTCGCGTCAACGAACACGACGCCGCTTTCGATGGGAGCTTTGATCAGCACCATGGACGGACCCGCGGCGCTGGAGCCTTCTTCCGCAAGGCGCGTCACCGTCGTGTTTTCTTCCAGCTCGCCCATGCGGTATGGCAACTCGAATTCGTGGCAGATGTCGGCGAAGCGCTCAAGCTCGCCGGTGCTCGCGGCCGAGACGAGGACGTGTTCGCCTGCAGTGATGCGGCCGCGAACTTCGGCAACAAAAGCGGCGACATCACCGTGATAGCGACTGGTGGGCTGCGTGTGAAGAGTGCGGTCGAACGCGCTTGCTTCGCGTGCGACGTCCAAATGTTCGATGGCAAGGTGCGGCAGGCGCCGTACAGCGTGCAACCATTCTTCGTCGTTGAACAGATAAGCGCTGGGAGGCTCGGCGAGCGGGTCGTCGCTTTCGTCAAACGATTCTTGAAGCTGCTTGCGATATTTCTCCAGGCAGTCAACGAGCAGCGAAGGCTCGTCTTCGATCACGAGCGGGTCGGGGCCGAGATCGAAAACTGTCGATTTACGCTCTTCGTGCAAAACCTCTCGAAATTCCCATCCGGGATAAAAACCTTCCGGCGGAGAATCGTCTTCACGATTTGACGCGGACGGCACACGCAAACGGTCGAGAACTTCACGGTGACGCGGAAATTCCGTGAGGGGCATAAGCGCGACGCGTTCTACCGGATTTGTTGAACGCTGCGTATTGGGATCAAATGCGCGGATCGATTCGATGGTGTCGCCGAGCAGTTCTACGCGAATCGGCTGCGGCGATTCAGGCGAAAAGATGTCAATGATGCCGCCGCGAACGGAATACTGGCCCGGCATTTCGCATGTGACTTGCCGGTCGTAACCGGCGCTTGAAAGAAATGTGAGCAGCGCTTCGTGCGCGATGGATTGGTCGCGCGCGATCGTGAGCGCTAGCTCGCCGTAGAACTCCGGCTCGCGCAGGCGCCAGACTGCGGCTTGAATGGGCGCGATTAAGAGATCAGCTTCGCCAAGGGCAAACCTCCAGAGCGCGACCGCGCGGTCCTCTGAGATCTCGGCGTGCGGAGAGCGTGACTCGTAAGGCAACACGTCATAGGCGGGCAAAAGCGCGACGCGACGGCCGGGCTTGCCTGTTATCGCGCGGTAAAACCAGCGCACAGGCTCGACGAGCATTTCTGCACGCTGATTGGACTCCACAATCAAAATCGCGGGCCGACCAAGTTGAGCAGTGGCGACGGCAGTGACAAAGGCTTTGGCGGGATCGGTAAGGCCTGCGAGACGCACTTCGCCCGAACTGCGCCGGAGCGCGTCGAGTGCTTCCTCAATTTCGGGACGCCGCGCGACCCGACTGAGAAGCTCAGAAACCAAAGAAAGAATCATGCGCGCAATTGTTTGATGCGTTCGACCAGCCGTGAGGTTGAATGCCCCGGCTCGGGCGGAATCTGAATCACTTTTACTCCGGCTGCCTGTGCCGCGCTGATTTCTTCCGCGGCGTGCTTGCTGGAGCCTGTGTCGCGGCCCTGTACCACGGCGTCAGGAGCGAGCCGCGTTAGGAATTCGTCCGGTCGTTCGTCGTTCAATATCACCGCAAAATCGACCGCCGCCAGGGCGTCAAGAATCTCAGCGCGCTCGGCAGCAGGAGTAACGGGCCGGCTCGGGCCTTTTTCTTCACGCGCACGGGCGTCATTCTGAACGCCAACGACCAAAATGTCGCCCGACGCCCGCGCCTGCTCGAGCAGACGGATATGACCGGGATGCAGCAAGTCGAAAACCCCGACAACGCAGACCACACGCTTTCCATTGCGTTTCCATTCGCCCCGTTGGAGAATCAACTCACTTTGCGAAACGACTGCCAATCTTCAGCTCCTTCTTTAAAGATCATGGGAAGCCGCAAACACTTGATTCTATCATGCGGCTCGGAATCGTCCTCGGAGACGCGCCGGGCATCTCAAAATGAATATGTTTAAGCCAAAGTGGTGGGAAATCGCTCTGGGCGTCGCAGGCGTCGTTTGCCTAATTCTGGGTACGAAATGGGTTCGCAGCGGCGAGCTGCCCGAACAGCGAATCGTGCTCGATGCAGGCGGATGCCGCACTCCGGCCACGATTCTGAATCCGCGCATCACGAACGAGCCGCCCGGGACCGTGATCCTGCTGCACGGACTCGCGGCCAACCGGCGGATCATGATGTATCTGGCTTCGGAGTTTGCGGGACACGGGCTACAAGTCTATGCGCTCGATTTTCCGGGGCACGGCGATAGCGCGGATTCCTTTTCGTTCGCGAAATCGGCGGAGTGCGCAGCGGCGGCGATAGACTTTTTGAGCCGCAGCCACCGGATCGATCCGACTAAGACGGTTCTCGTTGGGCATTCGATGGGCGCGGCGATTGCGATTGGAATGGCGGACCGATTTCCGGTGGCCGGCACGATTGCGATTTCGCCGGCTCCCATGATTTTGCCAAAACGCATGCCGTCGAACCTGCTCGTTTTCAGCGGACAGTACGAGCTGGACGTCCTGCATCAAGCCGCAGCTGCGCTTTTGCGGGCGGCCGGAGGAAATCGCGCGTCCCCGGAAGATTTCGCGCAGAAGCGGGCTTTCGATTTGCGATACGTCGCGCACGCGACGCATACCAGCCTGCTCACGGACCGCAACGTCGCGCATCAGTCTGAACGGTGGATCATGCAAACTCTTTTCCCGGACATCCCGCCGGAGACGCTGGCGCTGGATCTTGATTTGGCTCCTTACGCGACGGCAAACCGAGGGCGTCATCGGTTGGCTGGAGCGGTTCTGGGACTGATTGGTATCCTGCTCTTGTTTCCTTTTGGCGCCACACTCACAACCTCATTTTTCGTTTGGCCACATGTAGACCCAAATGGAACGCGTCCGCCGTACGCCCTCTCGCTCACGGAGGTTGCGGTCGCGGCGCTGACGGGCGTTCTGCTGCTCACTCTGGGAGTGCCACTGAGAATTCTGCACATGTACACGGCGGATTATTTGATATCTCTTCTGCTGATCGTCGGCTTGGGCCTGCTCATTCTCAACCGCGGATATATCGAGGAAGTCTGGCCTCCGAGTATTTCGAGTTTCGCCGTCGCAATTATTCTTGGGGTTGGAGCTTTCCTGGCGGTGGGTGGATGGCTGAATTGGCAGCTCGACGACGCATGGCTCAACGCGCCACGCTGGCTGCGCTTCGCCGGAATCCTGCCGCTGGCTTACATTTTCTGCAGCGCCGAAGAATTGGTTCTCGGTCCGGTGCATAGCGGGAGACGCCGGGCGCTGCGATTCACGGTGTGTCTGGCGGTGCGGCTGGAGATCTTTCTCGCGTGCGTGCTTGCCTACTACAAGCTAATGAGCGGACAGGTGCTGATTCCGTTGCTGTTTGTTTTTCTTGCGGCGTTTTCGATCGTGCAGAGGCTTGCTGCTGATGGAGTTCGCAGGCGGACCGGCTCGGCAACGGCAGCGATATTGTTTAGTGCTATACTCGCCGCGTGGTTCGTCGCTGCTGTTTTTCCGCTGACCTGATTAGGACATAATGGGGCGTGATGAAAGAAATCGCCATCGTTGGCGGAGGGCCGGCCGGAGCGTTATGCGGCGAACGATTGGCTAGCGCCGGTTTCAAAGTTACGATCTTCGATGAACGGCTCGCTTGGGAAAAGCCCTGCGGCGGCGGATTAACGTACAAAGCCATAGAAGAGTATCCCTTCCTGCTGGATTCACCCCATCCGAAGAAAATCATACGAACCGCCGAACTGATTTCGAGCCGCGGCCATCGCGCACGATTTGAAATGAACCGTCCGATCGTAATTTACGCGAGAAAAGTACTGAACGGCTTGTTGCTCGACCGCGCTGTCGCGGCGGGCTGCAACACCATTTGTGCTCGGGTCACGAGTGTAAACACCAGCGCCAAGCAAGTCCGCCTGATCGCCGGGGGCGAAGAGCAAATTTCTGATTTCGTGGTGCTTGCCGCGGGCGCGCGAAATCAATTGCTAGCGGACAGTACAGCGCTCGGTGCGCAAGACCTTGAGATGACGCTCGGTTACTTTGTTCCGACCGAAGAAGACGTCCTGAAAGTGAAATTCCTGAAGGAGTTCGAGGGATACCTGTGGTCGTTTCCCCGCGCCGATCATTTGTCGGTGGGGATTTGCGCGCGCATGGGGCAAGCCACCAGCCAGCAATTGCGGCGTCACTTGGACGCATTCGTGGTGGAAGAAAAAATTCCAACAGCCGGAGCGCAGTTGTACAGCCATGTGCTGCCCTGTCCGCAAGCCAAAACAATTAGCGGGCGGAAAATTGTGGGAAGGAACTGGGCCATGGCCGGTGATGCGGCTGCGACCGTGGACCCGATCACCGGCGAAGGCCTTTACTACGCGTTGCGCTCGGGAGATTTGCTGGCTCAAGCTCTGGCAGCGGGCGTTCCCGAGGAGTATCCGGAGAGGCTTCGCGCTGCGTTTTCCGCGGATCTGGAATTTGCGGCAAGCATCGCGAAGAAAGTCTTTCGTGGAAATTTCGTGGGCGGCGCGATCACCACGCGCATGGTGCAGTTGCTGAACTACTCGCCTGCATTCCGCGATCTCGTGCGCGATGTTTTCAGCGGTTCGCAAAGCTATCGCACCTTGAAGAAGCGGCTGTGGAGCCAGTTGGGAATCACCATTGCGGAATTCGCGCACAGCTTTCTGGACCCGCGCAAAATCGCGGTGGGATCGACTCCGGCAAGCGAAAATGAATCTTCGCAATGACATCTGACGGCCAGCATAAAACCGAGCCTGGGCAGCAACGGCCGCGCATCGGACTTGAAGCTTCGGTCGAAAAAGTAATCCCTCCCGAGTGGACGCTCGCTGCTTTCGATCCTCGTCTTCCTGCCGTGCTTTCCACTCCCGCGATGATCGGCATGATGGAAATTGCCGCGTCACACGCAGTGCTTCCGGAATTGCCGCCCGGCGCGATCACAGTCGGCACGCGCATCGAAGTGGACCATCTGAAGGCTGTGCCGGGAGGCACCACCGTGCGGGCGACTGCGCGGCTAGTGAAGCACGAGGGGCGATTCCTGGTATTCGATGTCGAGGCTCGGTCGGGAGAACATGTGCTGGGCCGTGGAAAGGTCTTCCGGGCAATCGTGGAGCCAAAAAAGTTTACGACTCAGGCGCACGAGCGCGGCGGTGCCAAGTGATAGCCGTTGCCTCCTGCCTTGGCCATCGCTTCAAGCAGGGTGGAGTGGTATCTTGGGCGGGAAAAGATCATGAGCATTCCAGAACCCAAGTCTGATAGCCCGAATACCCAGCGGAAGGGACACGACCAGCCGGCGGCCACTTCTGTACATGGTTGGCGGTATCACCACATCGGCATCCCTACTGACGTTCCGAGACCCGGCGAATATTATCTGGAAAAATTCAAGATGTACGTCTCCGCGTTTGAGACGAGTCCTTGCGGCATTCAATGGATGCGCTTCGAGCCCGACAGCCCAGTGCACGCCTTGATTAAGTCAGTCCCGCACGTAGCGTTTGAAGTAGACGACCTTCAGGCCGCGATTGAAGGAAAGGAAATTCTCACTCCCCCGAATTCGCCCTCGGAAGGCGTTACGGTGGCGATGATCCTCGATAGCGGCGCGCCGGTTGAGCTCCTCGAATTTCGGCGTGATCTGAGCAGCGGCCCTACGCGTTGAGACTGCCGGCGGAACGCCGGTCTGTCACGCAATGGAGTTGTTCCCAGGGTTACACCCGGCAAGTTGATCCAGTTTGCCCGGCTTGAGCGCAGGCTCGGCGGCATGTTAACCTGCCATAGCCTTTGAAGCTCGAGTGGCGGAACTGGCAGACGCGCCGGACTCAAAATCCGGTGGCCGCAAGGCCGTGTGGGTTCGATTCCCTCCTCGAGCACCATCCATCCATTTGCCGCAGCGAAGCCCTGCTGACGTGAGCGCGCTTTAAGCGCTCTTAATTTGTGCCAGCTTACCGCAAGTTCGACTCACGGTTTACTCCGGCGAAACCTGCGCTGCGGTTTTTCCCACCTTTGCTCAAATATAGACAATAGTAGGCACACTCGCACTGAGCAGGATGTACGCGACCGGGGGGCGCGAACTCCAATGGCACAGCCGGAACACAGAAGAAGCGAACGCGTTTTGGCGGACGTGGCCGTGGCGATCCGCGGAGAATCCGAGGACCACAAGCCATTTCAAGAAGAGACTTTTACCGTAACAGTGAGCGCCCACGGAGCGCTCGTGATGTTGGGAACGAAGGTTGCGTTAGGTCAGAAAGTGACGCTGTTGAATCCCACAACTTGGGACGAGCGAGAAGGCAGAGTTTCCTTCATGGGAAGACAACATGCCGGACTGGCACAGGTCGCTATCGAATTTCTAAAACCCGCGCCGGAATTTTGGCCGATCAGTTCTCCGCCGTCCGGATGGAAAAGCCACTAGCCGCAGAGTCTCGGTTAGTTTTGGCCGCGTATTATGCGAATTGCCTCTGGCAGCGCGGAACCGCCTGCGCTAGATGCGGAGTTAACCTCGGAATCTCGCCCATCCTTCGATTCGGAGCCGCCTTCCCCCGGTGCAAGAAACAAGTTGGATTCCACTCCGTGCTGCTTGGTGTAGAGAACGTAATAACGGCCGCCCTTCGCGTAGAGCGACGTATGTGTGCCGCGCTCGACGATCCGGCCTGCCTCAAGCACCAGGATCTGATCGCTGCGGCGCACGGTGGATAGTCGGTGCGCGATAACGAAAGTAGTGCGGCCACGCATCAGGTAGCGAAGCCCTTCCTGAATGAAAGCCTCGGACTCGGAATCCAGACTCGAGGTAGCTTCGTCGAGAATCAGAATGCGCGGATCGGCCAATATTGCGCGTGCAATGGAAACGCGTTGCCGCTGGCCTCCGGAAAGTTTCACGCCGCGCTCGCCGACAATCGTGTCGTACTTTTTCTCGAACGTCTCCGCAAACTCGTCCACGCGCGCAATGTGGCATGCCGCAAGAATCTCTTCTTCGCTGGACTCGGGCCGCGAGAAAGCGACGTTTTCGCGGATGGTGCCGTCGAATAAGAACGTTTCCTGTAACACCACGCCCAGCTGCGAGCGGTAGGAATCGAGCCGCACGAGCGACAGATCATGCCCATCGAGCAGAATGCGGCCGCTCGTGGGCACATAGAAGGCAGCAATCAGCCCGATCACGGTCGATTTCCCTGCGCCAGACGGGCCAACCAGCGCTGTCACAGTTCCCGGCTCCGACACGAAGCTGACGTCGTGCAAGACGGGTTTTCCGGTGTCGTAGGCAAAGTCAACGTTCTCGAATATCACTTGCCCGTTGATGCGGCTTAGCCGTTCCACACGATTGGGGCTCTCGTCCTCCAGATTTTCGTTCAGAACTTCGCGTGTGCGTTCGAGCCCGGCAAGAGCTTCGGTGATTTGCGGTCCGATTCCTACGATTTGGAACACTGGCGCTACGAGAAAGCCCAGCAAAGCTGTGTATTCGACGAAGACGCCGAGCGTCATCGTGCCGGCCAGAATATGCCGCGCTCCGAGAAACATGATCGCCGCGCTGACAATGCCCATCAGGCTGGTGGCGGAGAGGCTCATCAACGATGTCGCGGTGAGGGTTTTTAATACGTTGTCGAGCAGCCTTTGAACTCCGCCCGCAAAAACTTTTTCCTCGCGCTCTTCTGCGTGATAACCCTTCACTACCCGGACGCCGCCCAGAGATTCCGTGAGCCTGCCGGTGACTTCGGCGTTGATCTTTGGCCTCGCGCGAAAGATAGGGCGAATCGTTTTGAACGCGCGATTCAGGCCCAGCGCGAAGAGCAACAGAACCGCGAAAGCCACCGCGGTCATGCTGGCGCTAATCCGCAGAAGAATAGCCAGCGCAAGCACCGCGGTCACAATCCCGCCGGCAAACTCGACTAAGCCAGTGCCGATAAGATTTCGCACGCCTTCGACGTCGCTCATGATGCGCGAGACCAACACGCCGGTTTTGTTCGCATCGTAGAACGACACAGGCAGTCGCCCCACATGCGCCTGCACCTTGATGCGGAGCTCGGTAATCATGCGCTGCGAGGATTTCGAGAGGAGCTGCGTGAGCGCGTAAGAGGTGAGGCCTTGCACGATCGTCGCTGCGATGACGGCGATCACGATAGGCAACAAAAGGTTGGTTTGTTTTTTGTTGATGACGTCGTCCACCAGGTACTTGGTGGAGGCAGGCAGGATTAGCCCGGACGAGCGGTTGATAATCATCAACACAAAGCCCAGCGCGAGAATTCCCCGCCGTGGTTTCAAAAGCGCGAGAACGTCAGGTAGCAGCTTCCAGTCGAACTTCGGCTTCGCGGATTTGCCGGCGGCGCCAGGTTTATTTTCGGTGGCCATAGAATTTGGAGAATACTGAGCTAGTCCTTAGATGCTGAGCTCCACTGGAAGACTCTACCTTGCGCAGCCGCCTGGTCAATAGAACACCTTGAACTTCCGAGAAAATTCGCCCGGCGAGAGCCGTGCGTTGTCCGCAACATTTGGTAGTGATAGACTTTTCGCATGCCAACCAAAAAGAAGGCCCGCAAGAAAACGACTCCTAAGAAAAAAGCTTCGAAGAAGAAGGCCTTAAAGAAGGCGACGACCAAAGAACCTGTGCGCAAGAAAAAGTCGATCCGCGCGGAAAGCTCAGTTCGCCGGAATACGGCTGCACCTGCGGGGCGCACCAGCGAAGTGAATTCCGGCATGTACCGCCAAGGCCGCCGAGGTCTGGGGCCGAATTCCGGCGGACAATCGGGTGATATTCAAGCATTGCCGCGAGCTGAAGACGTGGATTCGGAAAGCGTGGAAGAACTCGCCGAGGAGGGGCAAGCATTTGAGGCGGAAGTCGTGAGCGGCGTCGAGAATGCGCCGGACGCCGATCAAGGCGAAGTCAGGACGCACGAAGTTCCCGAGGACGACGTTCCGGAGGAATATCGTGGGCGCGATAACGACTGACATTGCGCGCCGGCAACACTTGGCAGAGACCGCGGCTTAATCCGCCGCAGCCCCGGCCGTCACTGCGTTGTTTTCCACTTCCGCGCTGGACGAGGCCTGTTTGCCGCGTTCGATCTCTATGCGACCCTTGAAAAAAGCTCCGTCTTCGATGCTGATGCGGGCGGTAATTACGTCACCGGTCACCGAACCGTCTTTCTTTATCTCAACCCGGTCGCTCGCACGCACATTGCCGTGGATTTTGCCGTAGACAACCACCTCGCGCGCGGCCACTTCCGAATTCAAATGTCCCGTGCGCCCGACCGTGAGCCGCTGGCCCTGAAGCGCTATCGGACCCTCGACTTTTCCGTCGACCTGCAAATCTTCCTCACCCGAGATCTTGCCCTTCACCTCGATGCTTTCGCCGAGGCAGGCCACGTTGCGCGCAGTAGGCGCGCTCGGCCGTGCGGAATAATTCGTCCCCGCTGAAGCGGCTTGCGATGACGGAGACGACGGCGATGATGGCGCTGGAGAATAGCTTGGTGCTTCGCTTTGGGGCTGCTTTGTCCACATAAGTTCTTCCTCCTCGATTACGGTGCAACGCGGAATCGGTCCCGAGGACCAATGTAGCTACACTGTAGGCGTGTGCTGCAAACCAAGGCAACGCCGAAAAGGTTCAGGTTTGTTCACTACGGAAACTGACCATTCGTACAGGGTGTTCAATCACTGCAGGGGTCGTAGTAGTCCGCATGGTTAAGACGAAAAGATTATGAGGAAAAACTCTGGAGCGCAGAGCGCTCATCAGGGAAGTCCGTGAATATCCGGTGCAAGTTGGTCAGACGCAATACCTCCGACGCGCGCGGGTTCAGATCCACGGCCCGCAGTTCCGCTCCATTTCTCCGCGCGGTGTAAAGACTGCGGACAAGCTGGCCGATTCCCGAGCTGTCCAGGTAGGACACGTCGCGGAAGTTCAACAACACCTTGGTGCGTCCTTCGCGGAAAATATCGACTAACAGCTCGTGCACGGCTTCTCCCTCCACGTTCGTGAAGTTTCCGCGCACATCTACAACGGTCACGTCTCCCAACTGCCGCGTATTCGCACTGAAGCTCAAACGGTCCTCCCCAGGCTCGGGATCTATATTTTACCGTAAGCCTGCCAAGAATCCGAAATGGGATATGGATGCACGCGCGGAATACTTTGGCACAAACGAAAAATCGGTGACCGGGAGGGAGCGCAACTATTCGGAAAGTTCCTCTAACCAGGAGTCCAGGATCTTGAGTTGTTCGTCCGCTGGGTTCACAAAAGCAAGCCCCATTCCCATTCCGTGTTGAACGTAGATAATTTTCGCCAGCGAATCGAAGACGCCTTGATCGCGGGAAATGCGCACTTCAAGATTGGTGCCTTCGGGCAAGGAGATTAGAGTATCCACATAACAACCCTTGCGGCTGAGCTCGGAAATGCGCCCGGAAATCTTCGTGTCGGATTCGGGTTCTCGAAGGACGGCTACGGCGATGAGCGAAAAACGCGGGACCTCTCGCCGATTAGAGTACTTCCCGCTTCCACCGACCGGATGTGACGGTGTATCCGAAAAAAAGCTCATGATCAGTCTCCCGCTAGTTTCAGATTGGCACATTCGCGAACCCACAACCAGGGTTGCGATATCATGTGACGCGTAAAATGTACCTCTGCTCCCCTCTTTTCGACTCCAACGCGGTGCGGCCGTTGCGGCTGGATTTTGCTTGGCATTGCAAGCAGGGTAGCGTAAAACGCAATTCCAGCCCGGCGCACAAGGGCTGTGAATTATCAAATGAGTTGATTCACTGGACGGATAGCTTTAGGCTGGTTGTCATAGCTCCAAATACCAAGCGGCCTCCGTACCTAAAACTGGGAAAACACTGATGAGGCTAAGCGTGCAACCGGGAGATTATCTCAGGGACCTTCGAAATCGACTCGGCGTCACCACCCGGGAAGTCGAGGAGCTTAGCCGCAAAGTGGCCCAAGACCGGGGAAACGAAGAGTTTTCGATTTCAAACGCGTGGCTGACCCAGCTCGAGAATAAGAATTCCGTTCCCAGCATCTACAAGTTGTTTAGTTTGAGCGTCATTTACCGCGCGAAATTCGTCGATCTATTAAGCATTTTCGGTGTGGAGCTCGATGACAGCGTGCGCTATCACTCCACTTTGCCCCTGCAGAACACGCACTTAGCTTCCATCGAGGTAGCCGACCGGGATAGAGCCGTCCGTTTTCCAGTGCGCTTTGACCGCGGATTCCGTGTGGAGACCACCAGCTTGATTTCCCGGATGGTCGAAGTCTGGGGAGAAGTCCCGATAGCGCTCATCGAGAAATTGGACGTGCGCAACTGCCAGTACGGATTTATCGGCATGGATGACCGTACGATGGATCCCCTGCTGCGCCCCGGCTCGTTCGTACAGATCGACAGTCATCGGAAGCGCGTAGCGGCTGCGGGATGGCGTACGGAGATGGATCGGCCTATTTACTTCGTCGAACTGCGGGAAGGTTACGCTTGCTCCTGGTGTGAAATACACGGGTCGACGCTGACTTTGATTCCGCATCCCCTCTCCGGCTGCGCGACCAGGCAATTTGCGCATCCCGGACAGGCAGAGATTATCGGACAGGTGACAGCTGTGGCGATGCGCCTGGTCTCTGCCGGGAACGGCCTTCCCGATGGGCCTCCCAAATTGCCAGGGCAACCCTGACGTTTCCGCACAGAAACTCTATGGCGAGCGGGTCGGTGGATGCCGGAACGGCCACACGGTAAGGTTGAAGACTCTTCCAGGCAGCTACGAAATCCAACGGCGCGGCACCCGTGGATCGAATGTAGGAATCTATCTGGAGGACCAACTCCTCGACGGAAGCGCCCAAAAGCTGCCGGTACGCCTCGCGATGGCAATTCGCCAGGGCTTCGCACGCCACTTCGTCCGAGAAGCGAGATGCCAGTCCGTCGTGGTAGTACATCCCGGTGTTGTAATCGCGCGTGGAACCCAGGTAAATCATCCGTTCCAACGGCATAGGCATGTGCGCAAGCGTGCGGCGCCGAAGGTCATTGGCGGCCAATTGGACGTCTGTAGGGTTGATCGTCAATTTCATGGAAATTTTCCCGGCCTAGGCGCGATGGCGTGCCCCGCCGCCCTCAAACGGATCGATCCCCTTCACGTTCAGGAACGCAAGAGAGTTCTCGGAGATCGAACAAACTCTGCCGGCCGCCGCGGCCGCAGTTCGTACCATTCCGGGAGCAGCATATGGTCCCCGCAGGTAAAATGTAATCTGAAGCAGCCGGCACGCGGTCAGGAGACCGGCGAAATTCAGCGCCAGGCGAAGTTCCGTCGAGAAGCTCAACCGCGCATGTAGGCGCGCATGACCTCGATGAAAACGCATCAATTCCAAAACCGCCGCGCGCACCCGGCGCACCCAGCCTAAAGCAACGTTCTTGCGATCCGCAAGGAAGAGAGATTGAACGTCGGGAGGCGCCGCCGCAATAACGTATTCCAGATCCTCTCTTGCGAAGATCCTTTCTACCAAATCATTCGGCAATAGGCCGTCCTGTAAGGAATCCAACGTCTGCCTCGCTTCCCGCAACCGTTGCGCGCTGCCTTCTGCTGACGGCTTCGGGCGACGAGCGAAGAAATAGAGAGATACGGCGAGAACCAAACCGACGAGCAATGAAAGTATGAGCTGAATCATCGGTCGGGCGTCCTATCCAACTGTTCTTGGATCGAGCCCAGGGCCTGTTGGGTGCGTCCAGCCAGCTTTCGATAGTCGATGTCCGTTGGCTCGGGCGGCGAAGCCGAAGCCGGCTCGTAAGACCATAGCGCAACGGTCCAAATCGAGAGAGCCGCGATATAAGAGAGGGGGACTACGATTTTCCAAACCGGGCTAAACTGAGCGCCGATGAAGAGCCCTAGCGTGAGCAAAACGATGCTCACGCCCGCGTAAACACCAAATCCCAAAATCAAACCCTTCATGTTTTTGCCGATTTCGATTCCGTAGTAGCCCGTCAGGAAGACAATTGACAGCAGCGGAATTGCCTGCGCTATCCGCAGATCCCTCTCCAGCTCGGCCGCATTGGCGACGGGCTTCCAATTGGGTAAGAAAGCCACGTGTATGGCAAAAGCCAGAAAGATTGCTCCAAACGTTAGAATCGCAACCCACTGCGTAAAACGCTTAAGGCTGACGTGCCCGCCGAATACGTGGCCGGGTATATCCACTATGACTCCGCAGCCGAGCGCCAGCGTGACCAAATCCAAGCGCCAATAAAGGGGCCCGTAAACCGGCGTACTTACTATGTGGCGGACGATCTGTAGAAACACAGACGTGACCAATACGGTCAGGAGATAGCTATAAAACATCGAATACTTCGCGAAATTCTTATTCTGGATCCCCCGGGCCAAGATTACACCTTCTATCAGTAGGCCCGAGTACGCGACGACTTGTGAAAGAATCTCCATCCGACTGCGGTAGATCCTAACACAAAAGCCTCGGAGGAGAAGCCGAAACTTCTCCTCCAGCTAATTGAGGCTTTAGATACTCTTGGGCGGAAACGGAATCGGGTCGGGAATCGGTGCCGTCCCATCAAAACCCCACGGCGGCGGGTCGGGAATCGGTGCTGTCCCATCAAAACCCCACGGCGGCGGGTCGGGAATCGG
>Ga0181531_10000020_pt1 | contig 153345 bp, 132 predicted proteins | sample PEATcosm2014_Bin_38_FD_119743 | JGI IMG/M metagenome (GOLD analysis project Ga0181531, IMG submission 119743) | Peatland microbial communities from MTU Mesocosm Facility, Houghton, MI, USA - PEATcosm2014_Bin11_10_metaG | ecosystem: Environmental > Terrestrial > Soil > Wetlands > Peat | place... | reverse complement strand
TCGCCAAAGAAGTCGCCCGGCCCCAAGCATTTCATGGCCGACGCCGTGAACTATACGCTCGGCCAATGGGAGGCGGTGACCGTGTTCACGACCGGCGGCGCGGTGCCCATCGATAATAATGTTAGCGAACGAGAGATGAAGCGCGTAGTCCTCAATCGCAAAAACTCTATTCGTCGGCAACCCTCGCGGCGGAAGGACCGCAGCGATCCTGGCCAGCTTGACCAGCAGCTGCTGCCGGCGTGACATGGACCCACATCTCTATTTCATGCCACTGCTGGTGAATCTCCCGACCTGGCCAGCCCGCGACCTCGACGCCTGGCTTCCCGACCGCTGGAAGCAAGCTCATATCGCCCGATGCGCCGCTTTGGGGATCCCGATTCCTCCCAGTCCCTAGCCCCTGCACTTCACCTATCGCTCACGAAATTATGAGCTATACCTACCCGATGTGCAATTTTGAACAGACAGACGGTCAGGCCGAGTCATAACTTACATTTGATAGTGAGACTGCGAGCTAAGTCCGCGATGGCAGTCGCTCCGGTGCCTCCGGGGGCGTCATCGCGGACTTCCTTATCCCAAACAGATGGTTTTGCCATGTACAAAGCCTCTTCTCAGCCTCAACTCGCTGGTTGTCCCCATTGCGGCGGCAAACAACTCTTCCGTTCGAAAAGAAGTGGCTTAAGAGCTTGGTTCTTTCACCATGTGTTGTTTCAAAACCCTTATCGCTGCGCGGACTGCGATGCGCGGTTTTTTCGCTCCTACCACCGCCATCATCGCAAGGACCAACTGCACCAACATCACGCCTGAGCCATCACCGCAGGCGATTAGTCAGCGAACCGGACGAGCGGATTTCAGCTGTAAGGCGGGTGGGTCACCCTTTAATTCGAGTTTTGTACTTGACGGCACCGCACCCTTCGGCGGGTGGCCCGGGGTCGAGAGAATAAATAATTGTGAACATGGTATCGTAGAAAGAGTATCACTGCTGCACTTTCCGCGGAAGTATTGAGAGGCGGAGGGTGCCCAAGGTTCGGTTTTTGAAGCTGGGTCCTTGGGGTTGACATTCTGTTCCTTGGACTGACCGGATGAAGGCGTCGGGACTCTTTAGAATGACGCGTTGGTTCGACATCAAACAGATGACCTTATGCCACGCTGGACTACTCGGAAGGCATAGGGAGTAAACCCAAAACTAAGAATTACTTCGCCTTGTCCGGTATTCCACACCCGTGAGAGGAATGAGCGTAGAATAGATCCAGGTCACGCGTGAACTCTCAAAGACAAGCAGGTATGCCCAGCAAGATCGTCGATTATCATTTGGATGAATGCTTCGACTGGATCGCTGATCTGGAGTGCGGGCATCAGCAGCACGTCCGGCACAATCCGCCTTGGACTAATCGGCATTGGGTAACAACGCCTCAAGGACGGTATGAGCATCTCGGTTTCGAATTGCAGTGTTCGGCCTGTCCAGCGCCCTTGCCCTCGGTGAACTTGCTCTAGAGTAATTCGGACACGGAAACGAATAGGTCCGTCGTTTAGCATGAATCCATCAGCAAAATTCGTTTGGCAGGTCAGGAAAGGTAGAGCAAAGTCGGCCAAATGCAAGAACTACAATTGTCGCCAATCTAGTGGGAAGCTTCGCAAGTTTGAACGAAGGGGCCCTGATGACTGAGTACGTAAACGTCCAGTACGTTGGTTTCGAAGCGAAAGCGTTCGTGCGTGAGTATAGCTTTATCGTGCGGCGAGCCGCGGACGTGACCAGCGAATTTACCCTGACAATTGGAAACGAGGCATTTCGTTCCCGGCGTGTGCGTTTTCAAGACGCTGCCGAGATTTGCTCACTCAGGCTCCATCGCGAGCTTGCTGTTTTCGGAAATCATCCTCCGCAGGCGCATTACTGTATCAGCGAGACAGACCTGGACGACTACCGAAGCGCTCACGCAACAAAGGCCTGGGGTTACCCTTATAAGCCAAAGGTTTCGCGCGTTATCTAGCTTGGCTACCGGCTCGCAGAGGCATCATGGCACTCGACATCATCAACAAAAACATAGATGGCGTCATCGTCGTCCATCTGGGCGGCACTATATTCTTTGATGAGGAGTCAAAATCTCTACGCCTCTATGTCAAAGACCTGTTGGGCAAATCCCGCCATATCGTGTTGGACCTAGGGAATGTCGCTCGAATCGATAGCAGTGGCTTGGGGACTCTTGTGGCTCTATACGCGTCGGCCCGGAAGATCGGCGGTGACATCAAGCTCGCTAACCTCGGCAAACACATAAAGGAAGCACTGCAGATTACAAGGCTCGTGACCGTGTTTGACATATTCGACAAGACAGAAGACGCGGTCGCATCTTTCAAGCGGGCCGCAGCAGCAGGGTAATCACCCACACCGCACTACGTCTCAGCATTTCCTTGGGAGCGATTCGCGCTTGGTCGAGAAACAAGGGCCGGTGGGTCACCCTTTGATTCGAGTTTTGTTCTTGACGGCACCGCACCCTTCGGTTGTCAAGGGTGGGGGGGTGGCCTTGCCCCTTCGTTATTCCCCCGCTCTTCCCTCCCATCAACTCACTATTCTCTACCCACTGTCTTTGCCGTCTCACCAAACTCGCCAAGTTCCGCACGTCCCTCACGGGATCAACGTCCGCTCCTCCCTCTTCGCCTTTCCCTTCAGCGCCATTCCCGCCCGCAGAAGACCCGTGCTAAACTTATCCAGACAATAATTCACGAGGATCGTCCCTTTGACTGACAACAAGCACGACCATAAATCCGAAGAATCCTTCCGCGTCATAGACCGCCGCCCCTTCACCTCCGAGGGCGAACCGCGCAAGGAAGCTATCGAAGAACGCGAGCGCGAGGCCAAACGCGAAGAAAAGCTGCAAGCCGCGGCAAACCCGGTGCCCGCGCCAGCCACCGCTGCGAAACCTCCGGCGGAAACGCCAAAACGTTCCTCCGCCTTCGAAAATCTCATCCGCATGCTCGGCAGCAACGCCGCGATGGTTCTTGGCTCGTACACTGACCCTCGCACGGGCCAGCCCATGATCGATCCAGACGCCGCACGCGAACTGATTGACATGCTCGACGCGCTGCACGAAAAAACCAAAGGAAACCTCGCACCGGAGGAAGACTCTCTCCTTCTGGACCTGCTGGGCAAATTGAAAATGGCTTACCTGGAAGTCAATCAAGCCCTCGCTGCTCAGGCTGCGGCTGCTGTGCCTGGCAAAGCCAAGTCGCGCCCGTAGAGACTCCAGAGCGCGCTCTTAGGCAATAGCCAACGCCGCTCTAATTAAATTTTGGACATAAGTTTCAACTTTTCGGTTCATGGCCTCGCTTCCGCTAAAAATCACCGTCCTCGGCTCCGGCACCTCGATGGGCGTCCCGTCGCTGGCATGCCATTGCCCCGTGTGCACTTCGGCCGATCCCCACGACAACCGCCTGCGCCCCTCCCTGCTGCTTTCCCGCGGCGGCCAGAATGTGGTCATTGACACTACCCCGGACTTCCGCCAGCAAGCCTTGCGCGCAGGGATGGAGCGCCTCGACGCAGTCCTCCTCACCCACGGTCATGCAGACCACATTATGGGCTTCGACGACATACGCCCTTACAATATCCGTCAGCACACGACGCTCCCCGTCTATTCGAACGAAGATACTTTTCGCATCGTGCGCCGCGCCTTCGCTTATATTTTTGACGGCTTACCCAAACTCAGCACAATCCCCAGCGTCAATCTCATTGAAGTCAAAGAACCGTTCGAACTGCTCGGCATTCCGTTTGTTCCTATTCCGCTCCTGCACGGCGACATGGAGGTCCTCGGCTTCCGCTTCGGACGCGCGGCCTATCTCACCGACTTTAGTTCGCTGCCGGATTCCTCGCTCCCGCTCTTGCAGGGCCTCGATGAACTCATCATGGATGCTCTTCGCGACATTCCCCATCCGATGCATCAAACCGTCGAACAAGCCTTAGCCCTCGTCCAAAAGTTAAATCCCCGGCGCACCTGGTTTACGCACATCGCGCACGATTTGCCCCACGAGCAAACCAACGAGCGCCTTCGCAATCTCGGCCATTCCAACGTCTACATGGCCTACGACGGCCTCGAAATCGAGGTTAACGTCGACGAGCCCTGCGCCGCGCAGCTCGAAACCCATGGCTCCTTTAACAAATCCCATTCCCCGATTGCTTCCCTTTCTTCTTCGGAAGCCTGGGCCGCGCGTTACGGTGCCGCAAAATGTGGCAGCACGGTCGCCATCGGCAATTTTGATGGCATCCATCTCGGCCATCAGACCATCCTCCGAGCCGCCGTCACCCGCGCGCACGAACTCCGCGCCGTGCCCACCGTTCTGACGTTCGATCCACCCCCGCAAAAAGTTCTACGCCCGGAGTCCGCTCCCCTTCGCATCACCACCATCGAGCAGCGCGTCGCTTGTTTCGACACGCTTGGCCTCGCCGCGGCCATCATTCTGCCTTTTACTCACGAACTTGCAAAGCTCTCCCCGCAGGAATTCGTGGACCGTATCCTCGTCCGCGATCTTCACGTGCGCGCCGTTTTTGTGGGAGAAAATTTTCGCTTCGGCCACAAACAAGCCGGCGATGTCAGCGTTCTTCAAGAACTCGGCGCCGAACACGGCTTCGATGTCATGGTCATTCCTCACGTAAGCCATCGCGGCGAAGTCGTCTCCAGCACGGTCATCCGCCGCGAAGTCGCTGCCGGGGATGTAGCGCACGCCGCTCGACTTCTCGGCCGGCCCTTCTCATTGACTGGAAAAGTCGTTTCTGGCACCGGTACAGGCCGTCGCTTCACATTCCCCACGCTGAATCTTGCAGCGGAGCAGGAACTCCTCCCCGCCCGCGGCGTCTACGTGACGCGAACTCGGCTCGCGAGCGAAACGCGCAGCCTGCGCTCGGTCACAAACATAGGCCTACGCCCCACTTTCAACGGGTCAACCCTTAGCGTCGAGACCCACGTCATCGAACCGTTCGGCGAAGCCACACCCGCCCGCATCGAGGTGGAATTCTGGAATCGCCTCCGTGACGAAAAAAAATTCAGCGGCCCCGAAGAGCTTCGCACCCAGATCGCCCGCGACATCGCCACGGCCACCCGCTTCTTCGACCTCCTGGAATCCATCCGCTCCACCCGCGCGCCCATCCCTGCCGGCGACAGCTAGCCGCAGACCGCGGCGAGCAGGTATTTGTTTTGTAGAGCCGCGCTTCAGCCCGGCGCGTGTTGACGCGGCAGGGGAAGGGCTGTGAAGCCCGGCCCCTACACCTTCAAACCAGGGTCCTTAGGGTGACCCACCGTTTGCATGAGCCAAGGGCGCAAACGATCGGCCACCCAAGGATAAAGGCGCTGCCACCCTCATAATCCCGATGCACGCGCTGCGCCCTTGGCGAGCGCGTGCATCGGGTATTCTAGCTTCACGGAACCGGGACTGGAACGGCGGATGAGGCGACGTGCGTCAATAACCACCGTCCGTCGATTTTTTTGGCTTCACCGGCAAGATCTACGTGGCTCTTGGCTGTCCAAAACGGCTGGCCGGTAGCTGGATTCAATGACACGTCGAAGTAATGGCATTCGAAATACACCGATGATTTCCATTGGCCGTCATCATCCTTTACAGGGACATACTTCGTCTTGTACGCCGGGGAAAGCGACACAAACTTATTGGCTGGCTGCAGCCCGCCGGAAACATACTTGAAGAACGTGCAGAGCGTGCCCTGTTGACCGGTGGCAGAGGTGTCGAGCGAAGGTAGAGGGCAACTTTCGGGATCATCCGGATCGCCGTTGCCGATATAATTTCCTGCCGTGGTAGTGGTGTTGACGACCGTGAGTTCGGCGTCTTTCGTCCAGATCGAGAGTGCTTGGCGGATTCGCTGCGTTATCACTTCCTGCGAATCGCCATTTATCGGATCGTGCACGCTGACGGCCGCGTGAAAGGTCGCGTGAATTTGCTGTTCGAGTTCAGCCGCTTGGGCCAGTTGATCGTGATCGTCCCGCCAGTCGCCTGAATGGACGGCTCCTATCTGTGCTACAGCCGTCGCAGTCAACAATGTCCCCGCGAGAAGTACGCTGGTCAGCGCTGTCATTTTCTTGAACGTCGATTTCATCTCCGTCTCTCCTTTGAGTGTTGCCTCAAGTTCATTTCGCTCCGTGCTTGGCGTCCAGAACTATCGCCAAGCGGAAATGCTGGGGCAGAATGCGGAAGCACAGGCTGCTGTACAATGCGCTGCGCATCACTTTCTGTTCAATTCTTGAGCATCAGCTAACGCCATCGTGTGTAAGGACTTATCATCTAGAACTTATAAAGATTAGGAATTGACCCCGTCTTTGGCGGTCTGCTAGCATCGCGGTATTTCCTCGGATTCCTGTGAGAGAGTGACCAAATGCCCTCTTCGGTCGACAAGTCAGGACGGGTATCGGGTGGCAACTCCCACCGAGTGGCCTTCGACCGTTATGAACTAGACCTGGGTTCAGGGGAATTGCGCAAGGACGGACGAAGAATCCGATTGCAGTCGCAGCCTTTTCAGTTGTTGGCGCTGCTAATCGAGAACGCCGGGGTGGTAGTGACGCGGGACGAAGTGTGTCGCGCCCTTTGGCAGACGGATACCTTTGTCGACTTCGATCACAGTGTGTCCGCCGCGGTGAACAAGATTCGCGAAGCGCTGGGCGACTCTGCGGCAAATCCACGATTCGTGGAAACACTGCCGAAGAGGGGCTACCGTTTTATCGCCGAAATCAGGCCGGAACTTCCGGAAGCTGCGGCCCCTTTGTTGGACGCCGTCAAGCCTTCCGCAACTACGCCGAAAAAGTCCCTGTGGTTTGGCGTGCCGATAGCCACGGCACTCGCAATCGTCCTGACTTTCTTGACGTTTCGGCCCAACGCGCGACCCGCAAACCTGACTCCCGTGCCTTTCGCGACCCTCCCCGGAGCTAAGATCGCTCCAGCCATCTCCCCCGATGGATCGCGAGTCGTGTTCGCTTGGGATGGTGATCTGCAAACGGGTAGGGGCTTCGATCTGTACGTCAAAGTTATCGGCAGTGAGTCGCTCTTGCGCCTCACCGAACATCCCTCCGAGCGGCTCAGTTCCACGTGGTCGCCGGACGGCACGCAAATAGCATTTCAGCGCATCGCGGGACCCGATACCGGGATTTATGTAGTGCCGGCGCTCGGCGGCCCCGAGCGAAAACTGAAGTCGACCAAGGTATCTCACAACCACGCTGCGCTGATCAGTTGGTCGCCTGACGGAAAATGGATCGGTTTCGGTGAGCCCCTGTCCGATAGAGATGAAGACCGCATCTTTTTACTCTCAACCGAGACGCTCGAAACCCGGCCGCTTCCTCACAATCCACGATGCCTGCATGAGGCCACCCCTACGTTTTCACATGGCGGTAAGGAATTGGCCTACGTCTGTGTTGTCAATACCAACGATTTCGAATTGCAGATAATGCCTGCAATGGGAGGCTCATCGCGACGCGTCTTCGCATCCTCGGATTACCCTACCGGAATCGCATGGTCCCCCGATGACAGAAGATTGATAATCTGCGAATCGGGCGATAGGGGATCCGGACTCTACGAAATAACGATCTCCGACGGCTCCTCCCGCCGCCTCCTCTTCCAATCCGGTGCGTGTTTGCCGAATGTTTCCGCAAAATCCGACGAGCTTGCCTACACCTTCAGGTCGGGTCGCGTGGAAATCTTGCGAAAGGATCTGCTTCACCCAGAAACGTTTGCACTAAAGCTCATGCCCTCAACTCGGGCACAAGACGGCGCGCTATACTCGCCAGACGGCAAGCGCATCGCGTTTCAGTCGGTTCGCGCTGGTGTTCAGAGCGTTTGGATGAGCGACGCGGACGGGAAGAACCTGGTGCAAATTTCGAACTTGGGTGGCTTTGCCGGAAGTCCTCGCTGGTCGCCTGATGGCACGAAGCTTGCTTTTGATTTCCATGATGGTAATCGCCACGAAATCTATGTCGTAAACATTGAGGAGCTCGTTCCCAGAAGGCTGATAACCAACATAGAGCATGTGGCCAGGCCGAGTTGGTCGCACGACGGCCGTTGGATCTACTTCACGTCCTACGAAACGACCGGCCATAAGATCTATCGCTGCCCGGCGACGGGTGGAGACGCCACCGTTCTGGCAGGCTTGCCCAATGTGACTGCCCCTCAGGAGTCATTCGACGGAGAGACGCTCTATTTCGCCGCCCGTGGGGGCGCCACGGAGGTACTAGAAATATCTCTCAAACCGCCATTCAAACAATCGCCCGTCGAGGGGCTTCCGGTGGTTGACGATTCCACGCTCTGGACGGTCGTTGCGGGAGGCATTTATTTTGTCCCTAACGAAACTCACCTTTCCGTCCAGTACTATGAATTCGGCACCCGGAGAATCCGCGAAATCTTCAAGGTAGAGAAAGAATTCGGCGAGGGCCTCTCGATATCACCTGACGGCCGATACTTCGTGTATTCCCTAAATGAGCGTCAGGACAGCGACATCATGCTGATCGATCACTTCCAATAAAGAGTTCGTAACCGCCATCCTCGCTCCCTTGGCCATTCCTCGATCCTCGAAAAGTGGGAACGGAAACTTGAAACTTGGGGAGAGACGGAACGCTTCCTGTAATTTTTGATTCGTTCGACGAGAAAAATGATCAGCAAATTTATTGGAAGCGAGCGAATAATGAATCGTGAGTAGTGGGCAGTGAGTAGACAGAGCCGGAGAAGAGTGCCCACCGTTTGCAGGAGAGAAGGGCGCAAACGGAAGGCCACCCAGGAATAAAGGCGCTGTCCACCCGCCTTTTGAGAAGATGGCCACGTCGGAGATTACATTCCTATTCTTGACGACTCAGGGAAGAAAGAAAACTGCATATCGTTGGCAAGACGGCCCCTTAGCTCGGAAATTCCGTTTTGACGAGTTCCACAGCAGCTTTCGGATCAGCAACCTCGACGATTAGCTCACTGTATCGCTCGTCCTTCAACTGGATCACTACCGCGTTATCCGGATTGTGAACATCCCAGAAAGCCCTTTGGCCGTGTTGATAAAAAGTACCGGCAGTGAGGACTCCGGGAATGTTAGTCCCTGGCATTTTTAGCCCGTGCCACCACCCGTGCGCTACGGATGGATCGGCCTTAATTTCCACTATGTTCGCCAGTGGGATTTCGAGCGAACCCTTGAGTGTCCCCAGCTTGTCGATTCCCTGCACGTGCAACACGAGATTGCCATTGGAAATGGATACGTCAACCATGCTGGCGGAAAATCGCTTTCCTGCGATTTGGATGCCTTCGCGCGAGCAACGCGATCTGCAGATTCTTCTGCGGCACCGCGATCAGTTCGTTCGCATTCGCACCCGCGTGCAACTGAGCTTGCAAGCGTTGGCACTCAGTCATGGGCTACGCCGAGGCCATTCCTTGTGGACCCGCGTAGGCCAACACACCCTGCGTGCGCTTGGGAGGGAGTTCGAAAACGTCATCATGGTCGTAAATGACCGAAGACATGTTTGGTGGGCTACACCAGCGCGAGGAAGCGAAACGGATCGAGCAATCGGATTAGAGCAAAAATCAGAACGGGACTCCTGGGCAAAGTGCTCGCTGCAAAAATAGCCGCTGCGCTCATGCACGGGTGTCTGGAGAAAAGTCTAAAAACCTACAGAATCACTCTTGACATGGCCGGCTTCGTTAGACGTGTCCACATATTTCTGTCCACATATTCCCCCATATTTCCTAGGCATTCTCTGCTCCACCCGCCGACTGGGGTGGTGGGCAAGGATCGCGTGCCCTCTTGCGACTGTGCGGAACCGAACAGTATTTACACCCGCATCGAAGGAATATTAGAAGGCGTGTCCGGGAACCTGACAGCGGAGGTGCAGCCCGGATGCCCGGGCTTGCCAAATTTGCTGGTTCTCCGGATGGCCAAATGCGTAACTGTGCAGAATATCGTGTCACACCTAGCATTATGGATACCCTTCGAGACGCGACGCGTTCGCGCCACGCGCAACTGAGTGCCAGTCCGGCCATGTCGCGACTGTTCGACGTTGGATACAACGTGGCGGAGTATCGTAGTCATCTGGGCCGATTACTGGGTTTTTTCGAGCCGCTGGAACGCGCCGTGGCCTGCGGAGCCGATGTCGCCGGTTCGATCCCTGCTTTTGAGAGATCAAGCGCTTTGCACAAGGATCTGAACACTATGGGCGCAACGCCAAGCGACATTGCCGCACTGGAGCGGTGCCGCTGGGTTCCCTCCATCGATCCCGCGAGTTTATACGGATATACCTACGTGATTCTGGGTTCTATGATGGGCGGTAAAATCATCGTGAAGCGATTGCGTTCTGTTCTCGGACCGACAGCAAGCTTCCATTTCTATGGCAACGGAAATGGACGCCCTGAAGCGCTCTGGACTTCATTTTGCTTGGATTTAGAGAAAAATGGAAAGCACAACGTGGAGGCAATTTGCGCAGCGGCCGTGGGGATATTTGATGCCTACGCGGCATGGTTATCAGAACCGTCTCTCCAGTCTGGTAACTACTGATGGAGCGTTTAGCTGAGCCCAGCAATCCGAATCCTGACCTTGCCAAATGCGCTTTGGAACCGATTCAAATCATAGGGCACATTCAGCCGCACGGCCTTTTGTTCGCGCTTTCCGAGCCCGATCTCTTCATAAGGCACGTCAGTACCAACATCTCTGCTTTTCTGGGGATGTCTCCGGAAACCTTGCTGGGATGCTCGTTCGAGACGGTCCTCGGACTGCCGCAGTTTGAGGCGTTTCGGTCTCAAATATTGAGCGACCAACCGCTTTCGGCGAAGCCTCTTGCCATCCCGCTCAACGGTAGCACTGTCGAAGTGCACTGCAGCGTCCACCGTTATGACGGCGTGCTGATTGCTGAACTTGAACTTTTGGGCGGAGCCTATTCGCTCGAACCATTAAATCTTGCGGCCCATATCCAAACTCCAATCAAGGGCATGGAGCAGGCCGCAGGCATTGTGGAGCTCTCGCGGCTAGCCGCGGCTGAAATTCAGCGACTCAGTGGATTCGACCGCACGATGGTCTATCGATTCGACGAGGATTTCAACGGCGAAGTGATCGCCGAAGCCGTGGGCTCCTCGCCAGTCGTGTACCTCGGTTCGCGGTTTCCGGAAAGCGACATTCCAAAGCAGGCGCGACAGATCTTCCTGCTGAATCCCTCGCGGTCAATCGCGGATGTCGATGCAACACGAGTACCCATCATTCCCGAGATCGGGCCGCTTACCGGAAGAGCGCTGGATTTGACGCGCTCATCTCTGCGGAGCGCCTCACCCATACACCTCGCATATCTGCGCAATATGGAGGTGCAGTCATCCATGACTGTTTCTATTGTTGTAAAGCAAAGGCTATGGGGACTTATGGCATGTCATCGTGCCGTGCCTCACCGCCTTGATCCTTCGACCCGCTTGGTCTGCGAGCTGATTGTGCAGGTTTTCGCCTCGCAGCTCGCTCTGCGCATCGACAACATCGCTTTGGACTCTCAGCTGACCTCCCGCAGGATGCTCGAGAACTACCTAGCGGGCATTGAATCGTCCGAATCGCTGGTCCACGAAGGACACTTTCAGAGTTCTCATCTCCTCGATCTTCTGGCTGCGGACGGAATGGTTTCACGTCTTGACGGATGCGTATCGTACCAAGGGATAACCGTGGATGAAAATCTGCTGCTTCCGGTCATAGCTAGGTTGCAGACCCTCTCGGTACGAGGAATCGCTTTTTCCAATGCGCTCGGTGCGTTGGCCCCCAGCGCCCAATCCTATGCGAGTCAGGCAAGCGGAGCGATGTACATCGCACTGAAGGGTGGAACTGGCGATTATCTTCTGCTGTTACGACGGGAGCTTGTAGAGACGGTTGTGTGGGCTGGGAACCCCGATAAAGCGATCAATGTCGATGATCTCGGCAATTTGCATCCGCGCGCCTCGTTCGCGAATTGGAAGGAAATTGTACGCGGCCGCAGCCGGGCCTGGAGCGAACTCGAAATAGAAAATGCCTCCTTCGTGCGCGAGCGACTGCTCCGTTTGCGAGAAGCGCAAGAGTTGCACAAGTCCGAAAAGCAAGTTCGGTACCTGGCAAGCTATGATCCACTGACAGGCGTTCTCAATCGACATTCCATCCACCAAAAACTGGACGAATGCGTAAAGGAAGCGGCGGCCAGCGGCTCGTCTCTCGCCGTTCTGTTCATCGACCTTGACCACTTCAAGTCTGTCAACGACCGTTACGGGCATGCCGTGGGGGACGAGATTCTCAAGATCACCGCCAAACGGATGCAGCATCAGTTGCGCCCCGGAGACATCGTCGGCCGGTTGGGCGGAGACGAATTCATCGTCATCCTGGTCGGATTAAGACAGGAAGATGACGCGCTGAAGGTCGTGGCTCGCATTCTGAGTGCCGTCGAGAAGCCTCTCGAAATCGAGAACGAAGTTCTTGTCCGTGTTACGGCCAGCATCGGACTCAGCCGATTTCCCGTCGACGGTACTAGCGGTGAAGCCTTGATCAAACGGTCGGATATGGCGATGTATCGTGTCAAAGGAGGTGGCGGCAATGCCTTCGAGCTCTTCCGAGTGGATGATGCCAAGGGGGCCAGAGGGATCACTAGCAAGTAACACTTTGACGGATTCCGCGATCCCGCCAGCACCTGACAACTCCCACTGCTTCGCGGTGGCGCTCGCAAAGGTCACGTGAACGAAACCCAACGGGACTTTACCTTCAGATTCGGCCCCGTGCGACCCGCCCAAGACGTAAATGGCCCGTATTTTTCGGAAAACTCTTTGCTTCAGTATTTGCATCACGGTGGAGGGCGTTCCCTGTGCGTGCAAGCATCATTCAAGGCAGTCCGGGCCACCCGCCAAGGCGGCCCCTTAGCCCGGCAATGCGGTCTTGACGAGTTCGACAGTAGCTTTCGGGTCAGCAACCTCGACGATGAGCTCACTGTATCGCTCGTCCTTCAACTGGATCACTACCGTGTTATCCGGATTGTGAACATCCCAGAAAACCCTTTGGCCGTGTTGATAAAAAGTACCGGCGGTGAGGACTCCGGGAATGTTAGTCCCTGGCATTTTTAGCCCATGCCACCATCCGTGCGCTACGGATGGATCGGCTTTAATTTCCACTATGTGCGCGAGCGGGATTTCGAGCGAACTCTTGAGTGTCCACAGCTTGTCGATTCCCTGCACGTGCAACACGAGATTGCCATTGGAAATGGATACGTCAACCATGCTGGCGCTCCTGTGCCATTATGAGCCCATTTGGCCTGCGCGCAGCCTTTGGACAGGTGGCCAAGGACTCTTCGTTAGTTTGGGGGTGGGTCTTGGGTTTGGGTTCTCTCTAGTCGATCAGCAGAAGCGAGTGAGTAGCGAGTGGCGAGTACATAGGACAGAACCGGAGAAGACATTCCACTCAATCCATGTTCCCGATTCGCAACCAAAATGCGCCGTAATCAACTCCCCTGAACTTCAACTCCGCTCAACAAAGCTAAAGTTCCTCCTCCCACCGCCGATAAAGGTGCTAACCCGGGGGCGCCGCTCCCTCCTTGGGTGTACTCCCTCTTTTCAGCGCAATGGCTCCCTCCCAGAAAGGCAACTCCGTTAATTTCGAGCCTATGAATGCCTCCATCCGCAATCTCCCTAGGAATCTTCGAAACGTGCTATTCCTTGCCTGCAGCAGCTTGCTTTTCCCGCCCGTCAACTTGGCACAGTCCACCGGGCCCAAACCCAACGACACCTCCGCAGCGCCGTCAGACCTGGGTTCCCTCGACATCGAACAGCTTATGGACATCAAGGTCACCACCGCTTCTCGCTTCTCCGACAAACTCTCCGATGCTCCCGGCATCATGTCGGTGGTCACCGGCGATGAATTGCGGCGGTTCGGGGGGAACACGCTGGGCGAAATATTAGACCGCGTCCCCGGGTTCACGCAGTCCAGCCAATATTTCACGGACCGCAGCCTGGTTGCTGCCGACGGAGATCAGACCAAAACTTCGGGCGCCCATATCCTGTTCCTGATCAACGGGCGTCCCACGAGAGAAGTGATGGAAGGGGGCGTTATTTCCGATCTACTGGAATCATTTCCGGTGGAGATCCTCGAGCGCATTGAGATCATTCGTGGACCGGGCTCCGTTCTCTATGGCTCGAACGCTTTCTCAGCGGTGGTGAACCTGATTACGCGCAAGGCGGACCGCAACCAGGCCAGCATCAAAGGATTGGTCGGCCCGAACGGTGCTCTCGAATCCTCAGGACACTTTCTCTATAACCGTGGCGATTTCAACATGGAGGGCGCTTCCCAGATTCACGAAGCACCCAATTGGAACTTAACTTACCTCGTTCCCCCTCCCCTGCAACACAACCCTGACGCGCCACCCGAGCCGCCCTACCATGACACCACGATGTTTGATCGCGGCACCGGCGATTATCTGGGGATGAACTACAAGGGTCTTAGTTTCATGTCCGCTTTCACCGAGTGGCAAACAACAGCCTTCGTTCAAGGCGCCGTTGGGGAAACGCGACAAACACGAGACTTTGCCGACCTGGGATACGACTTTAAACCCCGGGACAATTGGGACATGAGCTTCCACACGACCTACACGCGGACAACTTTTTTGACGTGGGACTATCCCTACACCGACCGTGATTCCAACGAAATTGTCGGCGAATGGACGAACCTGATCACCCTGACGTCCAAGGATCGCCTGACGGTGGGCATGCTTTTCGACCGCATCGCCGGGCTCGAGGTGGCCAGCATCGACCACCTTGCGGAGGACGCGGGGGGCAATCGTCCCTCGGGCGGCTTCTACGCCCAAATCGATCACCAGTTATTGCGCACGGTGAAATTGATCGGGGGTCTCCAATCCAATAAATTCGCGGGCATCCCTTTCTCGACGGTTCCGAGGGCCGGCCTGATCTGGAGCCCATCGCACACCGCCAGCGTCAAGGTGCTCTACGGCGAGGCCTTCCGCCCGCCCAGCCTGGACGAAACCACCCTTAACATCCCTGACATCCACGGCAACCCTAACCTGCGTCCTGAAATCGTGGAAACTTTTGATCTCGGCTTGACTTTGCAGTACTCGCGCCTTGAGCTCGGCGCCGACTATTTTCATGATCACCAGATTCACAGCATCATCACCGTTGGCGAAGCCCCCATTTCCTACTCAAACCTTGGCGGCGTTGTTTTTGACGGCGTGGTCGGGGAAGGCAAATATTATTTTCGACGCGGCTTCTTCGCCCAAGGGTCGTTCATGTATCAGACCAATCACGATCAATCCGGGGCCAGCAACGTGACTCCCATTCCCAATTACGGCTTTAAGACCGGCGTCAGTTATGAAAGCAACCACGGCTTGGTCTTGGGCCTTTTCGATGTTTCCGACGGAAAAGTCATGCCCTATGCTTTCAATGTGAATCCTTTGACGGGCTGGCGCCACAGCCTGAATGCGGAAGCGCATCTGGACATTTCCAGGTATTTGCATTTCCCGGAAAAGAACTCGATTGCAATCGCGGCCCATGCCAATGATCTGCTAAATCAATCCGTTTGGCTCCCGGGCTTCGGCTTTTTCAACATCGACAGCATTCCGGTGCAGCAAGGCCGCACCATCTACGCCGGATTAGAGTTCTCGCACGGCAAGCGATAGGCAAGCCCTATGGATACCAGTGACTCTCCAGCGCACCGGCCCTTGCTCTCCCGCGAGCCACCGGCTTCACCAAGCAGGCCCGCACGCCCGCTTAGGTTTTCGAATCCTCAGAATTTTCTCCCTCGCGCTCCTCCTCGCCACTCTCCCCGGCTCCCCACCTCGCTCGTATGCCCAAGGCAAGGGCGAATACGAAGTCAAAGCCTACTTCCTCTTCCATTTTGCCCAGTTCGTCGAGTGGCCCCCGGACGCCTTCAAGGATGCCAGCACTCCCCTCACCTTCTGCACCATCGGCGACGACCCCTTCGACGGCGCCTTCGAACAGGTCATCAAGGGAAAGAGCATCACTACCCACCCTCTCGAGGTGCAGCACCTCAAGGCCCGCGACCAAATCGCCGCCTGCCAGGTTCTCTTTATCGGTTCCTCCGAGAAAAAACACCTCGGCGAAGATCTAGCCAGCGCCGCCGGCCATCCAATCCTCACCGTCGGCGAGACCGACAATTTCGCTCAGAATGGCGGCGTCATTGGTTTTCTGATGGAAAACGAAAAGGTCCGCTTCGAAATCAACCTGCAATCCGCTGCCAAAGCCAATCTCAAAATCAGCTCCCGCCTCCTGATTCTCGCCAAAGATGTCATCGGTAAAGTCCCCTAACACCGAACACCTAACACCTAACACCGAACACCGAACACCTAACACCTAACACCTGACACTTCCCCTCCCCCAACCTCCTCCCAAATTCCGCTGCAATGCTCCGGCGCCGCAGCATATCGGGAATCACCTCTGGGCCTGCCGACGCCCTGCAGCTCTCCTGTGGGCGCCAATCTCTCCAAATCGTTAGCCGCCTAACGGCAAGATCAGCGACCAATTGCAGCGTCAAAAGCCGGCTGGGCGAAGCTTGCCAGCCGCTAGGTCCTTCAGGGCGAGGAGGCGGCCGTCGAGTTCAGCAGCCGTGAGTCGGCCCTTGCGGTAGAGAATGCGCAGAAAGTCCGCAGCGGAACGGTCGCACTTGCCGGTGTTGCATTCGATACAGCAGGAAACCAGGTTCCGGTAAGAATTGCGCCCGTGGCGGACACGGGGCACAACGTGGTCCAGGCACCGCACAGAAGGTTAGACACCGTGAGCGAACTAGTTACCAAAGTCGAACAGCGGTAAGGCTACAGCTACCACAGTCGCAACAACTACGGAGGCATCTTGGCGAGACATTCCTCGCAGTAGCCGCCTACTTCCGTGCGCGAAACCGTTACCTTCATCTTAAAATCGCGTGCGATTTGCTGTTTCAACTGCTCGTAGAGACGGCTCTCAAACTCTCGCACCTTCCCGCACCGGAAACATGCCACGTGGATGTGTTCGCGAGGGCCATGGCTCTCATAGTAATGCCGGTCCCCACGCAGGTGGAGAAGGTCCAATTCGTCGATAAGCCCTTGTTTTTTAAGAAGGTCGATCGTGCGATAGACCGTGACCAGATGCACGCCCGGATCAATTTTCTGCGCCCGCTCCAGGATCTGGTCCACGTCCAGATGCTGCTCAGCGGCATCCATCACCTCAAGGATCACCCGCCGCTGCCGCGTCAAACGTATCCCACGCCCGCGGATCGCCTGCTGGAGCTTTCCAGTCGTCTCCGAAGTATTGATTCGCTCGCCCGTTGAAACCCGGCGCGCCGGCGATGCGGGCATTTTCGCCTCCTGGCGTGTGCCGATCTGGCGGTTAGGAATGGCTCGTTAGCCGCCGCAGGATGTCATGGTACATAACGATCGCGAATATGACCAACAGAAACACCAGCCCGACCTGCACAAAGCGTTCCTTGAAGCTCAGGCTCATATCGCGGCGCAAGATCCCTTCGATGGCCAGCAGCAGGATGTTTCCTCCATCCAGGATAGGAATTGGCAAAAGGTTCAGAATACCCAGGTTAATGCTGATCAAAACCATCAGCGAAATCACATCCAGGGGGCCGCGTTTTACCGCCTTCCCTGCCATGCTGGCGATTCCAACAGGTCCCTGAAGCTGCTTGATCGAAACGCGCCCGCTGAACAGCTTTCCAACGACGTCTACGGTCCTCTGAATGGTGTCCACCGTTTCCGAACCCGCAAAGTGCACGCTCTCGCTAAAGCTGACGCGTTTGTAAGCGCTTTCGTCGCGGTAGGTGACACCGACCTGGTATACGTTTTCGCCCATTTGGGCGGCATCTTTTATCGGCGTTATGGAAAGATGAACGGGCTGCCCCTTACGGTCGATGGCAATGTCCATGGGCTGGCCGTTCGAGGATTGCGTGACCTCCCGGAACTGTTCCCAGTACTCGATAGGCTTTCCGTTTACGGAGACGATCGTGTCTCCCTCCCGCATCCCGGCATGGTCGGCAGGAGTTCCCGGGCCGACCTGGTCGATTACCGGACGAATCGGCGCGTACCCAAAAATCTTGCTCGGCTCTGCACCATCCTTGGCCGGGATTTCCACGGTTCGCCGCGCGCCCGCAGCTTCCACTTCCATTCGAATCGTCCCATTCGTTCCGGCTTGCTTCAGCGCAACCAGCGCCTGCTCCCAGGTCGAAGTTGGGCTTCCATTCACGGACAAAACAGTGTCGCCCACCTTAAGCGGACTCGAACTCGTTCCATCGGTGGGTGGCAGCTGCGTCACATGGACGGGAGCATTGAGGTAAGAGGGATAGGGCACTCCCGCGATGGTAAAAAGTCCGGTCAAAAGAAATATCGGGAAAACGAGGTTCACGGCTGGCCCAGCGAACGAGATAAGCGCCCGCTGCCAGCGTGGTTTGCTCATCAGTTCGTCGGGCGCGCCGGTTGGCGGCTTTTCCCCCGAATCAACTTCGGAGAGGTCTTGTCCGGCCATTCGAACGTAGCCGCCCAGAGGCAGCGCGCTGACGCGATAATCCGTGGGCCCTTTTTTCCAGCCGAAAAGGCGCGGCCCAAACCCGATGGAAAAAACGTCCACGCGCACGCCACACAGACGCGCCACGACAAAATGTCCCCATTCGTGGATCAGAACCATTACGCCGAGCACCAGCGCGACGCCAACCAAGAGGTAAACCGCATCCATGTGTTCGCTTTTCCCTTCCCGCCGCGGTTACGAGGCCGCTATGGCGGTCGCTGCCAATTTGTTTACTTCTTCTTTCGCGATGCGCCGGGCTTCCGCATCCGCTTCGAGGACATCTTCCATCTTCGCAAACTTTACCCGCGGCGTGCGCCCCAAAACGCGTTCGATGACTTCCGCGATTCCCAGAAATGGCAGCCGTCGCTCCAGAAACGCCGCCACAGCAACTTCATCCGCCGCATTCAGGGCACACGGCAGTGCCCCGCCCTTCTTCATTGCTTCGCGCGCCAAGCGAAGGCAAGGGAAACGCCGTGTCGAAACTTTGGAGAAATCCAACCGCCGCAGTTTGCGCCAGTCCAACGCCACCTGATTATTAGACGCTAAGCGCTCCGGATAGGTTAACGCATATTGAATGGGCAGGCGCATGTCGGTTGGGCCGAGTTGCGCCAAGATCGAACCGTCCACGTATTCCACCATGGAGTGAATCGTGGACTGCGGGTGAATCACGACGTCAATCTGGTCGGGGCGCACGCCAAAGAGCCAGCGCGCTTCGATCACTTCGAATCCCTTGTTCATCATTGTGGCGGAATCAATCGTGATGCGGTTACCCATTTTCCAGTTTGGATGCGCGAGGGCCTGCTCCGGTGAGACGCTCTCCAGTGCCGCCAGCGGCGTTTTGCGGAAAGGGCCGCCGCTTGCGGTCAGTACGATGCGCTTCACTTCGGCATGCGTTCCGCCGCGCAAACATTGGTGAACGGCGTTGTGCTCACTGTCCACTGGCAGCAATTCTCGCCCGGCCTTTTTCGCCGCGGCCATCACGAGTTCGCCGGCGGCCACGAGGACTTCTTTGTTGGAGAGCGCGACGGTTTTTCCGAGCTTTACCGCTTCGTAGGTTGCTTCCAGCCCTACGACGCCTACCGCTGCGGAAACCACGATGTCGGCTTTGGAGTGTGTTCCAACGGCCAGCATGCCTTCGCGGCCGTGGTGAATTGCGGGCAGCGGGGATATTACTTTTGCGCGGAGCAAAGCGGCTAGTTCATCTGCTTTCTTTGCATCACCGACAGAGACTAATTCGGGTTTGTGCCGCTCGATCTGGGCAGCCAATTCATCCAGGTTGCCTCCTGCCGCCAGCGCGGCGATGGCAAATTGTTCGGGCAGCGCTTCGACCACAGAGAGACACTGCCGTCCGATAGAACCTGTTGAGCCTAAAATGGCCAGCTGTTTCAAAGAACTCTTCTCTTCCCCATTCGCGTTCGAAGCAAGGCAGGACAGACTTCCCCGGCTGTCTTCACAAGTGTTTTTGGAATACCCAGTGGCTCTACCTGCTGGGTAAGTAGACCCAAATCCAATAGTACCAGACAACTGGAATTGTCAGAATCAAGGCATCAATCCGGTCCAGGACACCGCCGTGCCCCGGGAGGAGTGAGCCGGAATCCTTCACCCCGGCACTGCGCTTATAAGCCGATTCGAGCAAATCGCCTGCTTGCCCGGCGACGTTGCCAACAAGGGCCATCGCCAGGAAATGTGGCAACGGGATGTTCACGTATCTGGCAAAAACCAACGCAACCAGCAAAGCACCTAGAATGCTTGCGGCGCTGCCTTCCCAGGATTTATTGGGGCTCAGAACCGGAGCGAATTTGTGCTTTCCGATAGCTCTGCCAACGAAATAGGCGGCTGAGTCGCCAACCCACGTAATAACCAGGACAAAAAAAAGCAACGCCGGTCCCAAGGTTGGAATCCCGTGAAGCCGAATCGCCAACGACAGCGGAAGAGCAACGAGGAGCAGGCCGCTTGAACTGATTCCGGCCGCCGGCAATGCCTCTACCATGGGGCGCTTCGTCCAGAGCGTCAGCACCGCAACGCCGATCAGGAAGATGAAAAAAATGTCGCCTACAGGCGATGGGAAATGAAAGTTGGATTCCGCGTAACGAGCCATCCACTGGCGAAGAGCGCCTCCATCGCTTGGGATGCCGATGTAGTCGATGGAAGGCAGACTGGCGGCCCACGCTTGAATGAAAACGAGCAGCAAGGCGCAACTTGCAGTCCAGAAGCGATAGGCTCGGTGGCCGATAGCATCGCCAAGGGCGAAATATTCGAAGAGCGCAAGCAGCATAACGAGTGCTACGGCTGCCGCGAGGGCCCAGGTCGGGGCCCACAAAACCAAACCAACTGCAAATGGAATTAGAACCGCGGCTGTCGCCACGCGCTTCCAGGTCATAGAACGGGAATACCTCGAAGAATCATTCGATACATCTCATCATATCGTGAGAAATAAATCACGGGGGAGACGCGCAAAGTTGTGAGCTGGGGAGTGGACGCGCTGGCGAGGGGGACGCGCTGAAGCGCGCCCCTACATTCCAGAGTTGCATTCCAAGATTAATTATTCGCCGACTACGCGGGCGGACTCTTCAGGTTCGGACTGGCCTTCGCGTATGCCACCGTAACGGCGTTCGCGCTTTTGGAATTCGACGAGGGCTTCGAGCAGGCGGGCACGGCTGAAATCGGGCCAGAGCGTTTCCGTCACGAAAATCTCTGCGTAGGCAATCTGCCATAGCAAAAAGTTGCTGACGCGCATCTCGCCGCTCGTGCGAATGAGCAAATCCGGGTCGGGCAAGCCGCTGGTGTACAAATGACGGGAGAGCATTTCTTCGGTAATCGCCGCGCTCCCTGCGTGGCCGTTCTGTTCAGCCAGAATAGCGTTCATGGCATCTACAATCTCGGCGCGGCCTCCATAGTTCAACGCGATACAGAGGACCATGCCCTGGTTTCCAGCGGTGCGCTGCATGGCGTCGCGCACATCTTCCTGCACGGCCATAGGAAGGTCGTCGGTGCGGCCGAGGAACTGCATGCGAATGTCGTTTTTTTGGATCAGCGGCATTTCCCGGCGCAAATATTCGCGCAAGAGCTGCATCAGAAAGTCGGTTTCTGTCTTCGGACGGCGCCAATTCTCAACCGAGAAGGCATACAGCGTGAGCGCTTCGATCTTCAGCCGCGCGCAAGTCTCGATCGTGGTCCTCGCGGATTTCGTGCCCGAACGGTGGCCGGCCACGCGGGGCAAATGCCGCTGCTGTGCCCAGCGGCCATTGCCGTCCATGATGACGGCGACATGGCGCGGCAGCCTTGCCAAATCGAGCTTTTCGAAGAGATCGGCTTCCTCTGGCGTCAGCGGTCCCAGCGCGCTCAAGGTCGGGACTTGCAGTGTCGTGTGTGATTTCGTCGGTGCCACGGGTTCCCGAGGGCTTTTCCTTTACGCCGCAAAGTTAACATACGATTTGGTCGCGGCGCAATGGCGGGTGCCTTGCCGAACATCGACGCAACGGACACATCAACCGGTCGGCGGGGCGCCGGTCTGAAAAAGAGAGGTATAGACCAGCACGAGGGTCAGAATAATCATCGCGATCGCCGTGACCCAGGCGACGATGTTGAACGCGAGCGAATTGACGTGCTCGCCCATCAAATCGCGCCTGTTAACCAGCAACAAAATAAATATAACCACGATCGGCAGCCAGATGCCGTTACCAACCTGCGAAAAAATGAAAATCTTCCAGAGCGGAACGTGTGGAATCAGGATAATTCCCGCTCCGACGACAATGAGGAGCGTATAAAGGCTGTAAAAAATCTTGGCGTCCTTGAACTTGTGATCAATACCAGCTTCAAATCCAAGTCCTTCGCAAATGACGTGCGCGGTCGATAGTGGAAGAATGGTCGCCGCGAAGAGCGAGGCATTCAGAAATCCGAATGCGAACGTGTATCCCGCCCACTTCCCCGCCAGCGGAATCAGCGCCTGGGCCGCCTGGACAGCATCAGAAATGTTCACCAGACCTTTGGCGTTCAACGTGGCAGCCGTAGCTACGATGATAAAGAACACGATCACCATGCAACTGATGCTGCCGACCAAAACGTCGGCGCGCGCCTTCGGGTACTGCCTCGGGCCGACTTTTTTCTCCACGAAGCCCGCCTGCAAATAGAAAAACTGCCAGGGGGCAATCGTCGTTCCGACCAAAGCGGTCAAAGTAAGGAAGTAGCCTGATTCAAAATGAAAATTCGGAATAACGGTATGTTCCGCCGCCATCAACCAATCCGGCTTGGCCAGGATCGCCGAAATAATGTACGTGACATAAAAGCCGCAAGCGATCAGGAAGATGATTTCCACTTGCTTGTAAGTACCTCGAAGGACCAAAAACCAAACGAGTATCGCGGCGATGGGAACGGCGATGTACCGGCTGACGTGAAACATCTCCATAGAAGCCGCGACGCCTGCAAACTCCGCCACCACATTGGCGAGGTCTACGAAAAAGCCCGTCACCATCACAAAAAATGTGGGCCGGAATCCGAACTCTTCTCGAATCAAATCGGAGAGGCCTTTGCCGGTGATGACGCCCATGCGCGCGCACATCTCTTCCGTGACGTACAGCGCGATGGTCATGGGAATGAGCGACCACAGCAGGGCATAGCCATACTGCGCGCCCGATTGCGTGTACGTCGCAATGCCGCCCGCGTCGTTATCCACGTTCGAGGTGATCAGCCCCGGGCCAACGACGGCGAGCAGCAAGGTCAAACGGCGGCGCAGGCCGCGAATCTTCAGCTGCAGATTTTCGCCGCGCGTTTGCACGCCCTCGAACGCCGAAGTTAGAAAATTCCAGTTCATCCGTTTGTTTCAGTTCCCTTTTTAGTATTTCACCAGCCGCGAAACCACATCATCCACCGTCACGGTTCCAATCGGGTGATTCTCCTCATTCACGACCGTCAGCATCCGCAGATTGTATTTGTCGAACAGCTCAAACACGTCCTGCTCCTTGGCGTCCGCGGCGATGCTCAGAAGCGGCTCACTTTTCAGTTCTGTCATGGTCTGCTCCGGAGCCGCCAGCAGCAAGCGCGCGACGGAAACCGTGCCGGAAAACTCCGCGTTCTTGGTCACCAGAACTATGGTGTCGAGCTGCTCCAGATTCAGCTCCTGGCCGCGGATCCAGCCAAGCACTTCCTCGCGATGCGAGGTTTCCCCCACGAAGACGTACTGCGTGTTCATCATGCCGCCTGCCGTGGATGGATCGAAGGAAAGCAGTTCGCGGACTTCATCGGCTTCTTGGCCGGGCATTTCTTCCAGCAATTCCTCCGACGTTTCCTTCGGCAAGTCGGCAAGCAGGTCAGCGGCAGCGTCCGGAGCCATCTCTTCGAGGATATCCGCGGCCTTCTCCGGGTCGAGTTTTTCGACGATTTGTGTGGTCAGCCGCTCGTCAAGCTCGGCAAGCACGGCGGCGGCCGTCTCTTCGTCGAGCGAGGCGATGATTCCCTGCCGCTCCGAGGCGGAAAGGTGCTCCATGATTTCGGCGAGGTCGGCTGGGTGCAGATCTTCCAGCTTTTCGTGAGAAATGCGCAGCTTTACGCGACGCATGGGGTCGGATTCGATCAGGTTCACGAACTCCCAGCGAATGGCGCTTTGCGGCAGCTTGCGTTGCAGCTTGCGAATCACTCCTGGCGAGACGACTCCCTGCAGAAGCCTGCGGACGGCCCCGGGAAGGCCGACATCCACTTGGGTTACCCGCAGTTCGGTATTCCCGTTGGTGCGTTGCTCGGTCAGGTCCACATCGTTTACGCGAACGACTTTGCGGCCTTGCGTGTCAATGATTTGCTGGTCCATCAGGTCCTTGCGGACCGCCAGCAGCGCTTCGTTGGGTTCGTAGAGTTGCAAGGCGCGTTCGCCAACGCTCAGGCGCATCGTGCCGGGAGCAAACGTGGCAACCTGATCGTGGCGGGCGATCAAAGGCTGAAACTTTCCGCGGGAGAGCAAAAAATGAGACACACGATTGGACGCCTGCGACGGCTCGATAAAGAATTCGCGCACCCGGCCGACGAAGTTACCTTGTGAGTCGTAGGCTTCCGCGCCCATCAGTTCTGTGGCGTAGATTTCCATGGCGATGCCTTTCCAAACAGCTTGCAGAGAGGCGACTGACGGAGAGCCTTTCTGCCTTCAAATCATCTAAAAAACAAAAAGCCCGCGAAACCGAAATGACCTCGGCCGCGGGCAAGTGCCTGAAGAAAATGGACTTACCGTTAGCCCAATGCAGACCCTCCCCAGCCTACCGCCTGCGGGAGGCGATGCGCCTCGCGCGAAGTAGATCCATCGTAGTTCTCAAACCTTGCCGCCGAAAATCGCTCCGGGTGGAAGCGACCGGGGCCAGGCTCGAGTTCGTTGGACGTGCACATCGGAAGAGAATCCGCCTTAAGCGCTGGCAACGTTCATCGGCGCTTGCACGTGGCCGCTTAAGGGAGCAATTGCGCTGCCACTTTGCGGTCACACGAGAAGTGATAAGCCGGGTGCGATTCAATGTCAAGAACAAATGACTTAGTTTTGAAGATTTTTATCCGTTTTGTTTCGGTGAGCTACTTTGTTCGTTCGAACACCATGTCGCCGGGCTTTTGGCCGCGCTGGCGGCAGTCTTCGAAGTAAAGAGACAGATAATTTTGGAGGATGTAGTCGCGGGTCGAATAGCCAAGCTTCTTGGCGGCACGGTCAATTGCCTCGGCCGGGCCTTCCAATTCAACAAATGTGCCAATACAGGTCTCGTCCAGTTCGATTAGCAAACCCTTAGCCCAGCGGACCGAAGCGGGGAGGCGAAAGGTGGTGCGGTACTTTCGTAGCGGAACCAGCCTTTCATTCCAAGGCCTTCGAAGATTCTTGCGAGGTCGATGGCGCTGGTTACTTCCAGCTCGAGTTCTTCCCGCACTTTGTGGCGATTCGGTTGTCGCGCGGGGTTGGCAGGCGCACTTGTTTCCGCGATGGGCCGTTTAAAAGTCAGGAGGAACCGCTGTGGCTTGCCTGGCCTGGAGCTATTGGTACGGCGTCTTTTTGTTTTGGGTTGGAGAGTCTCGGTTCGAATGCGCAACAACTGCCCATTTTTCGCAAGAGCGCGCTCCGGGGTGTCGAAGAGGACATTCCACTCATGCACGCGGCCCGATCCAGTGCCAACGAGTTCCGCGCCAAGGTGCTTTAATTTGAGCCGGAAGGCTTTTGCTTCGGTGATTTTCAGCTTGATTTCGATTTCCTGCGCCATTGCCCTCCTTGGGGCCGCGTTCACATGGCTTTCACCTGCCGCTGACTTCCGTTAGTATAACGGACGAACGCAATTCACCTTGCAAGCGTGACCCCGGCGAAGTCCGGCGCAAGCCCGGCGCCCATCCCGCCGCGCGCACCAGATCAAGAGAGTTATGAACCCAGACGCAAAAGCAACAGCGCCCGCTTTTTTGGACGAGACGGCCGGCAATTCACCTATTAGATCCATTACGCCGCCGCTCGCCCGCCGCGAACCGCTTGAGCACGTGATCCATGACGACCGCAGGGTGGACCATTACGCCTGGTTGCGGCAAAAAGAGAATCCTGAGGTCATCGCCTACCTGGAGTCGGAAAACGCTTATACCGACGCGGTTCTGGAGCCTACGCAAGCACTTCAGGAGACGCTCTATCAGGAGATGCTTGGCAGAATTCTTCAGACCGACGTGTCGGTTCCCTACGGGCTGCGCGGGTATCTCTACTTCACGGCAACGGAAGAGGGCAAACAGTATCCAGTACATTGCCGCCGATTTGCCACCGAAGGTTCGCTCGACGAGGTGCTTCTGGACCTGAATCGCCTGGCGGAAGGACACGCTTTTTTGGGCTTGGGAGCGTTCGATGTCACTGATGACAATCATTTGCTGGCTTATGCGCTCGACACCACCGGCTTCCGGCAATATACGCTGCAGATTAAGAACCTGTGGAGCGGTGAGCTTTTTCCGCAAAAGATGGAGCGCGTAACCAGCGCGGCGTGGGCAGCGGATAATCGCACGCTTTTCTATACCGTGGAAGACGAAACGACCAAGCGCTCGCACCGGCTTTACCGGCACATTGTGGGCTCGGGCGAGCCGGATGCGCTGATTTATGAGGAGGCCGACGAGCGCTTCCGGCTGGAAATCGAGCGAACGCGAAGCGGGGCGTTTCTGCTCTTGACGATTGCAAGCCACACCACGACGGAGGTGCGGTTTCTGGCCGCGAGCCAGCCGCTTGGCGAATTTCGCTTCATCGCTCCGCGCGAGGCTGAGCATGAATATCATGTGGATCATCATCCCAATCCTCTGACGCGGGAAAATCGCGGCACGAATCCTTTTGATACAGGCGGGTATTTTTTAATCCGCACCAATTCAGGTGGTCGGACGTTCCGGCTTGTGAGCGCGCCTGTCGCCGATCCTCGGCGGTCGAAGTGGCGTGGAATCGTTGGCAACCGACCGGACGTGATGATCGCCGGATTGGATACGTTTCGCTCGCATCTTGTTCTGTTGGAGCGGGAGGGCGGGCTGCCTTATCTGCGAATTGTGGATTTATCGCTCGAGGCGCCCAATGCGTTGGCTGCGTCACACCGCATCGAAATGCCGGAAGCTGCTTACAACGCCGCACTTGGAAACAACCCCGAGTTCGACGCGGATTTTGTGCGTTTCCAATACGAATCTTTCGTTACCCCGCGTTCCGTCTTCGATTACGACGTGCGCACGCGCGAACGCGAGGTGCGCAAAGTGCAGCCCGTGCTTGGCGGGTATGACGCTGCGCAATATGTGATTGAGCGCCTGCACGTCCCGGTGCCGACAGAAGAGGCAGTTAAGGATGCCCTGGCGGATCAGGGCGGCGCTACACGAGACTCTGCAACGGACTCTCGACTGGGTGTCACCCGTGTGCCGATCTCCGTTGTTTATCGCAGGGACACACCGCGTGATGGCACCGCTCCGCTACTGCTTTACGGTTACGGCAGCTACGGCATCTCGATGCCCTTGAGTTTTAGTTCGAACCGGTTGAGCCTGCTAAACCGCGGCGTTATTTATGCCGTCGCGCACATCCGCGGGGGTGGCGAGCTCGGCAAGCCGTGGCACGATGGCGGACGGCTGCATAAGAAGCGAAATACTTTTCACGATTTCATTGCCGCGGCGGAATATTTGATCGCCGGGGGATACACTTCTGCGCAAAAGCTGGTTATCGAAGGCGGCAGCGCCGGTGGTTTGCTGATGGGCGCCACCGCGAATATGCGTCCCGATCTTTTCCGCATGGTCATCAGCCACGTCCCGTTTGTGGATGTCCTGAATACAATGCTGGATGCTTCGCTGCCGTTAACGGTGGGCGAGTATGAAGAATGGGGCGACCCGCGCATCGCCGATGATTATTTTTACATGAAGAGCTACTGCCCTTACACAAACCTCGAAGCGAAGGATTATCCCACGATGCTGGTGAAAACCGGACTGAACGATAGCCAGGTGATGTACTGGGAACCGGCAAAATATGTTTCAAAGCTCCGTGCACTGAAAACGGATACGAACCCGCTGCTCTTTAAAATCAACATGGGAGCAGGTCATGGGGGTGCTTCCGGACGCTACGATTATCTGCGCGAAATCGCGCTCGATTACGCGTTTCTACTCACGGAACTTGGCGTTCGCGAATGAAGTAATGACTGAGCCTACTTCACCCCTGATGCAGCAGTACCACGGGATCAAAACGCGTTATCCGCACGCCCTGTTGCTTTTCCGCCTGGGCGATTTCTACGAACTCTTCTATGAAGACGCGATACTTGCTTCCCGCGAACTGCAAATTACGCTGACTTCACGCAACCGCGAAAAAGGACAGCCCATACCGATGTGCGGCGTTCCCTATCACGCCGCGGATGGTTACATCGCACGGCTAATCCGCGGCGGGTTTAAAGTTGCCATCTGCGATCAGATGGAACTGCCTGGGCCGGGCAAGAAATTGGTGCGGCGCGAGGTCGTGCGAGTCATTACTCCGGGCACGGCCACCGATGTCTCCGTTCTCGAAGCGCGCGAAAATAATTATTTGGCGGCCGTTGCGAAACACTCTTCCGGGTCGCCGGTTGGACTGGCATTTGTGGACCTTTCCACTGGCGAATTCCAGTCCACGGAATTTTCCGGCGCGGATGCCGACGAGGCGCTGCGCGACGAACTGCAACTTCTTCATCCCCGCGAAACGCTCCTTCCCCGCCCGCAGCAGCTCTTTGAAACCTCGAAGACCTCTCTCCTTGAAGGGACAGGCGGCGTCGAAAGCCGTCTCGAAGACTGGATTTTCCAGCGCGATTACGCCGAGCGGATCTTGCGCGAACAATTCGGCGTCGCGGAGCTTACCAGCTTCGACCTGGACGACCATCCGCAAGCGCTGGCAGCGGCTGGAGCGATCGTTCACTATCTGCGCGAAAATGCGGCGCGCGGCGCGGATAGCGCTGCGGGATCGGCAAACGCGCAGCCGCCGAGCGTTGAAGCGCTCCAGCATCTCGACCGGGTCCGCTATTACGAACAGCACGATACGCTGGTCCTTGACCCCGTTTCCGTGCGCAATCTCGAGCTGATCACACCGATTTTCACGGAGGAATCCTCGCGCGGCGGGGCGGTGACGCTCGTCGGCGCATTGGACGCGACCGTCACCGGCATGGGCGCGCGCCTTCTGCGCTCATGGATCCTTCGGCCCCTGCTGGATCGCGACGCCATTGAAGCCCGGCTCGAATGCGTGGGGCACCTCCTGCAACAAACCGTGGTCCGCGGCGAAATCAGAAAAGAGTTGCGCGGCATACAGGACCTTGAGCGCCTGACCAGCCGCATTACGCTTGGCCTGGCCTCGCCACGCGAACTTGTCGCCCTGCGCAAGTCGTTGGCGCAACTCCCTGTATTGAGAAATTTCGTGACGCCGCCGCCGGTGGGAGGCAGCGCGCTGCTGCGTCATCTTCACGACGAAATCGACGAGCTTAATGACGTCCGCGAACGCTTGGAACGATGCATCGCCGATGAGCCTCCGGCGCTGGCCACCGATCCCGGGATCATTCGCTCCGGCTGCGACGGCGAACTGGACGAACTCCGCAATCTAAGCCAGCACAGCAAACAAATCATCGCCGCGATGGAAGATCGCGAGAGAAAACGCACCGGCATCGCCTCTCTGAAGATTCGCTTTAACCAGATTTTCGGCTATTACATGGAGATCTCAAAGCCAAATCTCCATCTCGCGCCCGCGGACTACGAACGCAAGCAGACGCTCGTAAACGCGGAACGATTTACGTCACCCGAACTGAAAGAATACGAACGGAAGATTCTTGCAGCGGACGAACGCATCCTTGAGATCGAGCGCCAGCTCTTCATCGAAATTCGCTCCAGCATAGCCACCAAGGCAGCACGCTTGCGCCGCACCGCGGCAGCTGTCGCTCAATTGGATGTGCTGACATGTTTTGCCAAACTGGCCGCTGACCGCGGCTACGCGCGGCCAGACTTCAACGGCACGGGCGAATTGTTAATTGTAGGAGGCCGCCATCCTGTGATCGAAGAGTTGCTGCGCCAGCGTGGCGAGCGCTTCGTTCCAAACGATCTTTGCTTCGAGCCGGCGCGCCAGCAACTTCTGCTCATAACCGGCCCGAACATGGGCGGCAAGTCGACGTATCTTCGTCAAGCGGCGCTAATAGTGCTGATGGCGCAGATGGGGTGTTTTGTCCCGGCGCGCCAGGCGAAACTTCCGATTACGGACCGCATCTTCACGCGCATCGGCGCGAGCGACAATCTGGCTCGTGGGCGCTCGACATTTCTGGTCGAAATGAGCGAAGTCGCCTCCATTCTTCATCACGCAACGCCGTCAAGCCTCGTCCTTCTCGATGAAGTTGGCCGGGGCACCGCAACGTTTGACGGTCTTTCCATCGCGTGGGCCGTCGTCGAGCATCTGCAAAAACACACTCGCGCGCGGACGCTCTTCGCCACCCACTACCACGAACTCACCGAGCTCGCCGACCTCCTCACAGGCGTTCAGAACGTCCACGTCTCAGTGAAAGAGACGCCCAACGAAATTATCTTCCTGCGCCGAGTCGAGCCTGGCAGCGCCGACAAAAGCTACGGCATCGAAGTCGCCCGCCTCGCGGGTCTTCCCCGCAGTGTCATCGAACGCGCCCGTGAAGTTCTGAAGAAACATGAACAGAGCGAGCACGCCCTAAGCGAAACGCTTTCTCCCGGTGCGCTCGAAGAGACGATAGCTGGCGCAAACGGTGCCCCTGCTTCGACTTCTCCGCATCGCCGTAATGGCCACCAGGAAGTCCTCTTCACCGCGCTGGATCGCGCAGTGCTGGACAAGCTTCGCGACTCCGACCTTGATCAGCTCAAACCGATCGACGCCCTAAACCTTCTCGCGGAACTCAAAAAACAGATTTCTTAGTCCGTGGGAATGCCGGAACGCGGCGAGCCCGCCTCTAACGCTTGTTTGAAGATGCGTTCACTCTTTATCTCCGTCTCGCACTCTCTGCCCTGTGTTCTCGGTGCCCTCTGTGCTTAAATTCACTCACGGAAGATGAAACGCAAACCCATGCTCGTTCTCGGCCTTATGTCCGGTACTTCCGCCGACGGTATTGACGTGGCCCTCGCGCGGATCTCGGGCGCTCCTCCGCGCCTAAAAGCGAAGCTCTTAGACCGCACCTCGAGCAAATTTCCCCCTTCGCTACGGAAGGAAATTCTTCGTGTGGCCGAGCAGCATCCCATCACTGCCGGTGAACTGAGCCAGCTAAATTTTCGTTTGGGAGAAGTTTTCGGTGAAGCTGCGCTTGCTGCGTGCCACCGCTTCCGCATTTCACCGAGCCGCGTCGCATTGATTGGCAGCCACGGCCAAACCATCTTCCATCAAGGGGATCCGGTGCCGTCTTTGGGGCGCGCGACCGCTTCCACGTTGCAAATCGGCGAGCCATCGGTCATTGCCGCTCGCACAGGCATCACCACGGTTGGCGATTTTCGCCCTGCGGACATCGCACTTGGTGGCCAGGGCGCGCCGCTCGTGCCTTATGCCGATTATCTTCTCTATCGCCACAAAAAACTCGGGCGCGTTTCGCTGAATCTGGGAGGCATTGCGAATGTAACCGTGATTCCCGCGTCGGCAAGGCCCGAACGAATCGTCGCCTTCGATACGGGCACAGCCAATATTCTAATCGACGCGCTCGTCGCGCATTTCACTCATGGACGCCAGCGTTTTGACAAGGACGCTCGGCTTGCGCAAACCGGCCGCTCCATCCCAGCGGTCATCGATGAATTGATGCGCGATCCTTATCTAAAACTCGCTCCGCCTAAATCCACCGGCCGCGAATACTACGGCCACGCCTACGTGAAAAGAGTTCTGGCGCTGGGCCGCCGCCATCGCGCCCAGCCAAATGATTTAATTCGCGCTGCAACTATTTTCAGCGCGCTTTCGGTCGTCGACGGGCTTAACCGTTTTGTGCTGCCCAAAACAAAAATCCAACAGCTCGTCGTCTCTGGCGGCGGTGCGAGCAATCCCCTGCTGCTGGCCCAACTCTGCGCCGCACTCACGAACATCGAAGTTTTGCCTTCTGCACGTTTCGGAATTCCCGAGGAGGCTAAGGAAGCCTTTGCGTTCGCGCTGATGGCCTACGAAACGTTTCATCAACGCCCATCGAATCTTCCCTCCGCAACGGGCGCCAGTCATCCAGCCGTTCTTGGTAAAATCTGCTATGCGCCGCTGAGATAAAACGCCGGTATCTCGGCGACTCCCTCATAACGCAACAACAAGCACGGAGCAAAAGTAATTCAGCAAAAATAGAGCGAGTAAGCGCCTAAGGACGAGGCGGCGCCGCCACTTCGATCCCCTTCAGCGTGAATCGGACGATGCTCTCCACATCGCCCCGCCCGCCGGATTTTTCCACGACTACGCTCAACGTTCGGTTTCCGACGGCCCAGACCGTGCCGTCGGGAGTATCCGAAATCGGCGCCGAGAATTTCTTCTTGAGAAATACAACCGCAGGCCCCTTGTCTTTCCCGGACACGGCATACGAGATCATGAAGAGGTGGCCCTCATAGAATTGCGCCGTAAGACCTTGCTCACAACCCGGACGGGCGTGACGCGCCGGCGTACAGTCGGAATCGGGACGGGGAGACAATCCGTAGATCGAGACATTCTCCCACTGATAGCAATCCCGCCTCGTCTTTGACACGTCCTGGCAAAGCGCTTTGGGATGATTCCCCATAAAAACCGCCAAAGGCTCTCCTAACGAGTCGCCCTGCAATTCCAAAGGTCTCGGCGGAATCGCGCCCGGGGCCTGGCGCGCCACCAAAGGAATTGCGGCAAAAAGGAATGCCAGAACAAGAACAATTGCCTGCGCAAGAAGCACTTGGGCGAAGACAGGCAATGGGCGCGCGAATCGTCGGCGCATGAATGTTGAAGGCATGAACATTGAACTCAGGAGACTTACCAACCTCCTTCGATGTTGAACACCGGACGCTCTCTACTTCAAGGCTTTCTCAATATCCGCGACGGGAATCGCCCCTTCCCGTACAACTTTCCAGCGGCCGCCGTGCAAGTCAATGATCGTCGAACCCAGCGTCGCGCCGGTCTCGCCGCCATCCAGCACCAGCGGCAGACGTCCGCCGAGCTGCTTGACGACCTGTTCGGCGCTGGCGCATGACGGAAATCCTGAAATATTCGCGCTTGTTCCGGTGATTGGCCCGTCGAATTCTGCAATCAACTGCCGCGCGACTTCGCTTTTCGGCCAACGGAGCGCGACTTTTCCCGTGTTGGCCGTCACTTTCAGCGGCAAGCGCATCGCCGCATCGACCACCAGCGTCAACGCCCCAGGCCAGAACTCCTGCGCCAATTTCAGAAAATTCTGCGGAACGTCGCGCGCCAGTTGCGTGGCCTGTTCCAACGAACGCACCAGGATCGGCAAGGCCCGTGTTTCGGGCCGCCCCTTCACGCGATAAATTTCGTCCACCGCGGCAAGATTAAACGGGTCGGCCGACAGTCCGTAAAACGTATCGGTTGGAATCGCAATCACGCCCCCCCGCGAAAGAAAACTCGCCGCATATCGCAGCACTTCCGCTTCCGGATTGATCATGTTGATGCGGAGCACTTCAGCCGGCAATTTTTTGGCCTTTGGCGAACCTGCAAACTCACCCTGACGGAACTGCTTCGCCTTCGATTTCACTCAATGCGCCGACGCTACCATACCCGTTCAGCCCACGCAATACGAGCCTGTCCCTAGAGCCTTTCCGTTGGAAAGCCTGCCGCTTTCCTGTGTCGGGCTTAAAAACGTGTGGCTTAGAATGTCCGGTCTAAAATTTCGCTCCGCAACGTGCGCACCAGGTGCAGCATCCAATGCGTGTGATTCCCTTTTCTATCCTGGATCTCTCGCCGATTCCGCAAGGCTCGACCGCCGCGGACGCGCTCCGCAACTCGCTCGATCTGGCGCAACACGCGGAGGCTTTGGGCTACAACCGTTTCTGGCTCGCTGAGCACCACAACATGCCCGGCATCGCCAGCGCTGCCACGTCGGTCGTTATCGGCCACGTCGCTGGCGGTACAAAAACCATCCGTGTCGGCTCCGGCGGCATCATGCTGCCCAACCATTCGCCGCTTGTCATCGCAGAGCAGTTCGGAACGCTCGCCTCGCTCTACCCGGGCCGCATTGATCTCGGCCTCGGCCGCGCGCCCGGCACGGACCAGCCCACAATGCGGGCTCTGCGCCGTAACGCAGCCGCAGCTGCTGATACCTTTCCAAAAGACGTCGAAGAGCTCCAGTCTTATTTTGCTGATACCGCGCCCGGCCAAAGAATTCGCGCCGTTCCCGGCGCAGGCTTGCATGTGCCCGTTTGGCTCCTCGGCTCAAGCACCTTCAGCGCGGAGCTCGCCGCCGAACTCGGCCTCCCCTTCGCCTTCGCATCCCATTTCGCTCCAGCGGATATGATAGCTGCGCTGCATATTTACCGCAGGCACTTCAGGCCTTCCAGCCAACTCGATCGTCCTTACGCTATGCTGGGCCTCAACGCCATCGTTGCGGACACCGACGCAGAAGCGCGCCGCCTCTTCACCTCCGTCCAGCAAGCCTTCACGAATCTTCGCCGCGGCACGCCCGGTCAGATTCCTCCCCCGATCGACGACATTGATTCCTTCTGGACGCCGCAGGAAAAAGCTTCCGCCAGCATGACGCTCCTCTGCTCGGTAGTAGGCTCGCCCCAAACCGTCGAACGCGGCCTGGACAATTTCATCGAGGTCACCCGCCCGGACGAAATCATCGCCACCGCCCACATTTACGATCACGCAGCCCGCCTCCGCTCCTTCGAACTCCTATCGCACATCTCCCGCTTTGCAAATCAGACGACGACTCGTACAATCCGCGCGACTGCCACCGCAGATTAAGAGGTCACATGCAGCAGTTTCGCACATCGCCAGACACCTTCGTCTACGTCGGCTCCGCGATTCTCTTCCTTCTGCCCTGCACCTTATTCGGCCTTGCCTGCAGGGGCTTGATTCAATCTAAGGCTCGCGCACCGCTTCCCGTGTGGCGGAAATACTTGGTGATTGGAGCGTTGGGCACGGCAGGCTTAGCGACGATGTTGCACATCGCTTGGAATGCATCCTGGCTCCACAGCGGTGGGAGTCCACACGGAATGGGGGCTGGGCCGGGAGTCTGGCAATCGATCGGCTCCTTTCTAGTGTGGACATTCTTGGGCGCAACTGATCTAAGCCTTTTCGCCAAAGGAAAAGTGCGAGGTCTGCTGATCGCCTGGGCTGCTTCGATGTTTTTCGTCTTCCAAATGATCTACAGGTTGCAGTTTGACTGAGACTTAGCTGCGAGAGTTCCCGATAGAGGGATTACCTTCAACGGCCCGAAATTTGTTACGCTCCCCTAGGATGGCCACGCCAGGCAAACCCGCCCGCAACGCACCAACAGCTCCCGCGTCTGCACCTGGAGTCCTGACCGGCCGCGACAACCGGTGGTTGAAACAGTTCCGCACCGCTCTTCGCGGCGGTTTGCCCACGGAATCCGGCGCCGTCGGCGTCGAAGGTGTCCGCCTCGTCGAAGAAGCGCTCCGTTCCGCCTGCCCAATCGAAGCAGTTCTCTTCAGCGAGTCCGGCGAGCGCCACCACGAGCGCCTCGCTCCCTATGTTGACCGCCCCGAGATCGCTTTTCCCGTTCTTCGCACCACCGACCGCCTGTTCGAAGGCCTCGCCGACACGGAACATCCTCAAGGCGTAGCCGCACTGGTCCAACCGCGCACCGCCACTCTGGATGACTTGCTTCGTGCGCCCGTGAACGCCTGCGCGCCCCTTCTGGTGGTCCTGGCCGGGGTCCAGGATCCCGGCAACGTCGGGACCATCCTGCGCACCGCGGCGGCCTTCGGAGCCACGGGCGCAGTCACCGCGGCTTCCGGCCAATCCGGCACAGCCAGTCCCTTTTCACCAAAAGCCCTGCGCGCCTCTGCGGGCGCCGCTCTGCATCTGCCAATTCTGCCCGGAATGTCGCTCGCCATTCTCTTAACCCAACTGAAGATCGCTAACGTCCAAACCCTAGCTTCCTCCGTCCACGACGCCCCCGCGAGCGAGCGCAGCGATCACGAAATTGTGGCAACAGGCTTTAGCCTGTCCCCTGCCACGGCGGATACATTTCGCACAGCAGTTCACTCGGACAGCACCGCTCCCCTCCTCCCCTGGGAAGTCGACTGGTGCGAACCGGTCGCTCTCCTGGTCGGCAACGAAGGCTCCGGCCTCCCCAAAGAAGTCGAACGCAGCGCCGACGCCCGCATTCGCATCCCAATGGCCAGCGGCATCGAATCACTGAACGCTGCGGCAGCCGCAGCGGTCCTCTTCTACGAAGCCGCGCGCCAGCGCAATTCCTTGCCCACGGAAAAAGGCAAGCTGAAACCATGAGCCTCTTCTCCAAACTCCCACAACCCGCCATCGAAGACTCGGCTCATCAGCCGCTCGCAGAACGCATGCGCCCGCGCACACTTGACGAATTCATCGGCCAGGAAAAACTCCTCGGCCCCGGCAAGCCGCTCCGCCAGCAGATCGAAAACGATTCCATCACCTCGATGCTCTTGTGGGGTCCGCCTGGCTGCGGCAAGACAACGCTCGCGCGGATGATTGCGCGACTCACGCGCTCAGAATTTGTCGCCTTCAGCGCCGTTTTGGCCGGCATCAAGGAAATCAAAGAGGTCATGGCCGCCTCCGAACACAAATCCCACGCCGGCCAGCGCACCATTGTTTTCGTAGACGAAGTCCACCGCTTCAACAAAGCCCAACAGGACGCTTTCCTTCCTTACGTCGAAGCGGGCCACATCACGTTCATTGGCGCGACCACAGAAAATCCTTCCTTCGAAGTCATCTCCCCGCTTCTTTCGCGCACCAAGGTCTACGTTCTCGAGCCGCTCACCACGTCGCAAATCGTCGAACTTCTTCGACGCGCTCTCGCCGACAAAGAACACGGCTTCGGCAACGAAAATGTCGCGGCAACCGACGACGTCCTTTTCCGCATCGCCTCCTTCGCCAACGGCGACGCCCGCTCCGCCTACAACACGCTTGAGCTATCTGCGCGCAGCGCCAAGCCTGCCGCGTCTGGCGCACGCACGATCACCCGCGAACTCCTCGAAGATGTCCTCCAACGCAAACTCCTCCGCTACGACAAAGCCGGCGAAGAACACTTCAACCTGATCTCCGCGCTGCACAAATCCGTGCGCAACTCCGATCCTGACGCCGCGCTCTACTGGCTGGCCCGCATGATCGAATCCGGCGAAGACGCGCTCTATCTCGCCCGCCGTATGGTGCGCATGGCTAGTGAAGACATCGGCCTCGCTGAACCCGGCGCGCTGGCCGTAACCCTCGCGGCCAAAGACGCTTTCGACTTTCTCGGCGCGCCCGAAGGCCATCTCGCGCTGGCGCAAGCCGCTGTCTATCTGGCGCTCGCGCCTAAGTCCAATGCCGTTTACACTTCCTACGGCGAAGTCTTGGATGACGTTCACAAAACCGAGGCCGACCCCGTGCCTCTCCATCTCCGCAACGCCGCCACGGGCCTCATGAAAAATGTTGGCTACGGCCAAGGCTACAAATACGCCCACGACTACGACAACAAACTCACCGACATGACCTGCCTCCCCGACAACCTTGCCGATCGCACGTATTACAAACCCACCGACCAGGGCTTCGAGCAACGCCTCCGTGCCCGCCTCGACGAGATTCGCAAGCTAAAGTCCCGCGGAGCCTCGGATGTTTAGTTCGTCCCAGCAATCAAGTGTAGTCCCCCGACCAAATGTCATTCTGAGCGCAGCGAAGAATCTCTCTTCGGGTCTGAAACGGCGACGCGCCTCAAATCTGCCATGCCGGGCGAAGCGAGGGATCTGTTTTTTCTTCCTCCTCGTGGCGCTCGCAGTGATTCCCGTAAGCTCCGAGCCGAATCGTCCGAAAATCCTTGGTATAGCGTGCGTGCAGATTTTCTACTCCGATCTCGTCACCGCGAAGGATTTTTACGAAAAGGTCGGTGCAATGCGCGCGAACTACACGACGTCTGATTTGCCAGAACAGGATGATGCCCGTCCAGCCTGCAACACGGTTGAACGTTTTCGACGCCGAGAAGAACAAGTCATCTTGATCAAATATTCTGCGTCCGCCCCTGCAAGTCACGTCGGCAAAATCGTCTTCCGCGTGTCGCATGCAAAAAAACTCCAGCGCTGTTTGTCCGCGCAAGGTGTGCAAACACTTTCTGCGGCCTCGGCTCTTGGATATTTTGAGATCGTCGATCCCGGAGGTCAACAAATCGGGTTCCTGCAGCAATCCCGTAAGGATGGCTGGAATAAAGACATGCTTCCCGCGCTACCGGAGGTCATTCATGCCGGCTTCATCGTTCACGACCGCGCCGCCACCGAACACTTCTACAAGGACATTCTCGGCTTCTGCCCCTACTGGCACGGCGGCATGAAGGACGACGGCAAGGATGACTGGGTCTCTCTGCAGGTCCCCGACGGTACCGACTGGATCGAACTAATGGTCAACGTCGACGCCAACCTGATCAGCAGCTCCGCGGCATCATGAATCACATCGCCATCAGCGTTACCGACATTCATGCCACCGAACAACGCCTCAAAGAAGCGGGCCTCAACCTGGCCGAACAACCCGAAATCGGCCGCGACGGCAAATGGCAACTCAACGTCTACGACCCCGACCAAACCCGCATCGAATTCATGGAATTCAAACCAGTACAAAAACCCTGCTGTTCCGAATTCACAGCCCCGCACCCGAGACCCAAACAATGACTCGCGCTCGCCTTGAAGAACCTCCCACGCTAAAATCATATTCGGCATCAAACATGAGGTAATCGCATGAAGAAAAGCGCACTACTGCTCGCCTGTCTCCTTCTGTGCCTCTCCGCCGGGGCCTCGCGCAAGCCGCCCAAGCGCCCGCGCATACTGGCCCTCGCCGGCGTCACCATTTACGTTTCCGATGTGGAATCGGCGCACAAATTCTATCGGAACCTCGTTGATCCCGATCACACCTGCGATTACTGCGAGAGCGTCCCGATTCCGTTCCTCTTTCTGCCGAGCGGCCAGCGTATCCATTTTGAAAAAATGCCCTCGCCTCCCCCTTCGGACCTCATGGCGGACATATCCTTTCTCACCGAAGACCTCGAGGCATTCAAACGCTACCTGGACTACAAGAAGATTGACTTCGAAGAAGTGAAGCAAAAACACACCGGCGATCTCGTTCGTCTCTTGCTTCAGGACCCCGAGGGGCATCACCTCTCGATCACCGACGCCTACAACCTGGCCAACTCCGACGACCTGAATCACGGCCTGCCCCCGGCCTATCCCCCGAATCCCACGCGAATCATTCACGCAGGCTTTGTCGTCAACGACCGCGACGCCATCAACCGTTTCTATGTGGATCTTCTCGGCTTTCGCCCTTACTGGCACGGCGGCATGAAAGAAGGCACGGACGACTGGGTCGCCATGCAAGTTCCCGACGGCACCGACTGGGTCGAGTACATGCTCCACATTTCGCCAACCGCCGACAAACATACACTCGGCGTCATGAATCACATCGCCATCGGCGTCACAGACATTCACGTCATCGATCAAAAACTCATCGCCTCTAGCCCCAAGCCCGCCGAAGAACCCAAAGTCGGCCGCGACGGCAAATGGCAACTGAACCTGTACGACGCCGACCAAACCCGCACCGAATTTATGGAATTCACTCCCAAGGAAAAGCCTTGCTGTTCCGACTTCACCGGCCCCCACCCTGATCCGCTGACCGGAGCGAGAGCGCGCTCGAACCCATGAGCTGTTTCCACCCCACAGGCCCGAATCGCTGGCTCGCGCAGTTTTGCGCGTTGATTCTCTTCTTGCACGGTTGCCTTTCTGCCCCCTTTGCCGCCCGCGCGCAGGACCTCGATAAGCCTTTGCAAAATATCGACGAAGAGGTCACCGCCTTCAGCTTCGCGCCCGACGGCCGCATCGTCTTTTCCGTTCGTCACAACATCAAAACCAAGAAATACGACCTCCAGCACGACGATATCTGGATTCAGGAAACGGGCGGCAAGCGCCGTAAAATTTTCCAGGGCGATAAATTTACGCGGGGCGACCAGCTTTTCTCCTACGCCGTGGATACCTTCCACTGGTCGCCCAACGGCCGCATGCTGCTCGCGCAACTTTTCACCACCACCGTCGTTGACGAAAGCAGCCGCCCCGAGGACTCCTTCACCGTGCTGGCCCTCGAAGACAGCGGCAAGGAAATCCACATCGGCAAACTCGAAAGTGTCATCAAAGACGCCTACAACGCCACGTTTCTACAGGACAACGCCACGGTCGTCTATCTGACCGAAGAGGTGAAGCCGCATATCCTCTTCTCTTTCAAATACACCAATATCGCCACCGGCCCCGCTGGCCTCGCGTTCGAGGGCCGCACCTTCATCGACTCCGACCGCCTTCCCTTCACCAACGCCGCTATCGCCGTCGAACGCGATCGCGCTCTCTCCGGCCCGCCGCGTCTCCAACGCCTCGAGCTGTTGGCCCAGGACAACAAGGAACTCGCCACTCTCGACGATTACCTGGGCGGCCTCTCCGTTTCTCCCAGCGGCAAAAAAGTCGCTTACTTCATCGACCGCGAAATTCTCGAAGTGCGCGACCTCACCGCTCCCGATCATTTCGCGCGCCTTCGCGTAGGCTTGGGCGTCTTCCACTGGAGCCCCGACGAAAGTCGCATTCTGCTAAAACGAGCCGTCGAGCGAAAATCGGGTGACCTCGTCTGGATCAACCTGCCCCCGCTCCCCGCGCAAAAGCCCGGCGCAGAAGTTCTCGTCCTGCAGCCCACGCCGCAGGCAATCCTCCACGGCATCTCTATCCGCGAGTTCAACATTTCCCCCGACGGACGTTTCCTCGCGGTTGTCCTCCCTGGCCGCCGCAACCTCGAACTTTTCCCGCTTCCCAATTGAGGCAGCACTCGGGCGTCCGGCGCATCTTCCGGGCACCAAAATAAAAATCCCGCGAAAACCTCACGCGGGTTGCCCTGCTTTTTTGTTCTATTCCTTCACTCACTGCAATTCCTTACTTCGATTCCGATGCTCCACCAAAAAACACGCATCCTCAACCACAATCAAACCAGCCTCCCGAGCTTTCTCAGCTGCTGCCGCATTCTCAATTCCCAACTGCAGCCACACAACTTTCGCACCGACGCGAATAGCGCTATCCACTACCGGCGGCACATCTTCCGCCCGGCGAAACACATCCACAATCTCAATCGCCTTCGGCACATCCTCGAGTCGTGCGTAACATTTCTCGCCCAGCACTTCCTCTTCGTTCGGATTCACCGGAATAATTGTATAGCCGGCGTCCTGAACGTATTTCGCCACGCCAAAGCTAGGCCGCATCGCATTGGCAGACAATCCAACCACGGCAACGGTTTTGTATTGTTTCAGAATAGCGAGGATCGTATCGTCTCTGGCTGGAACGCCATCGGGAAGGAGCACTCTCATCGCGCAGCCAACTCGCTTTTTCCGGCGCGTCTCGTCAAAATCTGTGACATAGCCATAAGGCATTTTTCGTTTTCTTCCGCGGTTCCAATCGAGATGCGAATCCCTTCAGGAAGCCCCATCCATCCCAGCGGCCGTACAATCACGCCGGCCTGCAATAGTTCATCGCAGATTTTCTTTGCCCCCGGCCCCACTTCCAGAAAAATAAAATTCGTTTCGCTCGTCACGGGCCGCAATCCCAGCGCGCGCAAACCCTCCGTCAACCTCGCGCGTTCGATCGCGTTCGACTCAATGCACCGGGCCACATGTTCGCGGTCATCAATAGCGGCGAGCGCCGCGGCTTGCGCTATTCCCGAAGTATTGAACGGCGTCTTCAATTTGTTCATCGCCGCCAGCAATTCCGGCTGCCCAATCGCAAACCCAATGCGCATGCCCGCCAGCCCATACACCTTTGAGAATGTCCGGAGAATCAGCAAGTTCCCGCGCCGCCGAAAAATCTCTTCCGTCTTTCGCCGGTTTAAGCTCGGCGCGTAGTGGACGTACGCCTCATCCAGCACCACCAGCACACTCTCCGGCACGCGTCCAAGAAAATCCTCCAACTCCGCCAGCGTGAACGCCGTCCCTGTCGGATTGTTTGGATTCGCCAGATAAATCACGCGCGTTTTCGGCGTAATCGCCTTCGCCATCGCGTCCAGATCAAAGGCGAAATGTTTCTGCGGCACCAACACTAACTCCGCGCCGCTCGCCCGTATTGCCACGGAAAACGGCGCGTAGCTTCCAAACGAAGTCAGCCCCTGCAAACCCGCGCGCAGCATCACGCGCGAAACCAGATCAATAATCTCGCTGGAGCCCAGCCCGACAAAAAGTTCGTCCGCCGCAAGCCCCGTCCGCGCCGCCAGCGTCTCGCGCAACAAGTGCGACCCGCCGTCCGGATAACGGTGCGCTTCATTTAGCGCCCGCTTCGCCGCTTCCAGCGCCTTCGGCGAAGGTCCCAGCGGATTCTCATTCGACGCAAGCTTCACCGCGCGAATCTTTAGTTCGCGTTCGACTTCCTCAATCGGTCTGCCCGGCACGTACACCGGTAGCCCACGAATATAATCTGGTATCAAATCCTCAATCGTCCGCGTCATGTTCCCCAATTCCGCTGCTCGTCTCTGCGCCGACTCTGCGAACACTGCGTCTCTGCGTTATCCTTTCTTTCTCTTTCTTTCCCTCGCACGCCTTCCATTCTCGCATTTGGAAACGTTTGTTGCGCAATCCCCAATACAACCCGTGTCCCACGAACAAACCGCGTCGGCTTCTATCCTCTGCTTCCTTTATGTCCTTTGCGTCCTTCTCCACCCGCTGCCTTCTTCAACAACTCGACTTCCTTCCCCGTCAAAGTCCGAAACCTCCCCGGTTCCAAATCCAAAATCAGCGGCCCCATCCGCACCCGCCGAATTTTCTCCACTAGATGTCCAACCTTCTCAAACATCCGCCGAATCTGCCGGTTACGCCCCTCGATCAACACCACCTCGTACCACGGATTCTCCCCGTCCTCGAACAACCGTATCTTTGACGGCGCCGTCTTTACTTTCCGCCCATCTTCCAACTCAATCACAATACCCGCCCGCAACCGTTCAATCCTCTTTTCATCCGGCTTACCGCTAACCTTCACCAAATAAGTTTTCGGCATGTGCGAGCCGGCCTTCATCATTCGCTCGGCCAGCGCGCCGTCGTTTGTCAACACCAGCAGCCCCTCGCTCGCGAAATCCAGCCGCCCCACCGGATAGACGCGGCCCACACTTTTGCCCACAATGTCCACGACGGTCGGCCGTCCTTCGGGGTCGCTCACTGTCGTCACATAGCCTTTAGGCTTGTTCATCATGAAATAAAGCATTTTCTCCGGCCGCGCGATGGCCACGCCATCCACGCAAATCGCATCCTTCTCTAGATCCGCCTTGGTCCCCAATTCGCGCACCACGGCACCATTCACTGTCACGCGCCCGGCCGCGATAATCTCTTCCGCCTTGCGTCGCGACGCAACTCCGCAAGCCGCCATGATTTTCTGCAATCGTTCCTGCATGTCACCTGTTTTGCTACTGTGGGCTCTTCTCTGCGAATCCTCTGTTAACTCTGCGTCTCGGCGTTATCTTTTTCTCTTTCTTCCCTGTCTCTTTCTTTCCTGGCTTCACAATCGCCCGCAAAGCCGCCACTTCTTTTTCTGCGAGCAGCCGGTATCTGCCCTGCGGCAATCCTTCGAGCGTCAGCGGCCCCACGGCAATTCGTCGCAACTTCTCCACCGGGTGCTGCGCGGCAAAAAGCACTTCGCGCAAAGCATCCCGCCTCGATCCCTTTAGCGTCGCCTCATACCAAAAATTCGCTCCCTTGCCGCGAGTGGCATCCGGCTGCCGAATCGTACGCAAGCGCACCCCAGCTTCTTTGCCAAGCCTATCCAACTCCTCCAAAGTCAAACGCCCCTTAATCTTCACCTGATAAAACTGCGGCACGTTGTCCCAGTGCTTGAGCATCTCCGCCGCCAAATCTCCATCATTCGTCAAAAACACAAGCCCAGACGCGGCATACTCAAGGTTTCCCACCGGATAAACCCGCTCGTGAAAACCGCGCAAACAATTGTGCAGGGTCTTCCGCCCCTCAGGATCAGCCATAGCTGAAACCACTTCGGGAGGCTTGTGCAAAACCAAATACACCTTCCGCGCCGGCTCCCTCACAACGCGGCCCGCTGCCTCGATCCGGTCGGTCGCCGCGTCAGCCTTCGTCCCTAGCTCGCGCACCACTTGCCCGTTCACGCGCACCTGTCCGCTCAAAATCAATTGCTCCGCATGCCTCCGCGAAGCAATCCCCGCTCGCCCAATAATCTTTTGCAATCTTTCCTGCATTTGCTTTTGTTTTTTCTCGTGGCGACTCGGCACGTTTACCCTGAGCTCCGAAAGTGCCGTGCCCGTCCTCACGGCCTTACCGCGATCAATCTTAGGGTGGGAAACCTATTCCCCCGCGGCGGTCGATTTCGCCGCTTCGGAGGGCGGATCCTCATCCAACTGCCCCGCAGGCATTCCCTCAAACGTCGCCGCCGCTTCCTCTTCCCGCAATACCTCCGCCTCGGCCAATTCCTGCCCCACGTGTTCGATGGCTTCCGCGACGCTTCCATGCGCGTGCTCTTCCGCTGTGCTAGTGGCTGAGTTGTCCTCGGTTTGAGCCGCACCCTCCATCACATAGTTTTCTTCCGCCGGAGCCACTCCCTCATCGCTCCCCAAGGCCTCGCGCGCCAGAGCCTCAAATTCCTTCAAACTCGGCAACTCTTCCAAATCGCTCAACCCAAACCGCATCAAGAACTCTTTCGAAGTCTTGTACAGTATCGGCCGCCCAATCACTTCCTTGCGTCCGGCCGTAGTTATCAACCGCTTGTCCAGCAACGTGCTGATCACTCCGGAAGTATTCACCCCGCGAATCTCGGAAATTTCCGGCGAAGTGACCGGCTGCTTGTACGCAATCACAGCCAGCGTCTCGAGAGCAGGCATCGTCAACCGCAACGGCGGCCGCAAACTCTTGATAAATCGCCGCACCACATCATGCTGCTGAGGCTTCGTGTACACCTTGTACCCGCCAGCCACAGCGCGAATCTCGACGCCGCGCTCCTCGGCTCCATAGCTGGCCACCAACTCGTCCAACGCAGCCTGCACCACCAGCTTTTCTTCGCCCAGCGCCTTCGCCAGCTGCTCGATTGTCGCCGGCTCATCCGCCGCATAAATAATCGCTTCCAGTGCCGCCTTGCGCTCTTCATTCGTCATGCTGAACTCTCTCTTCCCCGCGCTTCCTAACTCCGGTCTCGCCTTACTCTTCTCTGTGCCCTCTGCGAACTCTGTGTTAAAAAAACCTGTTCCTGCATCGCGGCCTGTAACCGTTAGCGCCCGTCGCCCCCTACTTGTATTCCTCATCGATCAGCTTAATCCCGCCAGCCTCATCAAACACCACATCGAACGCCTTCCCCTTCTTCACGACAATCTCCCCAAATTGCTTCTCCTGCGCCAAAAGCACGGCCTGCAACTTCACCATCTCCAAAACCGCCAAAAAGGCCACGATCATGGCGTGCCGCGAAGGGCAAGCCTCAAAAAACCGTATCAAGTTAACGCTATTTTCCTCGCTCGCCAGAATCTGCCCACGCAAGGCCGCAATCATCTGCGCCACGGTAAACTCCTCGTGGTGCAACTCGATCCGCGAAACTTCCTTCCGCCTCTCCAGAACCTGCTGAAACACTTTTACGAGATCGACCAGCGAAACAACCAAATCGCCTTCGGTCCCTTCATCGTTGTAAAGCGACTTGTCCGGTTTCGACCAGACGTTCTCTTCAATCTGCTGCCTCTGGTACAAAAGCTGCGCTGCATTCTTGAATTTTTCGTGCTCCACAAGCCGCTGCACCAACTCCGCCCTCGGATCGGTGTCCGCGCCTTCTTCCGCGGCCAAAGGATCGGGCGGAAGCAGCATCTTCGACTTGATGTAGATCAGCGTAGCCGCCATATAAATAAAATCCGCCGACACATTCACATTCAACTCTTCCAGCTTGTGCAAGTATTCCAGGTATTGCGCGGTAATCGAGGAGATCTGAATATCAAGAATATTCATCTCCTGCTTCTTGATCAAATCAAGCAACAGGTCGAGCGGCCCTTCATACAAGGGGATGTTCACCTTGTACGCCGCTTCCCGCGTCAATTTATTCCCTGGCGTCGCCATTCGTCCAGCCCTCTTTGGTGGCACAGCCAATCCTGGCTGTGCTCTTCGTTATCCCTATCCCTTGGCCCGCGCCAGCCACGCCGCCCAGGCCAGGCAAATCGCCACCCCTGCAGAAAATATCGCCGGCCCTTTCGCAAAATACTTCCAGCTCAGCACGATGGAAATTACCTGTACGAGCGCGAACGCCCAGCCCAGCCAACCGATCGCCTGAGGATTGCTGCGTGCCAGCGTCCCCAGATGCCAAGCCAGAAACGCGGAGAACAGCAACGTGACCGTAATGCTTAGCCCAAACCCCCGGTAAAAACCTCCGTAGGTGAAACTCTCTCTTCGCAGCTGGAAATGCACGTTGTTCATCCCGTCGAAGACCGCGCGGGCTTCCGGGGATGGCGGAACGAGAGTTAGAAATCCAAACGTGTGTCCCGCAGCAAACAAGATGAAGATGACGGAAGCGATTCGATAGAGTAAGGTTGCGTTCAAGTTAGTCGACCTCCGTGCGTGATCTCTTTCGTGATGTTCAAACTGCTGTGCCCTCTGGATTGATTCCGAATCGTTGCCCTACTCTCCTCGGCGCTTCTTCTTGTCTGCAACCCTCAGATATGCGAATCATGCACTTCTGTCGAACCCGCCTTCACTTCGCCCTTCTTCTTCTCCCAGCCAAATACCGCTTCGCGGACGCGCTCGATGGTCTTCTTGGCCTCGACACGCGCCAGCTTCGACCCTTCTTCGATCATTTCCAGAACCAGCTCCGGCCGCTTTTCGTACTCCACTCTTCGTTCGCGCACCGGGGCAATCCAGTTGATCAAATTTTCGGCCATGGCGGCTTTGCACTCGATGCAACCAATGGCGGCGGTGGTGCAGCCTTGGCGGACCCACTCGAGGCGGCCGGGTTCGCCCGCGGAGAACAGTTTATGCCAGTCGTAGACGGGACACACGTCCGGATTTCCCGGATCGGTCCGCCGCTTCCGCGCCGGGTCCGTCACCATCACCTTCGTCTTCTTCCGTATCTCCTCATCCGTTTCGCTCAACGTAATCGCATTCCCATAACTCTTCGACATCTTCCGCCCATCAAGCCCAGGAATCCGCGGCGTCTTCGTCAGCATAACGCTGGGCTCAGTCAAAACTTCGCTAAAAAGAAAAAATTTCCGCGCATTGTCCGAGAGCTTGTCCAAAAAGTTTCGAAGCCCAATACTGACGGCTCCGCCGCGAATCATCATTTCCAGTATCGCTTTCTTCTGCGGAGCAATCTCTACGTCGGAGTCTAGAACCGACCCTTTTCCGAGATCGAGGGTTTGCTCCCAGACCGCACGCGCAGCCGATCGATTTGGACTCTCGAAAAGCTTCGAGTCCACGCTTAGACCGTAAAACATAAGAAACCGTCGCACAATCTCACGGCTCAACTCCACATGCGAAACCTGATCCTCCCCCACCGGCACAAACAACGGCGTGCCCTCTTCGCTGTAAATCACAATGTCCGCCGTCTGCAAACACGGATACCCCAAAAACCCATAATTGTGCAGGTCCTTATCCTTCACCTGCTCCAGCGCCTCTTTATACGTCGGCACCCGCTCCAACCAACTCAACGGCGTCACCATGGACAACAACAAATGCAGCTCCGCATGCTCCGGCACAAGCGACTGCCGAAATATGACCGACTTCTTCGGATCAAGCCCCGCCGCCAGATAATCCGTCATAATCTCAATCGTGTTCTGCGCCACCCCCGAGGTATCCGCGTAATCCGAAGTCAACGCATGCCAATCCGCGATGAAGTAGAAGCACTCGAACTCGGGATCGCCCTGCAACCGCACCCAATTCTCCAACGCCCCAAAATAATGCCCGATATGCAGACGCCCCGTAGGCCGCATCCCGCTCACTACGCGCTTTTTTTTGACGCTACTGTCTATGATCAATCCTGGCTCCGAAAGGAGACTCGCTGAAGCGCGCCCCTACATGGTTTCTTTACTTCAAAACCTCCCGCGCGATGATCATCCTTTGTATTTCGCTTGTCCCCTCGTAAATGGTGATAACGCGGGCGTCCCGGTACATCCGTTCGACGTCCGTCTCCCGCGAATAGCCAGAGCTGCCGTGAATCTGGACGGCTTTGGCTACTACCCGGTTGACCATCTCGCTGGCATAGAGCTTGGCCTTCGACGAAGCCGCTCCAAGCTTCCCCGGGTGCGTATCCTTAAGCCATGCGGCATAATAGACCAGCCCACGCGCCGCCTCGATCTCCGTCTGCATGTCGGCCAGCATCCACTGAATCGCCTGAAACTCGCCAATGGCCTTGCCAAAGGCGCGCCGCTGCTTCGCGTACCTAATCGAGTGGTTCAGCGCACCTTGTGCGAGGCCAACGGCGACCGCCGCTATGCCAATCCGGCCGCCGTCGAGCGCACTGAGGGCAATCTTCAAACCCTGTCCTTCTTCGCCAAGGCGGTTTTCGCGAGGGACTTCGCAATCGTTCAGCAGAACTTCCACGGCCGGCGAGCTGCGCTGGCCCATCTTCTCTTCGTGGCGGCCGATCTTGAAGCCAGGAAAGGTCGGTTCAACCAAAAAAGCCGTGATGCCTTTTCCGCCAGCGTCAGGATCAGTCTTGGCGAACACAAGGAACAGCTCCGCGACTTGCCCGTTCGAGACCCAGATCTTTGTTCCGTTCAGGCGGTAGGCGTCGCCGCTCGGGCTTGCGAGCGCAGCGCCGCCCCACGCCCCAGCTCCGGGAGCCAACGTTGGCGCTTGCTCGGTCCGTGTCCCGAGGCTCGAACCAACGCGGCTTACGGCCACGGCGCGGGACTGAATCCCAGCAGCGTCGGAGCCGGCGGCGGGTTCCGTCAGGCAGAACGAGCCGAGAATTTCTCCGGTGGCGAGGCGGCGCAGATATTTTTTCTTCTGCTCATCCGTGCCAAATTTCATCAGCGGCACCTGCACGGCGGAGTTGGTCACGCCGAGCGATGTGGCCATGCCTGTGTCCACGGCAGCGACTTCCTCGAGCATCAGCGCGTAAGAGAGCGTGTCCAGCCCAGGCCCGCCCCACTCTTCGGGGACCAACATGCCGCAGCAGCCGAGTTCGGCAAGCTTTTTGATTTCTTCGGCGGGGAAACGCTCTTCGCGGTCGCGTTGCTTCACGGTCGGCTGCACTTCGGCCTCCATGAATTGGCGAACGGTATCGCGAATCAGCTTTTGGTGGTCGCTAAGCGAAAAATCCATCGTCACATTGTACGCGAGGTACCCACGATGCTAACACAGGCAGGAAAATGGCCCAACTACTCGCGTCGAGAAATCCGCTTCTTAGCGACAAGTATCGTCATAATAATGCTGACCACCATAGGGATGGCTAGCAACTCAGCGTTCCGCACGCTCTGAAACGACTCGCCAAGAGACATAATCCCCGCGAGCAGAAGAAAATTCATCACGAAATCTTTTGCCGTGGCACGAAATTCGTACTGGTCGCCGCTTATGCGAGGAGAAACCTTTGACTCGGAAACTGGCAACATTGTTACTCTCCGCGAAAAATCCATCCTCTCGGTTGTGCGCGCGGTACGCAGAATGCTGACACACCAGAACGCTGCGCCTCTCGCGTGTTCGCCATCCACGCGGAACGTGAAACAAGCACGCAGTGACAACAGCGATGGCGAACGCGCTAAACAAGAGCTTCACGATTGGCTGCCCAAGCTTGTGGAGTTCAAATACCGCGTCAGTCGCCGCAATGCCGCAAAACAGCGTAAGAAAGCCCAACATTTCGGTTCGCCAGGCTGGTGTAGAAGGCACTTTGAGATGCTTCGTCCCGAGTCATTGCTGTTACCTCCTCGCAACTAGAGTTTAAATAGTTCGCGCAAGCGCCTGGCTGGGACGCGGCTTACGGGATTTCGTGGTTTTCTTGTCGTTCATTTTCAGCGTGAATCTTGCCAAGATGCCCGGTTATTCGACATGACCTTACGGCGCAAAAGTTACTTGCTGATAAGGCTCGCCTTCGCGATGACGGCTCACCTCGATCGTCACTTTTCGATCGAGCCGTTTCAGAAAATCAAGCAGCTTGTCTGTCGTGAAACGGCTGAAATGTCCGTTCATCAAATGCGATACGTCTGGTTGCGCGATGCCGAGCACGCCGGCGATTTCCCGCTGTTTCAGCTTCTTGTCTTTCAAGATGTTGAAAACATGCACGCCAATTTGCGCGCGCGCATAAAGTTCTGTCGAATCTTCCAGTCCCAGGTAGGCAAAGATATTACCGGAACCTTCCTCATACTTAATTGCTTTTCGCTTTTTCTTGGTCACGGGCTAACTCCTGTCCTTCCGCGTATCGCTTCCGGATCAAGTCAACGTCCCTCTTCGGCGTTTCCATACTTCTCTTCGATTTCTTCTGAAAGGCGTGCAGAATATAAATCCGCGCCCCAATCTGAACGGCCAGCACCACGCGGTACGCTTCAGACGCGTACCTTAATGCAATCTCAAACACGCCGCTGCCGAGGCCCTTGAACGGCTTGGCGTCCTTTGGCGTGCCTCCAAACTGGATGAGCTGAAGCTCGTCGCCAAGCCGCTTTTGTGCGCCTTTCGGAAAATCACGAAGGTTCTCTTTGGGTTTCCAAGCCAGACGACCGGCCGCAATGCGGCAGGCTTAGGACTCTCCAAAGGCGCACCGCAACGGTATATAGTAAATCTACTATAAAGCGAATTTTTTCGGGCTTGGTTCGCTACTACAGCTTGAACAATTCCCGCAAGCGCCTTGCTTGGACGCGGCTTACGGGGATTTCCGTGGTTTTTTTGTCGTTCATTTTCAGTGTAAAAACGTTTTTGGACCACGGCACAACTTCTTTGATGTGTCGCGTGTTCACGAGAAACGAGCGGTGCGGGCGCCAGAAAATCTCGGAGTCGAGCGTATCGCCGAGTTCGTCGAGAGTGCGGTAGTTTGAAGAGCCTTCGACGTCGCGGGCGACGACGGTGATTGAGCCGCCGTCAATCGTTGCGAAGACTACGTCGTCGGCGTCAACAAGAAGGAGGCGCTGTCCTGCGCGCACGAGTACTTTTACGGCTTGAATGGCTTCGATGGGCTCGGGCTGCTTTGCGGCGCCAAGCTGGCTGACCAGCTGTTCGAGACGGTCCGTAGCCGACGTTTGCGTATCCAGCATTTTTTTCGCGCGCTGAATGGCTTTCGAGATGCGCGCCTTGTCAAATGGCTTCAGAACATAGTCGACAGCATTTACATCAAACGCCTGGACGGCGTACTGGTCGAACGCCGTGGCAAAAACGACGTGCGGCATTTTCATTTTGCGTTCGACGAGTTTTTTAAGCACGCCAAAGCCGTCGAGGCCCGGCATCTGCACGTCGAGAAAAACCAGATCGGGAGAGTGCTCCTTGATCAGCGAGACGGCTTCCACGCCGTTCTTCCCTTGCCCGATGATATTGATCTCGGGAAACGCTTTTAACAAAAACGCGAGCTCTTCCCGCGCGGGCTTCTCGTCGTCCACAATGATGGTGTTAATCGCCATAGCCTGCTTGCCCGGCAGTCAGCGGCAGCTGATCAGAAATGCCGCGCTGAAGCCCGTCGCCTACAGTGTATGATAACGCCGGAGAAAACGTACTGACTATGCCGTCCAAACCAGCTAGCCGAAGCACCGCCAAGGTTTTGAAGAGCAAAATGATTTATCAAGGGCCTGTCTTCGGGCTCCGGCGCGACGAAATCATCGAGCCGAGCGGGTTGCGAGTTACACGCGAGGTGATCACGCATCCCGGATCGGTCGTGGTGCTGCCGGTGTTTCCCGATGGCCGCATCCTGCTGATTCGACAATACCGCCATGCAACGCGTCAATTCTTGTGGGAGCTGGTCGCGGGACGGATTGATCACGGCGAAAACCCGCGCAAAGCGGCGGCGCGTGAATTGATTGAAGAAACCGGATACCGGGCGAAGCGATTTCATACTTTTCTGGATGTTTTTCCAACGCCCGGCTTTCTGGAAGAGCGGATGTACATATTGCTGGCCGAAGATTTAACCGCGGGTATAGCGGAACCCGAGGAAGACGAGAAGATTACCGCCCAGGCTTTTACCCAGAGCGAGCTCGAACAAATGATTCGGCGAAATAAGCTGCGCGATGCCAAATCCATCGCCGGAATTTTGTATTATTTGCGCTTCCTGGCTCGCTCCTGACGTGAGCATCGTCCTGCGATGAGATTTCTCGAACGATTCGCGAGACGCAAGGCCGAAGCCTGAAGCCATGCACGTGTCCACGACCCCTGGAACCCCGAACGAAATCCAGCCCAAAGGAAATCCTGGCATTTCCGCGAACGCGCTGCCTCTCCTCTCCCGCGTGCTGTTAGCTGCGACGATTTTTCTTGGGGCGTTTCTTCTATTTTTAATTGAACCACTCTTTGCGAAATTAATTCTTCCGTGGTTTGGCGGGTCGGCTGCGGTCTGGGCGACTTGCCTGGTATTTTTTCAGACAGCCCTGCTTCTCGGATATGTTTATGCGGACGCGATCAGCCGGCGGCTGACGCCTGCGCGCCAGGCCGTTGCCCATATAGGACTTTTGACGGTCAGCCTCCTCTGGCTGCCGATTGCGCCACAGGTTTTCTGGCGTTCGCACGCGGCGATTGACCCCGCGTGGCGCATTCTCGGATTGCTGACGTTTTCGATTGGGCCGCCATTCTTTTTGCTGGCCGCGACGAGTCCGCTGGTGCAGGCTTGGTATGCGCGGCGTGCTTCGAGTCAATCGCCGTATCACTTGTTTGCGCTTTCGAATTTCGCTTCCTTGCTGGCGCTCTTGAGTTTTCCATTTCTCGTCGAGCCGCATCTATCCAGCAGCCGCCAAGCCGCTCTGTGGTCTATCCTCTACGCGGTCTTTGCCATTTGCTGCTCGCTCTCGGCGTGGCTCGGCCGAACTGACGGAAGAAGTAGCGAAAGAAGTGGCGGAATAAGTTCGGCCGGAACTGACTCCGTCGGCCAATCCAAAGCAGCGGAAAACGCCGGGCCTGGCGCACGCACAAAATTGCTGTGGCTGTGTCTTTCCGCCTGCGGTTCGATGATGCTGCTTTCGGTTACAAATCATCTCTCGGAAAATGTCGCGCCCGTGCCCCTCCTCTGGATCATTCCCCTCGCGCTTTATCTGCTGAGTTTTTCGCTGGTTTTTGCCAAGCGGCGAATGTACTCACGGTGGCTGATGGGGAGGCTTCTTGCGGTGATGCTGGGCGGGACTGGCTATGCAATTTATGATGCTTCGTATACGCAGGCGATTCAAATCGGTGCACCGGTTTTCTGCACAACGCTGTTCGTGGTCTGCCTTTTTTGTCACGGAGAACTTGTTGAGCGAAAACCCGGCGCGCGTTACCTGACTTCGTTTTACCTGATGATTGCTCTGGGCGGCGCCCTTGGAGCCATTTACGTCGGTCTGGTGGCGCCGCATGTTCTCACCGGAGTCTACGAACTCCCAATCGTTTTGGTCCTCTGCGCGGTTCTCGGCGGCATCGTGCTGTGGGACGATGGCTGGGGCGCCCGCATTTTCTGGCCGGGACTGGCCATCATGATGTGCGGCGTGCTGATCCTGAACATTCGTACTGCCCGCGAAGGCAGCGTCGCGATGATGCGCAATTTTTATGGTGCGCTTCGCGTTGAAGATGCAGGCCGCACTATGCCATACCGGAGTCTGGTTCATGGAACAATCCAGCACGGCGCGCAGTACATTTCCTGGCCGGAAAACCGAAACCCGACGACGTACTACGGCCGAAAATCCGGCGCAGGCCTGGCGTTGAAGTATTATTGTGAAGGGCCGAAGCGCGTGGGTGTAATCGGTTTGGGAGCTGGAACCCTGGCAGCCTACGGAAAAGCCGGCGATATCTTCCGATTTTATGAGATCAATCCGCAGGTCGTGGGAATCGCCCAGGGCTGGTTCACGTATCTCAAGCAGAGTCCGGCAAAATCGGAGATTATTCTGGGCGACGCGCGTTTATCTTTGGAGAGCGAGCCGCCGCAACAGTTTGACGTGTTGCTGGTCGATGCTTTTTCCGGAGACGCGATTCCCGTGCACCTGCTTACGAAAGAAGCCTTCGCTCTTTATTTCCGGCATTTGAAACCGGACGGGATTCTTGCCGTGCACACCTCGAACACGTATCTGGATCTCGCTCCGGTCGTAAAGCGGCTGGCAGACGACGCGGATTATCCAACGCGCCTGATTTCGAGCCAGGAAAATGCCCCCGCCCTGATATCCGCGGCCGATTGGGTGTTGGTAACACGCAATGAAAGCTTCTTGAACGTGCCGGAGACGTTCGAGGGCAGCGAGAATATTGCTTTAGCTCCTCATCTGCATCTTTGGACCGACGATTACAACGATCTTTTCGAGGTTCTTCGTCCGGTTAGCTACTCACTGCACACGTCGCCGGGATTTTAGTTCAGGTTTTGTTCGAAAAGTCACGGTCGAGAAACAAATGCTTCATAGAATGAAACAAAAGCACGTCCTTTCTGTATGCGCTTGTGGTTGCAGGACTTACCCTGAATCGGCGCACCCGCCAAAACCACTTACCTTCCATTGAATCGTTTTTGTAGGCCGATTTTTCTTCATTTTAGAGCACCGTGAACAGTAAAGCACTATTGACTGATTGACCCATTCTGGTACACTCCGCCCAATTTGTTCGTGTGGTGGCTGCGATTGTCCCGGTTTAGCTTGCCACCAGAAACATCCAGGCTCTCTAGGAGAACATAAGTGCAAGGAACCGTAAAATGGTTTAATAACTCGAAAGGGTATGGCTTCATTGGGCGCGATGATGGTCCGGATGTGTTTGTACACTATTCTGCGATCGTGGGGGATGGCTACCGCACCTTGCAGGAAGGGGACGCGGTGGAGTTCGAAATTGTCCAGGGACCGAAAGGCCCCCAGGCAGCGAACGTGCAAAAGCCCGGGTAATTAAACCAGGTAGGAAATGGCCGGCAGAGCGCGCCCCCTCTGCCGGCCATTTGTTTTTTAGAACGGAGAAGCAAACCGATCAATCAAGAAACTGAGGACTACCAGTACGTCCAGACCGTCCTCTCAGCGCGAAACTCTCGGTCGGGGAGTCTCATGAAATGATCAAAGCTACTACGCTTGACTAGCCTGCAAGTATTTTTCGGGGGCTTTATCGAAGCGCATTTTGTGGTCCGGCATGCAGAAATAGTAGGTCTTGCCTTTGTAAACCGAATTCGGAGCCGTCTTGTCTGCGTCCATGTCGCAAACCGGACACAAGGGATGCTCTTCTGTAGAGATCGGCGCCTCGGCGTAGACTTGATTGGAATCCGGGTTCATCCAACCCCGACCTTGATATTCCATTTGGTACGCCGTTTTCGTGGCCACGTCGCGGCCGAAATAGCGTTCGACGATGCGGAGCGCCAAGTCGATACCGGACGAAAGTCCGCCCGCGGTAGCGGTATTGCCATCTTCAGTGAATCGTGCACCTCGCTTCACTCGAATGTCGGGAAAATCCGTCGAGAATGTTTTGTAGGCACCGTGATGGGTTGTCGCGGACCGGCCAGACAGTAGGCCCGTGCTTGCAAGTACAAGCGCTCCGGTGCAAACCGACATGGTCACATCCGCATTTTTTGACGATTTACGAATCCAATCGAGCATTGCCGGAGTGCTTCCGTCCTGCGCCGGAATTACGACGACTTTGGGTGCGGGAGCGCTTTCGAAAGTATAGTTGGGAATAATTTTCAGTCCTCCGGTTGCACGAATCGCTTTCGTGGTTGCCGCAACGGTGTACAGCTGGAAAGGATTCTCGGGGCGGCCCGGAACGTACGCCGCCTCGAACACGGCCCACGGACCGGAGAAATCAATGACCACGGCCCCGTCGGAAACAACGAAGGCAACGGGAATGCTTCCGTGAGCCGGCGGTTTCAGCGGACTTATTGCAGTTCCAGTAAGATCTGAATTCTGATCATTTCGTGAATCGGCATCTTTGCAGTGATTACCCGCTACCGTCGCAAATGACGAAGGCACCGCCCCTACAAAGCCAAATGCAACTGCCCTATGAAGAAGTTCTCTTCTTTTCATGGCTAAGCCGTCCTTTCATAAGATAAGGCAGGAGCCCGGCTCGCTCCTCGGAGACAGGAGCGAGCCGGACTCAACCCTGCGCCTCGGCGTAATTTGCCTAGCGTTGGGTCAGTAGTGAAAGTGGAAACGAAATTCCGCATAAATCTGCCGCGGATCGTTCGAGTGGAAGCCGCTGAACGCTTGGCTGTTGCTCAACAGCACGTAGCGGTTGCGGACCGATACCCCAGAGGTGGATGAATCAGCTCTTCAGGAGAAACCGCACCCAAAGGGCACGATTAGAGAACGAAGGAGGCCAACCGCGGAGGAGGAGAAAGAGGCTCAACAAACTGCGGAGTCTCACTAACGGCTGTGAATGGCACTGGGCGAAGCGCTGCGCTAGGCCCTGACACGATCGTCGCCGCAGGCAAAATAAACGCCACTGGCATCAGCGCGGGCCGAACGCTGTCCTGACAGCACGACATGCTGCATGCCATCCGCCCACCGCCTTCGTGCTCGCACTTCGACTCCCGGTCTTGTGATGGCATCTGTTGGGCGCGCGCGGCTCCATGTCCTGTCTGATGATGAGCCGGCACTTTGCAGTAGCCAGCGCCGCAGCAATCAGAATTCAGGAGCCACGCCGCACCCGCCAACGGAGCATACATGAACGCCACGGCGAGCAAGCAAATCCAGCCGCAGACCAGGCGCACCCGTTTTTCTTTTCGCAAGCTCACCGCGAGCAACTCCCCTCGCTTGTGAAGACCGCCCAATAATACACGATGTAACCCAGATTTACAGGGGATTTCCGCGAATCTGACTAGAGCAAGAAAATCAAAACGGCACAAATCGAAACGAAGGTTATTCGTGGGAAAGACTTGGGAAAGACTTGGGAAAGACTTGGGAAAGAAGTGAGCTTGCCTGATTGCCCAGCTAAATCGCGCAGAATCTAAGCGCCCCGCTCGGGAGTTGGACGCAGTTTTCCGCCACAGTTTGCGCAATAAGTGGCTTCCTGCTGAAACGGAAAGTGAGAATTTAGGCGACGGGCCAGAAGAATTAAAATCGGGTCGGGGTTTAGAGTTCAATCTCAAGTCCGGGCGTAAATGGTCGCAGTCGTCGGCGGATAGTCGCTGGAGTATCGTTGGATCCTTGCCAGAGTATCTATGACATCCGAGTTCCTGCGACTGAATAATTTTGATGGCTCGGTCGAGTTCGTCCGCTGACTGCGGTTGTTTCTTCCAGTAGCATTGGGGATATTTCTCGCCGGTCCATCCAACTAGATCCGGAGCGACTGCCTGCGGAACTCCACAACTTGTACAGCATCGCGGCTGGACGTAGAAATCTTCCATCACCAACTCGCCTGGAACGACAGAAGGAAGGCATTCATCTTGCGGCCACACAATGGCATTTTGCTCTGGAACGGAATGGGCATTCCACATACATCTCAACTTCATGCTGCTTGTATACGGGGATATCCGGCTTGCTTAGGACATTGAAATCCCTCGAACAGGCCACACATGTATAGCGCCTTTCCATGTTGGCTTATTCTAGAACAGAAACGCCGGAAACAACGCCGCTATGAGCCGGGCTTCCGGAAAATACGTGGGAAAGATTTGAGAAAGAAGTGGGATTGGCTGATCGCCAGCTAAATCGCACAGAATCAGCGGCCATGCGTATCTGTCCTAGCTTATAATTCGGGCGCTATGGATAACAAACAGATTGCACGCATTTTGCGCGAGACAGCGCACCTCCTCGAAATCGATGGTGCCATCATCGGCCGGTACCGCAGCTACGAGAAAGCGGCGGAGCTCATTGATGGGCTGCCGGAATCGATCGAGCAGCTTGTAAAGGAGCCGGAAAAGCTGGAAGAGTTGCCAGGAATCGGCGAGCGCATGGTTGAGCACCTGACGGAAATCGTCAATACGGGCGACTACAGCCTGCGTAGGAAACTGCTCAAGAAATACCCCGCGACGATACTCGATGTATTGCAATTGCAGTCCCTGGGGCCCAAGAAAGTCGCGTTTCTTTGGAAGAACTTCAAGGCTGCGACGGTAGCCGATGTGGAAAAGCTTGCCAAAGACGGTAAGCTGCGTGATCTGGCCGGATTCGGGGAAAAATCAGAGCAAAACATTCTGAAGGCCACGGAAGTCTTCAAGAAATCAACGGGACGTTTTCTGATCAATGTGGCGGAAAGCGCTGCTTTGGCCATCACGGAGCACATCAAGAAGGCCGGGAAGGCCGCGGAGAGCGTCACTCCGGCGGGATCTCTGCGGCGCGGCAAGGAGACTGTGGGCGACCTGGACCTGCTCGTGACGCTAGGCGATGGGCACACTTCGCAGAAGCAGGTGGATGCCTTGGCCAAACATATCCTGGAATTCCCGGGAATCGATCAGACGCTGGCACACGGCGAGAACAAAGTCAGTTTCACTCTCGAGAATGGATTACAGGTGGACGTGCGGCTGCTTGAAAAAGAGAGCTTTGGCGCAGCTCTGCTCTATTTTACCGGTTCCAAAGAACACAACGTCTCGCTGCGCGGCCGCGCCAATGACATGGGCCTGACACTGAACGAATATGCGTTGGCGACGCTGAAGGGAGAAAAGCCGGTCGCGCGCCGCACGGAAGAAGAAATCTACGCCAAGCTGAAAATGGACTACGTCCCACCGGAGCTTCGCGAAAATACCGGCGAAATCGCCGCTGCGGAAGCGCACAAACTGCCCAAGCTGGTCGAGCTAGGAGACATAAAAGGCGACCTCCAAATGCACAGCACGGCCAGCGATGGAAAGAACACCATCGAAGAGATGGCAGAAGCGGCTCGCAAACTGGGCCACGAATATATCGCGATCACCGATCACTCGAAGGCCGTTACGGTCGCCAATGGCCTCGATGAGAAGCGCATGGCTGCGCACATCAAGAAGATTCATGCGGCGAGCGACAGCGGCCTCGGCATTCGCGTGCTGGCCGGAGGCGAAGTGGACATATTGAAAGACGGGGCGCTCGATTATTCGGACGAAATCCTTGCCCAACTGGACGTGGTGGTGTGCTCGATCCACTCCTATTTTAATCTGGACCGCTCCGAAATGACCGATCGGATGCTTGCGGCCATCGAGAATCCCTACGCTCAGATCATCGGCCACCCAACCGGACGCCTGCTCCTGCGCCGCGATCCGCTGGATTACGACATGGAGAAGGTTCTGCAAGCGTGCGCCAAGTACGGTGTGGCGATGGAGTGCAATTCCTTCCCTGATCGACTGGATTTGAAGGACGTCTACCTGCGGATGTGCAAAGAGCGCGGGGTAAAGGTTGTGATTTCAACGGATTCGCACTCTGCCGCAAATTTGGCGTTTATCCGCTATGGGGTCACTATGGCGCGCCGAGGCTGGCTGGAGCGGAAGGACATCATCAATACGCTGCCCGGGGAGCAGTTCCTGACGGCCCTGCGGGCCAAACCGGGCGCCACTCACAAGAAGCCTGCGACTCAGTCGGCGAAAAAATAGCAAGGAACACTCTGCTCTATCCTAATGGCCTGCTCCTGGCTTGAGGCGTCCAATCGGACAAAGAGGCCAGCAAAGAAGTCTATAGGAGGATGCCATTCGGGTTGGCGTTCGGGCCTAAGCAACTGCCGAACGGTATTAGGGAACAAATTTACCCCAGGCGTCGTATCTTCATCTAGAAATCGAGAACCTCATACTACGGAGGCATTGAGCTATGAACTTGCACTCTTACCGGTCGGCAGCCCTGCGCTTGGGCCTTGCTGGCGCAGCCCTGCTTGCCTCGGTTGCTTTGGCGCCCGGCGCGCGAGCCTCGGACTTCGAGAAGCACTTCGACATATCAGGCCGCGCCGGCGTTCACGTGGACACCAACGACGGCAGCGTGCGCATAACCACGAGCGATTCCAAGTCTGTAGATGTTCATGTGGACTATCAGGGGTATGAGCTTGAGAAGAACCTGCACATTGACGCACACCAGAATGGCGACAAAATCGAGGTGGTGGCTCGCATCGCCGGCCATTGGGGATGGTCCTGGGGTGGCAACTCGCGCCGTCTGCACATTGAGGTACGGATGCCTAGGGACGCGGATTTGGACGTGAACACCGGGGATGGGTCTGTGGAAGCAAGCGCGATCAATGGAAATGTGGTTGTTCGGACGGGAGATGGGTCGGTCAGAGCCAATACCTTGACGGCTGGGCAGGGGCAGCGCATTGACCTCCACACGAGCGACGGCAGCATCAATGTGGACACCCTGAAGGGCGATATGAAGCTCCACACGGGCGACGGGTCGATCGAAGGACGGGATTTGGATGGGACTCTGGACGCTGACAGCGGGGACGGCCACATCCGAATCGCGGGGCGTTTTGACGGGCTTAGCATCAAAACGGGCGATGGAAGCGTAGACGCGCGAGTGCTCTCGGGTTCCAAGATGTCTTCCAGTTGGAATGTACACACGGGGGATGGAAGCGTGGACTTGGCTCTGCCCGGCGATTTTCAGGCCAACATTGACGCAACCACCGGGGACGGGCATATCAGCCTGGCCATGCCGGTTACGATTGAGGGTACCTTCAATAAGTCGCAGATCCACGGCAAGCTGAACGGGGGCGGGCAGCCTCTAACGATTCACACCGGGGACGGCTCGATTCGCCTCAGCAAAGCGTAGTTTGAACCTCCAACACCAAGATCTTCGGTAGCCGAACTCTGATCGTCGAAGTTCGTAAGCCAAACCGGTCCTGGCCGACATCAAAGAAGTGCCTGATGTCGGGTCGGTACCAGTACGGGCAGAATTGTCTCCAAAAGCCTGCACCCGTGCTCTAATGGTGACACTGGCTCCATCCACTTTTTTGTAAATTATTGAAAATAAGAGCGGTTAGGTTTGGAACCCGACCTGCCCTTTAGTTCAGCGTCTGTCTAGGGAGACTTCCATGGTCGTCATGGCTCTGATCTTCGGCATTATCGCCTTGGTTTCGCTTACGATTGCTAGCGCGATTTTTTCTGGGGAACGCCGGCCTACCTCTTGATTGGATTCCTCTTGCTGTGAGCCTTCGTCTGAGAGCCTCTTCTTCAACTTTTCAACTTTGACCCTTGAACTCCCGAACCTTGAGCGCTTGCATCTTGCAATGCGTTCGCACTGTTCGGCCCTTTCGACAATGGCCTGCCCTGGCGCATAATCAACGCCTGGAGGTGCCGGAATGCCGGAAGAGACAACTCCAGCCCACGTGCCGCTTAAACCTGCCAAGGCAAAACAGGCTGGGCTGTTGGAATTCTCGCGTGCTCAGATCTGGGGCACTCTTTTCCTTCTCTATTCACTGATTTTCGTTCTCGATTTTCTCTACCGATACCTCGACGACCTTTCGCGTCAGCGCTCCGCGACTTTTGGTGTGCGTTTTCTGGAAGAGTTTACCGGTGTTTTCACGGTCTATCTGCTGCTGCCCTTGATTCTCCGCATGGCGAAGTCCTACCTCTTTCAACATAAAGGTTGGATCCGGTTCGTGTGTTTGCACATCGCATCGGCGGTGGCGTTTTCGTTTCTGCATACGAGCCTTATGGCACTGACGCGCTGGATTATTTCGCCGCTGGTTGGCATGGGCGATTACAGCTACGGGATCATGCTGTACCGCTATCCCATGGAATTGTCGAACGACTTCATCGGCTATACCGTCACAGTGCTGGCCTACTACCTTTTCAAACGCATGCAGCTTGCGCAGGCGCAGCAGCTTGCCGCGGCGGAATTGCAGACCAAGCTAGCCCAGGCGCAACTTGAAAATCTCCGTCTGCAGCTTCAACCGCATTTTTTGTTCAACACGCTGAACACGATTTCTTCGGTGATGTACGAAGATGTGCGCGCGGCGGATGCCATGATTGCGCAGTTGAGCGATTTGCTGCGCCTTACGCTGCGAACCGCCAGTTCGCATGAGATTTTGCTTTCGCAAGAGTTGCAGATTACGCGCCTCTACCTCGAAATCATGCAGAAGCGGTTTGAGGACAAGCTGCGTGTAACGTATTCGGTCGATCCGGGACTGGAAAATTCTCTGGTGCCGCAATTGATCTTGCAGCCACTGGTCGAAAATTCTTTGCGGCACGGTTTGAAGGAGATTGGTCCGGGAATCGATATCTCGATTGGCGTGCACCGCGAAAATGGCAGTCTGGTTCTTCTTGTGACGGACACGGGCGCAGGGTTGGGCCAGCAGAATACCGACGCCATCCTGAATCGCGGTTTGGGGCTTGCGAATATCCGCGGACGGCTCGAGCAGCTTTATGGCGCGGGGCAAGCGTTTTCGATTGCCAACCGCGTCACGGGAGGCGCGGAAGTCCGTTTGCGCTTCCCTTTTCACCTGGCTGAACAGGCTGCGCCGATTGCCGGATGAGTCCGGCGGGCAAACTCCGCGTGCTGGTCGTGGATGACGAAGCGCCCGCGCGCCGGAAAATCCTGCGGCTTCTGAAGCAGGAGCCGGATATTCAGGTCGTCGCTGAAGCCGATGGAGCGGAAGCCGCCATCGCCGCGATTGAAAAATACAAGCCGGATTTGGTTTTCCTCGACGTGCAGATGCCGGGCACCGACGGCTTTGGCGTCGTGCAGGCCATTCCCTCCAAAGACATGCCGCGCTTTGTTTTTGTCACGGCGCATGATCACTACGCCTTGAAGGCGTTTGAAGTGCGTGCCTTCGACTATTTGCTCAAACCGTTCAACGAGGAGCGCTTTCGCGCTGCTTTGACGCGCGCGCGCGAAGAGCATGCGCAATCGCGCGATGGTTTTTCTTCGCAGCTTCAGGAATTGCTGGCGCAATTGCAGAAGGAGCGGTCGTTTTCAGAAAGAATTCTTGTGCAGGAAAATGAACGCGCGCATTTTGTTGCGGCGCGGGAAATTTCCTGGGTGGAAGCGGACGGGAATTATTTGAAGCTGCATTGCGGGCCCAAAAGCTACACGTTGCGCGCGACGCTGGATTCGATGAAGGACGTGTTGGATCCGAAGATGTTTGTGCGTATCAATCGGAGCAGTCTGGTGAGGCTGGATGCCATTCGGGAAATGCTGCCGTGGTTTCATGGGGAATATAAGGTGGTTTTGCAGGATTCGACGGAGCTGCGTTGGAGCCGGAGATACGTGAAGTTGCGGCCGGAACTTCTCAAAAGAGTCTAAAGTTGCGAGTAGAAGCTAACAAGTAGGAGGAAGAGACGGAGTCTGTCCCACTTGTCCCCGGTTTAGGCCCGCTCATCCCAGATTCATTGCTTCCACGCAGGGAATAACTTAGGTTTCTCTCATGAAAAACTCCACCTCCACCTTCATGTTCCCCGCCCTGTCTCGCTGCTTCTTCCTTCTAACGCTTGTGGCGTCCTGGCCAGCGTTCGCTTCGGGGCAAACCTCTCCCGACACTGGTTGGCCCAACTATGGCAATGATCCTGGAGGCACGCGCTATTCTCCGGCGAAGCAGATTGACCGCGGGAATGTGGCGCAGCTCCAGGTGGCATGGACGTACCATACAGGCGCGCTTCCCAACGATGAGGACCTCGACAAGAAGGCGGCGTTTGAAGCTACTCCCATTTTGATTGAAGGGAAATTGTTCCTCAGCACGCCTTACGACCATGTCATTGCGCTGAGCGCCGTGACCGGGGCGAAGCTTTGGGAATTCGACCCGAAACTGGAACATCCCTATGGATTTTCCGAGGTGACCTCGCGTGGGGTTTCCGCATGGCGGGACGCATCCGCGAAATCGGGCAAGCCTTGTGCCTTGCGCATCCTCATCGGCACGCTCGACGCGCGCCTGATTGCGTTGGACGGCGAGACCGGAAAGCCTTGCAAGGATTTTGGTATGGACGGAGAGGTAGACTTAAAGGCGGATGTGCGGATGCGCGACCCTGGCGATTATCAAGTCACCTCCGCGCCTGCCATCTACAAAGACCTTGTGATCACCGGCTCATCCGAAGGCGACAATCGCGCCGTCACTCTGGAGCGCGGCATCGTGCGTGCATTCGACGTTCGCACCGGCGCCCTGCGCTGGACCTGGGACCCGATTGCGCCATGGGCCTATCAAAACACGCCCCGCACAGGCGCGGGCAATGCGTGGTCGACACTCTCCGTGGATGCTCCGCGAGATTTAGTGTTCATTCCGACCGGCAGCGCCAGCCCGGATTATTACGGCGGTTTCCGCAAGGGCGACAACAAGTGGGCTAACTCGGTCGTGGCGTTAAAAGCCTCGACCGGCGAATTCGTGTGGGGTTTTCAGGTCGTACACCACGATCTCTGGGACTACGACGTCGCCTCGCAGCCGGCACTTTTCAATTGGAAAGATGGAACCCCCGCTATCGCCATTACGACAAAGATGGGCCGTGTTTTTGTGCTGAATCGCCTGAATGGCGCGCCACTTCTCCCGGTGGAAGAACGACCGGTGCAAAAAAGCGATATTCCCGGCGAAGAATCGTGGCCGACACAGCCGGCCTCGACGATTTCACTTGTGCCCGAAAAATTGTCTCCCGACGATGCATTCGGTGTTAATGACAAAGAGCGGGAATGGTGCGCGGAGAAGATTAAGGCAGCGCGTTATGGGGATATTTTCACCCCGCCGAGTTTGCAAGGCACGCTTGTTTTCCCCAGCAATGTTGGCGGGGTGAACTGGGGCAGCGCGGCCTATGACCCGCAGCGTCATCTGCTTTTCGTGGATACGAACAGGCTGCCCATCTTGGTGAAGATGATTCCGCAGGCGGAACTTGCCGACGCACGGAAGAACGCAACGGACTCAGATCGCCTGCACGGCGAATTCGCGCGGCAAACCGGCGCGCCGTATGCGATGTTTCGCACGCCACTTCTTTCGCCCAGCGGAGTGCCATGCAACCGGCCGCCCTGGGGAACGGTCGCCGCAGTCGATCTCTTTGAAGGCAAAAAAGTATGGGACGTGCCGCTGGGAAGTTATCTTCCGGGCATGAATACCGGCACGATCACTTTGGGCGGGCCGATGGTCACGGCGGGCGGAATCGTGTTCACGTCGGCCGCCATGGATAACTACCTCCGCGCTTTCGATTCGGATTCAGGACAGGAAATCTGGAAGTATCAGCTTCCTGCGGGCGGGCAGGCCACGCCGATGACCTACAGTATCGGAGGGAAACAATATCTGGTGATTTGCGCCGGCGGCCACGGCAAACTCGGAACCAAGCAGGGCGATTACGTGATTGCGTTTACGCTACCATAGAGCCGCAAAGAATGGTCAACTCGCCAAAACGATCTTCACCAAGACTCCAACTTCGATGAGCGACACTTCCCTTTCGTCTTCCACGCCCGCGTCGAAAGTTCAGTCATTCTTCGCAAACGGAATGGCGATTGTCGTGGCCATCGCCGTCGCAAAATTCATCTTTCATTGTTATTACAACAACCGCTACGGCTATTTCCGCGACGAATTCGATTACATGTCCTGCGGCGACCATCTCGCGTGGGGATACGTGGACCAACCGCCCCTCATTCCGTTTCTGATTCACATTTGCCGCGCGGTGTTGGGAGATTCGCTGCGCAGCGTGCGCTTTGTTCCAGCGTTGGCTTCTTCCATGCTTGTTATACAGGTCGCGCTCATCGCCCGCGCGCTGGGCGGACGGACCTACGCTCTTTTGCTGAGCGCAATCTGCGTTGTTGTCGCGCCGCAGTATCTTTCCAATGGAAGTCTTCTTGGAACGAATTGCCTCGAACCCAATCTGTGGATGGCCTGCGCCTACTTTGCCATTTTGGCTATCCAACGCGACAATCCCAGATACTGGGTCTGGTTCGGCATCTTTGCCGGAATCGGCCTCGAGGAAAAATATTCCATCGCCTTATTCGGTTTCGGCATCGTCGTTGGGCTTTTACTCACGGCGCAGAGGCGGGCGTTTCTAAGCCCCTGGATGTGGCTCGGCGGCCTCGCCGCCTTCCTGATTTTCCTGCCCAACCTGCTTTGGAACATCCATAACCATTGGCCGTTCGTGCAGCTCATGCACAACATTCGCGAAGATGGCCGCGATGTTGTTCTTCCCTTGTGGGCATATTCTTTGCAGCAAACGCTGCTCGTTCTTCCGCTGACGGCGCCCATCTGGATCAGGGGGCTGATTACGTTTCTCGTCTCGAAGCGATTTAAACCGTATCGTGCCCTCGGCTGGTGTTACCTGGTTTGCTTTACGGTTTTCTTTCTTTTGCACGGGAAGATTTATTATCTCTCTCCCGTTTACCCGATGCTGCTGGCTGCCGGAGCCGTCACGATCGAAGCAAAGATCGAAGGCCGCAAAAGTGAAGCCTCGGAAAACGATGCGCTCCCGAGCGGACCGCGTCGCCTTACATGGTTGAAAGTCACAATCGTCATTCTTCTGCTCGCCGGCGGCGTGCATGCAGCGCCTCTGGCTGTGCCCGTTCTAACGCCTGACCATTTTCTGGCCTATCTGAAATATCTGCCAATGAAACCGCCGGTGATGGAACATGGCCACGAAAAGGCGCCTTTGCCGCAATGGTATTCAGACCAATTCGGCTGGCAGGAGATTGTTGACGAAACCGCGGTGGCATGGAACCGCATTCCGCTTTCCGAACGCCCCGATTGCGGCATCTTTGGACAGGATTATGGCCAGGCGGGCGCGATCGACTTTCTTGGGCGGCGCTACGGTTTGCCACAAGCTCTCAGCGGACACCAGACCTTTTGGCTCTGGGGACCGCGTGGCTATTCCGGAAATTGCCTGATTGTTCTGGGCGATGACCGCGAACGTCTCGAGGAACTCTTCGACCATGTCGAATATGTGGGAACGTCCGCCGATAATCGCTACGCGCTCGAGACGGAGATTTCAGTCTACATTTGTCGAGCCGCCAAATTCGGGACGCTGGAGAAACTCTGGCCAGATCTCAAGAAGTGGCGCTGAGTTATCGTGGGCCGCAGGTTTGCGTTGAATTGAATGGTCGGCGCAGCTAAACTGCGGCCATCATGAAACGCTTACATTTCCTTCTCAGTGCAGCTGTGCTGATTGTTTTCTCGCCTGCAGCGCACGCGCAGCAGCCCAAGTCTCTCTTCTACATGACGGGCGATCCCAAATCGGTGCGCACGTTTCTGGCGCATGCCGACAAAGTGGACATACTGGTGCCTGCCTGGTACCGAGTGGATGCGGACGGACTTGTTTCCGGCGGCGCGAATCCGCTCGTTCTGGAGACAGCACGGGCGCACCACGTCCCCGTCATGCCGCTTGTGGCGAATGGCGATTTCGCACAGGAAGAGTTTCACAAGCTGCTCCTGAATCCCAAAGCGGCTGCCAGAATGTTTGACCAGCTGATCCAGGCCTGCAAAGAGAACGGTTATACAGGATTTCAATTTGATTTTGAGAACGTGCATTGGACGGATCGCGACGCGCTTTCCAGCATGGTGAGCAACGCAGCGGCCGCATTTCACAGCGCAGGGCTGCAACTTACGATTGCGACAGTGCCCAACGCGCCGGGCGGGCCAGCCGGCGAGAGCGGCTTCTCCGCGTGGATCTACGAAAACTGGCGCGGCGCGTATGACCTGAAGGCGCTCGCGCAGAGCGTGGATCTGATCTGCTTGATGACCTACGACCAGCATACGCGCTGGACGGCGCCGGGGCCGGTGGCGGGATGGGGTTGGACGAATGCGAACCTAGACTACGCGCTGAAAGTGGTTCCTCCGCAAAAGTTGTCGTTGGGAATTCCGCTCTATGGCTACCACTGGTTCGCGGGCACGCCGGAAAAGTCGGGCGACAAGGGCGGCGACAAGCCGAATCCTTCCGCGGAGTATATCGACACGGACGACGCGCTGGATCTCGGGAAGGCCTACGGCGGCCATCTCGAGTGGGACGCGACGGACCGCGTTTCGTGGTTCTATTTTTATCGCGGCGACATGCGCGAATGGATTTTCTTCACGGATGCGCGAACGTTTCGAGAGCGGTACAACCTCGTACGAGAGAAAAACCTTCAGGGATTCTGCTCATGGGTGCTGGGCACGGAAGATCCTGCCATTTGGGATTTGTTGCCGGCCCATAAATAATGTGCGTCGAACTGATGACCGCGCCGATCTCCACGCGGAAGAACTAGAAAAGTAAGTATCATTGCCGTGAGCGTCTCCGGGTGTAGAATGATGCCGGAGGGATGTTCCCTCCTGGGGTCCTGTCCAAAGTCAGCCTCTCACCGGCCACGAGAGACTCTCCATCTGTAGAGTGCCCCAGTTTGTAAATCCGGATCACCCCAGCCTGCCCGAAAGCTCGCTCTCAGCGACGACAAGGAGCCATTATGAATCTCCGCAGTCATCTCGGTAATTATCTCAGTAACTTCGGCACAATTCGCTTTACTCTCTTCGCGCTGTTCTTGTTACTTGTGGCCGGCAGTTCGTCCGCTGCTCATGGTGTAACGCTGGTCGTGAGCAATAGTTCTAGGCCCTGTCCCGGAGCTACATTTACGACAATTCAAAGCGCGATTAACGCGGCCTCGCCGGGCGATGAGATTGTGATCTGCAATGGGACCTACGCGGAACAGCTTTCGATTACCAAGTCTCTGGACATCGAGGCGCACAGCGGAGCGCTCCTGGCACCGGCTTCCATTCCGCAGAACGCGACGAGCCTTGCCACCGGAGACCCCATTGCCGCAGCCGTGCTGGTGAGTGGAGCGACGAATGTTTCCATCTCTGGCCTGACGGTGGATGGCATCAACAACGGAATTACGGGGTGCGCGCCGCGATTGATTGGAGTGTATTTCCAGAACTCTTCCGGAGCTCTCCGGCACGCTGCGATTCGCAACTTCAAGCTGAGTGCGGCGTTGAATGGGTGCCAGAGCGGGACGGGAGTTTTTGTGGAAAGTGGCAGCGGGCAAACTTCCAACGTGGAGATCGCTGAGAGTTCCATTCACGATTATCAGAAGAATGGGATCACCGCGAATGAATCCGGGACGACGGCGCAAATTCACGACAACGTTGTAACAGGTATCGGGCCGACCACGGGGGCGGCGCAGAATGGCATCCAAATAGGATTTTCCGCGGCGGGCTCGATTCGAGAAAACACCGTGGCGAATAATGTGTGGTCCCCTTGTACTGCTGTTGCGACATGCCAGACTGTGGCGACCGATATTCTAGTGACGCAATCGGACGGCGTACACGTCGCCGGCAACACGGCGGGAGTCAGCCAGGTAGTGATATTTGTGGATGGGAATAATGCGGATGTTCGTGGGAATACGGCGTATTCCGCGAGCGTCTTCGACAATATCCGCATTCAGGGCAACTGCAGTGACGTCGGGGAAAACCAAGTCTTCAACGGGGGAGAGAGCGACATCTATATTCAAGGCAACAACAATTCCGTCCGGCTCAATTCGATTACAGAAGCCCCCATTGGAATTCTTGAGGTGATGGGTTCCACTGGAAATCAGTTTGCCTTGAACGCATTCTTCAATGTGACCGTGCACATACAGGACCCTGCGGCGACCGATTTGAGCAAGAAGATCGTACCCGACCGCTAGAAAAAGCGGCGGACCAATCGTGCTGGTCGTTCCCGAGCGTTCCCTCGGAGAGATTGTTTCTTCGAGGCTGACACCTTGACTTGTGCCTGTACAATTGAGCACAGCCCAGTATGCCGACGCCCAAGAGCAAGCCACACTCCCGCGGACTTCTGCTTATCGCGGCATTCAAACTTTTGAAGGGGATCGCGCTGATCGCGGTTGGCATCGGCGCGCTGCGTTTGTTGCACCGAGACGTGGCCGGTATGGTCGACCATTGGGTTAACGCGTTCCGCGTGGACCCGCACAACCGCTACATTATCTGGCTGCTGGCGAAATTGTCGAATGTAAATGACAGGAAGCTGGAGGAGCTGAGTATCGGGACGTTTTTTTATGCAGCGGTTTTTTTGACCGAAGGCACCGGGCTGGCGCTCAAAAAGCGCTGGGCAGAATATTTTACGATTGTCACCACGGGATCGTTTCTGCCGCTGGAGATTTATGAGATTGTGCGGCACGCCACGACGGCAAAGGCCGTCGCGTTGGTCATCAATATTGCGGTGCTGGTTTATTTGATTTGGGAGCTGCGAAGATACCGGCCGGCGAAATAGCATTGTGTGCAGGCGAACCGGCGCGACATCCGGTTGGGCCCGCGATCACAATGCGCGGCCTGCCGCAGCAGCTGAAGACCACGCCCACTGGAAATTAAATCCTCCCAAGTGGCCGGTGACATCCACTACTTCCCCGATAAAAAACAGGCCGGGAACTTTGCGGGACTCCATTGTCTTGCTCGAAAGTTCATTGGTGTCTACGCCGCCCGCGGTTACTTCCGCTTTGTCGTAGCCTTCGGTGTCTGCAGGGAGCAGCGTCCAGCCGTGTACGTCGCTTTCCAACTTTTCCAGAGCCTGGTTGGTCCAGGATTTTGGTTCGTGGAGGTCGAGCCAGCGGTCGGCCAAGCGTTTCGGCAGGACGCCGAGGAAGGCGGCCCGAGCGGTTGTACCGTTTCGCGTTTTGGCTTCGCGCATTGCGGAGGTTACGTCGCGCTCCGGGGCCAGGTCGATGCGAATCGGGTTTCCTTTTTCCCAGTAGGAAGAGATTTGAAGGACTGCGGGGCCGCTCAGGCCTTTGTGCGTGATGAGCATTTTTTCGCGAAAGGATTGGTGACCGGTTGAGACGGTTATCGCAGCGGAGACTCCGGAAAGGTCGCAGTAAGCGCGCTGATCTTGCTTCGCCAGGACAAGCGGGACGAGAGCGGGTCTGGTTTTGATGATTTTCAAGCCGAATTGGCGGGCCAGGTCGTAACCGAAAGAGGTCGCGCCCATTTTCGGAATGGATAAGCCGCCTGTCGCAACGACCAGAGTCGGAGCGCGGAATTCCTCCGTGCCGGTTTGCACCACGAACTCAGTGGTTCGTTGAACTTCTTTCGTTCTCGTGTTCAGAAAGATTTGCACGCCTGCTTCAAGGCATTCGGATTCGAGCATGTTCGTGATGTCCGTCGCGGCGCGGTCGCAGAAAAGCTGGCCCAGTGTTTTTTCGTAGTATGGGATTTTGTGCTTTTCGACGAGGGCGATGAAATCAGCGGGCGTGTAGCGGGCTAGAGCCGATTTTGCGAAATGCTCGTTGGCGCTGATGAAGTTTTGCGGCGTGCAATGGATGTTTGTGAAATTGCAGCGGCCCCCGCCGGAGATCAGGATTTTCTTGCCCGGCCGATCGGCAAGTTCGAGGATGGCGGCGCGACGGCCGCGTTTGCCGGCTTCCACGGCACAGAAGAGACCGGCGGCGCCCGCTCCGAGGATTAGGACGTCAAATTTACGACTCATTGCGAGTCAATTGTGGCTCAATCGGGGCGTCTTTTGCGCCGTTCTTTGTGGCATCTATTGTTACGCTCTTTGTCGCGTTCCTTATAACGACAATGGCCGCAGATTTTGTAATCCAGTCTTATGGCGAACTTCCTTGCGAACTTTGTTGCGAGCTGGCAGTGGCAAATTGTCCTCGCCGTCATTCCTCAGGTTAAACTAAGAGCAGGAGAAACCGAGAGATTTGCCACCCATCATAAGCGCTCAGGGACTTGCGAAAAGATACGGGGTCGCGCCGCTATTCAAAAATATATCGTTCACCGTGTCGGAGGGCGACCGGATTGGCGTGATTGGCCCGAATGGATCGGGAAAATCCACGCTGCTTGCGATCCTTTGCGGCGATGTGAAGCCGGACAGCGGCGATGTTGCTGTCCGCAAAGGGACGCGGCTTAGTTATGTCAAGCAAATTTCCGAGTTTGCGGATGGGCTTTCGATTCAGGCGGTGATTGAGGGCGCGCTGGAACGGGCGGCTGTGCCACAGGCGGAACGGGCGGGCCGGTCCGCGGAGACTTTGGGGCGCGCTGGATTTGAAGACCTCGAGCTTGCGGCTTTGACATTGTCGGGCGGCTGGAAGAAGCGGCTGGCGATTGCCGAGGCGCTGGTGCAGAACCCCGATATTTTGCTGCTGGACGAGCCCACGAATCATCTGGACCTTGCCGGAATTGAATGGCTGGAGCGCTTGTTGCAACGGGCGGCGTTTGCCAGCGTTGTCGTAAGCCATGACCGATACTTCCTCGAAAATGTGACGAATGAGATGGTCGAAATCGATAAGGCTTATGAAGACGGTGCGCTGCGCGTTCACGGGAATTACAGCGTGTTTCTGGAGGCGAAAGAGGAACACCTGCATGCGCAGCGGAATCGCCAGGAGGCGCTTGAGAATCGCGTGCACGAGGAGATTGCTTGGCTGCGACGCGGGGCCAAGGCCCGGACGAGGAAGTCCAAGGCGCGTATTGATAACGCGCACAAGATGATTGGCGACTTGGCCGAGATGAAAGGCCGGACCAGCACGAGTACGGCGCAGATTGATTTTTCGGCAACCAACCGTCAAACGAAACAGTTGATTGAGCTGGACAACGTTACGTCCGCGATGGGCGACCGGGTATTGTTCGAGAAGCTGCAGTTTACCGTGACTTCCGGGATGCGAGTCGGGCTGGTTGGGCCAAACGGCAGCGGGAAGACTACTTTGCTTCGACTGCTTCGAGGCGATTTAACACCTACCGCCGGAAAAATTCGGAAGGCTGATCCTTTGCGCATGGTTTATTTCGATCAGAACCGTGAACTTGATCCGGATTTGCTTTTGCGACGGGCGCTCGCACCGGACAGCGACGCCGTGATTTACCAGGAGCGGGTGATTCATGTGGCCTCCTGGGCGGCGAGATTTCTTTTTACCGGAGAAGATCTGAATCGCCGGGTTGGGAAACTTTCCGGCGGCGAGCGGGCACGGGTTTTGATAGCTCAGCTGATGCTGCAGGCTGCGGACGTTTTGCTTTTAGACGAGCCGACCAACGATCTGGACATTCCGACGCTCGAAATTCTGGAAGAGAGCCTATTGGAATTTCGAGGGGCTTTGGTGCTGGTGACGCATGACCGGTACATGCTGGACCGGGTTTCGACGATTGTGCTTGGGTTTGATGGGCTCGGGGGAATCGAGCGGTTTGCCGATTACTCGCAATGGGAGACCTGGCGGGCGGCCAGAGAGTCGAAACAGGGCCAAGCCAGAATTGCTGCAATCGCTGGGCCAGCTGTCGTTGCAAAGGATCGTGAATCGCGTTCGGCTTCCGCCGGATCCGGGTCCGCGCCCGCGGCCACAACGAAGAAGAAGCTCTCTTTCAAGGAGACGCGAGAGCTGGAAACGATGGAGCAGCGCATCGCGGAAGCGGAGCTGACGTTGCAAGAGAAGCAGGAAGCTCTGCAGGACCCTGCGATCGTCAGCGATGGCGCTCGATTGCATAAGGCTTCGGTGGAACTGGACGAGGCGCGTAAATCGGTTGATCAGCTTTATGCGCGATGGGCAGAGTTGGAGCAGAAAAAGGATTGAGGGCTTGGGCCCGTTGCGGCGATTTTAGTTAACAATAATAGGTGCCCCTCCCCGTACTTTTTTCGTGAGTGTTGATTCTAAGTGACTTACTGTTGATCAAACGATGAGAGTTCGAAGCCGCTTCGCCTATACAAAGCGATTCAAAAAAAGGACGAGGCGCCGAACAGCAGCGAGAAGGAGGAAGAATGGTCTCGGAAAGGAAATCTACCGCATCATCTAGCTGGCGCACTCCAATCGCCGTCAGGTCGGTACACGCCAGTTACTTCCCTGGCCAATCTTGAGACTCTGGAAGACCTTTTAGAAGCGGCAAACAACGAACACTTTAGCAAGCGGCGGGTGCCGAAGATACCAGTAGGCGAAACAGGGCTCTGCTAGGTTTGACTGAAGAAGCCCCGGGACAAACCGGACGCTTTGCGAAGATGGTCGAACTAAACTCTTTGGAGAGGGCCCTAGGAAAGGGGTTGGGCAGATCGAATGGAGTGAGAATGACGCGGATTTCGCTTTGGTGCGGGAGAATCCGCGATTTCAGGGCTTGATGCAGCGACTTTCTTCGGAACGGGCGAAGTCCGGGACTTAGTGACTTCTCAGCGCTCGGTTCCGCGATTCAAAACCAATCACTGCGATAGGCCACCCACCAACTGGCATACGCAATGGGTATCGTGGCAAAGACCGCCCACCAGAATGGGAGCGCCAAATCAGCCACCAATCCCAGTCCGCCAAAGGCCAGCCAAAATATCTTCCGCTGCACACTTCATTTTAACCGGGGAGAGGCACGGCGAAGGTTGGTTAGGTCCGCGGTTGCCATAACAGCAAACTCCAGGCCCTGTCCAAAAGTTGAAGAAGAAAGCGATGAGCCCACCCTCGCAACCCGAGGGTGGGACACCCCCGAGGAGCGGGATGGCCCATGGCACTTGTTGAATAAATTAAAGGTTTCCCAGAATGCGGATTCGCTCATTTAATCGGGGTTTGTGGGTTGGGTAGGAGCTTTGCGGAAGGAGCGCGTTTTCAGAGGTTTGCACAAGGGCACGCACGTGCTCCGGCTCGATTTGCCCTTTACGTGCTTTACGAACTTGGCCGGCGTGCGGCCTCATTCTCGTAAAACGGCAGGGTGCTTAAGGTTTGCCAATATGGAGGCTAATGTTTCTTGCCGCTAAGCCGATACAGTTGACTCCCCCCTCCAAAAAACCATGCCCGCCTTCCCTCCCCTTGGCGCGCGGAGAAAACCATGAAGATAACCAGCCGGGATCGAAGGTCGACCCACCGTGTTTCGTTGCGAACTCCGCTGCGAGTGAAAATATGGAAATCGGAGGAGCCCGAACGGCGGGTTGAATCCGTAAATCTGTCGCAGACGGGCGTATTTTTTGCGACGGATTCGCCCATTCGCGAGGGTGAGACGGTAGAAATCCTTCTGAGAATGCCGGAAGAGTTGACGGACGAGCCCCCTACCGAATGGCGTTGTACGGGGCATGTCGTGCGAGTGGGGTGGCTGGACTCGGCACAGGGAACGCTGGGAGTGGGGGTGCAGTTTGACTGCTATGAGGTTGCTCGGACGGAAATGAATCCTATGGCGATGTCGACAGGGCCAGGACAGAGAAATTTGCTGATGCGGAAGGCGAATCGTCTAGCCGTTCTGCGTCCTGGACAGTCATCGTTCTGATACCACGGGAGGGCCGACAATGCAAAGACGCGCGCTGATCGTGGATGACGAACCGGCCACATGCGAGATGATCCAAAAAGTGTTGTATGCGGCGGGTGTGGACGCACTGACGCTGACGCAGAGCGTGCAAGCGTCAAGCTACCTGGACGAGGGCAAGTTCGACATGGTCTTTCTGGACCTGCACATGGGATCGCCGGACGGGATTGAGCTTTCGCGGGAGATGCGGAAGTCTGGTTATAACCGAACAACACCGATCATTCTGCTGAGCGACGACCAGCGGCCGAGCGCCATGTCCCTTGGATTTGAGGCCGGGGCAAGCTTTTTCCTCTACAAACCAATCGATAAAGAAAGGCTTTTGAAGTTGATTCGGGCCACCCAGGGGCGAATGGACCATGAGAGACGGCAGACGCGACGGGTGCCATTCCAGTCCAAGGTCAAGCTGAGGTTTGGATTCGAAGAGATTATGTGTGAATCGGTGGACGTCAGCCTGGATGGAATGCTGGTGCGAACACCGCGCACGCTTCCAGCGGGTTCGAGCGTGCAGGTGAGCATGGAGCTATCGCAGAGGATGAAACCTCTGGTGGGGGCGGGTTCTGTGGTGCGGCTGCTTGGTGGAAACCAGATGGGGATACACCTAGATCGTCTGCCTGTGGGAGAGAGCGAAAGATTGCAGGAATTTTTGTTGCCGATGATTCATCGGGATTAAGACCAAGAAGGAGTTAAGTTTGATGGCGTTCTCACTTTTTGTGCAAACCGGGCCTGGCAGCCCGGGCCTGGTGTAGTTCAAGCAACGAATTCTCAGGATAAATAGAGTAGACCTGCAGGCCTCAAAAGCGGCGTCGAACCGCAGCATACCATATTTAATTCCCTTTTTGATTTCTTGCGATTTGCAAATCGTGCTGCGTTCGCGCATCATTACTGGTTTGTTTGTGGCGCGGCGAAGCATCTGCTGCAGCCCATCTTGCGCTAACATTCATTGGATAGAGGAGTTGCATGGAAAAGCCTGGGAAAATTGCGCCACCGAAAGGTAAGTTGGGAATCCTGACGCCTGGTATGGGCGCTGTCAGCACGACGTTTATGGCGGGTGTGGAGTTGGTGCGCAAAGGGAAGGCGCAGCCGGTTGGATCCCTGACGCAGTTGGGTACGATTCGATTGGGGAAGCGGACCGATGACAGGTCGCCACTGGTGAAGAAATTTGTGCCCCTGGCGGAGTTGAAGGATTTGACTTTCGGCGGCTGGGATATTTTCAAGGACAACGCTTATCAATCGGCCGCGAATGCGGGCGTTTTGAATCCGCAAGACCTGGCGAAGGTAAAGACGTTCCTGTCGGGCATTAAGCCGATGACGGCAGCGTTTGATCACGAGTACGTGAAAATGATCGATGGGCCGAATATAAAGAAGGGGAAAAACAAGTACGAGCTGGCGCTGAAGATCAAGGAAGATATTGCGAATTACCGGAAGACGTCCCGGGTGTCGCGGCTGGTGATGTGCTGGTGCGGTTCCACGGAAGTGTTTGTGAAGCCGGAGGAAGTGCATTCGACGCCGGAAAAGTTCGTAGAGGCGATGAAGTCGAATCATCCGGCGATTGCGCCTTCCATGCTGTATGCGTGGGCCGCGATCACGAGCGGAGTGCCCTTTGCGAATGGCGCGCCGAATCTGACGGTGGACTTCCCTGCTATTCAGGCATTGGCGCAAGAACATGGCGTGCCGATTTGCGGCAAGGATTTTAAGACCGGGCAGACGTTGATGAAGACGATCCTGGCGCCGGGATTCAAGGCGCGGATGCTGGGGCTGGATGGGTGGTTCTCGACGAACATTTTGGGGAACCGCGACGGCGAAGTGCTGGAAGATCCAGGCTCGTTCAAGACGAAGGAAGAGTCGAAGCTGAGCGTGCTGGAATATATTTTGCAGCCGCAGCTTTACCCGATGCTTTACGGGAAGATGCACCACAAGGTGCGCATCAACTATTACCCGCCGCGCGGGGACAACAAAGAGGGTTGGGACAATATTGATATTTTCGGGTGGCTGGGGTACCCGATGCAGATCAAGGTGGATTTTCTTTGCCGGGATTCGATATTGGCTGCACCTATTGTCCTAGATTTGGTCCTATTTCTGGATTTGGCGCAGCGGGCTGGGATGAAAGGCATTCAGGAGTGGCTGAGCTTCTATTTCAAGTCGCCGATGACGGCGCCGGGGCTTTATCCGGAACATGACTTGTTTATTCAGTCGATGAAGCTGAAGAATACTTTGCGCTGGATGATGGGCGAGGAATTGATTACCCACCTTGGGCAGGAGTATTACGACTAGCGGGATTGAGTAGAGTCGTTTGAACTGCAAGAGCGGGAGCAGAGCTCCCGTACTCCACATTGCCATGCATTCCATTTAATTTTTCGATGTTGTGGAATGATTTTTCGATTTGACGCTTGCGAGACCGCCGCGATACCCTACGGGCCGATGGTCAGCGCCTGTATACGCCGCATTGTCTGTGCGCCACCCAATTCCAGCATATTTTGAGGAGATTCATGTCGACCGAACTGCGTAATTTCCTGACTCTTTCCTACGACGAGCTTGAAGAGCTGAACCTGAAAGCAAAAGAGCAGCGTAAGAACCGCGTTGCCACGCACAAGATTCAGGAAGAGCGGATCAAATACCTGACCGACGAAAAGCGAATCAAAGCCGTAACGGTGCTCTTCAGTGACCTCGAAGGGCGACTCCACATGCTGGACTACGATAAGAAATTTCTTATCAAGAGCTGGGATAACCTGACGTTTGACGGCTCGTCGATACGAGGGTTTACGGCGCAGCGCGAGAGCGATTTGCGGCTTTCCATGGATTGGGGCTCGTTTTACTGGGGACCTTCGGACGTTTTCGGCTCGGGCAAGGTGCTCGTGTTTGGCGAGGTGATTGATAAGGACGGGTCGCCGTATGCGGCGGATATTCGCGGCGTGCTGAAAGGTTTCGCGGCGGAGCTGCACAAAAAGCAGGGTTACACGTTAAACGCAGCGAATGAGATTGAAGGATTTTTGTTCAAAGGCGCGGATGCAGAGCGTCACTACAACGAGACGGGGAAATTTGAGTATGTAAACACGGGAGGCTACTACCATTCGCTGCCGGGCGATCCCCTGAGGACGTTCATTGACACGACGGCGGAAGTGCAACGCGCGATGGGCTTCCAAAATGAAAAGGATCACCCGGAAGTGGCGCCTTCGCAATTCGAAATTAACTACGGGTATGGCGAAGTGGTGCAGGCCGCGGACCAGATTCAGCTTTACAAGCTGATCTGCCGGCAGGTAGCAACGCACATGGGCACTACGGCATGTTTTCTGCCGAAGCCGGTTGTGGGTGTGAACGGAAACGGGATGCACACGAACGTTTCGATCAGCGAAGAGGGGAAGAATCTTTTCTGGGACCCGAAGGGCGAAGAGAAGTTGAGCAAGATGGGGTGGTCGTTTGTGGACCGCATCCTGACGCACGGGAATGATATTTGTTTGCTGTTGAACGCGAGCGTGAACGCGTATCGCCGGCTGGACCCGCACTTTGAGGCGCCCAATCAGATTAAGGCATCAGCAGTGGATCGCGGCTCGATGATCCGCATCCCCATCGGAAACGAAAAGAGTATGCGGGTGGAAGTACGCTCGGTGGCGCCGGATGCGAATCCTTACATGGTGATGTACTCGATTTTCAAGACGGGCCTGGACGGAGAGACCGCGAAAATCAAGAACCTTCGGCAGGCGGAACGCTATCTGCCCGACAATATTTACACGGCGTTGGAAGACTTCCGGAAGGCGGAGTGGACAACCAAACTGCTTGGCGCTGATGTGAAAGGGCGCTACGCAGATTTGAAGCAGGCTTCCGCGGACCGCTGCGCACGGTTGCTGGGGACTTTTGTAAAGGCGCCCGAGGTGCAGCATCACCATGAGGTTTACAATCAGTATCTTTGGAATCAGTTCTAGCTGCCGCCTGCGCGAACATTCAACGAAAATTCGAAACAGTGAAAACGCTCTTGGTGCCCAGCCGAGGGCGTTTTTGTTTGGGAGGCGGCGAAGGCTTCCCAGCATATTCATGTTGCCTAAATAAATTGTGTGCTAGATTATCTGTCCATGTAAGTCCTCTTGGAATACATAGATGGAGGAAACACGATGGCCAGTCCCGGCTTCGCATTCGCAAACCCCCAGCCTTCACCCGACAATTATGATGAGTTCAACCCGCAGGACGTTTATGCGGATTCTGGAATTAATACGACTCCGGTGACGGAAGCCATACCCGCGCCATGGAAAAACCCGCCGGCGATGTCGCTTCGAGACGTGCTGACCGAGGCCACAGTTGAGGAGATTCAAGACGCGGGGCAGATCGTATTCCACGTGGCCGGCGACACGGGCGGGGTGAAGGAGCCTTCGCACCAATTTGCGGTTGCGGACGCAATGTCAGCTGACATTGGGACGAAGGATTACGACGCGGGGCGGCCGGCTTTTTTCTTCCATCTTGGCGACGTGGTGTACTACTTCGGGCAGGAGCGGTATTACTACGACCAGTTCTACGATCCGTACCGCAATTATGACGCTCCGATTTTCGCTATTCCTGGAAATCACGACGGTGTGCTATTCGCAAGCGAGCCAGTTCCCTATTCGCTGGCGCCATTTTACGGGAACTTTTGCTCGCAGACTCCCACGAATGACCCGGCGGCGAAAGGTTTCGCGCGGACGACGATGACGCAGCCCGGCGTTTACTTCGCGATGAACGCGCCGTTTGTGAAGATCATCGGGCTTTATTCGAATACGAGCGAGACGGTCGGTGTCATCGGCGGAGGCCTGGTGGGCACCGGGCAAACGACATTTTTGAAGAATCAGTTGCAGGCAGCGGTGGCGCAGCGGGCGCAAAAAGCGGCGGATCCGTTTGCGCTGATTTTGGCCGTACACCATCCACCGTTCACGATCAGCAGCGGCCACTTCCCCAGCCCGGAAATGCTGGCGGATATTGACAAGGCGTGCGCGGCTGTGGGGATATGGCCAGACCTGGTGATTTCCGGCCATGCCCATTTATATGAGAGGTATACGCGCGTGATGAAGGCGGACGGACGGCAAATCCCATACGTGGTGGCCGGGAATGGCGGCTACTTGGATCTGAGCAGTGTGCGCCAGGGAAAGAACGGCGTAAATCCTCAACCCGGAATTCCGGGGAATGACGGTAAGGGAAATCAACTGACGCTGGATGTGTACAACAATACGGTGTATGGATTTGTGAGGCTGACGGTGGGTCCGTCATCGATTTTATGCGAAGCGCTTGGTGTGAATGAGACCACGCTGGCGACGTCCAGCCTGGATGCGTTTACGGTGGATACGGCAAAACATGTCGTTAGCGCCAAAGGGGCTGCGCACCCCAGCATGACGCGTGCGGGGGATGTCATCAAACCGCATCTAAAGAAAAGCCTTAAAAAAAAGAAGAAGTGAAGGGCCGGACGACGCAGGCCGTTCGCGAATGAACCCTTAGAAACGACTGACGTGCTTTGATCACTATACCTTCGGGCCAGCTTACGCATGGCCGCAGAGGTGATTCTTGGCGAATTTTCAGCTTATTCCAGGGGATAAGAACGAGCAATTTGATGCGGGGGTTGGGCGGCTGCTTGTCCCGCAGGGCGGGGTGGCCAAAATCCAACTGTGGGGCGGAGCTACGCGCGGGAAGGATTCTTGGCCGCTGACAGTCGGGCCGAACGCGCAAGGATACGTCATCGTCCGTCTGATCAAGACGAACCTGGCAGCCTGGACGTTTGATTATGCAATCGAAGGCGTGAACATAGGGAATGTGATGCTGGAGGCTCGGGACTTTGGGCCAAATTGTCCACGGGAAGACTTGCAGATATCACAGTGGTTCAGTAAGCCCGTGTCGGCTTTCATCCAAATGACGGTATATCCGGCGTATTTGCAGGGGCAAGGTCCATGGGGACAAGCGGCCTATCGTTCGACGAATCCCATGTGGCGCGATGTGAAGTGGACGAACATGGCTCAAGCGGGCTGCGGGCCGACGAGCCTGGCCGTGATTATGGATTACATCACGGCATGGGATAGCCGGAATAAACCGCCGGGCAATCAATGCGTTGCAAGCAAGGTAACTCCAGTGGATACAATGAAATACGCCTCACAGTATGGAAGAGTGGCGGACAAGAATCTGGAGCCGCAAGGAACCTCCGGAGACACAATGATGAATAATCTGGACAAGGTGTGGCCGGCATACCGATCGCAGAAGCTGGGGAACGGAAAAGGGGCAGTGGATCAGGCCGAGATATATTTGAAAGCGGGAGAGATACTGATCTTTCTTTGCCAAAATGGGGACACTTACAAGTTTGATGCGAAGCAGAAGATGGTCACGCAGCATTGGCCCGGGCACTACATGGTGCTTGTGGGGGTGGACTCCATAGGTTCCGGAGCGAAGCAGGCGTTTTTTATTGAAGACCCTTCTGGCGCTAAAACCAGATTCATTTCGCGCGGGATGCTGGAAAAATGCGCGACGATCTGGCGAGTGTACAAGCAGCCCGCGGCTAAGGCCGCGAGCGGCTTGTCACTGGGCGGAGGCTAGAAGCTGAGGCGCTGTTAGTTCGTTGGCTGACGAAATTGGCGCGGCGCCGGGTTCAGGAGCCTTGGCCTGTTTTTGCGGCGACAGCATCGAGCACACGGGTCGAGTAGATAAGGGCGGCACCAGCGTTCATGGCCACGGCAACCCCGAGAGATTCCGAGATTTCTTCTTTGGAAGCGCCGGCCTTAAGTGCCGCGTCGGTGTGGAAAACAATACAGCCATCGCAATGGGTGGTGACCGCGACAGCCAGTGAAATGAGCTGGCGCGTCTTTTCGTCCAGCTTGCCGGTTTTGGAGTTGGCGGCGCTTAGCGTCTGATATCCACGGAGGGTGTCCGGGCTAAGCTTGGCCAGCTCGCCTAGCTTTACGCCGAGTTGTTTCTGATAATCATTCCAGTCGAGCATCATGGGTGTTCTCTCCTTTTGAGTTGTATTCGTGCCGCACGAACGCGTATCGCAAGGATATCCCGAAATTTCGGAGTTTGCGCGCGATGTGGTATGTTTTTTGATTCGCTTGCGGAGGAAATGGGGTTATGAAAAGTTCATACAACGGTCAGGCGGTTCCGGCTGGAGGCAAAGGGATTGGGTATAGCGGGGGCGAGTTGCAAGTGCCGGACACGCCGATTATTCCGTTTATTGAGGGCGACGGGACAGGGCGGGATATCTGGAAGGCTTCGCGGCGTGTGTTTGACGCGGCTGTGGAGCAGGCGTATGGCGGGAAGCGGAGCGTGGCGTGGTTCGAGGTGTTTGCCGGAGAAAAGGCGTTCAATGCGTTTAAAGAATGGCTGCCGAATGATACGGTGGATGCGATTCGCGATTTTCGGGTGGCAATCAAGGGACCCTTGACGACGCCGGTAGGGGGCGGGATTCGGTCTTTGAATGTGGCGTTGCGGCAGATTCTGGACTTGTATTCGTGCGAGCGGCCCGTGCGTTATTTTGAGGGCGTTCCTTCGCCAGTAAAGCAGCCAGAGAAGATGGACGTCGTCATTTTTCGCGAAAACACAGAGGATGTATACATCGGGATTGAATGGAAGTCTGGGACGCCAGAGGTTAAGAAGCTGCTGGAATTTTTGAACAACGACATGCTGAAGGATGGGAAGAAGCAGATTCGGTGGGATTCGGGCGTAGGAATTAAGCCGATTTCGCCTACGGGAACGAAGCGGTTGGTGCGGCGCGCGATCAAGTATGCGCTGAAGAATGGGCGGAAGAGCGTGACGCTGGTACACAAGGGGAATATTCAGAAATTTACGGAGGGGGCGTTTCGGGACTGGGGATACGATTTGGCGCGGGAAGAATTTCGCGCGGAGACTGTTACGGAGCGCGAGAGCTGGATTCTCGACAACCTGGACAAGAATCCGGGGCTGAGCGTCGAGCAGAATGCGGCGATGATCGAGCCAGGGCTGGAGCAGGCTACCGAGGCGTTCGTAAAGTCGGTACGCGACGAGGTGAAGCAGACATTGGATTCTATCGGGGCTACGCATGACAAGGGGCAGTGGAAGAAAAAGTTGATGATTAACGACCGGATCGCGGATTCGGTGTTTCAGCAGGTTTTGCTTCGGGCGGATGAATACAGCGTTTTGGCCACGCCGAATTTGAATGGAGACTATCTGTCCGATGCTTGCGCCGCGCAGGTGGGCGGGTTGGGAATGGCGCCGGGGTCGAATATCGGGGATGGATTTGGAGTGTTCGAGGCTACGCATGGGACAGCGCCGAAATATGCGGACAAGGATGTAATCAATCCGAGTTCAGTGATGCTGTCTGGGGCGATGATGTTTGAATTTCTTGGATGGAAGGAAGCTGCGCAGTTGATTGAGGATGGGATTGCACGAACGATTCAGCAGAAACGCGTGACCTATGACCTGGAGAGGTTGATGGCGGGGGCGACGAAGGTCGGAACCGCGGCTTTTGCGGATGCGATCATTGAGAATATGTCAGCTAGGCCTGTGGCGCGGTAATTGGCACCCAAAGGGAAAACAAAAACAGGGAAAAGAAAAAGATAACGCCGAGGCGCAGGACGCGGAGTTCGCGCAGAGAAATTCCAGAAAAAAGAGGAGAGGGATGAGCAGAAAAAAAGTGACGGTGGTGGGTGGTGGGTTTGTGGGATCGACTACGGCACAGCGGATTGTGGATTTGGAGCTGGCGGATGTGGTGTTGACAGATATTTTGGATGGGCCGCCGGCGGGGAAGGCGCTGGACATGCTGGAGTCCGGGCCGATTACGCGGACCGATTCACGGGCTTCGGGCCTTTCCACCGCGTCTGGGGATTACAGCGGCACAGCTGGCAGCGACATTGTAGTGATTACCGCGGGGTTTCCCCGGAAGCCGGGTATGTCGCGCGACGATTTGCTGAAGGCGAACTATGACGTGGTGAAAGCAGTCGTCGAACAGATCGTGAAGCACTCGCCGAACTGCATCATCATCGTGGTGACGAATCCGCTGGATGCAATGGCACAGGCGGCGTTCAAGGTGAGCGGATTCCCGAAGAACCGTGTGCTCGGAATGGCGGGTGTGCTCGATTCAGCGCGCATGAGTTCGTTTGTGGCTGCGGAATGCAAGGTTAGCGTCGAAAACGTGCATTCCTTTGTGCTCGGCGGGCATGGAGACGACATGGTGCCGCTGCCGCGGTATTCGACGGTGGCGGGGATTCCCCTCCCTGATTTGCTGCCGAAAGAGAGGATTGACGCGATTGTGGAACGTACGCGGAAGGGCGGGGCTGAGATTGTCAACCTACTGAAGACCGGCTCAGCCTACTATGCTCCGTCAGCTGCGGCGGTGGAGATGGTGGAAGCCATTTTGAAAGATAAGAAGAAGATTTTGCCCTGCGCGGTGTATCTGGATGGCGAGTACGGTGTAAAAGGTCTCTTCGTCGGCGTACCGGTTAAGCTCGGGGCGGGCGGCATCGAAGAAATCATTCAGGTCAAGCTGAACGCCGAAGAAAATGCGGCGCTGCAAAAGTCCGCGGGCTCAGTGAAGGAACTCGTTACTGTTCTCGGCTTGTAGTTCCCTGACATGAGCTGGTTTGGCCCCAAGTATTCGGGCTCGATTGCCCTAGGCGCGCAGAATCCGTCGACAGCAGCGGATTGGTACGAGATAAACTTGGGTCTCACACGAGACAGCGAAGGCCTTGACGACAACGAAGAAGGGGTTACAGTGCGGGGATTCTGGGGCGGGTGCGTAATATGGCTTGCGCATGTGCTTACGGGACGGAAGTTTGTTGGCGAACGTCCGGTCCTCTTCACGAACGATCTGGAGAAGAGCTACGAGAAGCTCCAGTCCAAACAAGTAAAGGTGACACCGATCCAAGCCGATTCCGCGGGAAATCGATTTTTTCGTTTTTACGATTTGGATGAGAACCTGGTTGAGGTCTGTTCGGAGGCCCTGAAATAGGTGGGTCGTTCTTGTCAGTCCACGGGCGCCAGAGCGATGGCTTGCCAGTCGGCGCCTCCCGTAACGTAGCCGAGCCGGCCGTTTATAGAGACCTTCAACCATTCGGTAACGATGGCTTTGCCGGAAGCTTCCTGCGACGTGCTGCTTCGCACGACGCTCAGAAATTTGACCTTCGTCTCCGCCGCCAGATGGACGCGCACAGACGCCTTCCTAGAGTCAGGCGCTGGATAGAAATCTACGGCTCCGTCCGGAGGTTGCTGGCTGAGGTTCGGCTCAATCGCGAATTCGTTTGATTCCACTTGCGCGAGCCGTTTAGAAGCCAAAGAGCTTTTGGGCTCCTACCACCAAAGCCAGAGTGAATACGGCGATCACGACTTCGCCGATGGCGCCTACCGCGAAGGGTCGCAGGCCTTGTTTGCGCATGTCGCGGAAGTTGGTGCGCAAGCCGACGCCGGCGAAGGTCAGAAGAAAAGCCCAGCGCGAGAGATTGGCCAGTGTGCCGACTTGATCTTTGTTGAAAAACTGGTAGGTGGCCAGGATGGAGATGAAAAGAAAGCCCAGGACAAACTTGGGGAATTTTTGCCAGAGGAAAGCGGCTTTGTTGCCGACGGCTTTGGCCTGGCCCTGGCTGGCCCAGTAGATGGCATAGGCGAGGACGACGAAGCCGATCATGGCGTTGCGTGTGGATTTTACGAGGACGGCCAGTTTGCCTGCGGCGTCGGAATAGAGTGCGCCCGCAGCGGTGGCTTCGGCGGTGTTATCAACAGCGAGGCCTGCCCAGACGCCGTAAGCTTTGTCGCCGAGATGAAAGACGTGGCCGATGAGCGGGAAGGTGAAAAGCGCAAGGGCGCCGAGCGCGAGAATGGCGGCGATGGAGAAAGAAGAGTCTTCATCGTCGGCGTCGATGGCGCCTTTGGTGGCGATGATAGCGCTCACGCCGCATACAGCTGAGCCTACCGCAAGGAGCGTGGTCAGTTTTGGCTTTAGCCTGAAGACCCGGCCTAGGAAGGTCATAAAGGCGATGGCGCCGACGATTTCGATGGCCACGAGCAAAAGGCTGACGCCCCCCAGCTTTAGAATGTCACCGAGAAGAAACCGCGAGCCGAGCAGGACGATGCCTGCTTTCAGCCAGAACTCATAGGTGGCGACGCCACTACGGAAGATTTCCGGAACGCCAATCGTGTTGGAAATTACAATGCCGAGGAGGATGGCCCAGAGAACATACTCGATGTTCGGGAAGATCCAATGATGCGCTTTGGCGTAGGTGCCGACGTTTTGCTCGAGGAGCTTACCTGCGTATCCGATTGCGCCGAGCAACAGAACGCCTGGAATAATTTTAAGAAAACGCAGCGCCGGTTGTACCGGTTGGACTTGAGGGACTACGACTACATCTGCCATTTTGTTTTGTTCTCCACGTTTGTTTTGGCCGCTTGCGGACTTGCCGATTACCAGGGGATGTGTTTGAGGACGCCGACCCGGACCAGGAGGGCTGCGAGCAGGGCCAGGACTACTGCCCAGCTATCCAGAGAGAGGCGCCACGGTTTTTTCGCTTCTACTGCGTTTTCTTGTGTGCTCATTTATGCTCTCCTGTTTAACTTACGGAAGCTTTTTGCTGTTCGAGCGCCGTTCCACTTGCCTCACCGCGCCAGAAAGAGTCACTTATCTCACCGATTTGTTGCGACGCCACGCGACCGACGATCATTAGGGCGGGAGCAGGGAGCTTTTCTTCGGAGGCGAGAGCACCGACGCTGCTCCAGCGAACCTGTTGCTGCGCGCCGGAAGCGCCGGAGACTATCACGCAAGGCAAATCGGCGGGGAGGCCGGCATCCGCCAAGCGGTGCGCAACTTCGGCGTACTCCAGGCCAGGCATGTAGAGGGCTAGCGTTGTAGCGGGCGTCAGGCAGCCCCAGTCCATAACACTTGCATTCGGACCGCGGGAGAAGGTTGTCAGGAGCACTTGCGAGGCAACTCGGCGATCCGTCAGAGAAATGCCCGAGGCTGCTGCGGCTGCGAGGGCGGCGGTCACGCCGGGAACAACTTCAAATTCGACCTTCGCATTCCGCAGGGCCTCGAGTTCTTCGGCCGCGCGCCCGAAGATGGATGGATCGCCGCCCTTCAGGCGCACAACCGTTTCTCGCGAAGCGGCGTACGTGACCAGCAGGGCGTTGATTTCTTCCTGCGTAAGGAGTTTCTTGCCGTAGCGCTTGCCGACGTCGATCACTTCTGCACGGGACGAAATGTTTGCCAATACTTCCCTGCTGACCAGTGCATCGTGGAGAACTATGTCTGCCTGGGCGAGCAGTCGCGCTGCTTTGAGCGTCAGCAGTTCCGGATCGCCGGGGCCTGCGCCAATCAGGTAGACTTTGCCCATTACGCAGCTCCGCGGCGGCCGGGCTTTGGCACGGCTTGGCGAATGAATTCTTCAAACACGGGGCGGCTCGCCAGTTCGTGAAGCAGCTTCTTCGTGGATTCCGAGCTTGGATCTTGAGCCCGCAACGCGTCACGTGCTGAGCCGAGCCATTGCAGCCAGGCCTCATACTCAGGCCCAAATTGCGTTTCAAACTCCTGGCGGAGGCGTTGCGCTAGCGCTGGACTTTTCCCGTTCGTCGATATGGCAATCTGCAAATCGCCACGCTGGACTACCGCGCCGTAGTAGAAATGGCAGTGCTGGATGTCATCCACCGCGTTGCACAGAATCCCGCGCTTTTCCGCTTCGCGAAAAACGGCTTCATTCACGCCGGGCGCGGAAGTCGCGGCAATCACCAAAAACGCCCCGTCCAAATCCGCGCACGCAAATTCTTTCGGCAGCCAATCGATTTTTCCGAAGCGGACCCATTCGGCAATCTGCTGCGTGATCGAAGGCGCGACAAGTCGAATGCGCGCACCAGCGCTGAGCACGCCAGGAATCTTTGCTTCGGCGATGGCTCCGCCACCAATTACAACAATCAAGCGTCCTTCAAGCTTCACGAATATGGGGAAGAGGCTCATGACTCAGCCCTCGACTCCCTGGGGAACCGGCCCGAGAGCAAGATCGCGTTCGACCGGTTCGACATAATCGCCCGCGAGGATTGCGCGAATCTGTTCGTTCGAATGCCGAGCAAAAAATTGCCGAAGATTTTCGGCTGGTTCGCGCCGCGTGTTGAATGTTGTGAGTACACGCTCAATCGCATCGGGGACATCGGTGGCCGCACAGCGATAACCAACGGGCCGTGCGATCGAGGCAAACTGGCCGACTCCGCCGCCGATACAGAAGTAGTAGGCGTCCACCATGCGGCCATCCGCTTTGATTTTTTTGCCTTCAATACCGATATCGGCAATCCAATGCTGGCCGCAGCTATTCGGGCAGCCGGTGATGTTCAGGCGGAGCTGCTCCTCGAAATCGGGCATGCGCTCTTCGAGTTCGTGCGTAAGCCATTTTGCGAAGCCCTTGGTTTCGGTCAGCGCAAGTTTGCAGAATTCAGAGCCCGTGCAGGCCACGGTTCCGCGGGCAAACACCGAGGCCTGCACCGGCAGGGCAGCAACTTCAAGCTCGCGAGCCACAGCCGCCGCATCAGGCTGGGGGACGTTGACAATCAGCAGGTTCTGCATGGTAGTGGTGCGAATGTGGCCGTCGGCGTAGCGATCGGCGAGGTCAGCGGCGGTGCGGAGTTGTTGGGGGGTGATGCGGCCACGCAACACGGAGGCACCAACGTAGGCGAGGCCAAGTTGTTTTTGCGCATGAATTCCGACGTGGTCGCGATGAATATCGGAGGGCACTTCTTCTGGCTCAGCAGGATCGAGCGTAAATCCGACTTGGCGCTGCAACTCGCTGAGAAAACTTTCCGCGGTCCAGCCTTGCTGGAGGAAAAGAAACTTCAGGCGGGCTTTTTCCCTGCTTTGGCGAAGCGACTGGCTGGCGCGAAAGATCTCCGCTACGCCGCGCGCGACAGGTACGACTTGATCCCATTGAATGAACGCACTCAGCGGCACAGCGATGTGTGGATCGGTGGAAAGGCCGCCGCCGACCCGCATCGTGAAGCCGATCTCGGTCTCGCCCCCGCGCTTTCTGCGAGTGGCTGTCAGGGCCACGTCGTTGATTTCAGGATAAGAGCACCAACTGTTGCAACCCGTGACGGAAGCCTTAAATTTTCGCGGCAGATTGTAGAACTCCGCGACGCCACCTAATTCGCGGTCGATAGCCAGCGCCAACGGTGAGGCATCCACAATTTCATGGGCATCCAGCCCCGCGACGGGGCAACCCGTTACATTGCGAGCGACGTCTCCGCAGGCACCGGTAGTGGTCAATCCTACCCGCCAGAGTCCCTCCAGCACTTCGGGAAGAGATTCGATTGTCACCCAGTGCAACTGAAAATTTTGGCGGACGGTGATATCGGCGACGCCTCGCGCGTGCTTCTCCGCGATATCTGCCACCGCGCGCACCTGGTTGCTGCTCAGCAAACCGTTCGGAATGCGAATACGCACCATGAAATACGGTGTCGCTTTACCCTCACCGCCCGTACCGCCGACAACTCCCGCGCCATCCCCCTGCGTGTAAACGCCCCAGGTGCGTAAATACGTGTTCTTCCACTCGGGCGGAATAGAATCCACGCCCGTGCGCGCGAACTCGCGAATTTGGTCGAAATGCTCCCATGCGTTCGTTTCGAGCTTCAACCGCTCGAGACGCTGTGCTTTCGTTTCTTTGACTTCGCTCATGTTGGAAGCACCTGCCCCATCGTGCCCAAAACAAAAAACCCACGTTGCCTGTAACTCTGGCGACGTGGGCTTCGGAACTTTGAATCTTAGAGTAGCGCTAAGTCCGGAAACTCCCCTGGCCAGAGATGGAAGTCATACGACACGCAGCCTTGCGCGCACAGGGACAACAGATCATCTGGCAGGAAGTCATCATGAACGCTGAGAATACCTTGCGGCCCACCCTATGTCAAAAAGAAGGGCCGCACAAACTTTAGATGCACTGCATCCAAAAAAGTAATCAGATTAAAAAGGGGGCTTTTCAAGGCTGCTTTTGTGACGCCGGCATCGTCTGCGGCTTAGGCGGCGTGCTCGCAGGTGCCTTGGTGGCTGGCTTGGCCGGGGCAGCACCAGGCGGCAGAATCAAGGTCGTCGTTTTGATGGAATCGAGCTGCGGGAAGCCTTTGTCCAAATAGGACTTTCCAAGCTTTTCGATCTTGTCCTGTTCTGGACCCTGCCCGTCCGGAGCGCCCTCGCCATAGCCCGTGTAAAGGGCGTCAACTACCTCCATGCCCTCCGTGACTTGACCAAACGCAGCGAATCCCATGCCGTCCAACCGTTTGTTGTCCACCAAGTTGATGAAAACCTGAGTGGTTCGCGTATTCGGGCCGCCCATCGCGTAGGTCAAGTAGCCGCGCAGGTTGCTTTGCACGACAGGGTCATCTTTGATCGGGGCGTGTTCCCAAGCCGCTGTAACGGGAGGATAGGCGCTTATGCCCCACTGCACGACAAATCCTTTCAGTGCGCGGAAAAACGATGTGTTGTCATAAAAATGATGGCGCACAAGATTATAGAAACGGTCGGCGCCGAGCGGAGCCCACGCGCGCGTCACGGTGATGACGAAGTCGCCCTTCGTCGTGGTGAACTTCACCTGGTACGTGGCCGGTGCTTTGGCAACAAGCAAGGCAGGCCGGAGCAGGGCGCGATCGTAGGGGCTTGCCGGCGCGGTTTTGTGCGCTGGGGCGCTGGTTGCTCCCGATTGAGGCGTGGCTGGCGTCTGGGCCGCTGCTGCTTGAGCGCGAGCACCGCTGCACAGTCCCGCGCCGAGAATTACCAGCGCCACAATCTTCATCCATCCAGATTTGTACATTGCTCTTCCCTCTCCGAATTAAATTCAGCGTGCTAATTTTGAATTGCGCGAAGAAGCTTACTGTGCGGCGGACAGTTCACGGCTCACCCGCTCGACGTCCGCCATCAATCTTAACGTATTCTCGCCGAGAATCTTCCTTACGTCACCTTCGGAGTAACCTTTTTCGAGGAGGGCGTTGGTAATCTGCGGGAGCTTCGTAGCATCTTCCATGCCGAACGGCATGTTCGCACCGTCGAAATCGGAGCCCAAGCCGACATGGTCGATTCCGGCCACTTTAACAGCGTGGTCAATGTGCTCGATGATTTTAGTCCATTCGACACGCGGGAGGTCGCCCCGCAGAACATATTCGCGTGTGATGATGTCGCCTTGTATTAGCTGGCATCCCTCTTTGTTACCGCATCGTTTCTGGACTTCCAGTGCAATGGCCTTGTCCCACTCGGGGTGTGCCTTTTCCGCATCGCGAAATTCCTGACTAAGAAATCCGATGTGGTAGTTGATCTGGATGACTCCACCCTTCGCAGCCAGTGCTCGGATCATCTCGTCCGTCATGTTCCGCGGGACATTGCAAATCGCGCGGCAAGAAGAATGTGAGGCAAAGACTGGCGCCTTGCTCGTCTCCAAAACGTCGGCGAACGTTTTGTCGCTAACGTGCGAGATATCTACGATCATGCCCAGACGATTCATCTCCCGGATGACATCTTTCCCAAAGGGGGAAAGCCCATTGTGAGCTGGTGCGGCGGTCGAAGCGTCCGCCCATTCCGTGTTGCCAGTATGGGTCAAAGTCATGTATCGAGCGCCGAGCCCGGCGAATTTGCGCAGGACGCCAAGATCGCTATCGATCATGTGACCACCCTCGACGCCGATGAGGGCGGCGATCTTGCCGTGCTTGTGTGCCTCTCGAATGCCCTCTGCCGTGGTCACGAGAATCAAGTCGTTCGAGTGCTTGCCGACCTGGTCGTGTATCGCGTCGATTTGCATCAGAGCCCGCCGCACTGCTTCCGGCCCCCTAACCTTGCTAGGGATCCAAACCGAAAAGAAAATGGCTCCGAGGCCACCTTCTTTCATGCGCGGAATATCTATGCTGCCTAACCCATTCCGCGCGCCCAGATCGAAATCGCCATCGAGAAAGCGCTGCGTCGTGTCGTCGTGCGTGTCAATGACGAGCGAGGAGAAGTGAAGTTTCTTTGCCCGTTCCGAAATGCCGTCTGCCGCCATCTCTCCCACTAGCACCATGCCCGCCATGACACACGTCAACGCCGCAAACAACATGCGACCCATTTTAATCGGCTCCAATTTGCTATTGCGAGGCCTGCATCTCTCGGCTGACGCGTTCGTTGGCTTCCATCACGCGCAGCAGGTTCCCGCCCAGGATTTTGCGGATGTCTTCGTCCTTGTAGCCCTTGCGCATGAGCGCATCGGTAATCCGAGGCAAATGCGTGCAGTCATCCATGCCCTCGGGCATGGTCGCGCCGTCGAAATCGGAACCAAGTCCCACGTGATCCGGCCCGACGAGTTTCACCACGTGATCGATGTGGTCGATAATTCGTTCCCAGCTCACGTGTGGAAGCTTGCCGTCGGCCACCGCCTGCTTCTCAATCTCCGCCATCTTCCGTTCCGTGCATTCCTGATCATCGCCGCACACTTTGCGCAGCGAGTCCATCATTTCGACGACGCCTCCGGAAAGCTTCTCCTGTGCATCCTTGTAGGCTTGGTCGATAAAGCTTTTTTCGTAGTTGATCTGGATGACGCCGCCCTTTGCCGCCAGAGCCTTGATCATGTCATCGGACATATCGCGGACATGATTGCAAAGCGCCCTGCACGACGAGTGTGAAGCAATAAGCGGAGCTTTGCTGACCTCCAGCGCATCGTAGAAGGTTTTGTCCGAGACGTGAGAAATATCGACCATGATTCCCTGCCGGTTCATTTCCCGCACAACATCCTTGCCAAAGTCCGTCAGACCGTTGTGTTCCGGTTTGGCCGTTGAGGAATCCGCCCATTCGTCGTTATAAAAATGAGTCAGCGTCATGTATCGAACGCCCAGATCGCCAAACATGCGCAGCACGCGGATGTCGTTGCCAATCATGTGACCGCCTTCCACACCGATGAGCGCGGCTATCTTTCCCTGGGCATGCGCCCGGCGGACTTCTTCCGCGGTGCGGCAAAACACCATATCCTTCGAGTACTTGATGACGTTTTCGTGGACCGCATCAATCTGGTCAAGCGCCTTTTGCACTGCGGGAGGCCCCATGATTCGCCCATCAATCCAGATGGAAAAGAAAATCGCGTTCATGCCGCCTTCACGCATGCGGGGGATATCAATGTGGCCGTCGGGATTGCGCTTGCCGATGTCGAAGCCTTTGGTGAAAAAGCGCTGCGTGGTGTCGTCGTGCGTATCGAGCACGATGGACGAAAAATGGAGCTTCTTCGCTCGATCGGCGATGTCGTCGCCGGTCGCGATTTGTGTCATTAGAAAACCGGCAGCGAGCAAACAAGCAAAGAGCGAGAATCGGAACAGACGCATGAGTTCCTCCAATGGAAAGGTGCGGCGAGATTCTACCCTATTAGCCAGCCAACAAGCGCTTGTTTCCACGCTTGGCGGTTCATTTCGGCGAGAGATTCAGTTAGCGGAATGTCTTTGGGGCAAGCCTTCACGCAATTTTGGGCGTTGGCACAGTCCTGTATGCCGCCCGGCTCCATCAACGCCTGAATACGTTCTTTGGCGTGCATCGCGCCCGTGGGATGCATGTTGAACAGGCGAACCTGGCTGACAATCGCGGCGCCGATGAATTGGTTGTTGTCGTTTACTTGCGGGCAGACTTCCAAGCAGCTTCCGCACGATATGCAACGCGAGAGCGGATAAGCCTTCTCCTGTATCTCTGGAGCCATGCGCGGGCCTTCGCCAAGATCGTAGGTGCCATCGATGGGAATCCAGCCATTGACCCGCTTCAGGCTTTCGAACATGAACTGGCGATCCACGGCGAGGTCGCGAACCACGGGAAATTTCGAGAAAGGTTCGAGCCGTATCGGCTGCTCGAGTTTGTCGACGAGCGCAGAACACGCCATGCGCGCGCGTCCGTTGATCAGCATCGCGCACGAACCGCAAACTTCCTCGAGACAGTTTGAATCATAGCTGATTGGTGTCGTTTTCTTGCCGTCGCGAGTTACAGGATTCTCGGCGATATCGCGCAGGCAGATGATCACATTCATCGCGGGACGCCACGGCAGCGCAAACTCTTCCCAATAAGGCGCTACCTTTGGGCCTGCCTGCCGTTTTATTCGAACGATCACCTGTTTTGCTTCAGCCATAAATCCTCAGCAACCCACCGTGCGATTCGGCACCGAATCTCTAACGGCGAAGCCTCCCGCTTCTTCTCTAACTTTACTTCGCCGCGTCATAGCGCCTGGCTCTTAAGGGAATTTGCGAAATGTCCACAGCCTCATAGCTAAGATGAATCTCTCCATTCAGCCATTTCGCGCGTGTGGTTTTCAACCAGTTCGCATCATCGCGCTCCGGAAAATCTGGTTTGTAATGCGCCCCGCGCGATTCGTCACGTTGGAGCGCACCCAGCGTAATAACGCGGGCTAAGATCAGCATATTGCCTAATTCCCGAGCAAAATTTAGCGTTTGGTTAGACCACTTTGTGCGGTCGCTCAAGTTAATCCGGCCGTAACGCTCCTGAAGTTCCCGGATTTTGACGTCCGCAGCCTCCAAGTCCTTATTAATCCGCGTGACGGTAACGTGCTCGGTCATCACTTCGCCGAGCTCGCGCCAGATAGCCACCGGGTTTTCGGTGCCGTCGGGTAAAATCAGCGCCTGATTCTTTTCTTCCTGTCGCTTGCGCTCATTTTCGTACACGCTTGCGCTCGTAGACTCCGCGCCTTTTTCCAGGTTACGCGCATATTTCACGGCCGCAGGTCCGGCAAGCCCTCCGCCAAATATGCACGACACCAGCGAATTCGCTCCGAGCCGGTTTGCTCCGTGATACTGGTATTCGCATTCGCCCGCGGCATAAATCCCGGAAACATTCGTCGCCTGATCTTCCGCATTCACCCAAATTCCGCCCATGGTGTAATGCATAGCCGGAAAAACTTTCATGGGCTCAACGCGCGGGTCAACTCCAAGAAACTTCTCGTAAATCTCCAAAATGCCTTCGAGCTTTCGGTCCAGCGTTTCCTTTGGAATGTGCGTGACGTCAAGATATACAGCGGCCTGCCCGCGTATGCCCAACTTTTCCTGATAGACGATGCGGTGAATCGCGCGCGTAGCGATGTCGCGTGGCACAAGGTTGCCGTACTTCGGATACCACTCCTCAAGAAAATAAAATCGTTCTCCATCGGGAATACTTTGCGCCGCCCGCGTGTCTGCCGGATTCTTTGGCACCCAAACACGTCCGCCTTCGCCACGCGCGGACTCGCTCATTAAGCGCAGCTTGTCTTCGCCGGGGATCGCCGTCGGATGCACCTGAATAAACTCGCCGTTTGCGTAATCCACACCCTGCTGAAACAAGGCCGACTGCGCCGAACCCGTACACACAACGGAATTCGTGGACCGTCCAAAAATCGCGCCAATCCCTCCGGTGCAGAAAATAACCGCGTCCGCGGGATAGGTTTTTACCTCCATCGAACGCAGGTCCATGGCACAAATGCCGCGGCATACGCCGCCTTCGTCAATCACTGCCGACAAAAATGTCTGCCCCTCATACTTCTTCACGCGATCTTCGGTTTCGTGCCGGCGTACCTGCTCATCCAGAGCGTAAAGCAGTTGCTGCCCTGTCGTTGCGCCTGCAAAAGCCGTGCGGTGATAAAGCGTCCCGCCGAATCGCCGGTAGTCGAGCAGGCCTTCCGGCGTGCGATTGAACATCACGCCCATGCGATCCAGCAGATCTATAATGCCCGGCGCCGCCTCGCACATTCGTTTGACCAGCGACTGATTCGCCAGAAAATCGCCGCCATAAATCGTGTCGTCAAAGTGCTTCCATGTTGTGTCGCCTTCCCCCTTCTGATTCTTCGCCGCGTTGATCCCGCCTTGCGCGCAAACCGAATGCGACCGCTTCACCGGCACGATGGAAAACAAATCCACCGGCACGCCCGCTTCCGCGACGCGAATCGTCGCCATCAGTCCGGCCAGACCACCACCTACAACAATAATTTTTGGCTGTCTCATTTCACGTAGAAATCAAAAGGATGCCAGTTCAACCAGAAACTGCACACAATTAGCACACCCACAAGGCTAAACGTAAACCCAACCACAGCCCCAAGCGCGCCCGCGGCCCGTTGCGCCTTCACGGTCGCCGCCAGACCCCACTTGCACAAAAAATTCCAGATGCCCACACCCAAATGAAATGATGACGCCACCACACCCACAAACATGAATGCGAGTGCATAAGGATTTCGCAGAAGATTTTCGACATCTGCGTAGGTCGAACGCCCGTGCGTCAGCCAGCGTTCCGTATACAAATGCCAGCCGATATAGGCAAACGCAATCAAACCGGTGTAACGCTGCGTCGTGTAAAGCCAGTTCCCCACCCACGGATACGCCGACACATTCGCCTTCCCGCGGAGCCAAATATAAATCCCGTATCCGCCGTGATATAGCATTGGCAGAAAAATAAACGCCCACTCCACGAAAATTCGAAACGGGATGGTCTGCAATTCCTGGGATTTGGCGTCGTACTGCGCCTGGCTCACCAGCGCGTAGCTGTTGGACCAGAAATGCTCGACCAAAAATGCACCAACGGGGATAATGCCGGTCAAAGAATGAAGTTTGCGAAGAAGATAATCGGTTTCAGGCCGGGTTGCCGTAGCGGACATTCCCTCTCCACCGCGAAAACTCGCGAGAAACAACCGAGCTCCGCGGCTCATTCAGTATAGGCAGATGAAAAGTGCGATGCAAGTCAGCGGGATTCCACAACTGTTCTTTGTCGGACACGCGACATATGAAAATTCATTGTACGCACCGCTGTTTCTGCTCTAATGAAATGAAGACGGATGGTATCCGCACGGCCCTTCCCGCCGGGCAACCCGACCGTTTCCAACGGATGGCCAATGACCACGAGCATCAGCCTCGTCTCTGAACTGGAGCGCATCGCGAGCGCCATTGAAAACGACGCCGATGCCCTGGCCAGCGTCTCTCTGACCAGCATTGCACACCGCGTCGCCAAGACTGTGGGCGTAAAACCAGATGAAATTGCTCTGATGGGAGTCTCGGTTCGCTGGCGGCATCTTTATTTCCTTGTTCCGGAACCACTCAAGCAAGTCGGCTTCATCCCGCTTTCCAGCACCGCTTCGGTCGCCGCCCGAACCGCCCGCGAAAGCCGCCCGGACATCATCAATAACTTCGCTAGCGTTCGCCACGCCACGGTATTCGAGGGCGTAAAAATCGCAGGTGAAAGCTCCGAGCTCATCCAAAAAATGGTCAGCGCGCCGATTCTTTCCGGCGATAAAGTTGTTGGCGTCCTCCAGGTCAGCCGTAAGGGTCCAGATGCATTGAATGCCGGCCCTGACTTTGACGCGGATGATCTCGGCAAGATTCTTGCCCTCTGCAAACCTCTCGGCAGGCTTTTGCGGCATATCGCGGCGGAGTAACTTAGCCTCGCGTCGCTTGTTGTCACATCTTGTTCATCTTTTCAACGCTGGAGAAGCGACAAACCCGCGAATTTGTTTGACACTGCAATACCTTCTTGTTATTTTTCCACAGCGGAAATATGTCGCGTTACTTCACTCACGGAGGCGCCTTAACCCGGCACCATGGCGTTCGTAGCTAAGAAAATATTCCTCACCAAAGGCGTCGGTAAACATCGCGAAAGGCTTTCGAGCTTCGAGCTCGCTCTGCGCAACGCAGGAATTGCCGCATGCAACATAGTGCGCGTTTCCTCGATTTTTCCTCCCGGCTGCAAACTGATCTCCCGTAGCGAAGGATTGAAGCACATCAAGCCCGGCCAGGTGGCGTTTACGGTCATCAGCGAAAATTCCACTAAAGAGGCGCACCGCCTGATCGCCGCGAGCATCGGCCTGGCTCTTCCCAGCGATAAACAGATGTACGGCTACCTATCCGAACACCACTCCTTTGGCGAGACCGAAGAAGTTGCAGGCGAATACGCCGAAGAACTTGCCGCGGAAATGCTAGCCACCACACTTAACGTGGAATTCGATCCGGATTTGTCCTTCGACGAGAAAAAAGAAGTCTACCGCATCTCCAACAAAATCGTCCGCACAATGAACGTCACGCAGTCCGCTGTCGGCGACAAGCGAGGCCTCTGGACCACAGTTCTAGGCGCGGCCATCCTTATCGGCGAAGACGACTAATACTTCCGATCCCCTAGAGGCAAACTTGCAGGTTCACCTCGCTCTTTTCTCAAGCAGGTCGTTCTTCGTCAACCTATGTGAAAGTGCGGAAGCGAGCTAAAAAGTCCAAACACATTCAAGAGCCACAAAACCACGACGATAATCACCACAGCGTTTAGAATCGACTTGATCGTCCCCTGCATCGGTATGTACCGGTTGACCAGCCAAAGCAATACACCTACCACGATCAAAACAATCACAACGTTTATCAATGGCATGACTCGCGACCTCCTTGCTCAACAACTCGTCTGGTCCGCTTTCATGCGCATAGTAAAGGCACAATCATCAGGCACGCCATACAGGAAAGCGAGTATGTCGCGCCGCAGAATACGCTATCCCTCTAACTCATTAAAAAGAGTGGGCACGCGAGGCTTCATGGGACCGTCCGATCAGCAGGACGGCCCCTTTTTTCACATCCTCTTAAATCGTTACGCCGAGTGCCGCAGGGCAATCTCTGGAAAATCAATCTCGACCTGTGCTGTATTATTGAAATAGTTCGTGAAGACGTTTAACGCAACGTGCGCGATGATCTCGGCGATTTGCCCGTCGGAAAATCCGGCTCGCTTCACCGCTTCCACATCCGCGTCCGTCGCGCGCCCCTGCTTGGCCACAATCTGCCGCGCAAACTCCAAAGCCGCACTGTCCTTGGGCGAGCTTGACCGCGCATCCCGCGCCGCCCCGATTTCCGCATCCGTCAAGCCTGTCATCTTACCAATGGCGGTGTGTGCCGAGACACAATACGCACAGGCATTTTGCTCGCCCACTTCGAGTGCAATCTCCTCACGCAACTTGGGATCGAGAGCCCCGCTGGCAAGGGCCCCGCTGAACGAAAGATATGCCTGCAAAACCGCCGGCGAGTTCGCCATCACACGCGTCATATTCGGCGTGATCTTCAGCTTCGCCTGGACCGCTTCCAGTAATTCCTTGGCTTTCCCCGTTGCCGCTTCCGTCCGAATTGCAGGTAGTCTTGACATCTTCTTTCTCCCTTGTCGAAATGGCGCTCTGCGCCTCGCAAGCCTTTTGATGTATCAAGGTATTTCTCGATTCGGGCAAAATGTGTAAGCTCGCTTACATCAGCAATGCAGCGTACTGCCTCATCGAAAACGATTATGAAAAAGAATCCAGCCCGGATATCCCAAAGTGCGACGAAAGGCACGAGCGTTTCTTCCTACGACTTGTTCAAGGAGCTTCCAGCCTCTGCCCTGTCCGATCTCGCGCGCCACAGCACCGTCCAGGATGCGCCAAGCGGCCACGTATTTTTTCAGTTGGGAGAAACCGGGAAGATGCTCTTTTTGCTGGAAAAAGGTCGCGTCGAAACTTTTCGAACTTCAGGAAAAAAGAAACTCATCATCGCGGAACTGACACCGCCGGGAGTATTTGGAGAAATGGGCTGCGTCGGTGCTTGTACTTACCACTGCTCCGCGCGCGCAACGGAACCTTCCTGCGTTCGCACCATAACGAAATCCACGATCGACGCCCTGCAGAAAAAATATCCGGTCGTGACACGCCGCCTGCTCGATCTCATTAGCCGAAGATTCGTCCACGTGCTCCTGGATTTGGATGCCACGTCTTTTCGGACCTTAATCCCGCGTCTCGCGCGGCTGCTCCTCGACCGCGCCGAAGGAGATCGCGTTCTCAACATGTCCCACAAGGAAATCGCTACTCATCTCCGCGTCTATCGTGAATCGGCAACCGCTGCTCTAGGGGAGCTTAGAAAGGCAGGCATCATCGCCGTCGAGCGCATGCAGATCCGCATCCTCGAGCGCTCACGACTGGAGCGCGCCGCCCGCGAATCCTGACTCTCTTCTCTGCGAACTCTGTGTCTCTGTGGTCTTCCGCGAAAAATCTCTTCGTTCTTTATTCCTCGTGCTTATAGTATCCGACCCTACTGAGCACGGCACCCACTATCAACGGTAGCGCCACGGTAGCGTCATCAAACACTTCCGCAAACTTGCCGCCTTCTTCCGAAGGAACGAATTTCCCCCAGGATACCGCTTCCGTATAAGTGCTGCCGCTCAATCCGCCCCAATGCACCGGCTCCGGACAAATCCGCACGCCATAGTTGTATCTCTTTAGCGGAATCTTCCTGTATCCACGCCGCGCGAGCAGCTCCGCATAAACCCCAAACTGCTGCGACCAGTTCCGAGGCACTCCGCCGCCAATCGTCAAAATGCCCATCCTTTTGGTCGCCAGCATGGTGTCCGCGAACTTCTCAAAATCCTCAAAAGGATCGAACCGGAGTAACGGGCGCTTCTCGCGCGATCGCGCGATCTTGTGCAATGCAAAGTCAATTCCCAACTCCGAATCGCTGAACGCCGGCACAAACACGGGTACATTGTGCTCGTAAGCCGACTTCAAAATCCCCCGTCCCGCGCCCTGTTTGTGCAGTGTTTCGCCGATCGTCCGATGGAGCTTCCAGCTGCACAACACATCCTCGGCATCCCAATTCGTCAGAACGTGCTGCATCATGTGCTCGACATGATCCAGATTCGTCTCCGGCTCCAGCGAATCGTAAACGCGGTTGTAACCCGCCTCGAACAACTCGGTGTCGTCCATCTTCGGGTCGTAGCGGAAATGCGAATGCCCGGTCGCTTCGACAAGCCCATGCGCCATCAGCGCACCAGTGGAAACAATCGCCTTCACCACGCCGCTCTCGATCAAATCGCAAAAAATAAAACCCATCTTAGCCACCGTCAGCGCGCCGGAAAGAGTCATCACGACGAAGCAATCCTTGTCGCGCGCCATCGCTTCCAGTACGTCGGCGGCGTCGCCAATCTGCCGGCCGGTGAACGCGGTGTCTCCCATCGCACGAACCAGTTCATCAATGGTGTGGCATTTCGACAGATCGATCGGAAACATCGGCCGCAGCTTGTCCTTGACCGGATCGTGCAGTACGCGCCCCGTGACCGTCTTTTCCTGCCGTTTTGCCATCTCTTCTCCTCAACTTCTCATGCTTTTTGTTTCTGAATCTCACACCACGCCGCACGCATCAAATTGCGTAATGATTGATAGTACAAACGCGCCCCGAAGGAAAGAACAAAACGCTTCAAAAACAATTTCTGACGAGCATGATAAACTAAATTTTATGACAAAGAAATTCACAATCGGGCTTTTACAGCTGCGCAGCACGCCGAATCCCGAAGAGAATCTTTCCCACGCCATCGAAAAAATCCGCGAAGCCGCCGACCGCGGCGCTCAAATCATCTGCATGGACGAGCTTTTCCGCGGCGAATATTTCTGCCGCACCGAAGATCCAGACCTTTTCAATCTGGCCGAAGCCGTTCCCGGCCCGTCCACCGAAGTCATCGCGCAAATCGCCAAAGAAAAAAAAGTCGTCGTCATCGCTTCCCTTTTCGAGCGGCGCGCCGCTGGCGTCTATCACAACACTGTCGCCGTCCTTGACGCCGACGGCTCCTATCTCGGCAAATACCGCAAAATGCATATCCCCGACGATCCTCTCTACTACGAAAAGTTCTATTTCACGCCCGGCGATCTCGGCTTTCCCAATTTTGATACCGCCTATGGCCGCATCGGCGTCCAGATTTGTTGGGATCAGTGGTATCCAGAAGGTTCGCGCCTCACCGCGTTGCAAGGCGCGCAGGTGATTTTCTATCCCACAAGCATTGGCTGGCATCCCCACGAAAAAGACCAATTCGGCGCGGCCCAACTCGACGCGTGGCGCACCATCCAGCGGGCCCATGCCATCGCCAACGGCGTTTACGTCGCGGTCGTCAACCGCGTCGGCTACGAAGGCAAGCCAGAAAAAGGCGATTCCGGTCTCGAATTCTGGGGCAACTCGTTCGTCGCCGATCCGTTCGGCCGCATCCTTTCCGAAGCTTCCAGCGACAAGGAAGAAATTCTCGTAGTGGAATGCGACCCAAGCCAAAGCGAAGAAACCCGCCGCAACTGGCCTTTCCTTCGCGACCGCCGCATCGATGCCTACCACCCCATCACTAATCGCTGGCTAGGCGAATGATTTCCTACTCTCGGTGAGTTCTGCGCCCTCTGCGTTGGAACAAAACATCTAGCCAAACTCTAATCCGTCCTGCCAAAAAACGTGTAGCATATCCGCTACCCATGAACCCCCTGAGCGACGATCCTCGCCATTCACAAGATCGGACGTCAGACGCAGCCCGCAACGACCTCTTCCAACATCCGGACCGCACTCTCGATTCTTCATCTGAAACTTCTGCCCACGAAGTTTCCGTATCTTCCGAGCTCTCGATAGCTTTGCCGACCTCCATCGGCCACTATAAAATCATCAGCCTGATCGGCGAAGGCGGCATGGGCACAGTCTACGAAGCCGAACAGGATCGCCCCCGCCGCACCGTCGCGCTCAAAGTCATTCGTCCCGGGTACGCCACTCCTTCCCATCTCCGCCGCTTCGAGCAGGAGGCCCAGGCACTGGGACGCCTCCAACACCTTGGCATAGCTCAGATTTATGAGGCCGGCACCGCCGAAACGAACCTCGGCCCTCAGCCTTTCTTTGCAATGGAATATGTGCGAGGCAAGCGTCTCCTGGATTATGCAGCTTCCGCTCATCTCGGTATTCGCCAGCGCCTCGACCTTGCCGCTAAAATCGCCGACGCCGTTCAGCATGCTCACGAACGCGGCATTATTCATCGCGATCTGAAACCAGGCAACATTCTCGTCAACGAGGAAGGCCAGCCGAAAGTTCTCGATTTTGGCGTTGCTCGAGTCACCGACTCCGATTTTCAAGCCACGCGCCAAACCGACATCGGCCAGCTCATCGGCACGATTCCGTACATGAGCCCCGAGCAAATTTCCGCCGACCCCGAAGCCCTCGATACGCGCAGCGATGTTTATGCCCTCGGCGTCATTGTTTATGAGCTTCTTGCCGGCAGGCTGCCTTACGATCTCCGCAACAAATCACTCGCCGATTCCGCACGCGTCATTCGCGAGGATGATCCCACTCCTCTTAGCTCCATCAACCGGTCCTATCGCGGCGATATTGAAACGATCATCGGCAAATCACTCGAAAAAGAAAAAGCGCGGCGCTACGCTTCAGCCTCCGAACTGGCAAGCGACATCCGCCGGTATCTTTCCGACGAGCCCATTGTCGCTCGCCCACCCAGCGCCACCTACCAGGTATCCAAGTTCGCGCGGCGCAACCGCATTCTTGTGGGCGGTATTGCTGCCGTCATTCTCGTTCTTGCCGCCGGTGCTACCGCGAGCACCATTCTTGCTATCCGCGCGACGCGCGCTCAAAAACTCGCCGAAGACCGTCGCGTGCAAACCGAACAATCGCGAGCGCTGGCGGTTGCCCGGGAGAATGAAGCCGAAGCCGCCAGACGCCTCGCGGAACAGCGCCAGTTGGAGGCAGAAGCTTCGCGAAAGGCAGCGGACAAAGCCCGCATTGCGGAAGCAACTCAGCGGCAAGAGGCCGAACGCAGCGCGGAACAAGCCAAGCAGGAAAAAGCCCGTGCGGAACACAACCTCGACCTCGCCAAAGACTCGGTCGAGAAATATTTCATTCAGGTTAGTCTGAGTCCTGAGCTCAAAACGCAGAACCTCGAAAAGCTTCGCAGAAATCTTCTCGTCACCGCGCAGCAGTTCTACCAGCAATTCGTGAACGAAAAATCAGACGATGGTTACGTCAAGGCGGATTTCGGGCGCGCTCTCTCCACCCTCGGCGCAATTGATGTGTCCATGGGCGAAAACAAGCAAGCACTGGAAGTCCTAGAACACGCAAGAGCTATTCTGGAGGCCTCCTGGAAGCAGCATCCCGAGAACCTCATTATTGGCCGGAATCTTTTCCTTACATATCAGCAGCTTGGCCAGCTCTATGAGAACACCGGTGCATATCCCCAGGCGGAAACTTTGGACCGGGAAGCGATTTCCATCGGGCAGAACTTGTCCGATGCGCATCTCGGTGGCGTGCAAGAAATCCTTGACCTTGGCGATGCTACGGAAAATCTCGGAAAGTTGCTTACCCGCCTCAACCGCGTGGACGAAGCGATTGCTTACACGAAAAAAGGAATGGAACTGCGCGAAGGCCTGATGAAGAAATATCCGGACAAAGAGGAGTACGCGAACAGCCTCCTGGCTTCCGACGTGAACATGGTGAGCGCGCTTGCCGGCATTGGAAAAATCAAGGAAGCTCTTCCCTACGCTGAGCAGGCCGCGGAAATAGGTGAAAGAACATTTGCGTCGCATCCGGAAGATCCAGACGCCGCATTTCGACTGGGAGCTTCCTATAACAACCTCGGCGGCGTCTACCGCCTTCTGGGACGCGAAGCGGAGTCCGTAAAAGCGCACCGGCGTGCACTCGAAATCCGCGAAAAGCTTGCGCGCGAACATCCCACCGTCGTGGACTACAACCTCGCTCTCTCCGGCTCCTACATCAACCTCGGCGAACTTGCGGAGAGCGACGGCAATCCAAAAGATGCAGTCGACTGGCTCAGCAAAGCCGAGCAAACACTGCGTGGCATCCTCGGCCAGGAGCCAAAGCAGGCGACGGCTCGCTATTTTTTGAGTTACGACTATTCCTGGCAGGCGCGCGCCTTCGAAGACCTCGGAAAACAGGATGAGGCTTCCAAATGCTGGTCGCTGGCGATCGAATACGACGATCACAACGATCCTCAGCTCAAGCTCAGCCGCGCGATGGCTCTCGCTCATAAAGGCGAGTATGAAAAAGCCGGCGCCCAGGCTGACGAGTTGGCAAAACAAGAGAAACTGCCGGAGACGCTCTATCGTCTTGCGGGTGTCTATGTACTCTCAGCAAGCGCCGCCCGAGCCGCAAACAATCCGTCCCTCGCCGACAGTTATTTGGGCAAAGCGTTTGAGCTTCTGGGCCGCGCAACAGAAGCAGGCTACTTCAAGGACTCCTCACACGTCGAGAAACTCGACAAGGACACCTCCTTTGACGGCCTGCGTTCAGCCGAGAAGTTTCGCAAATTCCGATCGCAACTTGGCGTGACAAAATAAGACCTAGAGTTGGGGCCTTAATTCTTCTCTGTGAACTCCTCGCCCTCTGTGTTAAAAAACATTCGGCCATACTCAACCTCATGCCCAAAATAAGAAACGAATCTACGCCCAACGCACTCGGTTTTCACATGCCAGCCGAATGGGACGCCCACGAAGCCACGTGGCTGGGCTGGCCCCACGAACTCACGGACTGGCCCGGCAAATTCGCGCCAATCCCGTGGGCATTCGCGGAAATCGTCCGCCATCTTTCGCAGGTTGAGCGTGTCTATCTGCTGATCGAAAACCGCGAAGCCGAATCCCGCGTCCGTACTATTCTGAAAAAATGCGGCGCGAATCTGGCCGCCGTGGATTTCTTTCGCATCCCGACGGATCGCGGCTGGATGCGCGACTCCGGCCCCATCTGCGTCAAGGACTCTCCGGGCGAAGTGGCCTATACGAACTGGCTTTTCAACGGCTGGGCGAAATACTCGAACCACAAAAAAGACGCTGCGGTAGTTTCCGCCGCCAACAGAAAACTAAAGCGCCGCCTCTGGCAACCGATGCACAACGGAAAGCGCGTGGTGCTCGAAGGCGGCAGCATTGACGTCAATGGCCGGGGCACGTTGCTGACCACCGAAGAGTGTCTCCTGAGCAAAACCCAGGAACGCAATCCCGGCTTCACTCGCGAGGACTACGCCGAAGTCTTCAAAAGTTATTTCGGTGTAACAAACGTACTCTGGCTCAAGAACGGAATCGCCGGCGATGACACACACGGCCACGTGGACGATCTGGCCAGATTCGTGAACCCCACGACAGTCGTTACAGTCGTCGAGAGCGATTCGAGTGATGCCAATTACGCTCCTCTCCGGGAAAATCTGGCGCTGCTCAAAAACATGAAAGACCAGGACGGCCGCCCGTTGCGTGTCGACACGCTTCCCATGCCCGCTCCTGTTTATTTCGACGGCCAGCGCCTTCCGGCCAGCTACGCGAACTTCTACATCGCTAACAAGATCGTGATCGTCCCGACGTTCAACGATCCAAACGACCGCGTCGCTCTTAATACTCTGGCGAACCTCTTCCCGGGCCGCGAAATTGCCGGCATTGCCTGCCGAGATCTGGTCCTCGGCCTCGGTACGCTGCACTGCATGACGCAGCAGCAACCAAGCCCCCGGTAAGCATGTAGTGACCGGTTTACCCCGGCGCCTTTTGCAAGATGGCCAGACCTTGGCCGTCTAAAGAGAGTCCCCAGGCAGGAAACCGGTCCCAACATCTGCTAGACTGCATCGAATCGTCACGGAGAACGCTTCGCTAAATTTCTTCCGGAGGCCCCAAATCCACCATGCTGTTGAGCGCCCTGTTTGATACAAAAGGTTTCGCGATCGTGCTGCCTGAAGGCTTTTGGTACTGGATAGTTGTCGGCCTGATTGCCGGCTGGCTCGCCGGAAAAATTTCTCGCGGCCGTGGCTTCGGCTGCATCGCGGATATCATTCTCGGAATTGTCGGGTCGTTCATCGGTGGCTGGATTTTCACGAAGCTCAACATTCATGGCACGGGCTTCTGGTATGTGCTCGCAGCCGCCACGCTTGGCGCGGTACTTCTCGTTTTCGTCGCGCATCTTTTCAGTCCCAGCGATCGCTGAGGAGGATCGTCAGAACTGATCGGAAGCAGGTTATTGTTTCCCTCGCCCAGCTCAGTCTCCAAGCGGCGGGGACGCGTGCAACGTGCCACTGTGGTACGATTCCCATGCGCACAATGGAGATGAACATTTTTGAGTAAGTCTACGGATTCCCTCACAGCAATCCCTCTCGGCGGTCTCGGCGAATTCGGAATGAACATGATGGTGCTGCGTCTGGGTGACGACATCCTCGTCATTGACGCGGGCATGATGTTTCCGGAGTCTGAACTCCTCGGCGTCGACCTCGTCATTCCAGACATCACCTACCTGAAACAGAATCGCCAGCACGTCCGCGCTATCGTTCTCACTCATGGCCACGAAGATCACATCGGCGCGCTCGCCTACATTTTACGCGACCTCAACGTTCCGGTTTACGGCACGCGCTTCACGCTCGCGCTTGTAAAGAAGCGCCTCGAAGAAGCGGGCCTCCTTAGTTCGACGACGCTGCGCGAGGTGCTTCCAGGCCGGCTCGTTGAAATCGGCCCGTATGAAATCGAATTCATCGCCGTCACGCACAGCACTATCGATTGCGTCGCGCTGGCCGTGCGCACTTCGCTCGGCGTCATCATTCACACTGGCGACTTCAAGATTGATCAGACGCCCGTGGATGGCGCTCCCTTCGACTTGCACACGTTCGCGCGCTACGGCAGCGAGGGAGTGCTGGCACTTTTCAGTGACTCGACGAATGTTGAGCGCCCCGGATTTACTCCATCGGAGCGTGCCATCGTGCCGCGCATCGAGGAGCTGTGCCGCTCGGCCCCACGGCGCGTCATCGTGTCCTGCTTCGCGTCTTCGATTCACCGCATCCAGCAGATCATTGATGTCGCCGGACGCGTGGGGCGCAAAGTCGCGTTCGTAGGCCGCAGCATGGTGGACAACGTCGAGATAGCGCACTCGATGAGCTACTTGCGCATTCCCGATGGAATGGTGGTGCGTCCGCAGGACATCCGCAACTTTGATCCGAAGCGCATTATTATTCTGGCGAGCGGAAGCCAGGCCGAGCCAATGTCTTCTCTCTCCAGGATCGCGGTGGACAGTCATCGCTTCGTCACAGTGGATGAAAACGACAGCGTAATTCTTTCTGCTCGCATCATTCCTGGAAACGAGAAGTCCATTTTCCGTATGCTGGACCACATGTTCCGGCGGCGCGCGCTCGTTTATTACGATAATTCCGCCGGAACTATCCACGTTTCCGGGCATGCCAGCCAGGAAGAACAAAAATTAATTCTAAATTTGGTTAAGCCGAAATATTTCATCCCGGTTCATGGCGAATATCGGCATCTTTTCCGGCACGCGGCGCTGGCCCATCAATTGGGATGCGTGTCCGGCGAGATCCTCCTTCTGGAAAATGGCAAATGTATTGAATTTACTGCCGACGGCGTTCGCCGGCGCGATCCGGTGACGGCTGGGCGCGTTTGCGTGGATTCTGGTTCGCTGGAAGAGATTGAAGATGTGGTGATTCGTGACCGCAAGCATCTTTCTGAAGATGGGGTGGTCGTGCCAATCATTGCTATCGATAAGCACACCGGAAAGATGGAATCGCACCCGGAGATCGTTACGCGCGGAATGTTTAGCGACAACGGGCAGGAACTGATCGCCGGGGCGCGCGACGTGATCATGAAAACGGTGGAGCAGTCCAACGCTGAAGAGAAGTCGGATTGGGGCGTCATCAAGGAAAAAATCCGGGTCGATCTGAAGAAGTACATTAATAAACAGACCTCGAAACGGCCTCTGATCTTGCCTGTGATTCTGGAGATCTGATCCCTCCTCGTTTGGGCCATTGTTCCACGCGGATTTGCGTCAAACTGCTGGAGGTGCCTTCGTGCGACGGCTTATGCGTCTTCGATGGATATTCCTTGTGCCCGTTGCACCTCTCGTGCCCATCATTGGATTACTTGGGTGCGGAGGAGTGGTCGTTAACTCCTTTCAGCATTTGACGCCAGAAAAGCGCGCTGCTACCGAAAAAAGTGTTCGACAATTCGCCGCCTCAGTGGCGCAGGACGTTTCCCAGGATGGCCCAATTGCCTGGCAGAAACACTTTTCGCAGAGCCCGTCCTTTTTTATGGCTGTCAATGGGAAGGTGGCTTTCCCAAGTGGACAAGCCGCGGCACAAGCTATCCCTGAAGTGGCACGCATGTATAAGCACATCGAATTGCATTGGAGGAACGATTTACGAGTGGACGTTCTGGCCGCGGATCTGGCGGTATTGGGGGCATCTTATGAAGAGTTACTCGACGCGTCAGATGGTCATCGGGCGATGGCGAACGGCTACTTCACGGGTGTGACGGAATTGCTGAATGGCCAGTGGCAATTCCGGGATGCTCATTGGTCGGAGCCTGTTCCGCCGGTGAAGGCGCCTTAATTCATGAACTGCGGGCACGAAAGATGCCCGGACTCGCTCTCGCGGCCGACTGTAGTTCTTTAATGTTATTTTCGTTGGTCGTGCGAATGATTTATCATTCGCCGCACTTATATTCTGACTCGGAGGGTATCTTGGATCATTTGAGCTTGGGAAATAAGCTGGACAGACTCTTGGTGCTGAAGCATGCCGCTATTGGTATCTCATTTCTGGAAGAGCCACCTCCTGGAGTTTCCCGAGTGAAGAAGGCCGGGCCCGCGGGTTGTTCATATTGGAAGTTAGCGACCGAAGGCGAGACGTTTTATACGACAAGTGAGGACCATCAAAATTGTCCGGTGGGGGCCTACACGCATGGCGTGAAGCTGGGGGCGGAAAAGTCCGCCGAACTGCAAGGGATGATCGGGCAGATGATTTCTTTGAACTATTTGCAGGAAGCGGAGATTCCGCAGATTCCGCATCGAGAGAGCGCTTTTGCCTACGCGGCTTATTCGCCTTTGAAAGACTCGACGTTCGAGCCGCAGATTGTATTGCTTCGCGGCGATGCAAAACACTTGATGCTTTTGACGGAAGCGATGGCAAGAGCTGGAGTTAGCTCCGAGCCGATGATGATGCGCCCCACTTGCGCTGTACTGCCGCGGGTATTGAAGAGCGGGCACGCTTCGCACAGTCTCGGATGCATTGGCAATCGCGTTTATACGGGACTTGGCGACGATGAATTTTATTGCGCGATACCGGCGTCGAAGATGGCACACATCGTGACGGAATTGGAAAAGATTGTGGCGGCGAACGATGCGTTAAAGGGATTTCATCAAGCGCGCTTGGCTAGCGCGTAACGAGTTTCCGCGAACGCCAAAGCCATGCTAATTCTGGGGTAGATTCCCCTTTACGTGAACCTGCGGCTGAAGAGCGAAAGGTTCAGCTCCCTCCCTTCGGGAGCGATTTTTAGGGGTGTGCCAAGATTCGCAGACGAAGTGAGCCTGAACAGCAAAAAGGTTTAGCGGAAGGGACCGCAGCGAGCATCGAATCAAGGGGTGATGACTCAAATATGAAAGGGAAAGTAGCTCTTGTGGCAGGAGGAACTGGCGGGCTGGGCCGCGCCACAACTTTAGCGTTTTTGGAGGCCGGTGCCAGAGTCGTGGTGCCTTATCGAGAAGAGGATAAGTTTGTGGCTCTGAAAAAGGTCGCAACTTCTCTGCCAGGAGCAGGTTCCGTGGCTGGATTACTGGAAGGGTCCCAGGTGAATGTTACCGACGAAGCGGCTGTCGGGGCTCTCGTCGAAGGGATTGTTCAGCGGCACGGACGGCTCGATGCTTTGGTGAATACCTTGGGAGGCTACGCAGGGGGGATCAAATTCTGGGAGATGGAAACGGAAGTATTCGAACGCATGATTGCGCTTAATTTGCGCGCAGGGTTTGTGCTGGTTCGCGCGGCGGCGCGAGTGATGGTGAAGCAAGGGAGCGGCGCGATTGTGAACGTGGCGGCTAAAGCGGCATTGGACCATGGAGCAGGAGCGGCGGCCTACGCAGCTTCGAAGGCCGCCGCAGTGGCGATGATGGATTCTCTCGCCGCCGACTTGAAGGGCACCGGCGTGCGTGCAAATTCGATCTTGCCCAGCATCATTGATACGGAGTCGAATCGCAAAGCAATGCCGGGAGTGGATTTTGCGAAGTTGCCCAAGCCTGAAGAGATCGCGCGGGTGATTTTGTTTTTGTGTGGGGATGGCGCGAAGTTGATTAATGGGGCGAGCGTTCCGGTGTACGGGGATAGTTGAGCGGCACGGCGATCGGGCCGCGCCCGGCAGGTGCGCACACGCGAGAACCCTTGATAGGATCAAGATGGCCACGGCTCTTCGAAGCTCGTAGGCAACATGCCGTGCAGTACGGAGGGTGAAATGTCGATACGTCCGGTGAAGAAGCTGGTTAAGGCGAAACCTACGACCGAGGGAGCTGGAGTTCACTTGCGCCGGGCGTTTGGTTTTGGAAATACGAGCGATTTCGATCCGTTTCTTTTGCTCGACGATTTTCGGAATGATGTTCCGGAGGATTATTTGGCTGGGTTTCCGTGGCATCCGCACAGAGGCATCGAGACGATTACTTATGTTCTTGCAGGGATTGTCGAGCACGGCGACAGCATGGGAAATCATGGCGAAATTGCTTCGGGCGACGTGCAATGGATGACGGCAGGCAGCGGAATTATCCACCAGGAGATGCCCAAGGGCGACCAGGCTGGGCGTATGCATGGATTCCAGTTGTGGGCGAATTTGCCGGCGTCGCTGAAGATGACTGCGCCGCGCTATCAGGAAGTGAAGTCTGGGGAGATTCCAGAAATTACGGATGATGACGGGACGCACGTGCGTGTAGTGTGCGGGAATTTTTGGGGCAAGACCGGTCCCGTGGATGGAATTGCCGCGGAGCCGACTTATCTCGACGTGTCGGTGGCGCCAGGGCGAAGGAAGACTTTGCCTGTCGGGACTACGCGGCATGCGTTTGCATATGTCTTTGCGGGATCGGGGAAATTCTGCAACGCGTCAGAACCGTTGGCCGTGCCGACGGAGTCGGTCGGATGGCTCGACACGGCGCCTCCGGTCGCGGCCGATAACCGCTCTCTGGTTTTGTTTGACCAAGGCGATGAGGTAGTTGTGCAGGCGGGCGACGAGGGAATACGGTTTCTACTGGTGTCGGGCAAACCGCTGCAAGAGCCGGTGGCATGGTATGGCCCCATTGTCATGAATACGCAACAACAGTTGCAGCAAGCCTTTCAAGATTTGGAAAAAGGAACGTTTCTGAAAAAACTAAAATGACGAAAATGAGAAAGGCGAAGTAGAGAGGAATACTGAAAATTGTGGATGTACAGAAAGGGGAGGAACATAGAAGATAGTACAGGCAGGAGCGACTCCATGAAGATCCAAGGATGCATGGCAATTGCTGGAATGCTTCTGGCTGCAGCCTGGTTTGGAGCCGGATGCGGAGACGACGCCGCGGAGAGGGAGAGGAAGATTCACGATGAGGCCGCGAAAGCTGCCGCGCAAGCAAAACCAGTGGTCGAAGAAGCCGGCCGCGCGGTGAAGGCCGCGGTGGATGGCGCGAAAGAAGGCTGGGATAAAGGTACTCAAAAAACCTTGGATTTAAATGAAGCCAGTGAAGATGACCTGACCGGCTTGCCCGGAATCAGTAAGCGCGAAGCGAGACGAATCATCGCGGGGCGGCCCTACAAAGATGAGCATCAACTGGTTAGCAGAAAAATTTTGACCCAGGCGCAGTACGAAAAAATTAAGAATGATGTTGCCGTAAAGTAGAAGTTATTTCTCCCCAGCCAACACATTGGTCCGTCATTGCTCGCGGAGGGCCACGACCGGGTCTACTCGCGTCGCACGCAAAGCCGGAATGTAGCTGGCCGCCAACGCGACTCCCAGCAACAAGGCCGAGACGGCACTGAGGGTAACGAGATCGGTGGACTTGACTCCGTACAAAACGGAAGCCAACCCCCGGAAAAGAAGGAGCGACAGGACAATTCCGATACCAGTTCCAATGAGCGCCATGCTCATTCCCTGCTTAAGTACCATCCGTAACACATGAGACCTCTGCGCTCCAAGCGCCGTGCGAATCCCCATTTCCTGCGTTCTCTGGCTCACCGAATACGAAACCACGCCATAGACCCCCACCGAAGCTAGAACCAGGCCAAGCAGCCCGAATGCTCCGACGAGCATGGCGCCGAGGCGCGCTGGGAGGAGCGGTTTGCCATATTGAACCTGAGCTTCCATCGTAGTGACGTCAAAAACCGCCAAACCCGAATCCATCTGGCGAATCTGATCGCGAACAGCGGACGCGAGCTGTTGAGGATCACCCTGCGAATAGACGAACAGGCTTGCGGTCGAAGAGTATCGCTGCCCAATCGGGAAATAGACAAAGGGCTGCGGAGGTTCGTAGAGAAAAAGATATTTGCCGGTGCGCGTTAGGCCTACAACCTGGATGGATGGTCCGTTTTTCTCCGTACGAAACGTCTTGCCGATGGGATCCTGTCCGGGCCAGATTTTTTTGGCGAAGGTGTCATTGATGATGGCTACTTTCGGTGCCGTTGCGGAGTCGCCTTCAGTGAATTCCCTGCCCTGGATGACCGGGGTACCCGCGGTGCGGAAATAGTTCGGCTGGACCATGTCGTTGAAAGAGGTTTCCGTCTTGGATTTATCTTCCGTGGCCAGGCCATCCGGGAAAATGTTAACCAGCGAGTTCTCAGTTCCCATAGGGACGTTGGCAGATATAGCTGCATCCCGCACCCCGGACAGAGAGCGGATGCGTTCCGTAAGCTGTTTGTAGAACTGTTGACCGCGCTCTTCCGTATATCCTTGCAGACCAAGGTCCATGGACATCATAAGGGTGTGATCCACGCGGAAGCCCATATCCACGCGAGAGGAATTCTTAAGACTCCGGATAAAAAATCCGGCGCACGCCAGCAAAACAAGTGAGACCGCAACCTGCGCGATGACCAATGCGTTGCGAAAACGGTGATGGCCTGTGGAGGCGCCGCCAGAGCGGCCACCGGCTTTGAGGGTGTCGGCCAGATCAGTGCGCGAAGCCTGGATGGAAGGAACGACGCCCGCAACCATTCCGGTTGCCACCGCCGCCAGGAAAGCAAAACCGAAGATACGCCAGTCCATCTGCAGATCAAACAATTTCAGGGGGATGTCCGTAGGGATGTGGATGGACATAAGTCCCAAAGCGGCCCATCGCGCGAAAATGAGCCCCAGAATTCCTCCGAAGAGCGACAGGAGCAACGTTTCCGTCAAGAGTTGGCGCATCATGCGCCAGCGGCTGGCGCCGAGGGCCGTCCGTGTAGCCATTTCCTTTCGGCGACCGTTGGCCCGTGCAAGGATCAAATTGGCAACATTGGCGCAAGCGATTAGAAGGACAAGCCCAACGAGCACCATGAATACCAAGGCGATCGAGGACATCGCACCACCGATACTTGGCTCTGGCCGGGCGCTGAGCTCGGGCATGACAAGTAGAGATAGCCCTTGATGAGAGTCTGGAAAATCCTGCGCCAAACGATGATCGAGCGGTTCAGCAGCCGCCATAGCCTGCGCGGCCGTGACGCCGGGCTGCAAGCGCGCCAGGACCCGAAGATAGGCAGCGCTGCGATCATTCAGGTCGTCTGTGGCGACTAAGCCCACTGTCGTGATGGGAAAGTAGAAATCCGGCGCAAGGAAGTAATAAGCGCCACGATAGCGTTCTGGGGCCACACCGATGATCGTAAAAGCATGTCTGTTGACCTGAACGGTTTGGCCGATAACGCGCGGATCTCCACCGAAGCGTTTTTGCCAGAATTTGTAACTAAGAACTACGAGAGCGTCTTTGCCTGGAACCCAACCCTCGTCAGGCCCGAAAGTGCGCCCGCGGACTGCTTCAATTCCCAACATGGAAAAGTAATTGCCAGTGACCATTTCAGCCCAGGCGCGTTCCGGGCGGCCCTCAACGCCAAAATTGACGGGGGCGGGCGCGTAACCGGCAACGTCGGAAAAAACGGACCTGAGCTGGCGATAGTCCTGAACGTCCAGGTAGGAGAGATTGAGCGCGAATGACACGGTAGCCGATTTGGAAGCAAGGACAACAAGCTCTTGGGGATTCTTCACGGGAAGGGGGCGCCAGAGCATGCCATTGAAAACACTGAAGATGGCTGTGTTTGCGCCGATGCCGAGCCCCAGCGCCAGCACGGCCACCAGGCTGAAACCGGGGCTCTTGATCAGCATACGAAAAGCGTAACGCAGGTCTTTCAGGAGATTTTCCATGTGCCCTCTCGCGTACCTGCACGTGGAGACGAAATTGCCTCAACAAATGTTTCATGAGCTCAGAAAGGATCGAGAGAAGATGCCTCAAGACCAATTGCAGAGCCCCAAGGTGAGTGTGCGCTGCGGCAAACGGTCGCGGTGGGCCAAAGGAGCAATGGCCCGCGGTTAGCTTCAGGAATCGCTGAAGATCTTCCGAAATAAGCTGATCGTTTCGGCGAAGGCTAGGTCCGTTGCTTCTGGATCGAAACGTGGGCCTTCGTCGCGCGTGAAGGCGTGTTCGGCAGCATAGAGCAACGTCCGATATCCAATACCAGAACTTCGAAGCGCCCGGTCGATTGTTTCGCGGCCTGCATCGGGAACGTGCGGATCCTTTGTGCCGAAAATCATAAGAAGTTCACCGCGGATTTCTTTTGCTCGAGCCAGCGAGCCCGCATCTGCATCCTGGCCAAGCTTGCCGTCATGAATACCCGTACCGTAATAACATGCGGTGGCGCGCACATCAGGGTGAAACGCAGCTCGGAACGCGAGATGCCCGCCGATGCAGAAACCCGTCGCCCCGATTTTCCCGGACGCGACCTTCGGATGTTTCGAGAGCCAATCCAGACCGGCCCGGCAATCTGCATCAAAATGCGCAACGGGCGTCTTCGCGGCGTCCTGCTGCCCGCGCGTGCGTCCTGCATCATCGAACGGAATGACTGTTCCGGGTGGTTCGATGCGGCAATAAATTTCCGGCGCAGCGGCAACAAATCCATAGCCAGCTAGCCGAACACAGGTGCGCAACAATGGCGGGGTAAGCTGAAAAATATCGGAATAGCACCAGATACCTGGATAACGGCCCTCGGCTTTGGGCGCAGCGACGAAAGTTCGCATCTTGTAACCAGGGAGAGGTATGTCGGAGTATTCGGTTGTGACCACCATTTGTTTGTCCGCGGCAAATTCTGGACGAGGCGCGGTAGTCAGTCAACCCATCATTTCTTTGCGTCCAACGGGCCCCATCAGACGGCGTCGGGTCCATGGTACGTAGCCAGAAACCACGTATTGCCAAACATGTCTTTGACCGCGGCAGCGCGATCCCCGTAATGCGCGTCATTTGGAGCCGTAACAGAAGTGGCCCCGGCACGCAGCGCCTGCGCATAAAGAGCGTCCGTGTCTGGTACGTAGACGTGCAAATAGAACGGCGTTGGCTGAAATTCGCCGTGAGCTTCGTCGACCTCGATGGTTGCGTTCTCGATGCTGATGGTGGCATGAAGAATTAGCCCCTCAGGTGATTTGGCGACGCCAAGTGCCTCCGCCCCAAAGGCCGCTTCAAGGAACGGGATGATTCTGTGGGCTTCGTGCAAATGCAGGAAGGGCTGCACAGCACGGATTCCCGTTTCCCCCGGATCCCAACCTTTCGGTGTGGCTACGTACCACATATTGCCGAAGGGATCTTTCACGCAACCCTGCCGGTCGCCCCAGTGCTGGTCAGCGACCTCGTAAACAGGGGAGGCGCCGGCTTGCAAGGCGCTCGCATACGTCGCGTCCGAATCGGGAACGTAGAGGTGAATGGTCATCGGCCGCGGCGGATGCGCGTCGCTGGCGTCAGCCAATTCCATGGTGGAATCGCCCAGACTTACTTCGGCGTGGCCAAGCCTGCCGTCCGGCATAGGCATGCGCATGCGCTCCGTGCATCCAAATGCTGAAACCAGAAACTCGATAAATTCGCGAGCCCCGTTCACACAGAAATACGGAGCAATGTTATAGAACCCCGGCCTCCGGAAAGGGACCGTCGGAGTTGGAACAGGCGATGGGGCAGTAGCTTCATTCATGGCAATTCTCCTTTGCAAATCAGATTTTAGGGCGGCTTTAAATTCCGGACGCGGCAGCGCGCGAAGCGCCCGGACCAGGGGCACAAGCCTGGCCGCGCTCCCGCCGGGCTTTGACGCGTGACTCCGCTCTGTTGAAGTGAGCAGCTCGCTGATGGCCCGGTCCAATTGCTCAGCAGGAGAGCGCTTAGGCATGGCGGTCCCCCATTTGTGCGCGTAAAGTCTGGAGTGCGCGAAACTGAAGCTGCTTGACGGCCCCCTCTGTTTTTTTCAGTCTGTCTGCGATTTCCCGGATGCTACGCTCCTCGATGAACCTTTCGCAAATCACTCGCCTTTGCAAATCGGGCAGCTTTTCGACGACGCTCAGAAAATACGCACGGCTTTCGATAACCTTCAACTCTTTTGACGATGGATTGCCATCCACATCTGCATCGTCCAGATCGTCGGTCGCCTGCGACTCACGGTCGGCGCGTTTAAAATGATCGGCGATCGCATTAGCGGCAATGCGGAAGAGCCACGCGGAGAAAGGTGTACCGCGCCATTCGTAGGCGTCAAGATTGGCCAAGGCTTTATGGAACACTTCCGAAGTAAGGTCCTCGGCCACAGAGCGATCCTGCACGCGGCTTACCATGAAGTAGTAGATGCGCTCAAAGTGAAGCTCGTAAAGCGCGTCAAATTTCGACAAATCCACCTGCGCGGCTTCGACAAGAAGACGCTCGTCCACCCCTTGCGGCGCGGGCTTTCGTGCCGGACGTCGAACGGCCATCATGGCTCCCGGTATAGTAACCGCCGAACTCCCCAAAAGGTTACGGAAGCTTGAACACTTGAATCCTTCGAATCCGGCCCGATGGGGGCCATTCAGCAATCCCGGCGTGTTATCCTCCCTGCTTCTTTGCGTAAAGGAGAAACGTGGGCATGCCAATAAAGGCGCGTTTGTTGGGATTCGCTGCCATTTTTGCTATCGCCTCGGCTCTCGGCGGATTCCTCGCCACCCGCGCCGATGAACCGGCCAAAGCTCCAACCGAGCCCTTCCTCCCTCCCTCCGGCCCCTACGCTGTGGGAACCCACGAGTATCTGTGGATTGATCAAACTCGCCCTGATCCATTCACGAAAGACCCCAAAGTTCGCCGCCATCTGATAGTCCGCGTCTGGTATCCGGCCCAGGCCGTTCCAGGCGCAGAGAAAGCCCTGTACATCCGCAACACCGCCGAGTTCGCCGAAAAAAGCGACTATCTTTCCTTTGCATCCATCAAGACCAACGAAATCACCGACGCCCCGCTCGCCAGGAGCAAAGCTCCCTTCCCTGTCCTCGTCTATCAACCGGGCGGCGGCACGCAGCGCTTCGTCGGCACTTTCGAAAATGAGCAACTCGCCAGCCGCGGCTACGTGGTCGTCGCCGCCGACCACCCCGGTTTCAGCGAAACCGTCCAATTCCCCGACGGCACCCGCTTCGCTCCCGATCAACACGTTCGCCCCGAACCGAAGGGCGACTTTCGAGCCGACGTTGACAAAAACTGGGCCTGGCTGAACGACGAGGTTTTCCCCACCTGGACCGCGGATGCTTCCTACACACTGGACAAAATCGAAGAGCTAAACAAAACCGCCGGCCAGCTTTTCTATCACCAGCTTGATCTCTCCAAAATCGGCATGTTCGGCTGGTCTTTCGGCGGCGCAACCTCCGTGGAAATGAGCATCGACGACCCGCGCTTGAAAGCGGTCATCGATCAAGACGGCCAGCTCTTCGGCCCCGCCCGAAAAAAAGGCACGTCGCGTCCGCTGATGCTCATGCACCATGGCGGCGAAGACAAAGTGGAAAAACCCGAACAGGAAACAGTCCTGAAAGAATTAATTGCGCAAACCAAAGCTTGGGATCAGTCGCTGCTAGAACATTCGACTAACGATTGGTACGAAATCACAATCGCAAAAACCCAGCACGGCAACTTCAGCGATTTTATTCTAGCTATGCCCCAAAATCCTGAGGAATTGGATGCCCGTCGTGCCCACGCCATCGTCGTCGCTTACACCCTTGCCTTCTTCAACAGATATTTGCGCGGGCAGGATAGCGATTTACTCAAAGCACCGTGGGCGAACTACCCCGAGGTTACGTTCCGCAAGAAGCCGTAAGCGCCAGAAATAGGCTGCCCAAAAACCCTGCCCTGCCTGTCCGCCTGTCCGCGGGCCATCTTGCTTCCAGCAACCGACAGGTATAGGCTCTCCCACTGGCGGCAAGTTTGCGCACCTACAGGGCCGAAGGGGTTCACCCTGCCTTCCGTTCACTTGCGCGAACAAGCTTCCAAAGTCACCTGTCGGCGGCGAGCGCAATCAATTCACTCGCGGTACAGACGCAGGTCATTACCTGCGCCGCACTCCGACGCGAACTTTCAAAAGGGAGGATTCCATGGCAACAGCAACGCAAGCTTTCGAACCAAGCGTGAGAGTCAGCGCCACCCAGCTTCTCATCAACGGTAAATGGGTCAACAGCGCCTCCGGCAAAACATTCCCGACCCTCAACCCGGCCACCGGCGAAGTGATCACCCAAGTCTCCGAAGCCGACGCAGTAGACGTCGATCGCGCCGTCATCGCCGCCCGCGCAGCCTTCGAAACCGGCGCATGGCGCCGCAAAATGACCGCTTCCCAGCGCGGCGCCATGCTAAACCGCCTTGCGGACCTGATCGAAAAGAACGCCGATGAATTGGCCCAACTCGAATCCCTCGACAACGGCAAGCCCTACCACGTCGCACGCGCCGCTGATCTCCCGCTGACCATCGCCTGCTACCGCTATTACGCAGGCTGGGCCGACAAGATCCAGGGCAAGACGATCCCGGTCAATGGAAACTATTTTTGCTACACCAAGCATGAACCGGTGGGCGTCGTCGGCCAAATTATCCCCTGGAATTTCCCTTTATTGATGCAGGCCTGGAAGCTTGGCCCGGCCCTGGCAACGGGCTGCACTGTGGTGATGAAACCCGCCGAACAAACTCCGTTGACGGCCCTCCGCGTTGGCGAACTCATTATGGAAGCCGGCTTCCCCGATGGCGTGGTAAATATTCTTCCCGGCTACGGCCCCACCGCCGGCGCATCCATCGCTCGCCACATGGACGTTGATAAAGTAGCCTTCACCGGCTCCACGGAAGTCGGCCACCTGATCATGCGCGCCGCGGCCGACACCAACCTCAAGCGCGTCACCCTCGAACTGGGCGGCAAGAGCCCCAACATCGTCTTCGCCGACGCCGACATGGACGCAGCCATCGAAGGCGCCCACTTTGCCCTCTTCTTCAACCAGGGCCAGTGCTGCTGTGCCGGCTCGCGCCTGTTTGTCGAGGAAAAGTGCTACGACGAATTTGTCGAGCGCAGCGCAGCCCGCGCCAAAAAGCGCACCGTAGGCAATCCCTTCGATAAAAACACAGAGCAGGGCCCGCAAGTGGACCAGGACCAGTTCGACAAAGTGATGGGCTACATCGAAAAAGGCAAAAGCGAAAACGCCAAACTCATGGCCGGCGGTGGACGCGTCGGCGACAAGGGTTACTTCATCGAGCCAACCGTTTTCGCTGACGTGACCGACAACATGACCATCGCCCAGGAAGAAATCTTCGGCCCCGTCATGTCCATCCTCAAGTTCAAGTCCGTGGACGAAGTAGCCGCGCGCGCGAACAAGAGCGCCTACGGCCTCGCGGCAGCGGTCTGGACAAAAGACATCAGCAAAGCCCATGCGATCGCCGACAGTGTTCGCGCGGGCACTGTCTGGGTGAACTGCTATGACGTCTTCGACGCAGGCGCACCCTTCGGCGGCTTCAAGCAATCTGGCATCGGCCGCGAGCTAGGCGAATACGGCCTGGCCAACTACACCGAAATTAAAACCGTTACCGTCAAGCTCTAATAACACTCCATAGCGGCAGGCGTGGGGGCGCGCTTCAGCGCGTCCCTTCCGCCCGCCACTCAACCTTGCCCCTCGGCCTTTTCCCCGCACCAATATAATTCGCGCATGCCCGCAACCCTCCGCGCTTACGACCCCAAGGACTTCGCGCCTCTCTTCAAACTCGATCAAGCCTGCTTCCCGCCAGGAATTTCCTACACAAAAACGATGCTCCGCTATTTCCTGACCCTGCCCTCCGCGGACTGCCTCGTAGCCGCGGACGAAAAACGCATCGCAGGCTTCATCCTCACTGAAGAAAATCCGCCGCTGGCCCACATCATTACGCTGGATGTTTCGGAAAAAGACCGCAGAACCGGCGTAGGTTCCAAGCTCCTCGCCGAAAGCGAACGCAACCTCCAACTCCGTGGTGTTAAAACCATCCTCCTCGAAACCTCGGTCGACAACGAACCCGCTGTTGCGTTCTGGCAAAGGCACGGCTATCGTATCGAAGCGGTATTGAAACGCTACTATCTTGGCCGCCTTGATGCCTACGAGATGCGAAAGCGGTTATCCGCATCCCAAGGTCAGTAGCCTGTGTCGGGTCTTTTGCATCGCGTCTTTTATAGGAGTCCGGCTGCTTTTTTCCACCAGGCTGTGTCCGGGCTTTAGCATTCCTCAAATCATTTCGGAGACGAGACTCAATCTATGAGCCTTCTGCACGTAATCATCCTGGCCATTGTCCAAGGCCTCGCCGAACTGCTGCCCGTTTCCAGTTCCGCCCACGTCGTGGTAACGGAAAAGCTTCTCGGTCTGGATCCGGCAGCGCCAGAAATGACACTTTTGCTCGTCATGCTGCACACGGGAACGATGTTCGCCGTCATCGTTTATTTTTGGCAGCGCTGGCGCCCACGATTTTTCCAGAGCGCGGCTAGCTTTAAAAATTTTGTCTTCCTCTTGATTCTCGCCACTATTCTTACCGGCATAATCGGTGGCGGGCTCATCAAGGGTATTGAGAAAATCCTGTTTCATGGAGCATCGAAAGCCTGGATCGAGGAACTCTTTGGACGCCTCGAGCTGATTGCTCCCGCCCTGGCGGCGGCTGGCATCCTCATCCTGATTGCCGGTCTCTTGGAGAAACGCGCGCAGTCTGCCAACAACAACGAGGACTCTAGAATGACCACGGGACAGGCCGTTTTGATCGGCGCCGTGCAGGGCCTATGTCTGCCGTTCCGAGGATTTTCGCGCTCCGGAGCTACGATCTCGACAGGCATGCTATCCGGAGTAGGCAAACCGCTCGCGGAAGATTTCAGCTTCGCTCTTGCGGTCATCTTGACACCGGCCGCCATCGGACGGGAAGCATTGCGCCTCGTCCAAATGCGCCATCTCGAACAAGGCGCGTCACTCTCTTCTGCGGTTCTGCCTTGCCTTCTGGGGGCCGTGTTCGCGTTTGTAGCGGGTCTTTTGGCGCTTAAATGGCTAAGCCGCTGGCTCGAGGCCGGTCGCTGGTACCTGTTTGGCATCTACTGCCTCGTCGCCGCTTGCGCCGTCTTTGCACTGCATCACTTCGGATACTGATTTCGCAAAGCCTCATCGCCTTTGCGTAGTTCCACCGATGTTGCTCGCTGTTGTTTCCCTACGCACATCGCAAATCGGAACTTTGTCCCCAACCCCGCATCTGCTATCATCTGTCTCGTTTGAGAGTTCCTCCAGGCGGGCGCGCGATAGCGCCAACGTGTCCGTCGCACTCAGCCTTCCCCAACAGCTGAGGAGAAATTCGTGCGTTTGCTAACCCCGACTCAAAATAAGCGGCTCAACGAGCTGATCGGTTTTTTGTGTATCACGCTGGCGGTGCTAATCGCACTCGCCGCGATTTCGTATTCGCCAAAGGATGCGTCCTGGAACGTCAGCGCGCCTGACGGCTCTCCCACGAGAAATTGGATCGGCCCTGTGGGTGCCTATGGCGCCGATGCCCTGTTTCAACTGTTCGGCTACGCAGCCTTTCTGCTACCCGCGGCGCTCCTCGCTCTGGGCTGGCGCTGGTGCCGCAGCCGTGCCATCGATTCCCAGGTGGCAACTCTGATTGGCTACGCGCTTTTGCTCGTCTCCCTTCCTTCCCTTCTGGCTCTCTGCCATGTGCCGCCCGTTCGGGGCGCGGTCCACGCCGGCGGATTCACGGGATCGCTCATATCTGGCGGCCTTCTCGCTGGCTTTAACTTCTGGGGAGCTTTGCTTGTAGCTGTCGCCATTTTCTTCACCGCTCTCTTCATGGCCACGCGCTTTTCCTTTGCTGGCACTCACGCCTGGGCCATGAGCGCGAAAGGCCCTATCGGAGCTGTCGAAAAACTAGGCCTCCTGCAAAAGGTCGCCGCTCGCTGGAACGACTGGCAGGAAGAACGGGAGCAACGGCGCATGAAGCGCCGCGTTGAGGAAACCCGCATTTCCGGACGCAGGCCCGTCGCCCCGCAATCCTTCGGCAACGCGGCGGTAGCCACCGACGTTCCTAAGACGATTGAACTCGATGACGAAAGCGACGTCTTCGACGGCGAGAAGGAAGAGGGCGATGAAAAAGAACCCGCGCCTCGCCGAAAAGAACCAATCGTCTTCGTTGGCCCTGAGAAAACCGAAAAGGCAGTCACGAAGAAAGCCTCTGACCCAAAAATCTCCAAGGGAACTCTTAGCTACAAACTTCCGTCGCCTTCCCTCCTTCGAGAAGGCGAACGCAGCCAAAAAATTGACGAAGACGAACTAAAAGAGCGCGCTCGCGCCATCGAAGCCAAGTGCATGGAGTTCGACATAGACGGCCGCGTTACTCAAATCAATCCCGGACCCGTCGTCACCACGTTCGAGTTCAAGCCGGAAGCGGGCATCAAATACAGCCGCATCATTGGCCTGACCGAAGACCTGTGCCTCGCTCTCCAGGCCGAATCCATTCTGATCGAGCGCATCCCCGGCAAATCCACCATCGGCATCGAAGTCCCCAACCTCAATCGCCAAACCATCGCCCTGCGCGAGATTATCGAAGCTCCCGAATTCACCAACTCGCCCAGCAAACTGACCCTGGCCATGGGCCGCGACCTCCACGGCCGCATTCGCATCACCGACCTTGCCGCTATGCCTCACTTGCTCATCGCCGGCTCCACTGGCACCGGCAAGAGCGTCTTCATCAACTCGCTCATGATGTCCATCCTCTATAAAGCGAGCCCCGATGACGTCAAGATGGTGCTGGTCGATCCAAAGCGCCTCGAGCTCAATCTGTACGAAAACATCCCCCATCTGATCGCGCCGGTGGTCACCGATCCCAAAATCGCTTCCAACGTCCTTCGCAATGCCACGAAGGAAATGGAGAAACGTCTCAAACTTCTCGCCCAGCGCGGCGTGCGCAACATTGAGCAATACAACCGCACCTTCCAAAAAGCGCAATCTCTGTCCCTTTTCGAAAATGTCGAGGAAACCGAGCACAAGCCGCTTCCCTACCTTGTCATCGTCATTGACGAACTCGCCGACCTCATGATGGTGGACACAAACAACGTTGAAGAATCCATTACTCGCCTCGCTCAAATGGCACGCGCGGTCGGCATCCACCTCATTCTTGCCACCCAGCGCCCCTCGGTAGACGTAATCACCGGCTTGATCAAAGCCAACTTCCCTGCCCGCATCTCGTTCCGTGTCGCCAGCAAAGTAGATTCGCGTACCATTCTCGATTCCAACGGTTCCGAGTCCCTCCTGGGCAGAGGCGACATGCTCTATCTCCCCGCCGGCTCCGCCCGACTGCACCGCATTCACGGCCCGCTCGTAAGCGAAGACGAAATCGTGGCCGTCTGCGACTTTTGGCGCCAGCAAGCCCAAGCCAAGTACAACGAGCAACTCCTCGAAGCCCCCAAAGATGAAAACGGCAAAGTCGAAGGTGCGGCTGGAGGAGGTGCCGACGCTGGCGGCGAAGATGTAGACGACGACCTCTACCAGGACGCCGTTCGCGTAGTCTGCGAAATGGGCCGCGCCTCAACCTCGACGCTGCAACGCCGTCTCCGCATCGGCTACGGCCGCGCCGCTCACCTGATCGACATCATGGAAAAGGACGGCATCGTCGGCCCGCCAGACGGCACCCGCCCCCGCGAAGTCTTAAAGGGCAAAACCTGGATGAAAGAATTCGACGAATCGGCGCAATGATCTCGCTGAAATAACAAGTTTCGGCTGGCGGCGGAGCCTCCAGCCGGCGAATTATCGAGTCTGAGTAGATGTACGCCAGAATAATCACAACGAATTGACACAATCCCTCCGCACCCTCTACAATTTCTTAACTACGTGCCGGGGTAGCTCACTGGTAGAGCGCCGCCCTGAAAAGGCGGGCGTAGCCAGTTCGATTCTGGCCCCCGGCACCACCCAGGCGTGTAAGAACCTCTTCCCCGAAGAAGTCTATGTTTCCGTTGGCTTTTCGCGCAGGTCGCGCAGGAGCGGTGCACTGGGTGCCTGATAACGCGGCAATGGTCCATGTAGAGTCCTGGTACGGGACTGTAAGTAATCTGGCCGGCGATTGCGACTTTTTGACTAGAGCTATCGTACTCAGTCATGTACAAAATGCAGGAGGCGAAATGCCAGACAACCGCCCGCAAACGACTCTGATGCTTTGGGCCGCTGTTGCCATGCCCTTGCTGTATTTTGGCGTCCAACTGGTGGCGGCGCCATTTTATCCCGGATATCATTTTGCGACGGACACGGCGAGTATGCTTGGAACGTCGGCTTCTCGCCATCCGGGAATTTTCAACACCGGTGCGATTCTCACTGGTATCGCCGGACTCGCTGGAGCATTCGGGCTATATGTGGGTCTACGTAGGAGTGCGGCACGCTGGCTTCGTATCCTTATCGCGATGGGGCTGCTTTCCAATGGAGCCATGTCGATCAAAGCTGGGCTCTATCCTATGCCCGACCCGCGACATACAACGTGGCAATTCCTGCTGTTCCCGATCCTAATTACCCCACTATTACTTCTAGGTGCCACTTGGCGAGTTCCTTGGCTTAGAATATATCTACTGCTAAACATTATCTGCCTGCTTTGTCTGCTGCCCTATATGATGCATCGGATGGCGCCTATCCTACCGGAAGGGACGATGCAACGGCTGTTTGCTCTCGTAACGTTTGTGCCAGTCGGTGTGGTCGCTCTTGCATTCTTGCAAAGGCGCGCGTTCTCCGAGAGCGCAACGTTGAACAGAATCGGTTGAATACGCTTTAAAGAGCGAATTCTCTCGACGTTGGCCGAAAGACAAAGGAATGATACTCACCTTCACAGTAGAGTGTGCCTTCGGGGCGTATCTTAAACACGAATGAATCCGAGAAATCGAAATCGATGAAGAAGCAAGTCTGTACGATCTTCACGAAGCGATTCAGGACGCGGTGAGTTTCGGTCGCGATCACCCATTCGAGTTTTTTCTTGCAAACAGCGCTTCGCCTTTTGCGAGAAAACAGTGGCTAACGGAGAAAGAAGAATGGGACGACAAGGAAGATGATTTCTGTAGAATCAGACTCAAGGACATCTTCCCCTTGGGGCGCAAGCGACTTTGTTACCTCTTCGACTTCGGCGACAATTGGACGTTTGAGATACGAAAGCAGCGAAAGGTAGAGGAAGCAGAAACCGGAGTCGAATACCCGCGGGTGGTAAAGACAATAGGTCCGAATCCGGAGCAGTATCCAAACTACGAGGATTGATGAGAAAGGCCAACAGCGGTCTCCTGTGATTTGATCGGCTTCGCGGATACGAACAATTGTCTGGTTCGCAAGGTTTCCGCCGCAACGGGTTTTATCTCCACGCTGGCCGGAACACCTCCCGACCTGACCGGCTTGTTACATTGTGGCGACTCCGGCGACGGTGGCTTGGCTACCAATGCCAAAGTTGGATTTGCAAACGGCCTGGCTCTCGACGGCTCTGGGAATATTTTCATTGTGGATCCCTCAAGTTGCATCCTTCGAAAAATTTCTGCGTCCACCGCCATCATCTCCGCCGTGGCCGGCACCGCCGGTAGTTGTGGCTATTCCGGCGACGGGACGGAGGCCACCAGCGCCCAACTGAATCAGCCCGATGGCGTGGCCGCGGATGGCTCCGGGAATCTCTTTATAGCGGACACTCTAAACTGCGTGATCCGCGAAGTCTCCTCTTCCAACGCCCAGATCTCCATCATCGCCGGCGACAACAGTATCGGCTGTGGATACTCCGGCGACGGGGCCTTGCCCACCAGCACACGGTTCAACCAGCCCTATGACGTCGCCGTGGACAGCTCCGGGAATATTTTCGTTGCGGATTACAACAACTCCGCGATCCGTGAAGTGTCTGCCTCTAATGGCAACATTTCCACGTTTGCTGGTGTGGCCTTGCCGAGCCCCATTCACTTGCCCTGACGTCAGCGCTGCTGGCGTTCTCCTCTCGCTTGCAACACATCCGACACCGAAGACGTGCTTACACTTTAGCCATCCCGCTTTGCTTCCTGGTGTCCCACGTCGTAAACCATTCTCTAAAGCAATCGCCTGCAGGGCATTCTGAATGCGCGTCCGCATGCGCACCCACTGATGCCGGTGTAGGAGCAGAGCTCGCAGATCGCGTAATTCCGGGGAAGGCATCCAGATCGCTGGAAAGCGGTTTTCTACCATCAACTTCAGAATCAGATCCGCATCCCGCCGATCATGTTTCTGCTTCCGAGATTCCGCGGCGCGAATTTGCGCTGGATGGCCGACCTGACATTCGATTCCCAGCCCACGCGCACCGGGCGCGGAAGTTTGGAATAAAACTCCCGCACGTCGTCACCTTCGTGCAGCAGAGTTGTATTCAGTGTCCGAGGGCTGTTTCGGCTTGACTTCTTGACATGCGTTACGTAACGCATTACGCTAGGATGTGATCCGGTCGATCCGCCACAAAGGCCTCAGACGCCTTTACGAAGACGACGACCATCGCGGCGTTGCGAGCCAGCACGCCAATAGGCTCCGCGATATTCTCGTTCGTTTGGACGCGTCGGCTACCGTCGCCGACATGGATCTACCTGGCTTCCGGCTACATCCTCTCAAGGGTGAAATGAAAGGCTTTTGGGCGGTCGCTGTCCGGGCTAACTGGCGAGTGATCTTTCGTTTCGCTGAAGGCGGTGCGTTCGACGTAGATTATCTCGACTATCATTGAGGCTTTGCCACGGAAGAATTGCGTCGGAAGTATTGGCACTGAAGGAGAACCGACCATGCCGATGAAGAATCCACCCCATCCAGGCGGCTTTGTCCTGCGCCAGTGTATCGAACCGCTAGGCTTGACCATCACTCAGGCCGCCGCTGCCCTCGGTGTTACTCGCACCACCCTCTCCGAGCTCGTCAATGGAAGACGCGGCATCTCTCTTGAAATGGCCGTCCGCCTCTCCAAAGTTTTCGGCGGCAGCCCCGAGTCCTGGCTCACCCAGCAGGCCCACTACGACCTCGCCCACCTCCGCACCAACCACATCAAACTCAAACGCCTTCAATTCGCCTAATCGGCCCCGTAAACGCACTCGTCCCAATCCTCAATGCCGGCGACTCTACACCCGCCCAAGGCTAGGCGTGCGCCGAACGTCCCGAGATCCAGTCCAGGTTCGCTTCGGACTCATGCCGCGGCCAACCACTAGAAGCGAACCGGCAGACGTTCGGTCCATGCCGGGCCCCGGCACCATGGTAACAGCGGCACTTCTAATACCTCGAGCCAATCCCAAATTCCAGTATCGGAGTAGATCCGAAACAGGCTCTCTCGTCGCTTGCGGGTTTGACAGGCTCCTGCGCGAAGGAGATGACTCCAGCGAACTACAAAGCAATCTGCAGGAACGCTGAATTGCGTCTTGATAAACTACGGATAATGCCCAGGGATTTTGCGGGCTATAACGTCGTGTGTCCTTGCTTGAGGTCCCAAACAGCCGCGACCAGCGCGTCAATGTCCTCACACGTGTTGTAAAGTGCGAGCGAGGGTCGCACGGTGCTCTCTACACCGAACCGCCGAAGGATGGGTTGGGCACAGTGATGCCCGGCTCGCACCGCTATGCCTCTCCGATTTAGCGCAACGCCCACGTCTTCGGTTCTGAATCCTTCCAAAACAAAGGAGAGCACGCCTGCCTTCTCACGCGCTGTGCCAATCAGGCGCAGCCCGGGAATGCGCAATAGGTTTTCTGTGGCATATACAAGAAGGTCGTGTTCGTGCCTGGAGACATTGACCATTCCCACGCGGGTAAGGTAGTCAATCGCAGCTCCAAGTCCAACCGCATCTGCTATGTTTCCTGTTCCCGCTTCGAAGCGTCCAGGCGGCAGCTGGTAGCTGGTCTTTTCGAAGGTTACATCCTGAATCATGTTCCCGCCGCCCTGCCAAGGTTGTGTGTTCTCCAGGACGTCATACTTGCCAAACACAACGCCGATACCTGTGGGGGCGAATACCTTGTGACCCGAAAAAACATAGAAGTCGCAGTCATAGGCCTGCACATCCACGTGCATGTGCGAAACGGCTTGTGCACCGTCCAGCAAAACCTTTGCGCCATAGCGATGTGCCAACTCGATCATTTCGTGCGCGGGAGTTACCGTGCCGAGAGCGTTGGATACTTGCGCGAAAGAGACAAGCCTTGTCTTGGCACTAAGCAGCTTATGGTACTCGTCGAGTAGAACTTGGCCCGAATCGTCCACAGGAGCGACCCGCAGTCGCGCGCCCGTTTCCGCGCACAGCATCTGCCAGGGAACGATGTTGGCGTGGTGTTCAAGCCAGGTGATGACAATTTCATCACCTTTGCGAACATTCTGGCGGCCCCAGCTCTGGGCCAGGAGATTAATTCCTTCCGTCGCCCCGCGCACAAAAATAATCTCTTTCACCGACGGTGCATTCAAAAACCGCCTGACCTTTTCGCGTGCCGCTTCGTAGGCATCCGTTGCCCGTGCGGCAAGTTCATGCGCTGCCCGATGGATATTGGAATTCTCGTGAGAATAGAAGTGACTTAAACGTTCGATAACGCTCTTGGGTTTTTGTGTTGTGGCGGCGTTGTCGAGCCAAATGAGAGGCTTGCCATTCACCCGCTCTTCCAGAATGGGGAAATCCCGGCGAATCGCGGCAACGTCAAATGGCTCCGAGGAAAGATTCGACAACGAAATGTCGCCAGGAGAAACAGGGGATACGGCAGAAGTTTCAAGAGCGGGCAACGCGGTGAGTTGGCGAATTTCGTTAAGGAAAGCGTAGCCGGCCGCGAGTTCAGAAGGATTGGGGGAAACTGGCGCGCCAAGGATTTGCCGGGCGGCCGAGGCATTGCCAGTTTCCGGGATGCGCGGGATAGGAACGGTCGAAAGTTCATCAGCAAGCGCACGAAGGTCTGTTTCGGTGACAGTGTTTACCATCTCCAACGGCAAGGCTGGCGCGGCAGGGATGTTTCCAAAAGACCCGAGAGGCCTCGCCTCTTCAAGGAACGAGAATACACTGGATGAGGAAAACCGTGCGGGATCCCACCCGCCTGGCACGTTGGGCGAAGCAACGAGGGTTCCGGGAATTGCGGGAATTTGTGCCTGAACATTCGCAGGCAACTCTGCAGTTGCCGCGCGTAATTGCGCTTCAGAGACCGCGCCCGGTGCCGGCGCGGATCCGAAACGCGATGCATCGACGAATGCGGCAGGATCAGCCGCTACTGGCATGGCAGCTGGGAAACCTTCCGTCAGCGGCAGCGCGGTGAAAAATTCATTCGCCATCCGCGCCAGCTTTTCGGGATCGGGCAAGCCAGACGGCAAAGACGCTATCGATCCAGCCGATTTCAGGTTCACGCCTGGTCCGATGGGCGAAGTTTTTTGGGAATCACTTGTACTCATGGTAGCTGCCGACTTCCACGTCTTCGAGTGCTGCTATTGCATCTTCGACGAGAACCGCTGCCGAGCAATACAGGGAGACCAAGTAGGAAGCAATCGCGCGGTTATCAATGCCCATGAAGCGGACAGAAAGTCCCGGAGTCTGTTCTCCAGGCAATCCCGGCTGGAACAAGCCAATGACTCCCTGCTTCTTCTCGCCAACGCGGAGCAACAGAATGTTGCTCTTACCGCCGGGGCCTTTCGGCTTCTTGTTACCGTCCACATGCAACTTGTCGGTGGGAATCAAAGGAACGCCGCGCCAGGTCACAAAAGGTGTACCGAACAAAGTGACTGTCGGAGGCGGCACTCCACGGCGCGTGCACTCGCGGCCGAAAGCGGCGATAGCCCGCGGATGTGCGAGAAAAAAAGAGGGTTCCTTCCAAACCTTCGAAAGCAATTCATCGAGATCATCCGGCGTGGGCGCACCTTTGCGCGTCTGAATTCGCTGGCTCGCAGGTACATTCTTCAGAAGGCCGTAGTCGGGATTGTTAATAAGCTCGTTTTCTTGATTTTCCTTTACGTTCTCGACGGTCAGGCGAAGCTGTTCGCGAATTTGATCGAAGGGGTTGCTATACAGATCGGAGACCCGCGTGTGGACGTTCAGTATGGCATTGATTCCGCAGAGCGTGTATTCCCGGGGTTTTTCTTCATAGTCCACGAAGGATTCGGGGAGTGCCTTCTCGTCTTTCTGGCCGCATACGACATCAAGGGTTTTGTCTTCCGCAACACGGTTGACGCGCAGCGTACCGGCCTCCAGCGGCTTCCAGTCGAGGAACCGCACCAACCAACGGGGCGTGATCGCCCCATACTGCGGCGGTGTCTTCGTGACATTGGCGAGTTGAAAAGCGGCGCGGTCGCCTAAAGCGTGATGAGTCACATTTTCTGGCACGAGAGATTCTCCTTGTAAGAAACGAGCCGCACACAAAAACGCCGCTCCTTAAGAGCGGCCGGGGAAACCTGAACCTGAAAAGCGTTCTACATTTCCGCCGGACCAATACCGATCGACCTACAACACAAACACAAATCGCCGCGAGGCGTCAGTGCGAAGAATGCCAAAACACTTAAAGCATCCCGCTTGGTAGTTAGCCAAATCATTGCGGAGAAGTATAGTGAGTTGGCAGCACTTTGCAAGGCATTCCTGGGGCTTCCCGATTTCGGGGACTGCATGAGGAGAGCCGTGCACCGGCTCTCCCCCGCTCCCTGGCTACGGCGTAAAAAAACATGCCGCCACAAACGCAAATTCAATTTCGCCGGCGGTTCGCGCTCCAACACCTTGTCAATGATTTGCCGGTAGCGAAACACTTGCGGACCCTCGCCGCTTTCGGCCAGCAGACATTCGATCGTGGTTGTGAATTCGTCCTTCAGCTGGGCGTTGAGCACGCCGCTGGCTGGAACTGTAAAGCCGGAATGAATCAGTTTCACGCGTCCGTCCCGTACGATGAAGATTGTGGCGGGCCAGGTATTGAGGTTCACGGCTTGAGGCACTTTTTCCCACATCTCCGCCGGTGCCCAGGCAATCAGGTGGCATTCGTGGCGATCTCGTGGCCCTGGAATTGCCCGACACACGAAACAATCTCCCCTCTTGAAGGCCGGGCAACTGCTGAGATCGGAGGCACTACTTCGAAGGATCCACAAGTGCCTGATAAACCGTCGCGTGGCTGCGGTATTGCAAGGTGTGATTGTCCGGATTAAGCATCCTCTGAATCATACTAACGAAAACGATGTCGTTGGTTGGATCGACCCAAAACCATGTTCCCGCTGCGCCATCCCAGAAGAACGTTCCCTTACCATCCGGCATACTGGCTTCCGGAGGATCAAAAACTACAGCGCAATTGAATCCGTAGCCAAATCCCGGCCGCATGACGTGCTGCCCAATTCCGAATTCTCCCGTCAGAAGATTTACCGGCAGATGATTGGAAGCCATCAGCTTGACGGTGGCGGGAGCCAGTACACGCTTATCTCCGAGTTCGCCGCCATTCCCAAGCATTTGTGCAAAGCGATAGTAGTCCTCAGCTGTGGAGACCAATCCACCGCCGCCCGAAGGCGTGGTGGGTTGGCTCGCGTAGTCCGTCGGAGCACTGGCTGCTTCCGTTGGTACAAGCTGTCCTTGTGGATCGGCGCGGTAATTCGTGGCGAAGCGTGATCGCTTTTCCTGCGGCACAAAGAAACCAGCGTCTTTCATGTCCAACGGAACGAAGATGTGATCCCTCATAAAATCGGGCAATGTCTGGCCGGAGAGCTTCTCCACAAGATAACCCTCGACGTCCATTGAAAGGCTGTAGGTCCAGCCTTTGCCCGGCTGGTAATTCAGCGGGAGCGTGGCCAATTTGTCGATCATGCCCTGGAGATTCGACGATTGCATCGGCTTTTTCTCCTGGTACATGGCGTCAACCACGGAGTGGCCGGAGCCATAAGAAAACCCGGCGGAATGCGTCATCAGTTCCTGCATGGTCGGCGCATGGTCTGGGTCGACAAGAATCGGCTTGCCGTCCGTTCCCACACCTTTAAAAACTTTCAGCTGCGCAAATTCGGGGATATATTTCGAAATCGGGTCGGATGGCAGCCACTTCCCTTCTTCAAACAGAATCATCATGGCCACACCTGTAACTGGCTTGGTCATGGAGTAGTCGCGAAAGATGACGTCTTTCGTGATGGGGGCGCCGCTGGCCAAATCCCGCTGGCCATACGTGCGGTACTCCACGACCTTTCCGTGTCGCGCGAGAATGGTGACCGCGCCCGCCAGTTGTTTCTTGTCCACCTCCCCTTGAATCAAGGTGTGCAGGCGCTCCAAACGTTCGCTGGAGAATCCGACGCTTTCCGGCTTGACCGGGGTCATATCGAGCGAACGATGGGAAGGCATCTGGGCCACGGAGGTGAGTGTAGCCGCTGAGACAAGGAGAATTGCCATCATCGTCGCAGTTACACTTGCTATTGGAATGTTTTTCACGGACGACCTCCTGGTCAAAGAGGTCGGAGTATACCTCATGGAGCGGCAAGATTGGTGCACGCCGCGGGGTACACCAAGACTGTTGGTGTCAGCAGAGGCCTAGCTTGTTGAAGGAGCCGCGACGGACTCTCTGTGCTGCATGCTGGGCCGCCTGAAAAGCCGCCTGCAGAGATACACCAGATACCACACCGCAAGTACATCCAGGACTAAACCTATGCCCGCCATAAACCGGAAAATGAGATTGACCATCACCCAGTCACCAATTTCATTGACGATTTTTCTCGTGTGCGGGTCGCTGATCTGTGTGCAAGCGGTCGCGAGGAAATTGTGAGAACAGTGAGAAAAAACGGTCTCGAACCCATAGGTCGTCAGAGTATTGAGGACCAAGGCGATACCAGCCAGGTTCACGAAAACCGCAACAGTGAGACGCTGCCATCCCCTGAGCGCATTTCTTTGCAAAGCAAATAACCCAATCGAAAAAGCCACTACCCCGAGAAGTCCGATCGCAAACAACTTCCATGCCAGGCCATTCATCTTGTCAGGATGACGAGCGTTCAGCACGTTTGCCCACTTTCTTGATTCGGCACGGTCGCGGGGCATGCCGACGCCGCGCGAGTACATATCCACAAGCTGGTACGCAGCGTGGTCATTACCACCTTGGGCCGCCAACAAATACCAGCGGCCCGCCTCCGCGTAGTCCTGCGTAACGCCTTTGCCGTTGTAGTACATTAACCCAACGCGGTCCTGTGCCTCCGCGTTGCCGTGGTCCGCCGCGCGGCGAAACCATTTCAGAGCCTCAGCATAGTCAGGAGGTTGTCGCCTGCCTGTGCCGATGTAGTAGCGCATGCCCAACTTCAATTGCGCCGCAGCGTCTCCTTGCTCAGCAGACGCAGTGAGGCGATCGAGATCCGAATCCTCCGTCGCTTGCGCGCGCGTCATCGTTGCCCCTGCTACCATCAGAAAAACAAGGAGCCCGACACAGGTTAGACCACCTATTCGGACGATGTATGCGCTTACACTAATTCGCATGCGCCTGTTCATACTAAAAGTATCTTCGAACCCAGCAAAAAGTTGGAATCCATCCGTAGGCTCTGCCAAGTACCGGTAAACACGCACATTCGACGGCGCGCGAGGGCTTCTACATGATCCTTTGAACATTTTTGGATCGGTCGCGCGCGCCTCTAAAGTCGACCCAATTCAGGCGTTGCGTAGTGAATGATCAGTCGAGCGGCAAGCCAACGTAATTTTCAGCAAGTGAAGTCGAAGCAGCCCGAGAACTGGTCACGTAATCGAGTTCCGCAAGCTGACGGCGCTGGTCGAAGGGGTTTTCCTCCGCGAATCGATGCAGCATGGACGTCATCCACCATGAAAACCGCTGCACCTTCCAAACGCGCCGCAAACAAGTCTCCGAATAGGCATCCAGCAGGTGCGTTTTCCCGGAAGAATAATATTCCGCAAGGGCCCGCGCCAGGACACGAACATCCGCGGCCGCAAGGTTCAGACCCTTCGCTCCGGTTGGTGGAACAATATGCGCCGAATCGCCGGCCAGGAAGAGGCTTCCAAACCGCATCGGCTCAACAACAAAACTGCGCATTCCCGTGATGCCTTTTTGCAGCACCGAACCTTCCGTAAGTTTCCAGCCATCCATTCCCAAGCGCGTCTGCAACTCTTGCCAAATCTTTTCGTCCGGCCAGTTCGCGATGTCCTCCTCCGGCGGACACTGGATATAGAGGCGGGAAATCTCCGGTGACCGCATGCTGAGTAGAGCGAATCCGCGCTCGTGATATGCGTAAATCAGCTCCTTGGAGGAGGGCGCTGCCTGCGCGAGAATGCCAAGCCAGGCAAACGGATAAACCCGCTCAAAAATGTTCAGAACGCGCGCGGGAATAGAGGGCCGGCATATGCCATGAAAGCCGTCGCATCCGGCAATGAAGTCACAGGTCAATTCCTGCGCGGTTCCATCCCTGCGAAAATGAATTTTCGGCTTGGAGCCATCGAACGCGCTGACGCGCACATCTTCCAACTCGTAGTAGAGCTGGCCTTGAACGGCGAGCCGCGCCTCGACAAGGTCTTTCACCACTTCATGCTGTGCGTATACCATTACCCCTTTGCCGCCGGTTAGCTCCTGAAAATCGATACGGTGCCGCCGCTTCGCAAACTGCAATTCGATTCCGTGATGCATCAATCCCTGGCGCATCATGCGCGCGCCAACGCCTGCTTCCTTGAGAGTATTGACAGTTCCATGCTCGAGGACGCCGGCGCGTACGCGTTCTTCAACGTACTGGCGGCTCCGCGCCTCCAGCACAACGGATTCGACCCCTTGCAAATGCAAAAGGTGCGAGAGAAGGAGCCCGGCAGGCCCTGCTCCGACAATGCCAACCTGCGTCCTCATATCCTGCGCGTCAGTCCTTTCGCGGCAATCTTTTCAGTCCAGTGCGGGGCGCCTTTCAATTTGCATCACGTTTTTTGTTCAGAGAAAACTTCCATCGCCGTGTGGAACGCAGAATTCGCAGCAGGTACTCCACAGTAGATCGCCGTCTGCAAGAGCACTTCCTGAATCTGATCGCGCGTAACACCGACGTTCTTTGCGGCGCGCAAGTGCAAGCGCAGCTCCTCGGGACGATTCAGCGCCACCATCATGGCCAGTGTGAGCATGCTTCGGGTCTCCTTGGGAAGTCCAGGCCTGGTCCAGATTTCTCCCCACGCGTACCGAGTAATCAAGTCCTGAAACGCGTCTGTGAACTCATTTTTGTTTTTTAGTGTGGTGTCTACATGCGCGTCTCCCAGCACTGTCCGGCGCGTCTTCATTCCTTCTTCATAACGCTGGCGTTCATCCATTCCGTCGCCTCCTTAAACTCCAAAACGCGCTATCCTCGGCCCCAAGCTGTGCGTATTATCCCGATGATTTCGCGTCGCGACAACACGCAATCGTGGCTGGTACACAGGATGCGCAAGCGAGACTACACTGAGTTTCTGCGGCGAGAGTTTTGTTGTTGCCAGCAGAGTGTGGGACGCTTAGATTCGGCAGATTGATTGGAGCAGCGAGTTGGAGGCAATTTGATGGGTGAGATACAGGGTTACCGGCGTAACTATCCGGGAACGCAGCCGCGCCATTTACACCCGGCTTATGTGTCTTCGATCAAGCGGGCGCCGCTGCAGCCGCTGGTGCGGCTTCCGCATACGCTCTCGGAAATTACCGGGCCGCTTTTTGGGCCGGAAATTGTAGATAGGAAAGCTTACGATTTGACGCGGCAGCATTCAGGCGAGCCCCTGGGAGAAAGGATCGTCGTTAGCGGGCGTGTGTTGGATGAAAATGCGAGGCCTGTGGGAAACACGCTCATCGAAATTTGGCAGGCTAATGCCGCAGGGCGTTATCTGCACAGCAGAGATCAACATAATGCCCCCCTTGACCCTAATTTTACGGGCTGCGGACATACGATGACGGATTCGGAGGGGCGCTACCGATTTGTGACCATTCTGCCGGGGAAATATCCGTGGGGAAATCATTACAACGCGTGGAGGCCGGCTCACATTCATTTTTCGCTTTTTGGGCCGGCGTTCGCTACCCGGCTTGTGACGCAGATGTATTTTCCGGGCGATCCGCTGCTTCCATTCGATCCGATTTTCAATTGCACCGACGATGAGAAAGCGCGCAACCGGTTGGTTTCTTTTTTTGATTGGGAAACTACGATTCCTTCGCAAGCGCTGGGCTACCGTTTTGACATTGTGCTCAGCGGGCGGGACTCCACTCCGATGGAAACTCATCTTCATGGAGAGAAATCATGAGCCTTGTGGCTACGACTTCGCAGACAGTCGGACCGTTTTTCCAAATTGGATTCGAGCGTCTTTATCGGGACACCCTGGCGGGGCCAGAAGTTGTCGGAGAACACGTGGAAATTTCCGGGCGCATTTTGGATGGCGACGGGAAATCCGTGCCTGACGGGATTATAGAAATCTGGCAGGCGAATTCGCACGGAAAGTATGCGCATCCGGATGATCCGCAGGACAAACCGGTCGAGAACGGATTTACGGGTTACGGTCGCGTTGCTACCGATAGCGATGGGCGTTTTCGGTTTAGCACGATCAAGCCTGGACGGGTGCCCGGGCCGGATGGAAGATTGCAGGCACCTCATTTGGCGGTTTCGGTTTTTACGCGCGGGCTTTTGCGGCGGTTGATTACCCGGATTTATTTTCCAAGCGAAGAAAGCAACGAGGAAGATTCCGTCCTGAACCTTGTCGGGCCGGAGCGGCGCGGGACGCTTGTTGCCAGCAAGATAGAAGGACGCGATGGGGCTTTGGAATGGAATGTTGTTTTGCAAGGACCGGAGGAAACAGTTTTTTTTGACGTGTGACGCTATTGGATGTCAACGCGTCTTACAGACAACGAAAATCATTACACAGAGGACGCCGAGAGCGCAGAGGACACGGAGAAGAGCTGAACGACAATTTAGACGTCCGCTTCATGACGAGCCCCAGACACGGCGGGCCGTGTCGGTTATCAGCTTTAATTTGGCCCATTGGCGGTCTTCCGTGATGAGGTTGCCTTCGGCAGTGGAAGCAAAGCCGCACTGCGGGCTTAAGGCAAGATTTTCCAACGAGACATAGCCGCTCGCTTCCTCGATGCGTCTGGCAAGCTGGTCGGGGTTTTCCATTTGCGGAACTTTTGAACTGACGAGGCCGAGCACAATCGTTTTTCCTTTGGGGACGAAACGGAGCGGTTCGAATGTGCCGGAGCGGTCGTCGTCATATTCGAGGAGGAAGCGATCGACTTCGAGCGTGCCGAATAGTTTTTCGGCGATGGCGTCGTAGCCGCCTTCGGCGTACCAGTGGCTGCGATTGTTGCCGCGGCAGAGATGGATGGCGAGAGTAACACCGTGGCGTTTGGCGGCGCGGAAGCAAGCGTTGTCCGCGCGGATGGCTTCTTCGAGAGCGGCGTCCGGATCCATGCCAATTTCCTTGCGAATCCACTCGCGCCACTTGGGATCCATGTAATAGCTGTAGCGGGGAGCGTCAATCTGGATATATTTCACGCCTTCTGTGGAGAGAGCGCTCAGATCCTTCTTCATGATTTCGACGATGGCCCAAAGCAGAGCGGAATGATCCTGGTAGATTTTGTCGGTCACGCCGCGCTTGAAGGAGATGGCCGGAAATTGCGTGGCGCTGGGCAGCGTCATTTTGATGTTGCCTGGGCTGTGCCTTCTCAGAAAAGGCAGCTCATGGCCTGTGAGGGGCCAAACCTGGCGGAGTTGCTTTGTGACGATGCCCGTCACGCTGCTGACGGGCGCCGAGCCTGCATCGCCGGTATTCCACGTTCTCGATACCGCGTCGGCGAAGTCGAAGCCTTCGACAGCGTCGGTGAAATCGCTCATAAAATTGCGGCGGCGCAGTTCCCCGTCGGTGAAAATCTCGAAGCCGAGCTCCTTTTGCTTTGCGAGCAGGCGCAGGATATGTTGGTCTTCGAGTGCGCGCAGTTTTTCGGCATTGGCAGGAGATTGGCGTGCCAGAAGCAAATCCGGCGGCCTCAGCAGGCTGCCAATGTGATCCGCGCGATAGAGCTTTTCCATTTTCGCTGGCGCCTCTCTGCACTTCTGGCAAGAAGGTCGGCAATTAACTCGAAACCGCCGGCGCGCCGAGTCCAAGCAAGCGGCAAGCGTTTTCCTTGAAGATGAGCGGATGCACTTCGGGTCGAAAGCCTGCCTGCTGGAAATCCTCCATCCAGCGGTCGGGCGTTATCAGCGGAAAATCCGTACCAAAGAGCATTTTGTGTTTCAGCAGCGTATTGGCGTGTTGCACCAGTTGAGGAGAGAAGTACTTCGGTGACCAGCCGGAAAGATCGATGTAGACGTTTGGCTTGTGGAGGCAGACAGAGAGAGCTTCGTCCTGCCAGGGCCAAGACGGGTGCGCGATGACGATTTTCATCTGCGGGAAATCAGCTGCTACGTCATCCAGGTGAATTGGATTTGAATATTTCAGCCGAAGACCTCCGCCTCCGGGCATGCCCGTTCCCACGCCGGAGTGTCCGCTGTGAAAGATCGCGGGCAAACAGTGCTCGGCGATGACTTCGTACATAGGATAGGCCATACGATCGTTGGGAAAAAATCCCTGGCAAGTAGGATGAAACTTGAAACCCTTGATGCCGTGATCGGCGATCAGGCGGCGCATTTCCCGCACGCCCAGCTTGCCTTTGTGGGGATCCACACTGCCAAAGGCAATCATGATGTCGGAATTGGCGGCGGCAGCTTCCGCCACCTCCTCGTTGGCGATGCGGCGGCGGCCCATTTCGAATTCGCTGTCCACATAAAACATGACGAGGCCGATTTTGCGCTCGCGATAGTAAGCGACTGTCTCGGCGATGGTGGGGAGTTTGCCGGACTTGAAATATTTAATTTTGGCGGCATCGAACTCCTGGCCGAATTCGTCGAGCGGCTGGTGGCAGGAGACCTCGGCGTGGGTGTGGACGTCAATGGCGATGAGTTCGGAAATATTCATGATTGGCCTTTGTAATCCGTCTGCGTCTTCGCATAATTCACAAAAAAATCCAGCGATTCGGGGTTGGCCATGGCATGGCGGTTGGCAGCTTTTTCCGCTGGCACGCCCATCAGGATTTTGCGCACTGGAACTTCCATTTTCTTGCGTGTGATCGTCATGGGGATGTCCGGAACCTGAATTACGCGGTCCGGCACATGACGCGGCGTGTACTCACGGCGCAGGTGGGCGCAGATTTTATTTTCCAGTTCGGCATCCAAGACGATGCCGTCTCTTAGTTTCACGAAAAGAGGCATGAAAAACCTTGCACCGGGCAAATCGAGATTTACGACCAGCGCGTCCTCCGCCTCAGGAAGATTGGCGAGCGCGCGATAGATTTCGGCAGTGCCGATGCGCACACCTAGACGGTTCAGAGTGGCGTCTGAACGGCCCAACACGAAGCACCCTCCACGCCGGTTGATGCGAAAAAAATCTCCGTGACGCCAAATGCCCGGATACTCATGGAAGTAGGACTCGCGGTAGCGCGAACCGTCTTTGTCGTTCCAAAAATAGATCGGCATCGAGGGCATGGGTTCCGTGAGAACAAGCTCCCCTACCTCGTCAATCAGGCTTTCGCCTTTTTCGTTGAACGCACGCGCCGCAACTCCGAGGGATGGACCCTGCATCTCGCCGGCATAAACGGGTTGCGTAGGAACACCGCCGACGAAGCCAGTGCAGCAATCCGTGCCACCACTGCCGGTTGCGACCAGCAAATCTTGCTTGACGTTGCGGTAAAACCACGCGGTGCATTCCGGCGACACGGGCGAACCAGCCGGCATGATCACACGCAAATGCGAAAGATCAAAACGTTCGCGCGGCACGATGCCGGCCCTCGACATCACGTCCACATACGCGGGACTTGCGCCGAAAAAATTGGCCTTGGAGTCTTGGGCCACTTTCCAGAGCGCGTCTGGCTCTGGATAGGCTGGATGGCCGTCATACAAAACGGGACAGACGCCGACCAATGGCATGCTGACGAGGAAATTCCACATCATCCAGCCTGAGGTCGTGTAGAAGAAGGCGCGCTCACCGGGGCGATAGTCCAGGTGAAAGTGCTGGAGCTTCATTTGCTCGAGCAAAATTCCGCCGTGGCTGTGCACAATCGCTTTTGGCAATCCCGTCGTGCCCGACGAAAAAAGTACCCACAAAGGATGACCGAACGGGACCTGCTCGAACTCAAAGTCCTCGCGCGACCCAGGAGCATGTTGCAGAAGATCATTCCAGAAAAGTGCGCCTTCGCACGGTGGCTCGCGATCTTCAGAATCCCAATATGGAAGGTAAACGACACGCTCAAGGTCTGTGAGCGCCGCGACAATCTCGCCCGCTTCCCTTTTTCGGCTAAACGCTTTACCGCCGTAGCGGTAACCGTCCACGCAGAAGAAAACTTTGGGAGAGAGTTGTTGGATGCGGTCGATCACCCCGCGCGAACCAAAGTCGGGCGAGCAGGAGGCCCAGATCGCGCCGATGGCCGTTGTTGCCAGCATCGCGACCATTGTCTCAGGAATATTCGGCATAAAGCCCACAACGCGATCGCCGGGACACGCTCCCATCTCGCGAAGTCGTGTAGCGAGGATCCGCACCTGACTGGCGAATGTTTCCCATAAGACGCCTCTCAACGGCGTTGTCTCATTCAGGAAAAGCAGCGCGTTGGTACCGGGAAGTTCGCGTCGCAGGACGTGTTGGGCGTAATTGAGGTGCGCACCGGAAAACCACTCGGCGCCGGGCATTGTGCGGCTGGCAAGGACGCGCGTGTAGATGGTGGAGGATTGCACGCCGAAGTAATCCCAGATGGCCTGCCAGAAGCCTTCCAAGTCGGTTATGGACCAGTGCCATAACTCGCTGTAATTAGAGAATTGTTTTCCACGCTGGCGCGCAAGCCAGCGCGTGAATTTCGTGAGGTTTGCGCTTTCGACTTGCTCGGCGCTCGGAGTCCAAAGCAGTTCGCCCTCACGCACGCTGGTCGTGGGCACGTTTGCGCTGGTCGTGCGATTTGTCGTCGCGTCAGTTCCCGAGGTGTTGATGGCGCCCCCGTTTCGTATCCGTGCGAAAGGCTAGACAGCTTCTCGGCTCGCGTCAAGCTGAGGAGTGAAAAACGATGTGGCTTTGTCAGGCGACAGCAAAGGGAAAAAGATGGCTCATCGAAAAATGAGGAAAGTGTACCTTCGTCAAAAGGGTGCTTTTTTATGCCTGAAGCGATACGGCGTTATTGCTGCCAGCCACCGCCGAGGGCCCTATAAAGTTGCACGAGGCTCTGGTACTCACTGCCACGCGCCTGGGCAAGCGTTAGTTCCGCGCCAAAAAGGGAGCGCTGGCCGTCCAATACTTCAAGATAATTCGTTGTGCCACCTGTGTAGCGGAGGATGGAGAGGCGAACGGACTCGCGCAAGTCCGCCACGGTTTGCTCCTGAGCCACGCGTACCTGATGGTCTTTCTGATAGCCAATGAGCGCATCCGATGTGTCGCCAAAGGCCTTTTGGATAGTTTGGCGATAGGAGAGCAAGGCTTGCTCGAATTGTGACTTGGAATATTTCAGATTCCCGCTGAGCGCTCCGCCGGTAAAAATGGGCTGGCTGATCTGGGCGCCGTAAGACCAGATGCCGAGCTGCGAGCTCATCAGTCCGGAGAAGGCGCTGCTGCGTCCGAACGCGCCGCCCCCGGATCCTGTCAGCGAAATTTGTGGGAAGAACTGGGCCTTGGCGACGCCGACTTCGGCGTTGGAGGCGATAAGCTCCTGTTCAGCTTGGCGAATGTCTGGCCGCCGCTCGATAAGTGCGGATGGCAAACCGGGGGGAACCTCGGGCGGAAGATTCTGTTCGATAAGCGGACGGCCCCGCGTGATGCCCTGCGGATAATTCCCGAGCAGAATATTGAGAGCGTTCTCTTCCTGCGCGATTTGACGTTCGAGATCTGGAATTTGTGCGTTCGCGGTATCCAACACTTGCTGTGCCTGCAGGACGTCCAACTTCGTGGCCACGCCATGATCGAGACGCAGGTTGGTGAGCTTGACGGAATCCTGCTGGGTTTTAACGGTCTCGTGAGTAATTTGCAGCTCCAGGTCGAGTTGCAGAAGTGTGAAGTAGTCGCTGGCGACATCGCTGACAAGCGTCAAGATCACAGTTTGCCTGGCGTCTTCGGTGGCCAGAAGCTCCGCGCGTGCGGCCTCCGTAGCGCGCCGCAGCTTTCCGAAGAAATCCAGCTGAAAAGCAGCGTCAGCTGTCGTGGTAAGAAAATTGTATTTGGTCTGGAAGTTGTACTCTTTGCCGCCCGTGAAATTCCCATTGCCACTCACCTGAGGAAAAAGACTCGACCGAGTGACCACAACCTGGGCGCGGGCAGCATTGATGCGTTCCGTAGCGATCAACAAATCGTAGTTTTGCTTCAGAGCAATGTGAATCAAGTCCTGAAGTTGTGGATCCTGAAAAACCTGCCACCAAGGAAGATCGGCATAAGAGGCTGCTTTTGCTTGCGCCTCAGGATTCGCGCTCAAATCGCGAAACGCCGTGGGAGGTTGAACGGCGGGACGATGATAATTGGGGCCGACCATGCAGCCTGAGATGAGGCTTGCGGCGAACAGCGTGGCCAGTAATGGTTGTCGTTTGGCAATGCGCGGCTTCATAAAACTTCTCTCAGTTTTTGGGGAGGTAGAAGTCATTTCAATCCGCCTCGGCCGGAGAAGGAGACGCGGCCAAACCTGTCGCCGGGGCATGTTCCTTTTCTGCACCCGACCATTTCTCGACAAGATAGAAGATTCCCGGCACAAAGAAAATTCCAATCGCGCTTGCCGCGAGCATTCCGCCAATCACTGTGGTACCCATGATTTGGCGGGCTACGGAGCCTGCTCCAGAGGCCGTCCACAGCGGCACGCAGCCAAGAATAAAAGCAAACGATGTCATCAGGATGGGCCGCAGCCGGAGCTTGGCGCCTTCCAGAGCGGAGTCAGCGAGAGGCTTGCCCTGCTCGAACTGGTCCTTGGCAAACTCGACGATCAGAATGGCGTTCTTGGCGGCCAAGCCGATGAGCATGACCAGCCCAATCTGCGAGTAGACATCGGTTTCAATCTGCACCATGTATGGCGGGTAAAAAATGCTGAGCAAAAACCGGCGTAGTAAAAGCATTGCGAATGCGCCGAAAACCGCGACCGGCGTGCTTAGCAGGACGCTGAACGGAAGAGTCCAGCTTTCATAGAGAGCTGCCAAAATCAGAAATACGAACAACAACGAAAGTCCGAAGATGGCCGCCACGGGCACTCCTTGACGGGCTTTTTGTTCCTGAAACGAGATGCCGGAGTAATCGAAACCCATTTCTCGCGGCATGGTCTGCTTGAAGACATCCTCAAGAGCATTCGTGGCCTGTTCGGCGCTATAACCGGGCGCGGCGCTGCCGTTGATTTGGGCAGAGCGAAATTCGTTGAAGCGCAACGTAAATTCAGGACCAAGGCGCGGCTCAATCGTCGTCAGCGTGGAGAGGGGGACATTGTCCCCTTTGCCGTTGCGGACATAAAACTGCCCCACGTTTTCCGCTTTGGCGCGGTCTTCGCTCTCCGCCTCGATATAGACCTGCCATTGCCGGCCAAAACGATTGAAATAATTGATGAAATAACCGCCCATGAACGCCTGGATGGTCTTGTAGACGTCACTGAGCGCGACGCCCTGCTTCAGCACTTTGTCGCGGTCCACGTCCACATACTGTTGGGGCACGCTTGCCAAAAACGTAGTGCTGAGGCTGGCGATTTCCGGACGTTTGCGGGTAGCTTCCAGAAAAGTCGCCAGGTTTTTGGCGAGGAACTGAATGTCGCTGCCGGAGCGGTCTTCAAGCATAAACGTGAATCCCCCCGCGGTTCCAACACCTGGAATGGCGGGCGGGGAAAAACCGAAGGCAACACCAGCGGGCAATTTGCTTAGCTCCCGATTCAGATTGACCTTAAGCGTTTGAAACTGCTCGACTCTTGTTTTGCGATCGTCCCACGGTTTGAAGGTCACGAAAAAAGTCGAGTTGTAACTCGTGCGAACAAAGCTGAGCAAACTGAAGCCGACAAAGGTAGTGCAGTTCTGCACCCCCGGGGTATTCATAATGAGTTTGTCTATTTGATCGGTGATGGCCGTAGTGCGTTCGAGCGAAGCCCCGTTTGGCAGTTGCAGGTTGACGTAGGCATAACCTTGATCCTCGTCGGGAAGAAAGCTGGAAGGAAGGCGGTTCGCGCAAATCCCTGCCGCGATACAGAACACCACGAGGAGCCCAACTACTACGAGTGTCTTGCGCAGCAGAACCGCGCTCCATTTCACGTAACCGTCGGTGGCGCGCTCAAAGGATCGATTGAACCAATCGAAGAACCGGCGAAGCAGGCCGTGGCTCTCCACTTTTGGGCGAAGGAGCAGCGCAGCAAGAGCCGGGCTGAGCGTGAGGGCGTTGAAAGCGGACAGCAGAACAGAAATCGCGATGGTCACCGCGAATTGCTGATAAAGCTTGCCAGTGATGCCCGGAACAAAGGCCGTGGGCACGAAGACGGCCGAGAGGACAAGTGCGATTCCGACGACCGGCCCGGAAAGCTCCTCCATGGCTTTTAAGGCGGCATTTTTCGGAGTCATACCCTCTTCGATGTGGCGCTCGACGCCCTCCACAACAACGATAGCGTCATCCACAACGAGACCGATAGCGAGCACGAGACCGAAGAGCGAAAGCGTGTTGATGGAAAAACCGAACAATGGGAAAAGTATAAATGTCCCGATCAGCGAAACGGGCACAGCGAGCAGCGGAATCAGCGTGGCGCGCCAGCCTTGCAAGAAGAGATAGACCACCAGGATTACCAGCGCCAAAGCTATCAAAAGCGTTTCGACGATTTCCTTGATGCCTTCCGTAACCGCGCGCGTCGTATCTAGCGCCACAACGTAATCCATGTCATCTGGAAAGCGCTGTCTCATCTGCGCCATCAGCTTGTTGGAGGCGGCAGCAGCATCCACGGCGTTGGAGCCCGGCAATTGGTAGAGAGCCAGGACGGCGCTCGGCTTTCCGTTAAAGCGTCCGGCGACGCTATAGTCCTGGGAACCCAACTCGATTCGAGCCACATCGCGAACCCGCACGATTCCGCCGTCGGGCGTTTCACGCACGACGATCTTCCCAAATTCATCTGGAGAGATAAGGCGGCCTTGGGCGAGAACCGAGTAGGTAAATTCCGTGCCTTTAGGCGCAGGCTCGCCTCCCGCTTTCCCCGCCGGGTTAACCGTGTTTTGCGATTGAATGGCGCTCACGATTTCCGGAACAGTGACGCCGAGCTTGGACAACGTGTCCGGTTTAACCCACATGCGCATGGCATATTGACCGGCGCCAAATACCTGGACGTTTCCGATGCCTGGCGAACGAAGGAGGGGATCAACGAGATTGATGTACGCATAGTTCGACAGAAAGGTCGCGTCATAGGTTCCATGCGGCGAGTAGACGGCAATCAGCGTGAGGGGAGCGGTGACGGATTTTCGGGTGGTGATTCCGTAATTGTTGACGTCTACCGGAAGCTGGGAAGCGGCTTGTGTTTCGCGGCTTTGCGCAAGAATGTAATCCGTGTTCGGATCCGTTTTTGCATCAAAATCCACAATCAGGCTGGTGCTTGAATTGGCGGTGGCGTTCAGCGAATACATATAATTCATGTTGTCCACGCCGCTCATCTGCTGTTCGATGGGCGTAGCAACGGCTTGCTCGAGGGTTTGGGCGTCGGCGCCAACGTAAGTGGCCAGGATTTGAATTTCGGGCGGGGCGATTTGGGGAAATTGGGCTACCGGCAAGCTCAAGATAGTAAGCGAGCCAACCAGCACCATGACGATGGAGATCACCATCGCAACGATGGGACGATTGATAAAAAATTTTGACATGGGCCTATTTATCCTTCATTGTTTCGGCGACAAACGGCTTTGGGGTTACGTGAGCTCCTGGACGTACCTTCTGCACCCCTTCGGCGACAACCTGCTGTCCCGGCCTTAGGCCGTCCGTGATAACCCACTCGTTGCCCACCCGGTCTCCCACGGTTACCGTCTTAATGTTCACTTTATTTTCGGCGTCAACCACGGCCACCTGATAGCCGCCTTGCAGCTCAGTCACGGCGCGTTGCGGCACAAGCAATGCACCTTCCTGAGTGCGGATAACCGCGCGAACTTTGCCGTAGCCACCCGGCCTCAAGATATTTCCAGGATTCTCAAAGAGCCCTGCGAGGCGGATTGCCCCGGTACTCTCGTTCACCTGGCGGTCGGCAAAGTAGAACGACCCTTCATGCGCATAAACGGAGCCGTCCGCTAAAACGAGCTGGAGCCGCAGACTTTTATCCGCGGCCAGCCGGCTGGACTCCGTCGGAAACCGTTTCCGCCAGGCAAGATATTGCGGCTCGCCGACAGTGAAGAAGACTTTGATCGGGTCAACGGTCGAAACTGAGGTTACGGCTCCGCTGCTCGGACTGACCAGAGCGCCTACTTGAAGCTGCGCTTGTCCAGCGATTCCATCAATGGGGGCAATAAGGCGGGTAAACTCAAGATTGATTCTCGCGGTTTCGACAGCGGCCTCATAGGTCTGGATCTGAGCCTGGGCTGTTTCCACGGTGGCCTTCGCCGCGAGGTTATTTTGGACAGCGTTGTCGAGGTCCTGTTGGCTGGCGGCTTGCTCCTTTGCCAGGGGCGTGTAACGGTCCACATCAAGCTGAGTACGCCGCTGCACGGCTTGGGCGTTTGAGAGTTGTGCTTTGGATTGCGCTAACTGTCCAAGGGCCTGGTCGAGCACCGCCTGGAAGGGCCGCGGATCGATCTGGAAGAGGAGGTCTCCCTTCCTGACGAACGCGCCCTCTTGATACGCCTGTCTCTGCAGGTAACCGGTAACTTGAGCGCGAACGTCAGCATTGGTGAGTCCGTCGAGAGTGCCAATCCATTCGCCATAAATCGGCACGTCTTTTTGTTCAACCTGCACGACCTCGACGATCGGCGAAGCGCCGGCAGGTGCGCCGGACACTTGCTTCGGCCGCATCACCGCGTAAACCACGCCAATTACTACGAGGCAAGCCACTATGCCCCCAACAACCAGACCGCGTTTGGAATTTGTGTTCAAGCTCATGTTCGATTCCCTGTCTCTCTGCGGAAAGTCTTCGACGCAATCAGGAACACGTTAGATGCGCCTTCCCGCCAAACGGATATGCAGGAATGCCCCTATTCTTAACACGGGCGCTCCCTTTGTCGAGCCAAATCCACTGGGCGGGGGCCTTCAAATTTTGAATCGAACATGGAACTCAGTTCTAGGCTTTTTGTGCGCCATTGAGGAAAGCAGTGAGACGGTACTACGCTGCCACGGCAAAACGCTGGCTTCGGCGAGGAGAGTAGCTCTGATTGATCGGCCGAAGCACGGCTGACTTGCGCAGCGCCCTTCGCGCGTGAAATATGCGAGCCTTGGCGGCCGCCAGCGAAATGCCCATGTTGTTCGCTGTTTGCTTCAGGGAAAGCTCTTCGAGTTGCCGCAGCTCAATGGCCTTGCGAATAGCCGGCCGCAGGCGTCGTACGGCTTCCCTTACGATTCTTCCACGCTGGCCTGCAGCATACTGCCTTTCAGGATTCAGAGCCGGATCCACTGGCTCCCAAACCTTCACTGTCTCGCCGGTTTCGTTAGAAAACTCCATCGGGGTTTCGCGAGAGGTGCGCTTCTTGCGCAGGATCATGAGCGAAGAATTGATCGCGATGCGCGTGAGCCAGGTCGACAAACTGGAGCGGCCGTCAAAGTCCTTGAGGTGGAGAAAGGCGCTCAAGAACGAATCCTGAACGGCGTCCTCCGCATCTTCGTGCTTCTGCGTAATTCGAAGTGCCGCCCGCAACATCATCTGCTTGTAGCGCTCGAAAAGAACGTCGAAGGCGTCACTTTGTCCGCTCTTCGCAGCCGCGACCAAAGCACGTTCATCCAACTTTTGCTTCGTCGCCGCAAAAAATGAAAAGTTTTTTTCTTCCTGGGTATTTTCTTCCTGTGTAGTTGTCACTTCTTTTGAAAGCCTCATGAAATCTCCCTCAGTAGGACTTGTACGTCACGGTTGCCAATATGAGGCTTCGCAATGCGCAGTACATCACGCAATGGAATGGTTTTTTGCTAACCCGGAAGGTCTCCCGCCGCATACCACAATGGAGGTAAATGGATTCGCGCGAAAACAGTAGTGCGAGCTACACGAGACATAAGCTCAGGATTTGGGGTCGCGCGAGACGGGGGGAATCGTGATTTCTCTCCAACCAAACAGGCGTGCATCCAGGGAGAGTGCGCCAGGGCCCAGAAGCCCCGTGGCAGCGCACATGGCGATCATCTCGATCGCGGCCGGTCCGAATTGAAACATATTCCAGGCCGGTAGGGGCAGCCAGGAAAGCGCCATGCCGAGGGTACTGAGGGCTCCCACCAGGCTCGAAGCGGGAGTGAAAAATCCAATCAACAGGCAAAAGCCGTCCGCAATCAATAAAAAGGCGAAAGCCCGCGCGCCAATACCTAAACTCCGACGCTCATAAAGACAGGCTACCGCCTGCACCAAAATCGTTGCACCCGCCGTGGCCCGTAGAACCAGCAGGCCTACGCCGGGCCATCCGGCGGGGAACGTGGTAAATAGCCTTTGCAGTTCGCATCTCCCGGTATCGCTGTGGAAACATAGAACAGGTGAAGGTACCCGCAAACGGCCGGCAAAGACTACCCGACATCGCAGTATTTTTTCCTACTGCTTTCGAGGTATGCAAGGTGCGGGGTCGTGTTCGTTACAATTTGATGAATCCGCGGCGTATTCCAATGGCGACAGCTTGGGTGCGGTCGCTTGCACCCAGTTTGTCCATGATGTGCTTGATGTGGACTTTTACAGTCTCTTCCGTGATAAAAAGCTTCTCCCCGATGTCGCGGTTCCGATTTCCCTCCGCGATATGCCGCAGCACTTCGATTTCCCGCGGCGTGAGAGCTTCATCGCTCATGTGCTCCGCGAGTTGCGTTGCTATCTGCGTTGGGATTCGTTTCTTCCCGGCGTGCACCATCCGAATTACTTCGACCAATTCCTTGGGGGGCATGCTCTTCAGCATGTAGCCGCGAGCTCCGGCCTCCAGCGCGTGTTGGATTTCAACGTCTCCTTCAAAGGTGGTCAGCATGATGATCCGCGCCTGCGGAAATTCTTTCCGGATGGCGACCACGGTATCAATGCCGCTCATGTCCGGTAGCCGCAAATCCATTAGCGTCACGTCAGGTTGATGCTTGCGAAATAATTGGATGCCTTCCTGTGCAGTCGCCGCTGCAGCCACAAGCTGCATATCCGCCTGGCTGTTTATAATCGCGGCGATACCTTCACGGAGTAACGGATGATCATCCACGCTAAACACCCGAATTTGGGACTGTTCACTCATTTTGGCTGTCCGCTTTCAATTTCCGTTTTCTTTTCTGCCGATTGGCCGCGATCAAGCCAGGAAATCCAGGATGGCCGCCGCCCGGGAGTTTCCTGCACAAAAGCGACCCGGCCTGGGATCAACAATTCGACTTCTGTCCCGGCGCTGGTACGACTCATAACTCGGAACCGGGCTCCGATTCGTTCGGCCCTTTCGCGCATACCCGACAAGCCCCAGTGCCCTTCCTTGCCTTCGCTCAAGACATGTTGATCGATGCCGCAGCCGTTGTCGCGCACACGAATTTGCAAGTGGCTTACCTCGTATTCTATCTCCATCTCAATATGAGATGCACCGGAATGCCGGAAGGCATTGGTCAACGCCTCCCGCCCAATAAAATACACGTCGTCGCCGATGGCGGCACGCAACGGCCGCGGAGTTCCCTCGACAAGGATGCGAAAACCGGTGTGCGTGCTGCTGAAGCCCAGATCCTGCCGAATTCGCAGAAATGCTTCTTCAAGGTTCTGGGAGGCCGTTTCATGGGAGCGCAATCCTCGAAGCGTGTTTCGCCCATCATCAATAACCCGGGTCATAAGCTCCAGAACCCGGGCCACAAGGGGCCGGGCCGGCGACTGCTCCGGCAGATGCTCGGCTGCGACATGAAGCTGCATCGAAGCGCTGAGCACGCCTTGCAGCAGAGTGTCATGTAGTTCCTGGGCGATTCTTGTTCGCTCAGCAAGGCGCTCATCGAAGCGCACGTTCATTTGTCGCGTCAGCGTGCGGACTCTAAGACGAAAAAATGCCAGCACAACTAAGGCGACAGCAAGCAACACGGACAACCGAAACCACGACGTCTGCCAAAACACCGGCTCGATCTCAAACTGAAACGTGGATTCCGCGCTGTTCCACAACCCGTCGCTGTTGCTGGCTTTGACGTGAAAGAGATATGTCCCGGAATCCAGATTCGTGTAACTCGTCTCCCGCGTGGCCGTCGGTTCGCTCCACCCTTCATCGAACCCGTCTAGTCTGTATCGGAACCTCACGCGTGCGGGAACCGACAAGCTGAGGCCTGTGTAGCTCAACGTTATCCTCTGATGGGGATTCGAAATGCGCGTGCGAGTGTCGAGTGGGATCGCGCGTCCATCGGCCAATATCCCCTCCAGATGCACGATCGCCGGGGCGGAATCAATCGTCATTGCTTTTGGCTCAACAAAAGAAAGCCCGCCATTCATGGAAAACCAAATCCGCCCGAGTGAATCGCCGACCACGGATCGCTGTCTCTTAACTCCATGCGTGCTTTCGAGGCCATCGGCAAGTCCATATTCTCTTACATCCCCATCACCCAGATCGTCGAGCAACAATTTTTCGCGATTGATGCGTAAAACATGATCCGAGGTCGAGACCCATAAAGAATCGCTTCTGTCTTCAGCCATCCCGAGGATAGGTTGGTGCAACGCCTCCGGCACTTCGCGCGGCGTTTGAATTGTTCCCGAGCGAAGGAACGCCAAACCATTTGCTGTTCCGATCCAAAGCACGCCCGTGGAATCTTGAATCAAGCAATTGACGGTTCCCGGTGGCAATCCTTCGCGGCTTGAATAATTCCGCCATTGGCCATTGGAGAATGCGCTCAAGCCGTTCGGCGTTCCAAACCACATCGTTCCATCAGAACCTTCAAAAATAGAAGAGATCGAGTTGGAGGCCAGTCCATCTCGGGTCGTATACGTTTTCGAGCTCCCGTGCCTGAACCAGCTTAGCCCTGCGCTGATTGTTCCAGCCCATACTCCACCATCTCGAGTCTCCTGTACGGCAAACACACTGTTTTGAACAAGGCCCTCGTTCTTCGTGAAGGTCTCCATGTCGAACGCATCGCCGCTACCTTTGTAAAGAAGATGCGTGAGTCCGCCCTGTTGCCGTCCTAACCACAATTCGCCCTTGCCGCCGCTGATGGAATACACAATGTCTTTATCCAAGCCGGCAACAGTCACTCGTCCGACCTTGCCTTCTTCCAGCCAATATAAACCGCCGCTGGAAGAAGCAAACCAAGTGCGGCCTTCCGAATCGACATACACGGGACCATCGCTCCCGGAAAGTAGCCCTGAGGCTACCGAGTAAGTCGTAAAAGCGCTATCGCGAAGGCGTTCAATACCTCGCGAACTCCCGACCCACAGATTTCCCTCGCGATCCTCGAACAAAGCTGTCACCGACTGAGTTGCCGCTTTCTCTGCCTCTGGCGACAAGCGCCCCCGGGCATCAATACGCATCAGCCCATTGGAGCTACCTATCCACATGTTGGAGTCGCGGTCTTTGACCACCACGAAAGTTTGAAGATGGCTGCGTCCATGCGGCACACCGACTGCCCTCAACACAGTCCCGTTCCAGCGTACGACGCCATTATCGGTGCCGACCCACAATTCATGCCGATCAACAGGAAACAGAGAGTTGATCTTCTTGTCCGGCAACCCTTGGGCGATGGAAAAACTCTGGCCTTCGCTAATGTAATACAGACCTTGTTCTCGCGTGCCTACCCAGAGTTTCTTGTCTCCCGTCTCAGCCATCGAAATGACCAGACCAGGAGGCTGACCCGCAGGTTGTATTGTTACAAATCTTCCCTTGCTGTATCGAACCACGCCATTGGCGAGCCCTGTCAACACAAGTTCCCCGTTTTCGCCGATGCACATCGCTGTGATATCGGGTTCCGTAATCGGAAGTTCAGCCAGGACGTCTTGAAATGTTCCGCCTCGGTATCGAAGCAGGCTTGGCTGCTGCATGCGTATCCACAAACTTCCCTCAGCATCCACCGCCAGGCCAACGGCAGGTCCCTCAGGGATTATGGCCACATCGGAATGCTGAAAGAGCCGAAAACTGAGCCCATCGAAGCGCACCAGCCCTTTCTCCGTTCCAATCCATAAGTAACCATCGGGAGTTTGCGCGAACGCGTAAACCAAGCCACCCGTGTATCCTTGCTCTATGCCCCAGTTGTCACGGAGATATTGCGATATCGCCTTACTCGAACTCAATGCGTCGGCCGCGGTTGCGAAGCACACGAAGACAAGAGCCGCCGAGAACCATCT